>Ga0184624_10000066_pt1 | contig 24343 bp, 23 predicted proteins | sample PLM3_5_b1_FD_133157 | JGI IMG/M metagenome (GOLD analysis project Ga0184624, IMG submission 133157) | Groundwater sediment microbial communities from an aquifer in East River, Colorado, USA - PLM3_5_b1 | ecosystem: Environmental > Terrestrial > Soil > Riparian zone | place: USA: East River...
ATCTGCATATTTGTTCCATCCTTGCAAAAAACAAAACCAGATTTTCCATATACCTGCATGTCTTTACGACCAAATGGCCAGTTCCATGATGCCTGTATGATCACCTGAGCCTTTTTATAGGTAAGAATGATCGTTGCTTCATCATCCACTTTTGGATATAGCCCAGGTTTTATTTGTTGGGTAATTGCTGTAACTGTTAAGGGGGTCTCCCCATTCATGAGCCATGTTGCAAGATCAGCGCCATAACAGCCAAAATCAGTTAATGCCCCTCCTCCATTCAAAACTGGATCAGTAAGCCATTGCAGGAATTCAGCGCTGCAACCGATCTCAACCGGTCCCCGATGACCGGTATGAAAAACTATTTTTCTAATATCCCCGATCAGTTTATCCTCTTTAATTATTTGATACGCCTTTGCATTACTCCCATACCAGGTGGTTTCATAATTAGTAAGCAAATGAATATTATACTTTTTTGCCAATGCCAGCATTTTTGTTGCATGTTCATTGCTTACGGCTAATGGCTTTTCAACCATAACATGAATCCCACGAGGTGCACAGTACAGGACAACTTTTAAATGCTCATAAATATTATTAAACGCAAGTACAGCCTCAGGTTTTGTTCTTTCAATCGCTTCTTCCATGGTATTGTAAACAATGCTCATGTTATAGCCATACCGTTTTGAGTACTTTTCCGCCAGTGATCGGTTAGGTTCTGCAATTCCGACAACTTCAATATCATTTTTATTTTGATATCCAAGTATCCAGCCTACATGGTCATGTACAAGACCGACGACAACCACACGCAATGATTTTTGTTTTAGTGTATCATTTTGTGCTATCACCGTCAAATAATTAGATAGAATGAATATGGCTATCAGGAAGCGTAGCATGTTACTGATTTTTAGCAAATATAACTTTTGTAGTAACGGGCAGTTAAATTATGAATGGCCCGGTATTTTGGTTCAGGATGGCTAAATTTACAACCCAGATCAAAATTTAATTATGAAAGCAAAAATTATTTTAAGCATTACGGCAGGTATTATCTATTCGGTTGGATGTTTAGCACAAAATTCCCCGGTAGAAACTCAAAATCCCAATTCTGATTATAAACCTGCTAAAGCAGGACAAACGAGAGTGGCAGGAGTAAAAACAAAAACTGCTTATAAAGTAGATAAGATCGCAGAAAAATTAGTATCCCCATGGGCCGTTGTTCCTTTACCGGATGGGCGATTGCTAATAACTGAAAAAAAAGGTTCCATGCAGATCCTTGATGCAAATGGAGCCTTTGTAAAAAAGATCACCGGCTTTCCCGAAGTAAATTCATCGAACCAGGGAGGGATGCTGGACGTAGCATTGGATCCCAATTTTACTAAAAACAAAATGATCTATTGGTCATACTCAGAAAAAAATGAAGAGGGAAATCTTATGGCTGTTGCCAAAGGAGAGCTCAATGAAGCAGAATCAAAGGTCAATAACCCGGTTGTTATTTTTCGTGCAACACCCGCATTAAAAAGCACCTTGCATTATGGTTCAAGACTTGTATTTGATAAAGACGGAAATCTTTTTGTAAGCACAGGGGAACGATCAATACCTGAGGGAAGAAAGCAAGCACAATGGCTCAATTCCGGGCTTGGTAAAATTTTTAAAATAACAAAGGATGGCAAACCAGCGCCGGGAAATCCTTTCATCGATCAAAAAGATGCGATGCCCGAAATATTTGCTTATGGAATTCGCAACGCACAAAGTCTCGATATTCATCCAGTGACAGGCGAAGTTTGGGAAGCAGAATTCGGGCCCAAGGGTGGTGATGAAGTGAATATTATAAGAGCTGGAAAAAATTATGGCTGGCCTACCATTACTTATGGGCTTGAATATTCTGGAGGGAAAGTTGGCGATGGCATTCAAGAAAAACAAGGAATGGAGCAGCCGGTTTATTATTGGGACCCCGTGCTTTCTCCAGGCGGAATGACTTTCTACAAAGGCAATGCTATTCCCGAATGGAAAAACAATTTATTTATTGGTGGACTCAGCAGTATGCATATTGCACGGCTTGTTATTGAAAACAATAAAGTAGTTGGCGAAGAAAGATTGCTGGATGACAAAAAAGAAAGATTCAGGGATGTGGCTTATTTCAATGGGATGCTATATGCTGTTACAGATGGGGGAAATCTTTACAGGATCAGCAAAAAATAATAAGGTCAATAGTAAGTTTATTATACTACAATTTTCCCCGGCTTGAAATTTGATATTTCTTTTTCTTAGCTTATATGAAGAAAAAAGAAAACTTATGGGAATTATTGCAACGACTGGATGAAGAGGCTGGTCAATTCAATTTCCATTTGAACGAAGCCAACCGTTATTTTGACAATACAGCTTTGGCAACAAAAAAAGTATTGGAGAAACATGAAAAACGGCTGCACAAACTGATTGGGAAAGTTCAAAAATCTTTAAAAGCTTTTCAAAAGGAAAAGAAGTCGAAGTAATATCTATGGTTGAATTTAAATTACCAGATGATATAAGTAACCCCTTCTATCAATTGATATTGTTTGCCAGATTTTAAGCCACCCTGGTAACCCTGCCTGTCAAGTGATGTATACCATGTGAAAACAGATGACCCGATGCTTTTTAACTTACCCCTGATAGATTTATCATCAAATGTGGAGTAGTAGGTGATCTGTGTTGAGCCGATCGATTTTATTTTTCCGCGGTACGCTTCATTTTCATAAGAATTGTAAAAAGTAATATTTTTTTGTCCGGCACTTTTAATCTTTCCTCTCATTGTTTCATTTCCCGGTTCAATGTAATAATTAAAAAAAACATTCCCCATTGATTTCACTTTGCCAACCAGAGCTTCGTTTTCGGTCGATCCATAATAAGTAATTGAAGTGACGCCAATACTTTTTACTTTGCCGTTGAGTATTGAATCAAATTGCTTTGCGTAATATTCTACTCTTCCCATGTATTGTTGCAACTTCCCGGGTTCCGAATAAAAGCGGCCGGGCTCCATTTCATTTCCCCATTCAAGCACATTGCCATCCTGGGAGATCTTTATAATGATCTTTTGATTGGTAATATAAGAAAATGATGAAAATTCTAAGCCCTGTGAAAAACTTACAAACTTTAAAGTTTGTGAATGTCCTATACTATTGACCAGGAAAAAAGCCAGGAGCACAAATGATCTTTTCATATATCCAAGGTTTAGATAATGAAGGTAAAAAACTTTAAGCAATACTCGTGATGTCACAAAATCGTATATATACTCTTATTATTTATCGCATTCCACACTCCAATGCCTTCAACAACCCGGGCTCCGTTCATCAGTTTTATTTGTTCTTTCTATAGGTCCTTTTCTCACCATCCTTATTATCTATGTCTGCAATTTTCTTTTCTTCTTCGGTTTCTGGCTTAATGATCTCATCCTTTGCATGACCGTGAGGATACCCTTTAAAATCTTCGTCAATTTTATTATCAGGATTCTCCCTTACCTCTTCTTTTTTCGTGATCGGTTTTGCTTTATTATCCATAATTGTTTTTTTAATTAATGATAATTATTATGCCAAAGAGTTTAAAATCGCCTTGATATTCGTATAATTTCTCGTATCAATCCTGAGATGACCATAAATTTATCCCGAAATGTTTAACAAGGATTCTTTCCTGTTTTATTCCTGTGCTTTCTATTATCTTGTTTGTAAACTGATCCCTTTGAAAAACTACTTTACCCTGGTCATTACTGCAGTTGCTATATTCATTATATCATGTAGCGACATGGAAAAAAGCAGTTTTGAAAATAAACCATTGGCTGTAAAGAAGGAAACCAAAGTTGCTAAACCAAAAAAGAAAAAACAGAAAATAAAAACTACCACAGCAGGGAAAGCAAAAACTGAAACTATTCCTTCAAAAGATGAGGAAGAAGAAGAAAAAGAAGAACCGGCACCATCTCCGGAAAATACAACGATACTAAATATTCTTACTAAAAAGATAAACAACTACGCTATTCAAAATGATCTGTCAACTGAATATTGTTTTTTAGTTGATATGAGCTTACCAAGCGGACGTAACCGTTTTTTTATCTATGATCTTAAAAAGAACACCATTATAAATTCAGGTCTTGTTTCCCATGGAAGCTGTAATGAAACTTTTCTTGCCCGCCCCCGGTTTTCCAATGCAACCAGCAGTGGATGCAGCTCACTTGGTAAATATAAAGTAGGAGAATTTTATAAAGGAAAATACGGAAAATCGTTTAGGCTTTATGGACTTGATGATTGCAATTCTAATGCCTACAAAAGAGCTGTTGTGATACATGGATACGATTGTGTCCCCGATAAAGAAATTTATCCAAGAGTGCTTTGTAATAGTTTCGGCTGTGTAATGGTCTCTTATAATTTTTTTGATAAGATCTCCCGCATAATTGGTAAATCGGAAAAACCAATTGTACTTTGGATATATCAATAAGGCCCCGAAGCTTGTTTCGGTCGTAACACCAACATGGTCTCTTTTTTCTTTTTTAATAACAGATCATTCCCATTCACGTCATAACGATCAATGCTGCTCAATATAGAAAGAAAAGTATTCTCGAATTCGATATCACTACAACTCATTTTTGTGCTAAGCACTTCAGTAAACCTGATCTCCTTTTTATCTAAGCTGTAATTTCCATTGACCTGGTTACAACCTCCATTTCCTGAAAACTTTTTTGTGGCTACATCAAAAGTAATATGTGCATCCCTGCGACCACCGCTTTGCTGGACCGGCACTCCTTTCATTTCTACTAATACCCATTGTTGATGCCCCCAGCCAGCATCTGGGGAAAGTTTTGGACTACACTTGAATGCCGCAACGGCAATAATTAAAAGGAATAAGTATTTCATGGTCATTATTTGCTTTATCTTTTGAACTGCATATAAAACTGTGCCAGCCAGCTTCATTTCTTTGTAAATCAATTTTTCCAACATCAAACTGGCATATTTTTTTATGGAATACCCCGTCGCCCTTTATATTTTTATAACAGGATTTAAAATCATCTAAAATGAAACTCTTAAAATCATCCCCCTTGCTTACGATCTCATTTTTATTGGCAGGTTTATTCGTTAGCAATTCTATAATGGCGCAAGGCAATGAGAAAGACCATAAAATTGTCGCAGATGCTAACGCAGCCAAAGCAGATTTTATCAAAGGCGATGCTCTAATGCAAAGTTTATTTGACAATTCTTACGGCTATGTGATTTTCCCTAATGTGGGGAAAGGTGCAATTGGTATTGGTGGCGCTGCCGGTAATGGTGCAGTTTTCCAAAAAGGAACATTGATCGGTATGGCAGATATGAAGCAGGTGTCAATTGGATTTCAGTGGGGCGGACAGGCTTATCGTGAAGTAATATTTTTTGAAACGGAAGCAGATCTAAACAGGTTTAAAGAAGATAAGATTGAATTTTCGGGGCAAGCTTCTGCGGTAGCAGTAACAAAAGGTGCGGCGGCTAATATTAAATATAAAGATGGTGTAATGATATTCTCCCAAACAAAAGGAGGATTAATGTACGAAGCTTCCGTTGGTGGGCAAAAATTTAAGTTCAGGGCATTGTAGATCCTTACAAAATAACTCGTAAAAGCCGGTAGGGAACATCGGCTTTATTTTTAAATATATTCGACTGAAAAAATTACCTGTTTATTTACAAAGCTTTAAATTATAAATTAAGCTTGCTGTTTTTTAGTACGACCTAGACTTCACAACAAGTTATCTTTGCTTAAATATTTTCACAATGAACGCCTATGACGAGTCGGTTAGTGTTGAATTAAGATCCTGGCAAAAGAAAATGCTGAAACGCCCCTCTCTTTTAAATGGTCTTTCAAAAGGAATTCAAAAAAAGATCAATAGTTGGATACCTGAAAAAATACACAATGCTATTACAGTTACTATCAAACAAATGATACGGGGCGTTTTATTTGGGGCTAAACATACAACCTCTGATGTTCAAGTGGGTGTTAGCTTAAGGGATCGTGAGGATGCTGTAAGAAAAAAAATTGATGCCTATAGAAACACAGCCGCGATCGAGGGGGGTATCACAGGCGCAGGAGGCATATTATTAGGACTTGCCGATTTTCCAATTTTGATAGGCATTAAAATAAAATTGCTATTTGAAATTGCCTCGATATATGGATTTAATGTGCATGATTATAAAGAACGGGTCTATATCCTCCATATTTTCGAGCTTGCATTTTCAAGTCATGAGCATAGAAAGAATGTCTATCTCAAAATGACAGATTGGGAAACAAAACTCAACTCATTTCCTCCCGATATCAACCAATTTGACTGGAGAAATTTCCAACAAGAATATCGTGACTATATTGACCTTGCAAAAATGGCGCAACTGGTACCCGTGATCGGCGCCCCGGTTGGAGTGATAGTAAACAGCCGGCTAATAAGGAAATTGGGCCTTACGGCAATGAATGCTTACAGAATGAGACTGATCAAGTGATCACAAATTTATTTTGCCGGTGGCCCTTCCCATAATACTTGTTCTATTATCCATTTATCACCTTGTTTGGAAAGCAGTACATAATCAATACCCCACCAGGCTGTAACTTTTGCTGATGCAATTGTATTCCCAACATCAAGCACTTCAACTTTCTTAGGTGAATCGGGTTTTGCAAAGTTCTTTTTTGTCATTACATTTTTTGCATAATCCAATGCTTCGCGGAATGTCATCTGTCCATCAAAATCATAGACACCCGTGTTTTTATTTTTCCAATAACCGATCTTATGCAGTGATGGTTTTAAAGAAGCAATAAGCTTGGTAGTATCGCCTTCATAAAATCCCTCAATATAATTCAGGCAAGCTCTTTCAACTTTTTCTTTTTCCTGTGCAGATGAAAATTTTACTGCAGAAAATAATAATAAAAGGAAGATTAGTTTTTTCATGACATACATTTTATAAATAGTAAAGTAACCATGAATAATGAGACAGTCAAATAGTTTACATGATCGGAAAACTATTCTATTCTCAATAGCTACTTAAAATCCTTTTTTGGCTGTGCTATCGAATCTTTCTTTCATCTTTTGCAAAACTTCAATTCGATTTACGGGTTCCCAACCATGCCCTTTCATTGGTCCAAAAACCAATTCTACATCTGACTTTGGATCTTCAGTTTTGGTTATAAATTTTTCAAAAAGGCGCATGGCGTTATTCAAGTAATAATTATCCATATCCCCCATAAAGATGTGCAACTTTCCCTTTAACTTAGGTCCTATCTCTTTCCAATGTTGCTGCAGATATAAATTCAGATCCCATTTTTTCCAATAATTAGCTACGGCTGTGTCAATATTACCCGTCTCCTGATCCCAGATAGCTGCAGGATTTCCATCTTTTCCTTTTGGACTATACACTGCATTCCATGAACCCCACTGTTCGCCGGATAAAACATAACTGTTATTCCCTCCCAATGTATTCTCAAAATATACTTCATCCTTTATTGATAGAATGGGTTCACCATATACGGTTCTCTTACTTGGATTAAAATTTCCAAACCGGTTTACATATGCATTCTCGTCCTTATAAATATTCACCAGTTGAAAAAAATTGAAATCAACAGGGTCGCCATAAAATGACCAGCAACCATTAAAAAAATCCGGGTTAAATACTTGTAATGCCAATGAGACCCAACCACCGGTCGATCCACCTGTAAGAAACCTAGATACTGCTGTTCCTTCTCCATGATATTTTTGTTCTATCGCAGGGATCAGCTCTTGTACCAATGCATCCATATACGGCCCATTGTTCTCTGAATTCATTTGATAACTATCGCCAAAAGGTGCATCGCTATCCAATAACACCTGCAACATATCAGGTTTTTTACTCCTTATCCATGGATTGACATACCCCGAATCAGGTCCATAGTATGCAAAGTTTTTGCAACTAGTGCCAAAACCTCCAATAGTATAACTAACAGGGTACTTTACAGAAGAAGAGGAATCAAAAGTAGGCGGAAGGCGTACACAAGCGGTGATCACAACATCCCGTTTCCAAAAATCACTTAGCAACTTGCTTTTCACAGAAACAAATTTTGCAAACTTTCCATCCTTGAAAGATTCTTTTTCAAATTGTTTGTCAAGAATAATTTCTATTTGTTCCTTTCCCTTTTTTGTAATAGCGACCTTTTTTGAACTACTGTAAATATTCGGGGATGTAAAAACCCTGTAAGTGGTAGTATCTATGTCATAAATAGCCTGCACATAGTATGTGCCGGTATCAAGATCCTGCAGTGTTCTTTTGGGGAAACCATAGAGATCATCAATAACGATAGCTTTTTTGCCATCCCACTTTATATCACTACCAAACCTGGTTCCTGTACCTTTTAGATCATCAGGCTGGATGCTATGGATCGGTTCAGGTTTATCTTTTTTATAAAAATAAATAAGAAGTCGTCCTTTGTTTATAGCAGGCTGATTTTCTTTGGAACAACTTATCTTCAGAGATATTTGCGAATAGACATCTGCCAGGAACAAAATAGCACAAACAAAGAAAATTATCTTTTTCATTCCGAAGTATTGAAGATTTAAGGTAACGATTATAGTGGAAACTATTTGTCTTCATGCCTATTTTGGATTGTTTAAGTTATTTCTCATCAAATGCATTATATCTTAAACAACTGTGGATATAATTTTAAAATGGTGAAACAAGTAGTTTAATAATGTTGCCAATATGCTACACCTCAAATCAATTTCTAAGCTGAATAATTCAGGAACAATAATTGTTTAGTTCTTAGAAACATTATTTATGGGAGATGTAAAAAATCTTAAAGCCGCTGAAGCTGTTGAAAAAATTCGTGAGATAGCAAAGAATGCAAATATCTGCATGTTTGTAACTGATCTTTCAAACCTGCCCCTGGCAGGAAGGCCAATGGCCACTCAGGAAGTAGATGAAGAAGGCAGTATCTGGTTTATGAGTGACCGAAATAGTGATAAGAATAAGGAAATAGATAATGATGACAAAGTTCAATTATTCTATTCCCATACCAGTAATTATGAATATTTGAGCATTTTTGGAAGAGCAGAAATTGTAAATGACCGCTTAAAAATTGAGGAGTTGTGGACTCCTATGGCGAAAACATGGTTTAAAGAAGGCAAAGACGACCCCACTATCAGCTTGATAAAAGTAATACCTGAAGATGCTTATTATTGGGATACTAAGAACAACAAAATGGTTTCTTTAGTAAAATTTGCAATGGGAGCAATAGGTCTAACTCCAAAGGATGATGGAGGTATTGAAGGGAAATTGAAAGTTTAATTTCAACTAAAATGCTAAACAGCCCTTACGGCAGATACAAGCTTTCTTACATCATCAGCCGAAGTATATACTGCGGGGGTCACACGAATACAACCATCTTTACCCAATACACGGCCAACGGTAAGAATATTATGTTCTTTAAATAAAATATCGGCAACATCCGAAGTTTTTTTATCTCTTACCCGAAATGAAGCAATGGCGCAGGAAAGTTCGATGGGAGTTACAATTTCCACTTTATCGGATTGTTTTAATTCATTTATCCAAATTGATTTCAGGTAATGTAACCGCTTCGAAATTTTTTCAACGCCCATCAACTTATGAAAAGCAAGACTGTCAGGGATAGTCATTATAACAGCAAAAGGAGTTGTGCCAAAATGAGCCAGCTTGCCGATATTATCCTGGTTCGTATCTACATCACCAAACAGTACATTCATTTCTTTAATACGTTCTTTCTTTACATACAGCACTCCTGCGCCGATTGGATTTCCGATCCATTTATGCAAATTCATTCCAACAAAATCAGAACCCAACGCAGGCAAACTAAAAGGCACTTGCCCTAATGCATGAGCAGAATCAGTAATAGTATCAATACCCTTTTGTTTCGCCATTGCAGCGATCTTTTGTACCGGCACGATCAGTCCGTTGATATTTGAAACATGCGTTAATAAAATAACTTTTGTTTTGTCTGTGATCATTTTACGATACAGTTCGACAATTTCATCTTCATTCGCAGGCAACAATAACATCTCAAAGGCATTTACTTTTATCTTGCCTCGCTTTTCCAGCAATCTGAATGCTTCTATCATGCTGAAATAATCAAGCTGGTTGATCAATACTTCATCTCCTTCATTAAATGGATAACCTTGTATGGCAATGTTCAATGCCTCTGTTGCATTGCGGGTAATGATGATCTCCTCAGGTGTAACTTGCAAAAAAGCCGCCAGCTCCTTTTTTACCGTATTGTTAGTTTCAGGGAAAATTTTTCTTGCAAATCTTGCTCCTTCCCTATTCGCCAGCAATATATTTTTTTGAAAAGCCTGCAATACAGGTTTTGGTTGTATACCATAATAGCCATTCTCAAGATTGATATAATCCTTTGAAACGATATAGTATTTATGCGCAATATGCTTCCAGTATTTCTCGTCGTCTGCGGCACCTTCGTTTTCAAAGTCGCTTAAATCAATTGTTGAATCAAAAAAATCTTCTGCCGATGCAACAGCCGGCAACCCGGTCATTAGTAACCCGGCGCCTACTTGTTGTATAAATTTCTTCCTGTTGTTTGACATACAAGAGTTTTAATAGAAAAAAGGGCTTTTGTAAAGAAAAGAAGAATACCAAAAACAAAGAATATAAATTGACGAAAGGTATAATTAATCAAATATCCTTCGCTATTTATTTAATTCCCATAAGTCAACTGTCTTATCAGCACTGGCAGTTGCTATCCATTTACCATCATTACTGTAAGCGACGTCCATCACATCATTTGTATGGGTAGTAAACGTCTGAAGAAGCTTGCCGGTTTCAACATCCCAAAGTCTTGCGGATATGCCGGGATTAAATTTTGAATCACCAAAAATTTCTTGCAAAAATTCACCGATCATTGGTTTATCCCTTCCTCCTGTCATCAATCGCTTATCATCAGGGCTAAATGCAACCGCCTGTACATGTTCTGCAACCTTCATTGTCCTGGTAAGTTTTTGGCCGGCTACATCCCAAAGCTTAATTGTTTTATCATCGCTTGTACTTGCCAGCAATTTACCGTCATGACTAAAGGCAATATCCACTACGGTTTCTTTATGTTCCTTATTATCCCAAATCAATTTGCCATCATCAACATTCCATAGCTTAAGAGAAAAGTCAAAACTTGATGAAGCAAGCCTTGTACCACCAGGATTGAACCTTACTGACCATACAATACGTTTGTGACCTTGTAACTTATGTAAAAGATTACCGGTTTCAACATCCCAAATATTAACCAACCCATCATTGCCGCCACTCGCAATTTTTTTACCATCATTGCTAAAAGCCACCGTCCATACAGTACCATTATGTCCTTTAAATTCTTTTATCAATGAGCCATCAGTAATTCTCCAAAGTCTCACTATGGAATCATAGCTGCCCGTAACAACATAGTTTCCATCACTACTCAGGTCCATATAAGCAATACCAGAAGGGTGCTTTATTTCTTTTACTATTTCACCGGATTCTCTTTTCCATGTCTTAATTGTGCTATCAACACTGCTTGTAACCAACAACGAATCTCCCGGACTAAATCGTACCGAAGTCACAATATCTCTGTGTTTATCAAAGATCATTTCAAGTTTGGCAATACCATTATCTACTCTCTCTGATTTATAGAATAATTGATAATAAGCAAGAACGCCAACAATTATTAATAAAGGCAGCAGAATGAAAAATAATTTCCTTCTCCCTCTTTTCCTAACCACAACTACCATGATTGAAAATTTATTCGTTAGTGAGAAAGCAAATCTCTGTCCATTCTCACAAGGCGTCCCGAAGCAGCTTCATATAAGTCAATCCTTTTTCCCTGGCGAAATTAACATTACGAATCGGTATGCTCTCCGGCTCTTTATAATTTTCCAGTGCTTTATCGATACTTTCTTCCCGCAGCAAATGAAGCATTGGATAAATGGACCTGTTCGTATAATTAGCCGGATCATTCTCATCTGAATTTACAAAAAGATATAAAGGATGAAAACTTGCTACCTGGTAAATTCCTTCATATCCATTTCTTTTCAACCGATCTTCTGCAAGAGAAAGCAGATCAAGATAATCATCAAATTTTTGAAATGTATTTGGGAAAATAAGAAAGGTTGTTTCAATAGTTGCATCATTATCCAGTCTTTTCATTTCGTGCACAAATGAATCAAGACATGCATCCATCTCCGTATTCTCTTCCACCTTATAAAATATGGTTTGCTGTTTTACAACATTGGCAGCAAACGGGCAAAAGTTGCACCCAATAACCACATCAACGATCCATTTTTTTGTCCTGTCTATTATTTGTTCAGAAGTCATTACTAAAATTGAATAAATATTTTTTATAATCGATCCACTGCCCTCAAATAATCATATTGCAAGTCTTCATGAAGACCTTTCAATGCTTTCTGAATATTTTTGAGTTGGTTTTGATAAATGTTGACCAGAACAGGGTTTTTATCTATTGAGATATTCAACTCTTTCATTGATTCACAAAAATAAATAAGCAGTTCAACTTCTACGATCGCGAGCCCACTGTATCGGATATATTTCTTAGTAGCACGAAGTATCTTTCGCAATGTCTTTTTTACAAAATAAACATTGCTTTTATTTATATCGGTAAACTGCAATGCCATTTCTTCCTTTACTGATCTTATATAGGCTGATGTATCATGAGCCTCAAAAAGCAAATAGGTAAGTAGCTCTTTATTCTCTTTTTTAAATCTTGCCAGCCGAAGGCAAAGATCAACAAGTGCAGGAGCAGGTGTATTGACCAGTTCTTGTTTCAATTCATTTATCGTGGATGCTTTCATCTTTATTTTACCAAAGCTTGTTACAAAAAAAATTGAGAACAAGATTATTAAATTGTTCTCAATAAAAATTATTTCCAGGCAAAAATGCTGATCAAAGCAAACTACCGGTATATCATTAATAAAAGATCCACAAACCCTCTATTGCCGACTATTTGTAAAGCGAAATAGAACTGGGTTCTATCTCCCGATTACCATCTTTTATTATCAGTCTTCTTTGGTTTTGCAACCGAAACAGACATTGCTCTGCCTTCTACTTCTTTGTTGTTAAGACCTGCGATGGCTTTTTTTGCATCTTCATCAGAATCCATTTCAACAAAACCGAAACCACGGCTACGGCCAGTTTCACGGTCACTGATAACTTTGGCAGATGACACTGAGCCAAATTGAGAAAATAATTTGTTCAGGTCATCATCTGTTGTGTGAAAGCTTAAGTTCGAAACGTACATGTTCATAAATCAAAAATTTTAAAATAAATAAAATAATACCTGTGAAGAAGTTTACAGAAAAAAGTAAAAAGGGGACTAACTGTTACTGGGGGGAAAAGTAAAAATTTGAACTGGCCAAATACTAAATGCGGTAAAACTTAAAATCACATGGTGAAGATAGGCTATTAACCCCATAACGGGGCTTTTAAATATCCTTCTGGTCCGTATTGGCAAATCCCCTTGGTTATTCGTGTTTTGGCTCAATTATTCTAAGGCGCCTTCTTTCTTAGTTAACTGGAAAAATTTTGCCAGGTTACCGCCGATCGCTTCTTCAAAAGCGGCTTGCATATCTGCTGGTTCGGGATGTTTAAATTTCCATTTAGTAAAATAGTTCTGTAAAGCAGCATCCACTTTGTCTCTTCCAACGGTAGCTTCAAGTAAATAGAGCCATAAAGCTGTTTTAATATAAGACACCAAACCATACTCGTCACTATTTGGAAATTTATCCGCCGGGGTTTCCATTGCTGATTGCATTGGCAGACTTTTTCCAATTGCACCATATATAATTTCCAAAAATTGATCTGAAGGTAATTTCTTGAGATCAGCAGGTACTTCATCACCAAATATTGAATTGTACCGGTATTTCTCAGCTTCATACCTGAACTGAACATACGTATTCAGCCCTTCATCCATCCATGTGTGTAACCGCTCATTACTGCCGAGCATTGACATAAACCAATTATGCCCGATCTCATGGGCAATTACACCATCTAATGCTTCCTTCTTTGCACTTGGGCTTGTGATAAGTGTGACCATTGGATATTCCATTCCGCCGCTTGAATTATTAGCCGGACCTTCTACTGCCTGCACCACCGGGTAGCCATACTCTCCTACCCATTCACTGTATTTGCGTACTCCATCTTTTACATAATCAATACTATTTTCCCAGATCGTATTCTTTTTATTATGATAATATGAAAAAGCATCGACCACTTTACCAGTTGAAAGTTGAACAGTGTCATATTGAACTACAAAATCTTTATCAGCAAACCAGGCGAAGTCAGGTACCTGCTCAGCATAATACTTTAATGTTTTAGTTGCCCCCACTGAAGTTGGTTTGTATAAAACAGGTTTCCCTTTACGATCCTTATTATTTTCTAACCCTATTTTTTTATACGCATCCAATTCCTCTTTTGTTTGCATGGTTCCGGTAGCGCCGACTATATAACCCGACGGTACGGTAATACTTACATTGTATGTTGCATATTCACTATAAAACTCTCCCATATCCAGATAAGGCATCTCGTGCCAGCCATTTTTATCATACACGGCTGGTTTAGGATACCATTGGCAAGCCATGAACTCTCCATTATCAAAGCCTGAACGGGAAAAATAATGGGGCAGTAAAACATAGAAAGGTGTAGCAATGTTAATTGAATCCCCGGGAGCTAAGGGTTTTTCCAATACCAGTTTTATGATATCGATATACTGTGGATTTGAATGTGCTTCTGTTTTAGCAGCCTGGCCGTTGACGGTAAAAGAAAGCTTGTCTATATATCCATAACCGGGATTCTCCAGTTTTTTAGAGCGGGATGAATCATTTTTTATTTGCTGGAAAAGCGCTGTTGTGTCATTTTTATAGGCGTTTGGCCAAAGATGAAACCATATAAAATCCAATGAAACAGGAGAATTGTTTTTGTAAACAATAGTTTCTGTACCTGTAATGCTATTTTCCTTATCATTTAATTCAGCCGTGATCGTGTAACGCAATTGCTGCTGCCAGTAAGGCTGCTGCGCATTAAGGCCAATGCCGACAAAGATCAAAACAGGAAAGAAGTATTTTTGCATAAAAAATTAATTATTATTAAAAATAAGGAAAGAATTAGTGGTGAAAAAGTTGCTTCTTATTCTTTTTTATATAAAAAACTTTGTGTTAATTTATTAACTTATCCAACCATTCGGGAATAAAACAGGTCTGATAATTGCCTCACCGTTGAAGAAAAGCTAAAATATATGATCAAAACACATGCGATAGTATTCACCACATTGTTTGCATTTTGCGTTGCTCAAAATACAGAAGATAAAAATTACATGAAACAGCCATCAACAGAACCAACAACAATTGATGGCCCTTATGTATTGTATAGCAACGATTCTGTTTTTGTAAATTATATAGAAGATAATTCAGGAGTAAAATCAGTAAAAACAGATGCCAAACCAACTTCGATGAAAAGCGGCATTACGTTGCAGGTAAATACAGACATGCCGGGCAAAACATTTAGTGTACAATTAAAACAGAAACTCAGTGAAGAGAAGTCAGAATACAAAGGTGTAAAAAAAATGCTGGTGATATCCGATATCGAAGGCAACTTTGAAGCGTTTAGAAAGCTATTGCAAGGGAACCAGGTAATTGATGAAAATTTTAATTGGACTTTTGGCAAGGATCATCTGGTATTGGCAGGAGATTTTGTGGACAGGGGTGTAATGGTAACAGAAGTATTATGGTTTATTTATTCATTGGAAGAAAAAGCAAAAGCTGCGGGAGGCTATGTTCATTATATATTGGGCAATCACGAGATCATGAATATGGCTAACGAACTGGATTATGTAAATGAACGTTACATACAACATGCAAAGCTGATGAACAAACCCTATATGCAATTGTTCGGACCGAATGCAGAAATAGGTCGTTGGCTTGCTACTAAAAATGTTGTTGAACGTGTTGGCAATACTCTCTTTTCCCATGCCGGCATTTCTGGCTATATGAATATGCTGCGCTTGCCATTGAAAGAGCTTAATGAAATAACAAGACCTTTTTACACCGATACCACTTATAAATATTCAGATGATCGGTTAAATATAATATACAGCGACTTTGGCCCGTTTTGGTATCGGAATTATTATAAAGCACCCAGGGCTAATGTTACACAAATTGATAGTACACTGGATATTTATGGTGTTCGTACTATTTCAACAGGTCATACGATCATAGCAAACGAGATAAGGTCTTTATATGACGGTAAGGTTTTTAATACAGATGTACATCATGCACAAGGTCATTCTGAAGCACTACTGATCGACAATGGGAAATTTTGGAGAGTGAACAATGCCGGAGAAAAACTTGAGATCAAACCAATATAAATTTACATAGCACTAATAGCAAAGGGGTCTTATAATGTTTAAGACCCCTTTGCTATTTTATATTGAAAGGCCAGTAATAATAAAATACTAAAGCAATTGAGAAGAATTTGAGTTTTTATTCCTCATAAAATGTTTCTGTAAAAAATCTTTTTTTGAATCATGAAAAGAACTTACCATTCCTAATTTATACAACACATAAATATAAACCCAAGGGAGATCTAACTGCCATGATAAAAAACCAGCCCTCGCACTGGCAGGATATAAATGATGATTGTTATGCCATTCTCCGGCAAAATACCCCGGTCTCCATTGATTGATCGATAGGTTACTCCTGTCAAAATCCAATCCATCTACATGCTTATGTTCCCCTTTTCCATGCCCGGTATAATTGAATATTCTTACAAAAGTGATCCAGAACATTGCACCAGCAAAAAAAGTACAGGCAAGAGCATGACCACCGATAAAATAAAATATCAGATACCAAAATGCCCAATTGCCTAACCATAGCCCTATTGTATACCATGGAGTGGCTATTGAACCCCACTTTTTATAATTTGAATAAGAATTTATTTGAACACCTGTGTGTTTCATAAAATGCACAGCCCGTTCATAATCTTTTTCAGAAAGATCTTTATTAATACTTTGGTGATTTACTTCTGCCAAAAAACAATATAAAAAACCTGCCCGGGCATTATAAGGATCGCCAGGTTCGTCACTCTTTACATGATGCACATGATGAGATACAACATACATTTCCTCCGGAACAGTTTTGATAACAAGATTCTGTGTAATGAAACGCCAGATCTTATGCCGGAAAGTAAAAGATCTATGTGTACAATAACGATGAAACCAAATGGTGGCATGCGTACCCATGATGATCATGGTATACAAAAGAAAAACAATGAGTAATTGCCAGGAGAAATAATGCACCAAAAAAAAGTATAAAAAAGGGATCATGCAAATGATCATGAACCACCCAATAAACGATATCCAGTTCTTTTTACTTTTAAAAATATTACTGCGTGATAAAAATTCACGGAATAATTGTTTGCTCGTCGGTTTTATCAATTCGCCTTTTTCGTCTTTCCAACCGTATGAAGGCGTTTGTAAAACGTCATCTATAAATGCCATTTTAAAATTTCTTTTTGTTTAAAAAATTGATCACTCTATTCCGGTTAGGAAATAGTAACCAGATAAGTAGCTTTGATTACATAAGCTATGAATTAAAAAATAAAAACAGGTTGTGAACGGAGATAGTAAGAGAGAAGGAGGAAATTTACTGCCTGGCACATCAACCGTAACGCGATAAAGCTACGGTTTTTATTGGAGAAATGGCTCATAAAGTTAAGCACCAACTCTCATTTGTTCGTTAATTGTGCATTAGTGCATAAGTTTTACCAAAAAAATAATAAACAACGATCCAAATTTTTGTAATAAAAAGAGAAATAATGGAAATTAAAATTATTCACCAAGACCATTAAAGTTGAAATAGATTATTTCTTATCTGAAGCTGCATTTATTAAACGCTTAATAGCTTCTGTCACTCTCAATGATGAATTGCCACGTGTTATATTCCAACCTGTAAAAACGGCAACTATATCATATTCAGGAATAACAATTGGCCATTGACCACCAAAACCTGATCCTGCCCATGCATATTTTGAATTATCATTGCCATATTCGAAAAGCCACCATTTAAATCCATATTTCACTCCTTGTCCTACTGAAATAGTTGGCGTTATCGATGCTTTTACCCATTCTTTCATTACAAGTTGCTTACCATTCCAATTGCCTTCTTTTAAGAATAAATAATAAATCTTTGCAAGATCTGATTCTGATAAGTATAAGCCGCCCTCGGTATCAACAAGACCCGTCGGTATGCGTTTCCAGAAATAATGATCAATGCCAAGTGGCAAAAAAAGGTTTTGTGCTGCATACTCTTCAATATCACTGCCTGTCGCTTTTCTGAAAATATAGGCGAGTAATTCAGATGCACCGCTATTGTAATTAAAAGATTGACCGGGCTCCACAGTCATTGGCTTATTTATCACATATTGTATCCAATCAAAACTTGCTTCCATCTGGCTGCAATCATTTCGCGGATCGCTATAAGATAGATTTTCATTCCATTCAAATCCTGCAGTCATTGTAAGAAGATGACGGATGGTCATTCTTCTTTTACGGTCATCAATATTTTTTACTTGTGCAGTATCAAAAAAACTAAGCACTGTTGTTGAAATATCTGGAAATTCTTTTCGGGTTGTAGCTACACCGATAATAACCGACGTAATAGTTTTTGTAACGGACTGCAAACTATGCAGATCTCCGTGATGATAATAAGGATGCCACCAGGGATTATAATAGTTATAAGGTCCTCCGGGATCAAGCGCATTTAATCCGCTTTTCTTCCTGGCATCGTCGCCGTATATTTTGTTGTAGTCATGTTTATATTTTTTCTGGTACACTAATTTTCCATTCCTTGTGATGACCATTCCATCGATATAACCATATTTTCCGCTGGCAATTGCATCATCAAAAGCTTTTAATGAATCAGCATTCATTGATTGTGATTGAGGCGTAGCAGATGGCCATTCTTTTACAGGCCACTGCTGCGCAAATAAGCCAGGTTCAATAAAAATCAAAAAAAGAATACCCGGCAGGTTTTTATTAATTCGCATAACACCTGTTTCACTAAAGATATCTTATTTAAAAACCGAAATCTTAGAAACGAATTCAGAAGTTACAATACGAATAAATTAAGGGCTGAGTGGCTATTAAGTGTGACAAAGGATGAACCTTTATTAGGCCGCCCTGTTGTAAAAATTAAAAAGCTTAAGTACAAAAAGGCTTACGTTCTTTCCGGGAGGAATGTATTCATTAAAAAGGTTGCGGGTAAACTCATCTTTGCTAAAACGGGCAGACAGCTTCTCCCATATTATTGGCCACGATAGATCTTCCTTACTGAGTAAGGTCTCGTTAATTACGCTAATGATCGGATCATTGACAGATTTTGATCCTGTTTTTTTTGAAACGATAAGCTGTGCATCAGGATTAATGTTCGCAATACTTATTGCACTATTAGAACCTCCACATGAACCCAATATGGCAAGCCTGACGGAAGGTGTTAATCTCTTCAATGTATTATCAAGATGATAACTATGACCACGATGGACCAAAACAACCGGTTCGATTGACTCTTGTTTTAAAAAATTGAATAACGAATCCTGGGCTTTGAGGTCCAACTCTTCTTTTCCATCCAATGGCAAGTTTGCATATATCACAATGGGTTGATCTGTAACAGAACGAATGCTTATCCAATTTTCATTCCTGGTGGTCTTCCATTTAGTCGCATCAGTAAACAATTTTTGAAAATTATTGAATGATGCAATTCCATCATCATCGCCGTAAAATAAAACCAATTCACTGATCTCACCATTCTTATTTTGCAGCGCCTTTCTCTCAAGCATTTCATAATTACCAAGCGTTGCCCATAATCTATTCAAAGAGTTTTTCTGCTTTACGAGGTCAAAAACCTGTAATAAAATACTGTATAATCTTATACCAAAAAACAATTGGCCCGATTTGCAACGATCGAAATTTGATTGCAACTCTTGTTGGATCATATCACTAATTACAATAGCAGAATCAAGGCCTGTAAATGAATCTGCGATGTCCATTGCTTTTTCAAGTCCTGTATTTGAATCACTTTCAATCCCGGAAATAAATCGATTCATTAATTCTGCAGCCTTTTCCCGGGGCATCTTGTTCAAAAAATCTGTTAGCACATTATAATTGGCAGCCATCCTCATGAAGATGCGAAAATTATCATATTGTACAATGCTGAATAATGAGTCTGCTGATTGAGTTCCGAAACTCTCCATTAATCTTTTATACAATCCAAGAAAACTTGAAGTGTATAATTCATCACCACAGCTGGTTATAATGTAATAAAGATCTTCCGGGCGGAGCCCCTTTACCGAAGCAAATCGTATAGCATTTGCAGCGTTATGCAATTCATTGACCTGGTTCACATAAAAAGAAAATGATTTTTCTTTTAGACCCTTGCGTAACAATTTTTGAAAAATAAAAGAGGGATCACCAGGTCCCCGGAATTCCTTCATCGTATTCACCAGCAATTGAAAGTATTTAACTACATCGGTTCTTGTTTTAAGTATGGAATCACGTGTAATTCTATTTTCTGCTAATAGAGTTAGAAAAGGTAAAACTTCTGACGCATTTTTATCCCCCGCATGCAATAAGATCTGTTGCAGGTATACATTTTTTGTATTTCGAATTTTATCCTGCAACTCTTGCTTACCCTGAGCGAGGTAGGCAACAAATTTAGACGGATCATTGACTGCAGCATTCAGTAATAATGAATCAGTAAAACGAAACCGGGGTTTATTTTCTAAAAAACTGAGAATAAATTCAGGTGTAGAAACCATCCGTTTATAAACTGCCATATCATCCAGTAAACTATGTTCTTTATATTGGCTAAAGGTTGCCGCCAGCACCTGTGAGCGAAGAGGCGGCAGGTATGTCAGCTCATTCGCAAATGATCGACGATAAAGTAATGCTCTCAAAATACTTTTATAGGATTTAACTGCACCAGGAATATCATACACCTCTGTTCTTTTTTGTGTAATGTTTTTTCTAAGCTCATTCATAAAATAGCCAAGGCTCCGGATTGCTTTTTCCCTTTCACCATCAGTTAAAAAAGGAACAGTTGATATCATAATTGGAATACTATCTACTTCCAGTTTAACGGACCGGGAAAGATGGTTGATAATAGCAGAATCTAAAGAAATATAATTGAGTTGGTGGAAAAACTTCCCCTGTTCCTCCTTCAAAACTTTTTCGGCAGAGGATTGCGCAACTATTGAAAATGGTTGTACCAAAGAAAGTAAAACAAAAAAATAAAAGACTTTTCTCATATAAAATTTCTACAGGGTCACTTCACAACCATTTACATCATTTATGCTCTAGTCTTTTAAAAACGTGCCAGAGTGATCAAAAGATGATAAATCCTCGCGATACCTACTGAACAATGGAAGTGAAACAATTTATGTAGAGTTATTTGCTGATTACTAAACCTGGAATCTTTTACGGAAGTAAAGTTGTTTAACCGTTATTACTAGAGGAAGAAAAGATTTCATATTATTTTTTAGCCAGCATTATTCTCTTAATCCTATTGGTTTAGTGATGAATCCCAAACAAGCAGTGCAACATCAAAAAAATAAAAAGTGCATTGGTATAAATTTTGGAAGTCATCATTTTATATAAAAGAAATTTTGTATAAAATTTATAACAACATTTATTTAAAAGCGATCATACCTTGATTTAATGTATGAATTCGTGCAAGCAAATTTTAAAAATCTAAAAATTACTTTATGAAAAAAGTATTTCTATTTGTTCTGTCTTGTTGTGCAGCTGCAACAATATATTCACAGAACACAGCAAAACCACAGTACACGGCTTCGGGCGGATTACTTGGAGCAGTTAATTTTAGCCAATTCAGAGTTACAGGTAATAATCCATTAAACATTGACTATAATTTTGAACCCGGCTGGTCAGCTGGCGGATGGGTAAATTTCCCTGTGTCAAGTGGTTTTTCAATAGAACCACAGTTAATGTATAGTTCATATGGATATCACTCCAACAATCATGCAAGCGCATTACTGGGAGATGGCAAGATCAGGTATATCTCTGTGCCACTAGTGTTGAAATTCCATACTGGTGACAAGTTTGCGATAACAGCAGGACCACAATTAGATTGGTTCTCTTCCTTCGAAGACAAAAATAATGTGGCCCAGGAAGATGATTTCAAGAAAACAAGTTTTTCTGCTTTTGGTGGCTTTGAGATACTTCCACATGGAAGAGTAACAATTTTCAGTCGCTACATTTTTGGATTTAGTAATATGGATAATTCCGATACCCACGCTGATGAAATGAAATATAAAAATCAGAATATACAGGCAGGATTAAAATTGAGATTATTTGGAAATCCTAAACCTGTATACCAGGCAGCTGCAACTCCGGTAATATTGGATACAGATGGCGACGGTATTAATGATGACATGGACAAATGCCCGAACGAAAAAGGCACTGTAAAATATGATGGATGCCCGATACCAGACAGCGATAAAGACGGCATCAATGACGAAGAAGATAAATGCCCTAATGAAGCAGGCTTAGCAAAATATAATGGATGCCCAATCCCAGATACAGATAAAGATGGTCTCAATGATGAAGTAGATAAATGCCCAAGCGAGGCCGGACCAGCAAGTAATAATGGATGTCCTATTTCCGATAGGGATAAAGACGGCATCAGTGATGATGAAGATAAATGTCCTGATGTACCGGGTGTAGCTAAAAACTTTGGTTGCCCTGAAACACCTGAAGTGCCTGCTGAAGTAAGTAAAGCACTTGCCGCTGCAGGTCAAAGCATTTATTTCAGTTCGAACAGTGCAAAACTAGCAACCGCCGCAACAGCTTCATTAAATAAAATAGTAAAGGTGATGAACGATAACCCCGAGCTTAAAATTAAAATTGAAGGCAATAGTGATAATGTCGAAAAGGATGCAGACAAACTGAGTGAAGGGCGTGCAACTTCAGTAAAAACATATTTGGTAAGCAAAGGCATCAGCGCAGATCGCATAGAAGTGGAAGGAGTTGGCTCAACAATGCCGATAGGAGATAATAACACTACAGCAGGACGTACTAAAAACCGCAGGGTTGAGATCAAAGCAACTTATTAATTTGTGTTGAAAAAAAGTTTGCTATAAATAGACAATGAATAGGAAAATCAAGGAGACTGAAAATTCAGTCTCCTTTTGTATTTATCAGGAACAAATCAATGCCTTACAACCCGATCCCCTTCAGTGCTTCCAAAACATACTCTTTTTTTCGTCTCGCAACCTCAACCTTTGTACCATCTGAAAGTAATAGCTCACCTGATCTATTATAAGATTCAATATAAATGGGATTAACAAGATGTGATTTATGAACCCGGATAAAATGGTGGCCCTGCAATATTTCGTCATACTCTTTTAATGTTTTGGCAGAAACAAAAACACGATTCCCTTTCAGAAAAATGTGTGTGTAATTACTTTCAGACTGCAGGCGGATAATTTCATCCAACGCAACATACTTTACTTCCGAAGTATCAGCCAAAGCCAGTTTGAATTTCTCCCTGTTTCCTTGTGAAATATTCTGCATAAAATTCTTGAATAACAAATGCCCGGCAGGTGCATATATCCGCTTAGCTTTAAATCTTTCAATTGCTTTCTTTAATTCTTTTTCATCAACAGGTTTTAACAGATAATCTAATGCGCTGAAACGAATGGCCTGTATTGCAAATTCATTGTAGGCAGTAGTGAACACAACTTCAAAAGTCCATTTATCAATAGTAGTTAATAGATCAAAGCCGCTTTGGTGAGGCATTTGAATATCCAGGAAAACAAGATCAGGTTCAAATGAATGGATCAATGGGATTGCCTCTCTTACACTTCGTGAAGTTTTGATTGTTGTAATATCCGGACAATATTGCTCTACCAGCCATTTCAGCAGATCTATAGAAGCCTGCTCATCATCCACGATCATTGCTTTTATCATATTTCCTCCGGGTTATAATATGGAATATTAATAGTGACACGGGTGCCTGATGGAAGAATATCTTCAAACGCAATATCAGCAGGCTTTCCTGTTTTTTGTTGCAGTAACTGAAGCCTCTCCCTGATAATACCGATCCCTTTGCTTTCATGTACCATGGAAGAAATATTATTGTTTTTGATAGCGGCAGCTTTTTCCCGGCCGATACCATTATCCTCAATGATACAAAGAAGCACTTCATCTGCATCTCCTGCGAAACGGATGGTCAGCACCTTCTCCCCTTCTTTATGCAATAAGCCATGCCAAATAGCATTTTCTGCAAATGGCTGTATCATCAGGGATGGAACAAAAACAA
>Ga0184624_10000067_pt1 | contig 24289 bp, 27 predicted proteins | sample PLM3_5_b1_FD_133157 | JGI IMG/M metagenome (GOLD analysis project Ga0184624, IMG submission 133157) | Groundwater sediment microbial communities from an aquifer in East River, Colorado, USA - PLM3_5_b1 | ecosystem: Environmental > Terrestrial > Soil > Riparian zone | place: USA: East River...
CCGTGCTCGCCTGGTCGACCTCGCGCGATTCGACCTCGAGGTCGAGCGCCGCCAGCTCCAGACAGCGCATGCAGGGGCCTTCGAGGTGGACCGGGAAGCGCAGGCGGAAGGCGAAGCCGCCGCTGGGGCGGGAGACCTCGAGCCGCACCGTCGGCGCCCAGGGCTCGGGCTTGTAGGTCTGGCCGGCGAGCTCGAAGGGCTCCAGGGCGACCGGGACTTCTATCCGCTTGCCCTCGCCATGGGCAAGGCTGAGCCGGGAAAGGTCGATGATCGTCTGCGGCGCCTGTGACATGCTCCGACGAGGTTACGTAATGGGTCAATTCGACTGGAAGCCAGACACCTACTCGGAGCTGATCCGCTCCGAGGTCCCGCGCTATGACGAGCTGCAGGAGCAGGCGATCGCGGCGATCCCGTTCCCGCCCGAGCGGGTGCTGGAGCTGGGGATGGGGACGGGCGAAACGACGCGGCGCCTGATCGAGGCCTACCCAGCTTCCTGGGTGATCGGGCTCGACTCCAGCGCCGACATGGTCTTCCGGGCGCGGGAGAACTACGACGACGTGCAGCTGGCGCGGATCGAGGACCCCCTCCCGGACGGCCCCTGGGACCTCGTCATCGGCGTCCTCTCGATCCACCACCTGCGCTCCGACGCGAAGAAGAACCTCTTCCGCCAGGTCCGCGAACAGGCCCGCGCCTTCGTCATCGGCGACATCGTCAAGGCCGACGCCCAAGTCGCCCCGATCGACGAGGGCTATGACTTCCCGGAGACGGCCGAAGATTTAGCAGCATGGAGCGGAGGGACGGTCACCTGGCAAGCAGACGATCTAGCCGTAGTTCAAGCCGTGTATTGAGAGGGCCGGCACCCCCTCGCCAGACACTCAACATCGAGCCAATGGCGAGATGTGTCTGGCGAGGGGGTGCCGGCCCTCTCCCAACCGCTACCATTCCGCGCCTCATGGCCGTCCCGAAGAAGAGAACTTCCAGCGCCCGCCGCGACAAGCGCCGCGCTCAGCACAAGGCCGGCAAGCCGAACCTGAACAGCTGCCCGCGCTGCCACAGCCCGCGGCTGCCGCATCGCGTCTGCCCGACCTGCGGCACCTACGCCGGGCGCGAGGTCGTCGCCCAGCGGATCGCCGACCCGTCGGCGCCCCACACCCACGAGTAACCGTGGCGCAGGACCGCGCGGTGACCGTGGTCCTCGACGGCTACGGGGCTGAGCAGGGCTTCGACGTGCTCGCGCAGGGCGCCCGCCTGGCCGCGGCCGACGGGATCGGCGTCCGCGTCTTCGGTCCCCGCCGCGCGCTCGGGCTCGACGCCGCCGAGGGGATCGAGGTGGTGGACACCGCCGATCACATCGGCAACGACGAGGACCCGGTGCCGGCGGTCCGGGCGAAGAAGGAGTCCTCGGTCGTGCGAGCGGCCGCCAACGTCGCCGAGGAAAACTCGGCGGCGATGGTCAGCTGCGGCTCGACCGGGGCGACGATGGCCGCCGCGACCTTCGGCCTGCGCCGCCTCAAGGGCGTGCAGCGGCCGGCGCTCGCCGTCCAGCTGCCGGTGCCGGGCAAACCGGTCCTCTTCCTCGACGTCGGCGCCAACGTCGAGGTCCGCGCCCAGCACCTCGTCCAGTTCGCCTTCCTCGGCGCCGCCTTCGCCGACGCCGTGCTCGATGTCGAGAATCCCTCGGTCGGTCTGCTCACGGTCGGCGAGGAGTCCGGCAAGGGGCGCGAGGAGGTGGTCGAGGCCCACCGCCTGCTCAGCGACGCCTCCGGGATCAACTTCGCCGGCAACGTCGAGGGGCGTGACCTCCCGGCCGCGAAGACCGACGTCGTCGTCACCGACGGCTTCACCGGCAACGTCTCCCTGAAGCTGCTGGAGGGGACGGCGAAGACGGTCGCCGCCGCGGTCGGCGACGCCGCCCGTTCCAACCCGGTCGCCGCCGCCGGCGGGCTGCTGCTGAAACCGTCCCTGAACGGGCTCCGCCGCGAGCTCCACCCGGACTCGACCGGCGGCGCGATCCTGCTCGGCCTGCGCGGCATCGCCGTCGTCGGCCACGGCAGCTCCGGCGCCGAGGGGATCGCCAACGCCGTCCGCCTCGCCGCCCGCTGCGCCGAGGTCGACGCCGTCGGCCGCACCGCCGCCCTGCTGGCCGAGGGCGGTGCGGGCCGTGGCGCCCTCGCAGCCGGGGGCGACGGGTGACAGCGCGTGATAAACCACCGCAGATGAACCGCGACGACGTCCTCACCCTGGTCTGCGAGCACCTCGCCGAGGAGCTCGAAGTCGAGATCTCACGGATCGAGGAGGGAACCCGCTTCAAGGAGGACCTCGATGCCGACTCGCTCGACCTCTACGAGCTGGTGATGGAGCTCGAGGACCGCTACGGCGTCACCGTCAGCGAGGAGCAGGCGACCCACATCAAGACGGTCGGCGACGCGGTCGGCTTCGTGCTCGCGCACGCCCCCGCCTGAGCGGTGGCATCCCAGCCCGACTCTCCCGTCGCAGCGCTGGCCGCGCTGATCGCCGACCTGCCCGATGACCTGCGCCGCCAGGCGCTTACCCACTCCTCCTGGACCGAGCGCCGGGTCGACTCCTTCGAGCGACTTGCCTTCCTCGGCGACAGCGTCCTCGGCCTCGCCGTCGCGACCAGGACCTACGAGACCTTCGAGAAGCTGGCCGCGGGCGGGCTGACCAAGGTCCACAACCAGGCGGTCAGCGGCGTCTCCTGCGCCGAGGTCGGGGCCCAGCTCGGGGTGCCGGCGATGCTGCGCGAGAACGAGCCCGAGGGCGTGGTCGCGGCGATCCCGGCCGAGATCCTGCTCGAAGGCGGCCGGCCGCTGCCGGAGGCGACCGAGGCCCTGATCGGCGCCTGTTACGTCGCGTTCGGCTTCGAGCCGACGGCGACGGCGGTGGCCGACGCGTTCGAGCCGCGGATCGAGCTCGCCTCGGAGACCCGGATCGATTTCAAGTCCGCTTTGCAGGAGCTTTTGGCCCAGCGCGGAGCGCGCGTAACCTACGAGGTGATCGCGGCCACGGGACCCCCGCACCGGCGAACATTCGAGGTGGTGGCGATCGTCGACTCCGAGCGGGTCGGGAGGGGGAAAGGGCGGAGCAAGAAGGCGGCCGAGCAGCTTGCCGCCGAGGAGGCATTGGCGCATCTTGGGGGTTAATCCAGCCGCATTCGCGTCCGAGTCGACCGGGAGCATTCGGCCGATGCGAGGAGTGCGCGCGTGTATCTGAGATCGATCTCGATGAAGGGCTTCAAGTCCTTCCCCGAGCGCACGACCCTGGAGTTCTCCCCGGGGGTGAGCGTCATCGTCGGCCCCAACGGCTCCGGCAAGAGCAACATCACCGACGCCGTCCTCTGGGCGCTCGGCGAGCAGAGCCCGGGCGCGATCCGTGGCGCCTCGATGCAGGACGTGATCTCCGCCGGCGGCAAAGGCGTCGGCCAGCGCCGCGCTGCCGAGGTCGAGGTGACGATCGACAACTCCGACGGCCGCGCCGCCACCGACTTCTCCGAAATCGCCGTCGAGCGGCGCCTCGACCGCTCCGGCGACAGCGGCTACCGGCTGAACGGCGCCCGCTGCCGCCTCGCCGACGTCACCGACGTCCTCTCCGACACCAACCTCGGCCGCGAGATGCACTCGGTGATCAGCCAGGGGAGGGTGGAGACGATCGTCCACTCGAAACCGCGCGAGCGGCGGCTCCTGGTCGAGGAGGCGGCTGGTCTCGGCAAGCACCGCAAAAGGCGCCGCCGGGCCGAGCTGAAGCTGCGCTCGGCGCGGGACAACCTCGATCGCGCCCTTGACGTCGAGCGCGAGGCGCGGGCGCGGCTGCGGCCGCTGAAGCGCCAGGCGCAGGCGGCTGAGCTGGGGGCGCGGATCGAGCGCGAGGAACTGGGCCTGCGGGCGCAGCTCGTCTCCGAGGAGCTGCGCTTCGGCGCCGACCGCGCCGCCGCGGCCGAAAAGGCGGCGGCGCGGGCGCGCGGGGTGCGCGGGAAGCTCGAGGAGCAGCTGGCCGAGGTTGCGAAACGACGCGCCGGGGCTGAGGAGCGCTTCGCCGCCCGCGACCGCGAGCGCACCCAGGCCTGGGGCCTGCTGACGAAGCTGCGCGGGGAGCAGGAGCGGGTTGCGGTGCGGGTCGCCAACCTCTCCAGCCGCGAGGCCGAGCTGGAGGCATGGCTGGAGCGGCTGCGGACGGAGCTGGGCCCGCTGACGCTCGACGTCGGCGACGGCGCCGCCCCGGGCGAGCGAGCGCAGAAGCTGGAAGAGGAGCTGGGGGAGATCGAAGCCGGGCTGCGCAGCGCCGGCGAGGGCTTCGACGTCGCCCGCTCGGCCGACGCAGCCGAGTCCGCCCGCGAGGCGGCTCTTGGTGACGTCCGCGCCGGCGCCGAGCGCGCCTCCCGTCACGCCCGCCGCGCCGAGGGCCTGCTCGGCGAGCGCCACCGCGAGGCGCTGCGCGCCCGTCTCACCGCCGGCGAGCAACTGCTCGAGGACGTCCGCTCCGCCCGCGCCGCCGTCGAGGCGGTCGGGGCAGCGATCCGGACCAGGGTCGACTGGATCGAGCGCAAGGTGGTCGGCGGCCAGGACGACGGCGACGAGATCGCCGAAACCCTGCGCGCCTGCTCCCAGCAGGAGTTCGAGCTGCAGACGCAGATGAAGGAGACCTCAGACGAGCTGACCCGGGCCGAGGTCGAGGCCGCCCACCTCGGCGACCGTCGGGCCGAGGCCGCGCGTGAGCTCGCCGCGATCGCCGAGAAGCTGGGGGAGGAGATCCCGCCTGCCGAGGAGGCGCTGAGCGACGAGGCGCGGGCCGACATCGACCGCCAGCTCGAACGGCTCGACCGTCGCCGCGCCCAGATCGGCCCGGTCAACCCGCTGGCCGAGCAGGAGTACGAGGAGGCGCGCGAGCACGTCGAGGCGCTGCAGGCCCAGCGTGAGGACATCGAGCGCTCGATGCGGGAGCTGGAGTCGCTGATCCGCGACATCGACGATGAGATCGAGCGCGCCTTCGAGGAGACCTTCGAGGCGACGGCCAAGAACTTCGAAGAGATGGTCGAGCACCTCTTCCCGGGGGGCCGCGGCCGCCTGCGCCGGGTCAGCCTGCGGCCGGTCCGCGACGACGAGCGGCCGGCGGGCGAGCAGGAGGCGCCGACCGACGCCGAGCCCGAGCCCGAGGAGGAGGAAGAGCAGCGCGACGAGCAGGGGGTGGAGATCGAGGTCACCCCGGCCGGCAAGTCGACGCGGAAACTGCAGCTGCTCTCAGGTGGCGAGAAGTCCCTGGTCGCCCTCGCCTTCGTCTTCGCCGTCTTCCTCGCCCGGCCCTGCCCCTTCTACATCCTCGACGAGGTCGAGGCCGCCCTCGACGACGCCAACATCGACCGCTTCCTGCAGCTGATCCGGCGCTTCTCCGACCGCGCCCAGTTCGTCATCGTCACCCACCAGAAACGGACGATGGACGCCGCCGACGTCCTCTACGGCGTCAGCATGGGCGGCGACGGAGTGACCAAGATCGTCTCCAAGCGTCTTCCGCGGGACGTCGCCGAGGGTGTCGACGAGGAAGACGAAGCGCCTGGGTTGTCCGCAGTCGCGTAGGCGAGGGGCGGGTACCCCTCGCCAGACACATCTCGCTATGGCTCGCTGTTGAGTGTCTGGAGAGGGGTACCCGCCCCTCCCACCCGGCCCGTTACCTTTCCTCGTTATGGCCACGACCTGGCAGGAGATCGTTGATCTAGGGGGGCGGCAGCAGGGGGCTGCTGTTGCAGTTGAGGAGGAGGCGCCTGAGCAGCGGCGGGGGGTCTTTCGGAAACTGCGCGAGAGCCTCTCGAAAAGCCGCCAGGCGCTTACCGAGGAGATCTCGGCTTCTCTCTTCGACCGGATCGACGACGAGACCTGGGAGCTGCTCGAGGAGGCTTTGATTCTCGCTGACGTCGGGGCGCCGACCACCGCTGCGGTGGTCGAGAAACTGGAGCAGGAGGTCGAGTCCGGGGCGGTGCCGATGGACGGGGTTGCGGTGCGAGATCGGCTGATCGAGATCCTTGCCGAGGTCGCCTCAACCGGGCGGGCGCCGATGGACCTGAGCGCCGAGCCGGCGGTCCTGATGATGGTAGGCGTCAACGGGACCGGCAAGACGACGACGATCGGCAAGATCGCCTGGCACCTGAGCAGGGAAATGGGCCTCAGCGTGGTGATGGCCGCCGCCGACACCTACCGCGCCGCCGCCGCCGAGCAGCTCGAAACCTGGGCCGAGCGCGCGGGCGCCGAGCTCGTCCGCGGCGAAGAGGGATCCGACCCGGGGGCGGTCGCCTACGACGCGATCAACGCCGCCCGTGCCCGCGGCGCCGACGTCGTCATCGTCGACACCGCCGGCCGCCTCCACACCCAGACCAACCTGATGGAGGAGCTGTCGAAGGTGCGCCGGGTGATCCAGAAGCAGATCCCCGAGGCGCCCCACGAGACCCTGATCTCGATCGACGCCACCACCGGCCAGAACGGTCTGCGCCAGGCGAAGATCTTCTCCGAGGCGGTCGACGTCGACGGCGTCGTCCTCACCAAGCTCGATGGCACCGCCCGCGGCGGCATCGCCCTCGCGATCGCCTCTGACCTCAACATCCCCGTGAAGCTGATCGGCGTAGGGGAGACGCTCGAGGACCTACGCCCCTTCGACCCGGGCGATTACGCGAAAGCGCTGTTGGCCGAGTAGGGCCGCCCCGACTCTTTAAGCTGCTCGGACATGTTCGACCAGCTCTCAGAGCGCCTCCAGACGACCCTCTCCGAGGTCCGCTCGCGCGGAAAACTGAGCGAGTCCGACGTCGACTCGGCGATGCGGGAGATCCGCCTCGCGCTGCTCGAGGCCGACGTCAACTTCAAAGTCGTCAAAGCCTTCACGAAGACGCTGAAAGAGCGCTGCCTCGGCTCCGACGTGCTGGAGAGCCTCGATCCCGGCCAGCAGGTGGTGAAGATCGTCAACGAGGAGCTGGCCTCGCTGATGGGCGGCACCGGCTCGGAGCTGGCGATGGCGACCAGCGGCCCGACCGTGATTCTGATGGCGGGCCTGCAGGGCTCCGGTAAGACGACCGCCTGCGCCAAGCTCGCCCAGTTCTTCAAGAAAGAAGGCAAGGACGTCGCCCTCGCCGCCTGCGACGTCTACCGCCCCGCCGCGGTCGAGCAGCTGGTGACGATGGGCGGCCGCGCCGGCGCCCACGTCTACGAGCGCGGCACCGACGCCGACCCCGTCGACATCGCCTCCTGGGCACTCGACCAAGCCCGGTCCGAGCGCCGCGACGTCCTCATTATCGACACCGCCGGCCGCCTCCACATCGACCAAGACCTGATGGCCGAGCTGGCGAAGATCCGCAAGCAGACCCGCCCGCACGACGTCCTCCTCGTCGTCGACGCGATGACCGGCCAGGACGCGGTCGGGGTCGCCGAATCCTTCGCCGAGGTGGCCGAGTTCGACGGCGTCGTCATGACCAAGCTCGACGGCGACGCCCGCGGCGGCGCCGCGCTCTCGGTCAAAGCCGTGACCGGCAAGCCGATCCTCTTCGCCTCCACCGGGGAGAAGATCGAGGACTTCGACAAGTTCCACCCCGACCGCATGGCGCAGCGCATCCTCGGCATGGGCGACGTCCTCAGCCTGATCGAGAAAGCCGAGCAGCAGGTCGACGAGAAGGAAGCCGAAGAGCTTCAGGAGAAGATGCGGAAGGACCAGTTCACGCTGGACGACATGCTCACGCAGATGAAGCAGGTCCGCAAAATGGGGCCGCTGAGCGGGATCCTCGGGATGCTCCCCGGGATGGGCGCGATGAAGCAGCTGAAGAACGCCGACGTCGACGAGAAGGAGCTCGACCGCGTCGAGGCGATCATCCTCTCGATGACCCCCCGCGAGCGGGCAAATCCGGGGGTCATCAACGGCTCCCGCCGCAAACGGATCGCCAACGGCTCCGGCACCAAGGTCCAGCAGGTCAACAACCTGGTCAAGCAGTTCGACCAGATGCGGGTGCTGATGAAATCGATGGCGAACGGGCGGATGCCGACGCCGCAGCAGATGTCCCAGTTGGCGGGCGGAAACCAGCGCGCACCGCGCCCGAGGGCCCGCAGACGCTAATCTGCGCGACCTTATGGCAGTCCGAATCAGACTTAGACGCGTGGGTTCCAAGAAGAACCCGATCTGGCGCATCGTCGTCGCCGACAAACGCTCGCCGCGTGACGGGCGCACGATCGAGACGATCGGCCAGTACAACCCGCAGACCGAGCCCTCGACTATCAACATCGACGAGGAGCGCGCGCGCCACTGGCTCGAGCACGGGGCCCAGCCGTCGGAGACGGTGGCCACCCTGCTGCGGACCAAGGGCATCAAAGCCACCGGCAGCTAGCGCCGATGACCGAGCTGCTCGAGTTTCTCGTCAAGGCCCTCGTCGAGGACCCGGAGGCGGTCGTGGTCGAGGAGCTCGAAGAGGACGGAGACCTCGTCTACGAGATCTCGGTGGCCGAGGGCGACCTCGGCCGCGTGATCGGCAAAGGCGGCAGGATCGCGAACGCGATCCGGACGATCGCCAAGGCGGCCGCGGTGCGGATCGACCGCCGCGTCATCGTCGACATCCTCGATTGAGACTCGACGTCTTCACCCTCTTCCCGGAGGCGTTCGACTGGTTCCAGACCCAGCGCCCGGTCCAGAACGCGCTCCGCGAAGGCAACGAGTTCCGCCTCTTCAACTACCGCGACTCGACCCCGCTGACGGCCGGGCAGGTCGACGACTCGCCCTACGGCGGCGGCGCCGGGATGGTGCTCCGGGTCGACGTCGTCGACGCTGCCCTGCGGGCGGCCTACGGCGAGGGGCCGCGGCCGAAGATCCTCCTGCTCTCGCCGACCGGCCCGCTGCTCGACGACCCGATCGCCGACGAACTCGTCGCCGAGCCCCACGTCGCCCTGCTCTGCGGCCGCTACGAGGGCTTCGACGACCGCGTCCACCAGCACCTCGCCGACGGCGAGATCTCGATCGGCCGCTATGTCCTCGCCGGCGGTGAGCTGCCGGCGATGGTCGTCGCCGACGTCCTCATGCGCAAGCTGCCGGGGGCGCTCGGCCACGAGGACTCGGCCGTCGAGGAGTCCTTCAGCCACGCGCTCGAGGGCATGCCCGAGTACCCGCACTTCACCCGCCCACCCAGTTACCGCGGCTGGGACGTCCCCGAGATCCTGCTCTCCGGCGACCACGAGAAGGTGCGGCGGTGGCGGCTGGAGCAGAGCAGGCTTCGCGCCGAGCAGTTCGAAAAAGACGCGGAGTAGCTACCATTCCGCGACCGCGCGGTTCCCGCACCTGGGTCCCGGCGGTTTTTTCTCGCACCAATCCTTCCTATGAGCTCCGTAATCGACAGCATCGAGCGTGCCCAGCTTCGGCAGGGGTTGCCCAACTTCGCCCCTGGCGACCGTGTCCGCGTCCATTTCCAGGTGATCGAGGGCACCCGCAAACGGACCCAGGTCTTCGAGGGCGTCGTCCTGCGGCGCCAGGGCTCGGGAGTGCGTGAGACCTTCACCGTCCGCAAGCAGTCCTTCGGCGTCGGCGTCGAGCGGACGTTCCCGCTGCACTCGCCGAAGATCGAGAAACTCGAGGTCGCGGCGCGCGGTGCGGTGCGACGGGCGAAGCTCTACTACCTGCGCGGTCGCATCGGCAAGGCCGCCCGCGTCGCTGAGCGGCGCTGGGGGATCGACGACGACATCGTCTCGGTCGCCGGAGCCGCGGACGGCGAGTCCACCGCGATCGACGCCGAGGGCGTCAGCCAGGAGGAGGTCGTCCCGGTCGAGCCCGAGGAGGCACCGGCCGAGAAGGCTGACGAGGCCGCGGCGGAGCAGACCGAGGAGGCACCGGCTGCAGAGGCCGAGGAGGCCCCCGCGGAGCCGGAGGCCGAAGCCGAGACTGAGACTGTGGCGGAGACGGACGCGGATGCGTCCGAGGCCGGGGAGACCGAGGACACTGCAGCGCCCGAGGATGCCGAGGACGAGGAGCCGTCAGGCGACGGCGACTCCGACGAGGACTCGAAAGCCTGAAACGCCTGATCCCGAAGCCGGAGTCGAAAGGCGGCGGGCTCCTCGAGTTGGTCGTCATCGTTGCGCTTGCCCTGGGGCTGGCGCTGGCGATCCAGGCCTGGGTCGTGAAGCCGTACCAGATCCCTTCCGAATCGATGGAGCCAACGCTTGACGTCGGCCAGCGGGTCCTCGTCAACCGCTTCCTCTACCACTTCCAGGACCCGGAGATCGACGATGTAGTCGTCTTCCACCCGCCGGCGGGTGCCGATGGCGGGTCTCAGTGCGGGGTTCCCGGCGGCGTGCCGGAAAACGGAGAACCCTGCCCGGAGGCGACCCCCGAGCGCTCAGACCAGAACTTCATCAAGCGGATCGTCGCCGGCCCCGGCGACACGCTGTCGGTCAAAAACGGACACCCGGTGGTCAACGGCGTCGAGGCGAAAGACGAGCCCTTCATCAACCCCTGCGGCAGCGCTCCCGCCTGCAATTTGCCGAAAGAGATCACGATCCCGCCCGACCATTACTTCATGATGGGCGACAACCGTGGGGCAAGCGACGACAGCCGCTTCTGGGGACCCGTCCCCCGAGAATGGATCATCGGTGAGGCCTTTGCCACCTACTGGCCCCCGAACCGCATCGGCGGGCTCTAAGCCGAAGCCGGGCGGGACGCACCGCCGCCGGCTTGCCCGCAGCCGGCGCCTATTCGCCTTCGATCGCGGGCTGCAGAGCCGTTTCGTCGCCGGCGCTGACGAGGCCGGGCGCGGCTGCCTGGCCGGGCCGCTCGTCGCTGCCGCGGTCCTCTTCGACTACGAGACGCTCTCGCACTCCGACCGCCGAACCCTCAGCGGCCTCTACGACTCCAAGCAGATGACCGAGCAGCGGCGGCTGGAGATGTACCCGTGCGTGCTGCGGGCGGCCGAGCGGGTCAGCGTCGTCATTCGCAGCGCCGCCGGGATCGACCGCCGCGGCCTCCACGTGACCAACATCGAAGCGCTCTCGCAGGCGCTGGAGCGTTTGGGGCCGGGGGAGGAGGCGACCTGTCTGGTCGATGGTTTCCGCCTCCACGCCTGTCCCGTCCCGCACCGACGAGTGGTCAAGGGCGATGCGACGAGCGCCGCAATCGCCGCCGCCTCCGTCATCGCCAAGGTCACCCGCGACCGCTACATGCGCGACGTCGCTCCCCGCCACCCGGGCTGGGGCTTCGAGGAACACGTCGGCTACTCGACCCCCGAGCACCGGCAGGCGATCGAGGAAATCGGGATCTCGCCACTGCACCGGCGCTCATTCCAGAGCGTCGCCTACTCGCAGCTCGAGCTCGGCTGACTTGGTCAAAAGGCGCCCTTGACGTGCTCGATGTCGAGCGCGCGACCGTCGCGGTCGAGGGTGACGCCGACGGCGTCGCAGCGGATGTCGGCATAGCGCGGCTGGTCGCGGCGTTCTGAGATCCAGGCGGTGGCGAGGCGGCGGACCTTGCGCTGCTTGCGGAAGTCGATCGAGCAGATCGGCCGCTCCGGGCCGTAGTCGGTGTCGACCCGCGCCCCCTTGACCTCGATGAAGACGAGGACGTTGCCGTCGCGGGCGACGATGTCGAGCTCGCCGTAGCGGGTACGGGCGTTGCGCTCGACGATCTCCCAGTCCTCGGCGGCGAGATGGGCGGCGACGAGGTCCTCGGCGATCTGGCCGGTGCGGCGTCTGGCTTGGGTCATGAAGGCCTAAGGGGCCGGAAGTCACAAACTCGCCCCCCTCGTGGTTCTGAATTTCTTCTTTCTGCGCGCAACGCGTCAATCGACGCCGCCTAGCGTCCCCTCCGTGCTCGCAACCGCCCGAACCTTCACCCTCGATGGCATCTCCGCCCGCCCCGTGCGGGTCGAGGTCGACGTCCACCGGGGTCTGCCGAACTTCACCATCGTCGGCCTGCCCGATGCCGCCGTGCGCGAGGCGCGGGAGCGGGTGCGGGCGGCGATCGTCAACTGCGGCTTCGAGTTTCCGCTGCGGCGGATCGTCGTCAACCTGGCTCCGGCGAGCCTGCGCAAGGCTGGGCCGGGGATGGACCTGGCGATCGCGGCAGCCCTGCTCAGTGCTTCCGAGCAGCTGGAGTGGGAGGGGCTGGCAAAGGTGGCCTTGGTCGGCGAGCTCGCCCTGGACGGCTCGACGAGGCCGGTGAACGGCGCCCTGGCGATGGCCGAGCAGGCGCGGGAGGGCGGGGCGGAGGCGATCGTCCTGCCGGCGGAGAACGGCGGCGAGGCGGCACTGGCCGAGGGCATCGGCGTGGTGCCGGTCGAGGCCCTGGGTCAGCTACTGAGCCTGGCCGCCGGCGACTGGAGCCCGGCGCGACCGGAGCCGTTGCCGCTGTTGCCAAGCGTCTCTGCGGGCGCACCGGACCTCGCCGACCTGCGCGGTCAGCCCCACCTGCGCCACGCGCTCGAGGTTGCGGCCGCCGGCGGCCACAGCCTCTTGATGGTCGGGCCGCCTGGGGCGGGGAAGTCGCTTGCCGCCGGCCGGCTGCCCTCGATCCTGCCGCCGCTGGCGCCGGCGGAGGCGCTCGAGGTGGCGCGGATCGCCAGCGCCTGCGGCCGTCTCGGCACGGGCTTGCCGGGAGGACGTCCGTTTCGCGCTCCCCACCACACGATCAGCGCCGCCGGGCTGGTCGGTGGCGGCCAGCCGATCAGGGCAGGGGAGGTAACGTTGGCGCATCGCGGTTGCCTCTTCCTCGACGAGCTCTGCGAGTTCAGGCGCGATGCCCTGGAGGCGCTGCGGGCGCCGCTGGAGAGCGGCGAGGTGTCGATCGCCCGGGTCGGCGGTCAACGCAGCCTCCCCTGCCGGTTCATGTTGGTGGCGGCGTCCAACCCCTGTCCCTGTGGCCGTGGCGAAGCCGACCCCGACTGCGCCTGCACCCCGTACGAGGTGCAGCGCTACGGCGGGAAGTTGAGCGGGGCGCTCGCCGATCGGATCGATGTCCTCGCCGCGGTGCGGCAGCCGAGCGCCGCCGAGATCGGCGGTGCTCCCGGCGAGCCCTCCGCTGCGGTGAGGGAGCGGGTCTGCTCTGCCCGCGAGCGCCAGGAGTATCGACTTGGAGCCGGCCGCTGTAACGCGGAGATGACGCCGGCGGAGGGGAGGGCCTGCCCGCTCAGCGACCAAGCCGCGTCGCTCCTGGCGGATCTCTACGCGCGGCAGCGACTCAGCGGCCGGGCGCACGATCGGGCCCTGCGGCTGGCGCAGACGCTCACCGACCTGGCGGGTGCGAGCGAGATTGGAGAAGAGCAGATGGCGCAGGCCCTGCAGATGCGGAGGAGAGACCATGGTTGAGTTGGGTGCATGTCCGGAGTGTCTGCGGCGCTCGTGGCTTTTGGCAGCGCTGGGGCCGTACGTGGAGCGGGTCGCGACCGGGGAGGTGGGTTCTCGCTCGCCGGAACTGCTGCGCCTCTCGAACGAGGATCTGGTCAAGGTGGCGGCACCGAAGGTCGCCGGGCAGTTGCTGGCCCGGGTCGAGGCGTTGAGTGAGGCGCGGCTGAACGAAGAGCTGCTGCTCGCCGAGTGCTGGGCCTGCTGCCGCCACGGCCAGCTCTACCCGGAAGGGCTGAGGGACGCCGACGACGCGCCCTGGGCCCTGATCGGCCGCGGCGACCCTGGCCTGCTCGATGGGCTGGAGCCGCATGGCGCGGTGACGATCGTCGGCGCCCGCCGCGCCACCTCCTACGGGCGCGAGATCTCCCGGGAGCTGGGACGGGAGTTGGCGAGGGCGGGGATGGTGGTCGTCAGCGGGATGGCCTTCGGGATCGACGGCTGCGCCCACCGCGGCGCTCTCGACGGCGGCCGCACGATCGCCGTCCTTGGCTGCGGCCCGGACATCGCCTACCCCGCCAGCCACCGCGGCCTCTGGCGCCAGATCTCCGATTCGGGCCTCGTCATCTCGGAGCTGCCGCCCGGGGCGCCGCCCTGGAAGTGGACCTTCCCGGCCCGCAACCGGATCATGGCCGCCCTCGCCGGCATGACCGTCGTCGTCGAGGCCGCCACCCGCTCCGGCTCCCTGATCACGATGGACCTAGCCGCCGACCTAGGTCGCGACCTCGGCGCCGTCCCCGGCCCAGTCACCTCCCGCGCCTCAGCCGGCCCCAATGCCCTCCTGGCCAGCGGCGCCCACGTCATCCGCGACGCCCAGGACGTCCTCGACGCGATGCTCGGGCCCGGGCGCCGTCTGGAGCCCCCCGACACCGTCGTTCTCCTCGAGCCCGAGCTGCAAGCGGTGCTCGACGCGGTCGAGGCAGGCGAATCGACCTGCGACGCCGTCGCAACCGCCACCGGCCTCAGCGGCGCCGTCGCCGCCGCAGCCCTCGGCCGGCTGGAGCTCCTTGACTACCTCGTCTGTTCGGCAACCGGGACCTACTCGCGCGTCGGGGCAGCGCACCGCGCGCATCCTTGACCGTCAAGGCCTACCCATATGGTTCAGTCCATGACCTCTGTTCCTGAGCTGATCAAGCGGATCGAAGCCGATCCTGCGTTGGCAGCGGACGTGCTTCGCTGGCTGGACAGCAACGACGCGGTGGGGTCTGATCGTGCCTTCGTGGCCTATGGGACTGAGCAGGCAGCCTTTGACGAGCGGCCTCGACTCGATCTACAACCCGTCCGCTCTTGTGGACAAGGGATGGGGGGTCGCTTGATTCACGCCGACAATCTCGCCGTCCTCGAAAAGTTCGCGGTCGAGGATGAGCGCTTTCGTTGCATCTACATCGACCCCCCCTTTGGCACCGAGCAGAATTTTCGGCGCAAGGGCACCCAGGCCCCGGCCTACTCCGACAGCGCGAGCGGTGGCCGTTTCCTGGCGTCGTTGCGGGAGCGCTTGGCGCTGCTCCGTGACCTGCTGGCCGAGGACGGGTCGCTCTTTCTCCACCTCGATGCGTCGATGGTCGCCGAGGCGAAGCTGCTGCTCGACGAGATCTTCGGGCGGACGAACTTCAGGTCCTGGATCAGTCGCCGAAAGTGCAGTTCCAAGAACGGCACCCGGAGGACGTTCGGAGACATCACCGATTACATCCTCTTCTATTCCAAAGGCCCGAAGCCCGTATGGAATCGTCCTTACGCGCCGCGGTCGAACGAGCAAGAGGCCATCGACTTCCCGAAGGTCGATCCGGAGACGGGCCGGCGGTACGCCCTGGTCCCGGTTCATGCGCCTGGGCCTCGAAATGGCGCTTCCGGTGCCATGTGGCGGGGCATGCTGCCGCCGACGGGCAAGCACTGGCAGTGGACCCCGAGCAAGCTCGACGAGTTGGAGGAGACGGGGGACATCTACTGGACCCGCAACGGAACTCCCCGGCGAAAGATGTGGGCAGATCAGAGCCCGGGCTCGGCGATCCCAAATCTGCTCCTGGACTACCGCGACCCCTTCAACCAGAACTTCGCCGTCACCGGGTATCCGACCGAGAAGAACGTCGATCTGCTGGGGATGCTGATCCGTGCGACCACCAATCCCGGGGACCGCGTTCTCGACTGTTATTGCGGTTCCGGAACCACCTTGGCGGCGGCCCAGAGCGCGGGGCGGGACTGGACCGGTATCGACCTCGGCAATCTGGCAGTTGCGCTATCGCAGCGGCGGTTGGCTGACCAGATCCTGCAGGGCGACTCCGGCGCTGACACCGGTTTTGTCTTCTTCGAGGATGCAAATCTGGTTGAGAACGAGCTGTCGCCGAAAGGACCGAGCTCCGAAATCGAGTTCGCCTTGGTTGAGGCGATCCGGCAGGATGGGCTACCCCAGATTGTCCAGACGGTCCCAGGAGGCCAGATCTTCGAGACGGCGTCCCAGTTGAAGGGGGGGAGCCGTCTCATCCCCTTCGATCACGGCGGGCACCTGGTCGCGCTGGACGCTTATGACTCCAGCCAATCGATGGAGATGCGACCGGCCTGAGCCATCTTCAGCGTCGTCACCAGCGCCCGGCCTTTGCCGCCTTCTTCGATCGTCGCGTTGTCCACCCACATCGAGCCCAGGGTGAGACCCGGGCCGTCGCTGAGGAAGATCACCTTCAGATCCATCGAGTTGGCCTCGGCGAAGGCGAGGATCTCGCGCAGCCGGCGCTCGTTGCCGCCGATCCGATCGTCCTCCTGAGAGCCACCGCGGTCGGTGTCGTAGCGGGCGAAGCCGATCACCCGCGGTTCGTCGTCCGGGTCCTTGAGCACGAAATCGACCGGGGTCTTCTTCGGGTAGTTCGGTAGGGCCTCGCGCAGGTCGATGTCACGCCCGGCTCTGATTGGCCCTGCGATGGACCAGTTCGCATCTGCAAACTCGGTTTCGAACCAGAGGAAGAATGCCTCGGTGAGGTCGTAACCCTTCTCACCTCGAGATCCATGCTCATCCAGCATCGCGATCAGTGCTTCGTCGGGCTGGGGTCGGTTGGCTATCCGGCTCAGAACCTCCGGAAGGGGTCGAAACCTCCTACTCCAAGCGCTGACCGTCTGCTCGGTTTTCGAGACCCGCTTGAGCATCTCCACCGAGGTGTCAGGCGAAACGTATTTACGAAACACGCGCAGCAATTGGATTCGGCTGTGGCGTGGAGACGACTGAATGCGACGGTAGAGATCGACGGAGTCACGCGCCTCCCTGCACAACTCGTCGAACTCTTCGACCACAGGCGCATAGGTCGTGATTGCCGCATCCAGGGTGTCTGGGTAGAACGGCGTATCAAAGACGGTGATCCAGTTGCTCGCCTCGCCAGCGAACTTTCCAAAAATCCCGTCCATGAATAACACACTCTAGTCTCAGATCTGTGATGCGTGAGCCTCCAGCCGTTCTCTCGATCGCCGGCTCCGACTCCGGCGGCGGCGCCGGCATCCAGGCCGATCTGAAGGCGTTCGCGCGGGTCGGGGTCCATGGAATGACCGCGATCACTGCGATCACGGCGCAGAACACCGTCGGGGTTACGGCGGTGGAGGCGATCTCGCCGCGGATCATCGTGGCGCAGGTGCGGGCGGTGGCGGAGGACATCGGCGTTGATGCGGTGAAGATCGGGATGCTGGGGACGGCGCAGACCGTCGACGCGGTGGTCGAGGCGCTCTCTTTCGTGAGGGAGGCGCCAGTGGTGATCGATCCGGTGATGGTCGCCGAGAGTGGGGCGGTGCTGCTCGACGGCGAGGCTCGGGCCGCGTTGGTCGAGCGGCTGTTGCCTTTGACGGCGGTCGCTACTCCAAACATCCCCGAGGCACGGGTGCTGACCGGGCTGGGCGAGAAGGCAAACCAGGAGGAACTGGCGCGGGCGGTGGTGGCGCTCGGTCCGCGGGCAGCGGTCGTCACCGGCGGGCACAGCGAGGAGGTGGTCGACCTCTTCTTCGACGGCGAGGCCCCTGTGGAAATCCCGGGTGAGTGCCACCCGGACGGGGCCGCCCATGGCTCTGGCTGCACCCACTCCTCGGCGCTGGCCGCGTACCTCGCCCGCGGAGAGACGCCGCTCGAAGCGGCTCGCAAGGCTCGCGAGATCGCGTCCGAGGCTGTCGGTGTCGGGCTCCGCGGCATCGGCAAGGGCCCCGGCCCCGTCAATGCGCTCGGGCTCCGATGATCATGTTGGCGACTTCAGGCTCCAAACCGGGGCGGTCGTGGGCGCAGGTCCCTCAGTAGATTTGCCTGCCATGAGCACCAACGGCGACTCCGCAACCAAGCTGCCCCGCCCTCGCTCTGCGACCGTCTTCGACGGGCCCGACCGCGCCCACTCGCGCGCCTACATGAAGGGGATCGGGTTCGACGACGACGCGCTGAGCAGGCCGACGATCGGGATCGCCAACACCTGGACCGAGGCGATGCCCTGCAACTTCCACCTGCGGGCGCTGGCCGAGCACGTGAAAGCTGGGGTGCGCGCCGCCGGCGGCACGCCGATGGAGTTCAACACCGTCGCCGTCTCCGACGGGGTGACGATGGGGACCCAGGGGATGAAGGCCTCGCTGGTCAGCCGCGAGGTGATCGCCGACTCGATCGAGCTGATGGCCCGCGGCTACCAGTTCGACGCGATCGTCGCCCTCTGCGCCTGCGACAAGACGATCCCCGGCTGCGCGATGGCGCTGGCCCGCCTCGACGTGCCCTCGGTGCTCCTCTACGGCGGCTCGATCGCCCCCGGCCACTGGCACGGCCGCGACGTCACCATCCTCGACATCTTCGAGGCGATCGGCGCCCACAACGCCGGCGACATGTCCGACGAGGAACTGCATGAGCTCGAGGGCGTCGCCAGCCCCGGCGCCGGCGCCTGCGGCGGCCAGTTCACCGCCAACACGATGGCCTGCGCCTTCGAGGCGCTCGGGATCAGCGCCGGCGGCTCGGCGATGGTGCCGGCCGAAGACGACGACAAGCAGACCGTCGCGGAGAAAATCGGCGAGCTGGTGATCAACGTCCTCGTCGAGGACCTGCGCCCGAGCAAGATCATCACCCGCGAGTCGCTGGAGAACGCGATCGCCTGCGTCTGCGCCTCCGGCGGCTCGACCAACGCCGTCCTCCACATGATCGCCCTCGCCCACGAGGTCGGGGTCGAGTTGACGATGGAAGACTTCGAGCGGATCTCGCGCCAGACGCCGCTCTTCGCCGACCTCAAGCCGGGCGGGAGATTCGTAGCCACCGACCTCTACGCCGCCGGCGGCGTGCCGGTGATCCTCAAGCGGCTGGCCAAAGCCGGGATCCTCCACAGCGAGGCGATCACGGTCACCGGCAAGACGATCGGCGAGGAAGCCGCAGCCGCGACCGAGGCGCCCGGCCAGGAGGTCGTGCGCCATGTCGAGAACCCGCTGAAGCCCGAAGGCGGCCTCGCGATCCTGCGCGGCAACCTCGCCCCGGAAGGCTCGGTGGTCAAGGTCGCCGGCACCGAGCGTCGCCAGCAGAAGGGTCCCGCCCGCGTCTTCGAGACCGAAGAGGATTGCTTCCGCGCCGTCAAGGACCAGCAGATCAACCCCGGCGACATCGTCGTCATCCGCAACGAGGGCCCGGTCGGCGGCCCCGGGATGCGGGAGATGCTCCAGGTCACCGCCGCGATCGTCGGCGAGGGACTGGGGGAGACCGTGGCGATGGTCACCGACGGGCGCTTCTCCGGCGCCACCCGCGGCCTGATGATCGGCCACGTCGCCCCCGAGGCGGCGAAGGGCGGTCCGATCGCGGCGATCCGCGAGGGCGACGAGATCACCGTCGACATCGACGAGCGCAGCCTCTCTGTCGACCTCTCAGACGAAGAGATCGCAAAGCGGATCGCCGATTACAAGTCCCCGCCGTCGCCCTTCGGGCACGGCGTGATGTCCAAGTACGCCGCGACGGTCTCTTCCGCCGCGCGCGGCGCCGTCACCGGCTAGCCGACGGCGGTGTCCGCTGCGGCGCGCAGCGGCTGTGCGGATTCGATGAATCCTTCGAGCAGCGGGTTGAAGCGCTGCGGGCGCTCCAGCATCGGCAGGTGGCCGGTGCGCTCGAAGAGCTCCAGCCGCGAGCGCGGGATCAGGCGGTGGTACCCGAGCGCCCCCTCGACCGGGACGATCTGGTCGTTGAGGCCCCAGACGACCATCGTCGGGATCTCGATTTCCGGCAGCCGCTCGCGGGTGTCGTAACCCCAGATCTTCGTTAGCGCCTCCGAGAAGGCGGGCGCCTGCAACCCCGGCCGCACCTGCTCGGCGAGCAGCTCCGGCCGCAGCCCGTTGGGGTTGCGGAAGAGCCGGCCAAAGGCGATCTTGCGCCCCCGCGGCGTCGTCCAGTAGACGCGCCGGTCGCCACTGAGAAAAGGCGTGGCTGCCCTGGCGATGCGCGCGGCGGCGTCGAAGGCCCGGCCCTGCCACTCGGCGAAGCTGATCCCGGCGGCGGAGATGAGGACGAGGCGGTCGAAGCGCTCGGGCTCCTCGATCACCGCCTCCGTCGCGATGAATCCTCCCATCGAGTTGCCGACCAGCGCGGCCACGCTGTCGATTCCCAGCCGCTCGCAGAAGTCGTGGATGAGGCGGCCGTAGTTGGCCATCGAGATCTCCCACGAGGGCATCGGGCTGTCGCCGAAGCCGGGCAGGTCGATCGCGATCGCCCGGTGGGTGCGGCTGAAGTAGGGGAGGTTCTCGAGCCAGTTGCGCCAGCAGCCGGCGATGCCGTGGATGAAGATGATCGGCTCGCCCTCGCCGATGTCGACGTAGTTGACGCCGTCGGCTCCCGGCAGGTCGACCTGGTGCAGGTGCTGGCGCCAGTCGATCTGCATCCACTCTGGCGTCGGATCGGAGTTGCCGTAGTCGCTGCCGGGGAAGGCGGGCAGCGGTCGGCGCTCGGGCTCAGGCATAGCCCATTCTTTCCAGAACGGGGATCTCGCGGATCTGCGGCGGCTGCAGGTGGTCCCAGAGGATGCCGCGGGGGCGGTCGTGCTGGCGGTCGATCTCGATCACGGCGCGCGGCGTCGCGATCAGGTCGCAGGGCAGGTCGTGGTCGGTGACCATCAGGTGCTGGCGCAGGATCTGGATCGGGTGGACCGTGGTCGCGACCGTGGTGTGGGTGTCGATCTTGCCGGCGTCGGTGAGGATCCCGTACTCGAGGTCGTGATAGCCGCCGCCTTTGCCGATCCGGGCGCCGCTGAGGTTGACCGCGACCGAGCCGCTGAGGACGAAGTCGATCTCCGGCAGGTCGTCGAGGGCGACGACGCGGCCGTGCTTGAGCGCGCCCTTGATGGTCGCCGCCTCTTTCATCGCCGCTTTCGAGAGGCTTTTCGGCTCCAGCACGCGGAAGGGGTGGGGGTCGCGTAGACGCGGCACCGCCATGATCATTGTCTTGCCCTCTTCCAGGGCGATCCGTCGCGCGTGGGTCTGGGGAGAGTCCGGATTGGCCTTGATCACCCGCGCCCGCTTCCAGAGGCGGTGGCCGGCGAGCTTCTCTGCCGCCAGTTTGGCCCCGGCGAAGTTCGGGATCCGGCCCTCGGCACCAGGGAAGCGCGAAACGCCCTCGCGTTCCATCGCCTTCCAGACCTCCTCGCGGACTTCGTCCTTGGTTCGCACCGCAGCGAAAGATATCCGTCGGCGCTGCCGATAAGACCGAGGCACATGCGAAATTGCAGGGAAGAGCACCGCGCAGGCCGAAACAGGGCACTGCTTAGACTTTCGGAAACCGGCAAACCGACGTACTGAGGGTTACAACAGTTCAGATGGGAACGAAGACTTCCATAGCGGCACTCGTTACCGCGCTGCTGCTGGTTCTCGTCGTCGGCGGGGCCTACGCCTACGACAGCACCCAGAAGGACGAGATCGCCGACGGAGTGACGATCGCCGGCGTCGATGTTGGCGGCCTCGACGAAGAGGAAGCCGCGGCGAAGGTCCACCGCAAGCTGTTGGCGCCGCTGAAGCACTCGCTGAAGGTCGGCTTCGAGGGGGAAACCTGGGAGCTCTCCGGCGAGCAGCTGAAGATCCGCGCCGACATCGACGCCGCGATCGAAGAGGCGGTCGAAGACAGCCAGGAGGGGGGCCTGCCCGGACGGCTGGTCCGTTACGTCAGCGGCGGCGAGGTCGAGGAAAGCATCAGCCCCGAAGTCGAGTACTCGGTGCCGGCGGTCAACCGCTTCGTCCGCAAGGTCGCCGAGGACATCAACCAGGAACCGAAGAACGCCGACGTCGAAGCGAGCGGCGACTCGCTCGAAGTCGTCGCCGGCGAACCGGGTCGGAAGCTGCGCGACAACAAGCTGGAGCGGGATCTGAAGGCGGCGGTGCTGAACGCGAACGCGCCGCACACGATCAAGGCCAAGGTCCACTCGGTCGCGCCTGAAGTCACCAAACAGGAGGTCGCGGCCGAGTACCCGTCCTATCTGACCCTCGATCGCTCGACCTTCACGCTGCGCCTCTGGAAGCACCTGAAGCTGGCCAAGACCTACACCGTCGCGGTCGGAATGGAAGGCCTGGAAACGCCGGAAGGCCTCTACGCGATCCAGGAAAAGGAAGAAAACCCGGTCTGGAACGTGCCGCTTTCTGACTGGGCCGGCGACCTAGCTGGGCAGACGATCCCGCCGGGGCCGTCGAACCCGATCAAGGCGCGCTGGATGGGCATCTACGAAGGCGCCGGCATCCACGGCACCGAAGAGACCTATTCGCTCGGCAGTGCCGCCTCCCACGGCTGCGTGCGGATGGCGATCCCCGACGTCGAAGAGCTCTACGACGAAGTCGAAGTCGGCACGCCCATCTTTATTGGATAGTCCGCCGCGAAGGACGCGGGGCCGTCGAGGCGAATGAAGCCTCGATGAACTGGACGGATGCTCTAGCCGCTTACGACCGCGATCTTCGTGCGCGGGGATCGGCCGAGCGCACCCGGCGCGCCTACGGCGTCGACCTCGGCGGCTTCTCCGAGTGGGCCGGAGAGCAGGGGCTCGACCCCGGCGACGTCCGTCACCGCGACGTCCGCCGCTACGGCGCCGGCCTCTCCAATGCGGGTGCCGCCCCGGCGACCGTGGCCCGCAAGCTGGCGGCGATTCGCGGCCTCTACGGCTACCTCGTTCGCATCGAGAAGGTTGGCGCCAACCCCGCCGAGCTCGTCTCCAGCCCGAAGCGCTCCGAGAAGCTGCCGACGGTTCTGAGCACCGAGCAGATGCGCTCCCTGCTGGAGCGGATTCCAGCCCGAACCCCGCTGGAGCTGCGCGATCGGGCGATGTTGGAGCTCGCCTACTCCTGCGGGCTGCGCTGCGAGGAGATCGTCAACCTCGACGAAGGCGCGCTTGATTTCGAGACCGAGCAGCTCCGTGTTCTCGGCAAGGGCCAGAAGGAGCGGCTGCTCCCCGTCGGAGAGCCGGCGCAGCGGGCGCTGCGACGCTATCTCGACAAAGGCCGCCGCGCTCTTCTCGCCGATCCCCGCGAGGCCGCGCTGTTCCTCTCCAAGAGCGGCCGCCGCCTCTCCAACTCCGACGTCACCCGCCGCCTCGGCCTCTGGACGCGCGAGGCCGCTCTTGCCGCCGGCGTCTCCCCACACGCACTTAGACATTCCTTTGCAACCCATTTGTTGGAGGGCGGCGCTGACCTGCGTACGATTCAGGAGCTACTGGGCCACGCGTCGATCTCCACCACCCAGGTCTACACCCGGGTCGACGCGGCTCGGTTGCGTGACACCTACGCTGCAAGCCACCCCCGCGCATGAGCCAATCCCCCGCAAACGAACGTAGGATTACGTGATGGAAACGGGCGTTAAAGAGGTCGAGCTGCGCGACCTGTGGCGCCGCTACAAGGACGATGGGGATGACGGCGCCCGCGAGCGACTCGTCGTCGCCTATTCGCCGATGGTCAAGTTCGTCGCCGGCCGCCTCGGCGCCGGGCTGCCCTCGCACGTCGAAGACGCCGACCTGATCTCCTACGGCCTCGTCGGCCTGATCGGGGCGATCGAGCGCTTCGAGCCCGAGCGCGGGATCAAATTCGAGACCTTTGCGATGACCCGGATCCGCGGCGCGATCATCGACGAACTCCGCTCGCTGGACTGGGTGCCGCGCTCGGTCCGCTCCCGCGCCCGCGAGATCGAAGCCGCCCAGGCAAAGCTCGAGCACGAGCTGCAGCGGGCGCCGAGCGAGGCTGAGCTCGCCTCGAAACTGAACATGACCGAAGAAGAACTGCAGGCGGCTCTGCTGGAGATCGCCAACTCCTCGGTTTACGCGCTGGACGAGCTCTGGACCGTCTCCGACTCCTCCGGCGACAAGGTGTCCCTGCTCGACACGATCGCCGACGAAGGCGCCGCCGACCCGCAGGAGGCGCTCGCCTCCAACGAGGTCAAGGACCGCCTGACCGAGGCAATTGGATCGCTGCCCGAGCGCGAGCAGCTCGTCGTCGCCCTCTACTACTACGAGAACCTCACCCTGCGCGAGATCGGCGAGGTCCTCGGCGTTACCGAGTCCCGCGTCTCGCAGCTGCACACGAAGGCAGTGATGCGGCTGAAATCGCACCTCCAGCAGGACTGAGCGTGAAGGTGGCCATGCTCAGGTCACGACGGCACCCTCCTCCTCTTGCCGAGGGCCCGCCCTTTCAGCGCGCGGTCGCCCGCTTCAACTCGAGCAGCGCCGGCCGCGCCGTCGCTGGCCTCACCCGAACCCTCGGCGTGCCGAAGGCCTCGGTCGGCGCCTCGGCTGGAGCCCCGAACCTGGTCCGGGTTACGGTCGCCTGGGAGCTCTCCTGGTACCAGTGGGGGGTGGACGTGACTGACCCGATGCGGCCGGTTCTAGAGCTCGGCAAGGGCGGCGAGATCGACCAGCTCGACGCTGCGGCGAAGCAGTGGAACGCCTCTGTCGGCGAGGACGGCCGGCTGCGGCTGGCCGGCGATCGGGTGGAGGCGCGTTGAGCCGGGTCAC
>Ga0184624_10000068_pt1 | contig 24096 bp, 26 predicted proteins | sample PLM3_5_b1_FD_133157 | JGI IMG/M metagenome (GOLD analysis project Ga0184624, IMG submission 133157) | Groundwater sediment microbial communities from an aquifer in East River, Colorado, USA - PLM3_5_b1 | ecosystem: Environmental > Terrestrial > Soil > Riparian zone | place: USA: East River...
AGAGCCAACCAAAGAGCAAAGGAGCCCCCGCCGTGAGCCGGACGCTGATCCTCGTCAAGCCTGACGCCTTCGAACGCGCCCTGACCGGAGAGGTGATCGCCCGCTTCGAGCGCAAGGGGCTGCGGATTGCCGCCCTGAAGACGATGCGCGCCGACGAGTCGATCGCCAACCAGCACTACGCCGAGCACACCGAGAAGCCGTTCTTCGGCGAGCTGGTCTCCTTCATCACCGGTGGCACTCTGGTCGCGATGGTGCTGGAGGGACCTGAAGCGGTGAAGGCGGCTCGGCAGCTGATCGGGGCCACCAACCCGGTCGAGGCTGCGCCGGGTTCGATCCGGGGTGATTTTGCGCTGGAGGTGACCTTCAACATGGTTCATGGGTCCGATTCGGATGAGTCGGCTGAGCGTGAGATTGGGATCTGGTTCCCAGAGCTGTCCTGAGGGTCACGCTTGCATCTGGGTCTCCTCAGCGGCGGGAGATCCTTGAAAAGCTTGACCTCGATTTCGAGGTAGTCGTCCCAGGCGTTGAGGAGCTGACCAGCGGGGACGCTGAAGAGTTGGTTCGCTTGAACGCGCTCTGCAAGGCGAGAGCGCTAAGGGAGGGCGGGGTACCTGCGCGCGCCAAAAACGTGCTCGGCACCCCGCCCTCCCCACCGGACCGTCTTGTTATTGCTTGTGACACGGACGTGGTTTTGGATGACGTCGTGCTTGGTAAGCCGGCGGGGCCGTCCGAGGCGCGGGAATATTTGGATCGGATGAGTGGCAGGGCTCATACGGTGATGAGTGGGCTCGTCGTTGTTGCTGATGGGGAGGAGCGGGTGGGGGTCGAGAGGACGACCGTGGTGTTCAAGCGGCTTTCTGACGCGGAAAAGGAGCGTTACGTGAGGTTTGGGGAGTGGGAGGGGCGGTCGGGGGGTTATGCGATTCAGACGCTTGGGTCGAGCCTGGTGGAGCGGGTTGAGGGGAGTGTTTCGAACGTGGTGGGGCTGCCGGTTGGGCTGCTTGCTGAGCTGGCGCCGGAGTTGTTCGAAAAGGACTAGGCGAGGCTCATAGAACGCTAAGACGCGTTTGCCATCATCGGCCCTGCCAATGGGTTTCCTCGCCAAGATCGGAATCGGCGGCCGCGACATGGCCGTCGACCTCGGCACTGCCAACACCCTCGTCTACGTCCGCGGTCGCGGCATCGTCCTCTCCGAGCCCTCGGTCGTGGCGATCGACTCGGTCAGCGGCCAGGTCCATGCCGTCGGGGCCGAAGCGAAGCGGATGCTCGGTCGCACGCCGGGGACGATCACGGCGATCCGGCCGTTGAAGGACGGCGTCATCGCCGACTTCGACGTCGCCGAGCAGATGCTCCGGCACTTCATCGCCGCGGTCCACTCCAACCGCTTCGCCCATCCCCGGGTCGTCGTCTGTGTTCCCTCCGGGGTGACGGGGGTGGAGAAGCGGGCGGTGGAGGAGGCCTGCCTCTCCGCCGGCGCCCGCCATGCCTATCTGATCGAGGAGCCGATGGCGGCGGCGATCGGCGCCGGCCTGCCGGTGGCCGAGCCGACCGGGTCGATGGTCGTCGACGTCGGCGGCGGCACCACCGAGGTGGCGGTGATCAGCCTCGGCGGCATCGTCGTCTCGCAGTCGATCCGCGTCGGCGGCGACGAGCTCGACGAAGCGATCGTCAGCCACTGCAAGCGCGAATACAAACTGGCGATCGGCACCCAGACCGCCGAGGCGGTCAAGCTCGAGGCCGGGTCGGCCTCGCCGCTGCCGCAAGAGATACGAACTGAGATCCGCGGTCGCGATCTCGTTTCCGGTTTGCCGAAGACGATCGAACTCACTTCCGAGGAGGTGCGCGGCGCCCTCGAGGAGCCTGTCAGCCACGTCGTCGCCGCGGTCAAGGAGACGCTCGACCGCACGCCCCCTGAGCTCGCGGGTGACATCATGGACCGCGGCATAACCCTGGCCGGAGGCGGCGCCCTCCTGCAAGGACTGGAGCAGCGCCTGCGCGACGAGTGCCAGATGCCCTGTCAACTGGCAGAGTCGCCGTTGACGTGCGTGGCGGTCGGCTCGGGCATCTCGCTCGAGGAGGTCGAGACGATCCACCGCGCCGGCAAGAACAACGGAGCGCGGCCCCGGCGTTAGCCACCGCCATGCGAACGAACTTAGGTCTTAAACGTGTATCGAAAGCAAGTACGCCGCCGTAGGGCGGTCCTCGCGCTGTTGATAGTCGGCTCCTTTGCCCTGCTCACGATCACCTACCGGCAGGGCAACGACGGCATGCAGCGCGGCGTCAGCACCATCTTCAGCCCCGTCGTCTCGGTCGCCGACCGCGCCCTGAAGCCGGCGCGCGACATGGTCAACTGGTTCGACGAGACCTTCGACGCGAAGGGGCGCAACGAGCGCCTGCACTCCGAACTGGAGGTCGCTCGCAAGCAGGCGGTCGGGGCGAAGGCGGCGCTGGCCGAAAACGAGCAGCTGCGGAAACTGCTCGGCCTCGACAGCGGCGGCGCCATCCCCGGCGGCTACACGCCGATCACCGGCCGCGTGATCTCCCGCTCCCCGACCGTCTGGTTCTCCGACGTGACGATCGACGTCGGCTCCGGCGACGGCGTGGGGGTCGACGACCCGGTCGTCAACGGCGACGGCCTCGTCGGCACCGTCGCCGCGGTGACCGGCGGCACGGCGCGGGTGACGCTGATCGTCGACCACTCCAGTGCCGTCACCGCCAAGCTGGTGCCGAGCGGGACCCAGGGGCTGATGAAGCCCTCGGTCGGCGACCCCGAAGACCTCGTCCTCGACTTCCTCAACAGCGAAAAGCTGGTCGGCAAAGGCCAGTCGGTCGTCACCTCCGGCTGGCGCGCGATCGGCTACGAATCCGGCTACCCGCCGAACCTGCCGATCGGGGAAGTGATCGAAGCCCCGCTGCTCGAGCAGGAGGCCCAGCAGCAGGTCCACATCAAGCCCTACGCCGACCTCCGCAACCTCGACCTGGTCCAGGTCCTGACCGGGGGCTCGCGCGGGTGATCCTCACCCCGAACATCCTCGCCCGCCTGGTCGCGATCGTCGTCGGCGGCGTGATCCTGCAGCTGACCTTCTTTTCCCAGGTCTCGCTCTTCCACGTCAGCCCCGACCTGCTGCCGGCTCTGATGGTCGTCCTCGGGCTGCTCGGCGGCTCCTTGACCGGGGCCGTCTGCGGCTTCTCCGCCGGGCTCCTGCTCGACTGCCTGCTGATCGTGCCGCTCGGCGGGGGCTCACTCGTCCTCCTCGCGACCGGCTACCTCGCGGGCCTCTTCCGCGAGCGCTTCGAAATCCACAGCCCGCTGGTGCCGCCGCTCCTCTGCATGGGCCTGACCCTGTTCGCCGAACTCGGCTTCGGCGCAGTCGAGCTGATGCTCGGGATCGACGCCCCCGTCAGCACGCTCGTCATCCGCGACATGCTGGTGAAGAGCGTCTTCGCCTTCTTCGGCGGCTGGGCGATCTACCTCGGCGTCAGGCGGGCGCTGCGCCCGGCCCTGGTCGAGGAGCCGGCGCTGCGACGCAATCGCCGCCCGACCGTGTTGGGAACCTAAGACCATGTATCTGCGCAACGACTCACGACCACAGGGCAGCCGCCTCTCGCTGCGGGTGGCGGTCGCCGGCGGCGTCGGCGCCGTCCTCTTCGCGATTCTCTTCTTCCGGCTCTGGAACCTGCAGGTGCTCTCCGGCGACGAGTACCTGGCCGAGGCGCAGAACAACCGCACCCGCGAGATCAAAGTGATCGCCCCGCGCGGCGACATTCTCGACCGCAACGGCGAAGTCCTGGTCGACAACCGGGCCAGTCTCGCGCTGCAGCTCAACACCTCGAAACTGCCCGAGGACCCGGCCGAGGAAAAGGTCGAGCTGGCGCGGCTGGGGGATCTGGCCCACATGTCCTTGCGCAAGGTCCGCCGGACGATCGCCGAAGAGGAAGAAGTCGCCCCCGGCGCCCCGGTGACGCTGCGGCGCGACGTCGGCTTCGAGTTGATCGCCTTCGTCGAAGAGAACCAGGAGGAGTTCCCCGGTGTCACCGTGGAGCGGGTCTTCGTCCGCCACTACCCCGACGGCACCCGCGCCGCCCACGTGGTTGGCAGTGTCGGCGAGATCGACAAGGAAGAACTGAAGGAACCCGAGTTCAAGGGCCTGGAACCCGGCGACGAAGTCGGCAAAGGCGGCGTCGAGTACTCCTACGACAAGTTCCTCCGCGGCGACCCGGGCCATACCCGGATCCAGGTCAACGCGTTGGGGGAGCCGACCCCGGGCGGTCAGCTGGTCTCCGAAGCGCCGACGCCGGGGAACAACCTGAAGCTGACGATCGACGGCGAGGTCCAGGCTGCCGGCGAAGGCGGTCTCGGCGCCCGGGGGCTGCCGGGAGCGTTCATCTCGATGGATATCGACACCGGCGAAATCCTCGCGATGGGCTCCAACCCAACCTTCGACCCGAGCGAACTGATCGAACCGAGCCAGGCGCAGGTCGACCAGCTCTACCGCGACCCGGTGCTGGCGCCGCTGGTCAACCGGGCGACCGAAAGCGCCTACCCGACGGGCTCGATCTTCAAGATCATCACCGCCCTGGCGGCGCTGGAAAACGGCGAGATCACGCCCGACACGGTGGTCCAGGACAACGGCCTGATCGAAGTCGGCGGCCAGGAATTCGAAAATGCCGGCGGCGTCGCCCACGGCGCCGTCGAACTGCGCCGCGCGCTGCAGGTCTCCTCCGACGTCTACTTCTACCTGCTCGGCCTCGACATGTGGAAGACGAACGAGCTGCAGGAATGGGCGCACAAACTTGGGATCGGCCGGCCCTCCGGGCTCGACCTGCCGGAGGAAGGCGAAACGCTGCTGCCGAGCAAAGCGTGGCGCGAACAGTTCGTCAAGGAAGGCCTTGCCCTGGAAGACCGCCCCTGGTCCGCCGGCGACAACATCCAGCTCGCGACCGGGCAGGGCGACCTGCAGACCAACCCGCTGCAGATGGCGCTCGCCTACGCGGCCCTCGGCAACGGCGGCAGGATCCCGACCCCGCACGTCGGGCTGGAAGTGGAGGATGCGGCGGGCCGGGTGCTGAAGGAATTCGATTACGAGCCGCAGCGCAAGATCCACATCGACCCCGGCTACCGCACCGCGATTCTCGAAGGGCTGCACGCCGCCGCGCAGGAAGGCGAAGGCACCGCCGCCGGCGTCTTCGGCGGCTTCCCGATCGAGATCGCGGGCAAGACGGGGACGGCCGAACGACTCCCCTACGCCGACCAATCCTGGTTCGCGGCGCTCTCCCCGTACCCCAACCCGCGTATCGTGACTGTTGCCACCGTCGAGGAAGGCGGCTTCGGAGCCGCATCCGCAGCCCCCGTCGTGCTCGACATCCTCGAAGCCATCTACGACAAACAGGCCTCGGCAGTCTCGAGCGGCGGTGGCGCTGAATGAACACCTACGCAACCCGAACCAGAAACTCGCGGCCGGAGCCGTTCGCCGTCCACGTCGGCCTCGGCGAGCGCCTCGGCCTCGCCCACATGGACTGGCCGCTGACGATCGCCGCCATCGCCCTGATCGCCTTCAGTGTCTTCACCCTCGGGCAGGCGACGCAGAACGACGTCCCCGGCGACCCCAACTACTTCCTCGAGCGGCAGGCGATCTACGCCCTGCTCGGGATCGTCGGCATGGTCGTCCTCACCCGCATCGACTACTCGCGCTTCCGCGAGCTGCGGGTCGGGATCTACACCTTCCTCTGCACCACCGTCACCCTCGTCTTCTTCTTCGGCTTCGCCGCCCGCGGCTCCCGGCGCGCCTTCGAACTTCCCTTCTTCAGCTTCCAGCCATCGGAGCTCGGCAAGCTCCTGCTCGTGCTTGCGCTTGCCGGGTTCGTGATCGACGGCGCCCGGCGCGGCTCGGAGGTCCAGCGCACCGTGCGCTACCTCTGCCTCGGCCTTGCACCGGCCGGCCTCGTCTTCCTGCAACCCGACCTCGGCACCTCCCTGGTGTACGTGGTCGCCACCCTTGCCGTCATGTACTTCGGAGGCGTCCCCTGGACGCACTTCGCGGTCATCGGCGGCGCGCTTGTCGCCCTGATAACGCTGGTCCTGGTCGTCGCTCCGGCAGTCGGGACCCCGATCCTCAAGGGGTACCAGGAGGAAAGGCTGACGTCTTTCCTCAACCCCGATGAGCATCAAAGCGGTGCGGGCTACCAGCAGAACCAATCAGTGATCGCCACCGGCGCCGGCCAGTTGTCCGGCCGTGGCGACAAAGCCACCCAGACGCGGCTCGACTTCGTCCCAGAGCGGCACACCGACTTCATCTTCGCGGTGATCGGTGAGCGCTACGGGTTCATGGGAGCCGCGTTCGTCCTATCCCTTTACGCCCTGCTCTTCTGGCGGGCGCTGCGGATCACGACGCTCTCGAAGAACTCATACGGAACCCTGGTGGCCGGCGGCATCGCCGTCGCGCTGCTGTTCCAGACCTTCGTCAACGTGGGGATGAACCTCGGGATCATGCCGATCACCGGGATCCCCCTACCGTTGATGAGCTACGGAGGGTCCTCCGTGCTCGCTACTTTTCTGGCGATCGGAGTTCTTCAGAGCATCAACGTCCAAGCGCATCTCAGCCAGAAGGGAAGGTTCGCCTGGTGATCTCTGGAAAGAGATCCGGCGATGCGTACCTAACCGAACTGAGCTGACTTACAAATGAAAAAAACGATTTTGGTCTCCGCCGAGCGCGGTGAGACCCGAGTGGCCGTCCTCGAGGCAAAGCAGAAGGGCGGCAAACGCGATGTGGCCGAGCTCTACATAGAGCGGCGCGGCCGGCGTTCGATCGTCGGCAACATCTACAAGGGGAAGGTTGACAACGTCCTTCCCGGCATGGAGGCCGCCTTCGTCGACATCGGCCTCGAGCGAAACGGCTTCCTCCACGTCGACGAGATCGTCCTCCCGAACGGGGAACAGGCGCCGAAGCGCGGCCGCGGCAGCGGCCGGCGCATCAACGAGCTGATCAAGCCCGGCCAGGAGATCCTCGTCGCGGTCGTCAAGGACCCGCTGAAGACGAAGGGCGCGAGGCTCTCGATGAACCTCTCGATCGCCGGTCGCTATCTCGTCTACGCGCCGCAGGGGAGCGGGGTCGGCGTCAGCCGCCGGCTCTCCGACAAAGAGCGCGACCGGCTGCGCAAGATGGTCGACCGCACCTACAAAGGCCCGGGCGGGCTGATCGTCCGCACCGCCGCCCACGGGGCGAAAAAAGCCGACTTCGTGCGGGAGATCGGCTACCTGCAGAAGCTGAACGAGGTGCTGGTGCGGCGCGCGGAGTCGACCAAGGCGCCGTCGCTGGTCTTCCAGGAGGCCGACCTCTCGGTCCGCGTCCTGCGCGACATCTTCCTCAACGAGTTCGAAAAAGCGGTGATCGACTCGCCGAAGCAGTTCGAGCGGGTGACGAGCTTCTTCCAGCGCACCGCCCCCGAGCTCGTCGGCGGAGTGGAGCTGTACGAGGGTACGAAACCGCTGTTCGACAAATGGAAGGTCAACGAGGCGATCGAGTCGACCCTGAACCGGCGCGTCGACCTGCCCTCCGGCGGCTACCTGATCATCGACTACGCCGAGGCGCTGACGGTGATCGACGTCAACAGTGGCTCCTTCACCGGCCGCGGCAAAGGCGGCCTCGAGGAGACGATCACCAAAGTCAACACCGAGGCGGCCGAGGAGGCGGTGCGGCAGCTGCGACTGCGGGACATCGGCGGCATCATCGTCGTCGACTTCATCGACATGGCCCGGGCCAGCAATCGGGACAAGGTCCTGAAGACGATGCGCAAAGCGCTCGACACCGACAAGTCGAAGAGCTACGTCGTCGAGGTCTCGCCGCTGGGCCTGGTCGAGATGACCCGCCAGAACGTCACCGACGGGGTGCGGGAGATCCTCACCGCGCCCTGCCCGACCTGCCACGGCGAGGGGGTCGTCCTCTCGGCCGAGACGGTGGCGCTGGAAGGGCTGACGAGAATGCGCGACATCGCCGCGGAGAAGGCGGACGCCGAGGCGTTCCTGCTCCGCGTCAATCCGAAAGTCGCCCACGAGCTGACCGATCCCGACAGCGGCCTGACCGAGCTCGAGGAGGAAACCGGCAAGCGGTTCCACTTCGAGGGCGGCGAGGCGCTGCCGATCGACACCTTCGAGCTGACCGAGTCCGGCAGTCGGTCGGAGATCGAGGAGCGGGCGCTGCCGTTCAAAGTCGGCGAGGAGGTGCTGGTCAAGATCGACGAGCCCCACATGTACAACGCCGACGATGCCGTCGCCCGGATCGACTCCTACATCGTCAGCGTCACCGGCGGCGGCCGCTTCGTCGGCGAGCGCAAGCTGGTGCGGATCGACGAGGTCGAGCGCTCGGCGGCAATCGCCTCACTGCTGGGCGGCGATTCCTCCAACGGCTCTGGAGGAGGCGAGGAGAACGGCTCCCAGCTAGAATCCTCCGACTCTTCGCGCAAACGCAGCCGTGGCCGCCGGGGCGGCCGTGGGCGTTCGCGCGCCAAACAAGGCAGTAAGGACGAATGAGCACTTACGCAGTCATAGAGAGCGGTGGCAAGCAGTACAAAGTCGAGGAGGGCTCGTCCCTGCTCGTCGACCGGCTGGACGCGAAGGAGGGGGACAAAGTCAACCTCCGCCCGGTCCTCTTCCGCGGCGACGACGTTCTTGCCGGCGGCAAAGACCTGGAGAAAGTCAAAGTCGAGGCGAAAGTCACCGAGCACCTGCGCGGGCCCAAGATCAAAGTCTTCAAATACAAGGCGAAGAAGGGTTACCGCCGTCGTGCCGGCCACCGCTCCGAGCTGACCCGGCTCGAGGTCACGAAACTGAAAGGGAAAGGCTAGGCATGGCGCACAAGAAAGGCCTCGGCTCCAGCCGCAACGGCCGCGAATCGAACCCGAACATGCTCGGCGTCAAGGTCTTCGCCGGCCAGCGCGTCAGCGGCGGCGAGATCATCGTTCGCCAGCGCGGCACCCGCTTCTGGCCCGGCGACGGCGTCGGCATCGGCCGCGACCACACGATCTTCGCGACGCGCGAAGGGGTTGTGGAGTTCAAGCCGTCTCGCAAGGGGCGCACGATTTCGGTTCTGGCTGAGTAGTTGTGGGGGAGGGGTGGGTGCCCCTCTCCGGACACATCTCGCCTATGGCTCATGTTGAGTGTCCTGAGAGGGGCACCCACCCCTCCCTGCGAGCCGCCAGAAGGATCGGTTTAGGGTCGGTAGTTGATGTATGACAAAGCGAAAATCTGGGTTGAGGGCGGTGCCGGAGGAGACGGCAGCCTCAGCTTTCGCCGTGAGGCCCACGTGCCTCGCGGTGGGCCCGACGGAGGGGACGGCGGTCACGGTGGCGACGTGGTGCTCGTCTGCGATCCCTCGAAGCGGGACCTCGGTGCTCTGCGCGGCAGCAAGCACTTTCGGGCGCAGCGGGGGCGGCATGGAGAAGGGTCCAACCGGCAGGGCGGGCGCGGGGATGACCGGGAGATTCCGGTGCCTCCTGGGACGCAGGCGGCGGCGGTCGACGGAAGCTCGATCGACCTGGTCGCGCCAGGGCAGCGGGCGGTGGTCGCGCGTGGGGGTCGCGGCGGGCACGGGAACCGGCGCTTCACCAGCTCGACCCGCCAGGCACCGCGCTTCGCCGAGAAAGGGACGGCGGCCGAAGCCGACTGGATCGAGCTGCGGCTGAAACTGCTTGCCGACGTCGGCCTGGTCGGCCTCCCGAACGCCGGTAAGTCCTCGCTGCTCGGGCGGCTGACGCGGGCGGCGCCGAAAGTCGCCGACTACCCGTTCACGACGCTTTCGCCGGTTCTGGGAACGATCGAGGGGGAGGAACGCCAGGCGATCGTCGCCGACATCCCGGGTCTGATCGAAGGCGCCGCGGCGGGGGCCGGCCTCGGCCACGAGTTCCTCGCCCACGTCGAGCGCTGCTCGATGCTGGTCCACCTCGTCGACGTCGCCCCGATCGAAGGCGATCCCGTCGCCGACTACGAGACCGTCCGCGGCGAGCTCGCGGCCCACGGCGCCGGCCTCGAGGCGCTGCCGGAGCTGGTCGTCCTCAGCAAGCGAGACCTGTTGCCGGCGGAGGAGGTCGAAGCGGCGGTGGCGGAGTGGCGGCAGCGGGTCGAAGAGCGGGCGCTGGGTGTGCTTGCCGTCTCCTCGGCGACGGGGGAGGGGCTGGATGAGCTGCGGGGCCGGATCCTCGCCCAGCTGTCAGAGCTCCAGCCGCATTCGCCTGCGCCCGGCGCCGAGTCAAGCGAGGGCGAATTCGAGGTCGAGCACCGGGTCTACCGGCCCGCCGGCGAGGGCGGCTACTGGGTTGAGCGGGAGGCCGACGGCGGCTTCCGCATCCTCGGCCGCGGCGTCGAGATGCTGTTCGAACGCCACGACACCAAAAATGAGGAAGCCCTCGCCTATCTGGAGCAGCGCCTAAAGGAGATGGGCGTCCTCGCCGCCCTTGACCGCGCCGGCTTCGAAGCCGGTGACGATGTTCGCGTCGGCGAGCACGAGTTCGAGCTGCACGTTTAGACATAAATATGTCTAGATGATATGTTTTGACATATGAGAACCACGGTTCGGCTCGACGATGCCCTCGTCAAGAAGGCAAAGGTTCACGCGGCAGAGAAGGGCATCACCTTCACCCAGCTGCTCGATGAATCGCTCCGCGAGCGCTTGGCCACCCGGCCGCGAGAGATGAGCGTCGAGCCTTTTCAGCTCACCACCTATGGGAGAGGTGGGGTCCAGCCGGGGGTTGATCTAGACGACAACCGCGCCATTAGGGATTTGATGGACCAGGACTTCCCTAAGTGATTCTGGCCGACGTCAACGTGCTCGTCTATGCCCATCGTGAGGATCTCCCTCAGCACGATGGCTATTCCACTTGGCTCAGCGAGGAGATCGGATCGGGCCGTGGCTATGCCCTGTGCGACACCAGCCTTACGGGCTTTCTTCGAATCGTCACCAACGGCCGCGTCTTTGACGAACCCACGCCCCTAAAGGTTGCCCTGCGGGCAGTCGAAGATTTGCAAGCCCAGCCGGGGGCGATCCACTTGAGTCCTGGCGCGAGGCACTGGGGGCTGTTCACCCACCTGTGCTCAGCCGTGGGAGCGCGGGGCAACGACATCCCCGATGCTCACCTCGCGGCCTTGGCAATCGAGTCTGGGAGCGAGCTTGTAACCGCCGACCGCGGGTTCGGTCGCTTCCCAGGGCTGCGCTGGTCCTGCCCTGTATGACCGGCTAACTGAGGCTGCTTAGACCGGCCGCAACGGCGAAGCCGAGGACGGTTACAAGGCCGGCGCCGCGGCCGGCGTCTTTGCGGGCGTCGGGGATCATCGAGTCGATCAGCATTACCAGCAGGGCACCGGCGGCGAAGCCGTCGATCGCCGCCTTGGCGTCGCCGCTGACCGCGTCGGCGAGGAGGTAGCCGACGAGGCTCGCTAGGGCGCAGATCGCGGCGACGAGGAGCCAGAGCCGCAGTATCCGCTCGCGCGGTTTGCCCTGCTTTGCCATGTCGTCGGCCGAGCCGAGCGCCTCGGGGAGGTTGGAGACGAAGATCGCCACCAGCAGCGAGACCCCGACCCCGCCGCCGGCGGCGATGTTGATTCCCAGCACGAGCTGCTCGGGGATGCCGTCGAGGAAGGCGCCGAGCGCCAGTGCGGTGCCGCTCCCGTCTCCCTCCATCCGGCCTTTGCGGCCGCGGCCGGTCGAGTGCCGGCGGGCGATCAGTCCGTCGAGGAGGTAGTAGGTGATTGCGCCGACGCCAAGGCCGAGGCCGGTGATTGGCGCGCCGCCAACCTCAATGCCCTCGGCCGCGAGCTCGAAGCTGACGGCGCTGATCAGCGCGCCGGCGCCGAAAGCGAGGACGTAGCCGACCTGCCGCATCGACCATTCGCGGGCGAAGCTGAGAGCGGCGCCGATGACGAGGGAGCTTGCGGCGAGCGCGCCCCAACCGATTGCGGACCCCATCTCGGCTACTTTCACGGCCATGACCCTGGTCGTCAAGCTCGGATCCTCGATCGTCGCCGCCGACGACGGCGAGCTGCGCACCGACGTTCTCGATTCCGTCTGCGAGCAGGTCGCGCAGCTGGAGCAGGGGGGAGAGCGCGTCGTCATGGTCACCTCCGGCGCGATCGCCCGCGGGATGCGGCTGCTGGAGATGCCGGCGCGGCCGCGGGCGATGGACGAGCTGCAGGCCTCCTCGGCGGTCGGCCAGGGCGATCTCTTTCGCGCCTACGAGAGTCGCCTCTCCGGCCACGGCACCCGCGCCGCCCAGGTGCTGCTCACGGCTGCCGACATCGGCGCCCGCACCAACTACCTGAACGCCCGCCAGACGCTGCGGCGGCTGCTCGAGTGGGGGGTGGTCCCCGTCGTCAACGAGAACGACACCACCGCCACCGACGAGATCAGCTTCGGCGACAACGACTTCCTCGCCGCCCAGGTGGCGCTGCTGCTCGAGGCCCGGCTGCTGGTCCTGCTCACCAACGTCGACGGCCTTCTCTCCGGGGACCCGCGGAGCGAGCCGGAGGCGGAGCTGATCGCGGAGGTGGGTGACTTCGCCGAGATCGAGCAGCTCGAGATCGGCGACCGCACCTCGGTCTTCGGCTCCGGCGGCATGCGCAGCAAGGTGGCGGCGGCGGAGATGGCGAGCGAGGCTGGGATCCCGGCGGTGATTTGCAATGGCACGCGCGGCGGCACTCTGCTGACAGCGGCGAGGGGAGAGGCGGGCGGCACGCGTTTCGCCGCCGGCAAGGGCAAGACCTCCAGCTTCAAGCTCTGGCTCAAGTACGCGAAGCCGGCGCGGGGACGGCTGATCGTCGATCCCGGCGCCGCCCGCGTCCTCCGCGAGAGCGGCTCCAGTCTGCTGCCGGTCGGGATCGCCGCCGTCGAGGGGAGCTTCGAGGCCGGTGACGCGATCGACGTCGCCAGCGACGGCGAGACGATCGGCAAAGGCATCAGCGACTACTCCTCCCGCGAGCTGCAGCGGGTGATCGGGAAAAAGAGCGCCCAGGTGCGCGAGCTGCTGCCGCACGCCGCCGACGAGGTCGTCCACCGCGACCGCTTCGTCCTGCTCTAGGCCCCAGCTACCCTTTGCCGATGGCCGTAACCGAGACCACCGTCGCCGAGAGCTGCGCCGCTGCCAAGCGCGCGGCCCGGCAGCTTGCCACTGCTTCGACCGAGGCGAAGAACGCTGCCCTTGAGGCGACGGCGCGGCTGCTCGAAGAGCGCAGCGAGGAGATTCTCGAGGCGAACGCCGGCGACCTCGCCGACGAGCGCGCCGCCGGGCTAACCGAGGCGCTGCGCGACCGGCTGGCGCTGACGCCGGAGCGGGTCTCGGCGATGGCCGAGGGCGTGCGGGTGGTCGCCGCCCTCGACGACCCGGTCGGCGAGGAGCTGGAGCGGAAAACGCTCGAGAACGGGCTCGACCTGCGCAAGGTGCGGGTGCCGTTGGGCGTCGTCGCCGTCGTCTATGAGGCGCGCCCCAACGTGACCATCGATTGCGCGGCGCTGACGGTCAAGAGCGGCAACGCGATCGTCCTCCGCGGTTCCAGCTACGCCGAGCGCTCCAACGCGGCGCTGGCGGCCGTCGTCCGCGAGGCATTGGCCGAGGCCGGCCTGCCGGAGGACGCGGTCCTCTCGCTCGGCGGCGGCGGCCACGAGGAGCTGGCCGAGCTGGCGACCCAGGAGGGGCTGGTCGATTTGCTGATCCCGCGAGGCGGCGAAGGCCTGAAGGCGGCGATCAAGAAGGTGGCGACGGTGCCGGTGATGTACGCGGCGGCCGGCAACTGCCACGTCTACGTCCACGCCGAAGCCGACCCGGAGATGGCGCGCCGGATCGCCGTCAACGCCAAGGTGCAGCGGCCGGGGGTCTGCAACGCGGCCGAGACGCTGCTGATCGACGCCGCGATCGCCGATCGCTTCGCCCCGGCCGTGCTCGCCGACCTCACCGCCGCGGGGGTCGAGCTGGTCGGGGACGAGCGGGTCCGCGCCGCCGCCGGCCCGATCGCGGTGGGGGAAGCAGGCGACGAGGACTGGGACAGCGAGTACCTAGGCCTGAAGATGGCGGTCGCCGTCGTCGACTCTGTCGAGGATGCGGTCGACCACGTCAACGCGCACGGCACCGGCCACTCGGAGGCGATTGTCACTTCCTCCGAGGAGGCGGCCGACACCTTCGTCACCGGCGTCGACGCCGCCGCCGTCTACGTCAACGCCTCGACCCGCTTCACCGACGGCTTCGAGTACGGGATGGGAGCCGAGATCGGCAACTCGACCCAGAAGCTGCACGCCCGCGGCCCGATCGGGATGCGCGAGCTGACCACCTTCAAGTACGTAGCCCACGGCGACGGCCAGGTGCGTGAGTAGCGCCGATGGCGCCGCGATCGGCGTGCTGGGGTCGGCCTTCAACCCCCCGCACCTCGGTCATCTGGCGCTCGCCCAGGAGGCGGCCTGGCAGCTCGGGCTCGAAGAGGTGATCCTGGTCCCGACCGGCAACGCCCCGCACAAGCGGATCGCCGGGGACCCCGGCCGCGAGGTGCGGATGGAGATGACGGAGCTGGCGGCCGTTGACGACGATCGCTTCTCGGTCTCGGCCCTGGAGGTCGAACGCGAGGGGGCGTCCTACACGTATGAGACCTTGGAGGCACTTGCAGAGGAACGGGCCGACAGGGAGCTGGTGTTCGTGATGGGGGCGGATGCTGCGGTAGGCCTGGAGAGCTGGCGGCAGCCGGAGCGGGTCGTCGAGCTGGCGAGCGTCGCCGTGGCCCGGCGGGCCGGCGTCTCCGACTCCGAGGTGGTGGCGACGATGCGCAGCCTCGGCTGCGAGGATCGGGTGACGATGCTGGAGATGCCGCAGTTCGGGGTCTCCTCGTCGACCGTGCGGGAGCGCGCGGGACAGGGCCGGCCGCTGCGCTACCTCGTCCCCGACGCGGTCGCGGAGCTGATCGAAGCGAGGGGGATCTACCGATGAACCAGGCGCAGTCCGAGGAGTTGGCCCGCCGTCTGGCGGCGATCGCCGATTCGAAAAAAGCCGAGGACCTGGTCGTGCTCGGGATGCGCGAGCTGGTTGCCTACACCGACTTCCTCGTCATCTGCACGGCACGCAACGAGCGCCAGGCGCGGGCGATCGTCGACGAGGTGCGGGTGCAGGTGAAGCGCGATGCCGGCCTGCTGCCCGGCGGAGTCGACGGCGGCGGCGAAGCGGGGTGGACGATCCTCGACTACCTCGACTGCGTCCTCCACGTCTTCACCCCGGAGGCGCGGGAGCGCTATGGGCTCGAGGAGCTGTGGCGCGACGCGCCGCGCCTGGAGCTCGATCTCGAGGCGCCGGAAGCGCCCGAAGCCGCCAGCGCGTAGTTACGTCCGAGCGCCGGATTACGGTGCCCGTCCATGAATGGGTTCAAGCGGGCGCTGCTTGGGTATCGGCGCACGGAAGTGGAGGATGCGATCTCGATGCGCGACGCGCGCATCCTCGGTCTGCAGCTGAACACCGACGCCCAGCGCGAGACGCTCGCCGAGCTGGAACGGGAGAGCACGACGCTCTCCGGGATGGTGCTCGAGCGGGAGCGGGAGATCCGGGTCCTCGACGAGCGCCTGCGCGAGGCGAACGAGTGCCACGACCGCAGCATCGCCTCGCTGGACGCGATCACCGCCCGCCTCGAGGAACTGGAGGCGCAGGCCCGCGGCCAGGCGACCCGGATCCGGATGAAAGCTCTGCGCGAGGCGGTCGAGGTGAGCAAGAAGGTGCAGGCGCTGACCGATGCCGAAACTGCTGCCGGCGCGGACCCGGCCGCGGAGGCTGCCGACGAGAGCCAGCAGGCCGGCCGGGTCAAGCTCGAGATCGGCCCTCTCGGCGATTTCTCCCAGCTCGTCGGCTTCGAGGACGCGATGGGGCAGATCGGCGCCTCTGAGATATCGGTCGAGCGCTTCTCTGAGGGCCGGGCGACTCTCTCGATGAACCTCGACCAGTCCGTCGACCTGCTGCGTGAGCTCGAAGAGCTCTCCAGCCTCGACTTCAGGGTTCGCCACAACGCTCCGGACAACCTGATCCTCGACGTCGATGAGGATGCGGGCCCCGAGCAGCGCGCCGCCTGAGCCGTAAGAACGCCGGCCCTCGCCACGGAGATAGAGGCAGCGGATGCTGCTTCTTCACTCCACACGGCTAAAATGGGCGGAGCACCGACTCGGGGCTGTAGCTCAGCTGGAAGAGCGCATCGCTGGCAGCGATGAGGTCAGGGGTTCGAGCCCCCTCAGCTCCACTTGGAAGCCTCCCTTTGCGAAGGGGGGCTTTCTTTTTGCCCGCCTGTGGGGCGTAATCAGCCGTACCGAAGCGCGCATGTCGCGGGTTCCTTCGCTCAGCTTGAGTTCGCCTCTATGGACCTGGCGGCGGCCGGTCAATTCCCTGCGCTAGATGCCGCGCCGCGACGACCCCCAGATCGGCCTCGGGAAGGCCATCCGCACCCTCCGGACCGAGGGCAAACTGAGCCAGGAGACGCTCGGCCACCGGGCCGAAATCCACCCGACTTGGATCTCCCACATCGAGTCGGGCCGGATCAACCCGACCTGGGGCAACGTGCGGCGGATCGCGAAGGGCCTGAAGGTCGAGTTGGCGCAGCTGGCGGCGCTCGCCGAAGACTTCGAGCGCAAGCTCGGCGAAGCCTAGCCCCGAGCCAAATCACCTCTCAATCGGCAGAGGCGGGGTGCCGATAGGTCAGTACCGATGAGCGCGGCGAACCAGCATGTCTTCAGCCACGGCATGCGAGACACGCGCGCCACGCTCGAGATGTGGAGCGCCCGCCCCTGGCACGTGCTCGGTGCCTGGGCCGCGCTCAGCCTCGCGATCGCGCTGGCGCTGCTGGCCGCGACCTGGATCGTCGCCGGGCTCCTCACCCCCGATCTGACGCCGGTCCACATCGCCGGCCTCACCTATTCCTCGCAGCCCGACGACCTGCTGCCGATCCTCTGGCGCAACTCGCTCGTCCTCGCGCTCCACGGCACCGCCTGCATCGCCGGCTTCATCGCCGGCGCCTCGATGCCGATTGCGGCGGCCGAACGCACCGGCCTCAGCCGCTGGATCCACGTCAAGGCCGGCGAGTTCGCGATCCTCTTCGTCTGCGCCGTCACCCTCTTCTCGCTCTCCACGCAGGCGCTCTACCTCGGCTTCCAGGGTTCGACGATCGCCTACCAGCTGCAGATCACCCGCTTCGAGCTGATCCTCAGCGTCCTCCCGCACGCGCTGCCGGAGCTGACCGCGCTCTTCCTGCCGCTCGCCGCCTGGCTGATCGCCAGCCGCCGCGGCGAGTGGAACCAGCTCCTCGCCGCCACCTTCATCACCGTCCTGCTGGCGATCCCGGCGTTGTTGGCGGCGGCGACGATCGAGGTCTACGTCTGGCCGCAGATCATCGAAGTGCTCTCGCCGGGGCTGCGTCCGCTCACCTTCTAGCGGTGGCCTGACGCGCCGCCGCACCCGGCCCTCGTAAGATCGCGCCCTGATGGCGGGTTACGAGCCGAAAGCGATCGAGCAGAAGTGGCAGGCGGTCTGGGCCGAGGAGAAGACCTGGGAGGTCGCCAACCCGGGCCAGCCCGGCTTCGACGAGGAGAAGCCGAAGGCATACGTGCTGGAGATGCTGCCCTACCCGTCGGGAGAGCCCCATGTCGGCCACCTCAAGTGCTACGCGGTCGGCGACGCGATCGCCCACTTCCGTCGCCGTCAGGGCTTCCAGGTGATCCACCCGATGGGCTACGACTCCTTCGGGCTGCCGGCTGAGAACAACGCGATCAAAACGGGCGAGCCGCCGCGGGTCGCGACCGAGCGCTCGATCGCCTCCTTCCAGCGCCAGTTCCGCGAGTGGGGGATCTCGATCGACTGGTCGCGGGAGCTCGCGACCCACACGCCGGAGTACTACCGCTGGACCCAGTGGATCTTCCTGCAGCTGTTCGAGCGCGGCCTCGCCTACCGGACCGAGGCGCCGGTCCAGTGGTGCCCGAAAGACGCCACCGTGCTGGCCAACGAGCAGGTCGTCGACGGCCGCTGCGAGCGCTGCGGCACCGAGGTGATCCAGCGCAACCTCGAGCAGTGGTTCTTCCGCATCACCGAGTACGCCGACCGCCTGCTGGAGGACTTCGATCTGCTCGAGTCCTGGCCCGAGCACGTGATCACGATGCAGCGCAACTGGATCGGCCGCTCCGAGGGCGCCGAGGTCGTCTTCCGCTGCGAGGAGGTCGACCTCGACTTCCCGGTCTTCACCACCCGTCCCGACACCCTCTTCGGCGCCAGCTTCTTCGTCCTCGCGCCCGAGCATCCCCAGCTGGAGCGGCTGGTTGCCGGGACTCCCGCCGAGGAGGAGGTGCGCGAGTACGTCAACCGGGTCGGCCGCGAGTCGGCCGAGGAGCGGGGGGCGGAGGACCGCGAGAAGACCGGCGTGCCGCTGGGGCGCTCTGTCGTCAACCCGGTCAACGGCGAGGAGATCCCGATGTTCGTCGCCGACTACGTGCTGATGGAGTACGGGACCGGGGCGATCATGGCGGTGCCGGGGCACGACTCACGCGATTACGAATTCGCCCAGAAGTTCGGGCTGCCGGTGGAGCGGGTGATCGAGGGCGAAGACGCCGAGCAGGCGCGCGACGAGCAGGGCCTGCCGTACTCCGGCGACGGGCCGATGACCGGCTCCGGCCGCTTCGACGGCAGGCACAACCGCGACGCCTACGAGGAGATCGTCGCCTGGCTCGAGGGCGAGAGGCGCGGCAAGCCGGCCGTCAACTACCGCCTCCGCGACTGGCTGGTCTCGCGGCAGCGCTACTGGGGGGCGCCGATCCCGGTCGTCTACTGCGAGAAGTGCGGGATCGTCCCGGTGCCCCCTGAGCAGCTGCCGGTGCGGCTGCCGGAGATCGAGGACTACGCGCCGCAGGGCAAGAGCCCGCTGGCGGCGGCCGAGGACTGGGTGGCGACCGCGTGCCCGCGCTGCGGCGCCGCCGCCCGTCGCGAGACCGACACGATGGACACCTTCGTCGATTCCTCCTGGTACTTCCTCCGCTACCTCGACGCGCAGAACTCCGAGGCGGCCTGGGACCGCGCCGCGAGCGACTACTGGATGCCGGTCGACCAGTACATCGGCGGCGTCGAGCACGCGATCCTGCACCTGATGTACGCGCGCTTCTTCACCAAGGCGCTGGCCGACCTCGGCCACCTCGGCGTGCAGGAGCCGTTCGCCAACCTCTTCACCCAGGGGATGATCACCCGCGACGGGGCGAAGATGTCGAAGTCGAAGGGCAACACGGTCAGCCCCGGCGACTACGTCGAGCGCTACGGCGCCGACACCGCCCGCACCTACGTCTGCTTCATGGGCCCGCCCGAGCGCGGCGGCGACTGGACCGACGAGGGCGTCGAGGGGGTCAACCGCTTCCTCTCGCGGCTCTGGCGGCTCTGCTTGGAGGTCGAGGCGCGGACCGAGGCGGCGGAGCCGCCGACGGCGGCCGAGGGCGAGGCGCGCGAGCTGCTGGCGAAGGCGCACTGGGCGATTGAGAAGGTGACCCGGGACTTCCAGCGCGGCTTCCAGTTCAACACCGCAATCTCAGCGGTGATGGAGCTGGTTAACGACGCCTACCGGCTCAAGGACGACCTCTACGGGACCTTGGAGGGCGATGCGGTGGTGCGGTTTGCGACCGCGACCGCGGGCTCGCTGATCTTCCCCTTCGCGCCGCACTTGGGCAGCGAGGTGTACGAGCGCCTGGCCGGCGGCCGGGTCTGGGAGCAGCCGTGGCCGCAGGCGGACCCGGATCTGCTGGTCAGCGACACCGTCACCCTCGTCGTCCAGGTCAACGGCAAGCTGCGCGACCGGATCGAGGCTCCGGCGGAGGCGCCGGAAGAGGAGCTGCTGCGGCTGGCGCGAGCAAGCGAGAAGGTCGCCAAGCATCTCGACGGCCAGCAAATAGTCAAGGAAATTGTAGTTCCAGGCAAGCTGGTCAACCTGGTGGTCCGCTAGCGCCCTCCGCGGGTGACTGTCGTTCTGCTAGAAAGCCGCGAAATGCTGGTTCGGCGAATGGAAGACGCGGCGGTGGAGGAATGGCATCGGCTCCGCGCGCATGTGCTTATGGACGCGGGCGAAATGGGAGCTCGCAACCTCTCGGTCACCTGGGTGACGGTTCCCGCTGGCGCGAAGCAGACGCTGCACTCTTCAAGCGAGGCCGAGCAGGCCTACGTCGTCGTCCGTGGCAGCGGCACGATGTCGGTCGCCGGCGACACCCAGGAGGTGGCCGAAGGCGACCTGATTCTGGTCCCGCCCGCGACCGAGCACTCGATCGGCAACGACGGCACCGACGAGCTCGCCTGCGTCTCGATCCAGTCCCCGCCGGTCTCGGCGGCAGAGCTTTACAGCGACCAGCTGGCCGAGGTCTCGGGTTATGACGACGATGACGAGTACTAAGTCTCGTCTCCGTTTCATCTCAGCCTGAGAACTTTTTGATCTAGCGCGCCACCTGTGCGCCCGCCCGGTTCACGATCGGCCGGTGCCGGAGATGAGTCGGAGCCAGATGGTCGTCTACGCGGCGGTGGCCGTGGCGCTGCTGCTGGTCGGGGCGCGGGCGATCCGGGGCGAGGAGGCGGCCGAGCCCTCGTTCGCGGCCGCCTCGGGCGGAGGAAAGGAAGCGAGCTTCTCGGTCGGCGGCTCCGGCGGGGACCTCGTCGTCCACGTCGCGGGAGCGGTGCGGCGCCCGGGCGTCTACACGATGCCGATGGGGAGCCGGGTGGACGATGCCGTCAGCCGCGCCGGGGGTGCGGCGCCGAAGGCGGAGCTGGAAGCGATCAACCTCGCCGCTCGTCTGGCCGACGGGCAGCAGGTGGTGGTTCCCGAGCGGGTTCCCGGGGGAGGTGCCGTGACGCCGGTGGGCGAGGGCGAAGAAGGACCGATCAGCCTCGGTACGGCGACGGTCGAGCAGCTGGAAGAGATCGAGGGGATCGGGCCGGTGACGGCGGGCGACATCGTCGAGTTCCGCGACGAACACGGCGGCCTCTCCTCGATCGACGAGCTCGACCAGGTTCCCGGCATCGGCCCGGCGACGATGGAGTCGCTGCGGGCGCGGCTGCAGCCCTGAGCCTTCGTGGGACGAGGGCGCCCGCCGCTGCCGCTCCTGCTCGGGATCGCCCTCCTGACCCTGGTCGCGATCGGCCAGAGCGGCGAGATCCGCGAGCGCGCGGCGGCCGGCCTCGGCCAGGGAATGCCGCCGCGGGAGGCGGCGCTGGCGCGCGGCTTCGTGCTTGGCGATGACGAGGAGATCGACGAGCGAACGAAGGAAGACTTCCGGCGCGCCGGCCTCAGCCACCTGCTCGCCGTCAGCGGCCAGAACGTGACCCTGCTGGCGCTCCTGGGGATGCCGGTCCTCGGCGTCCTCGGGATTCCGCTGCGCCTGCGCCTGTTCTGGGTCCTCGGCCTGATCGCTGTCTACGTCCCCGTCGCGGGCGCCGGTCCGTCGATCCAGCGGGCGGGGGTGATGGGCGCGCTGGGACTCTTGGCGACGCTCGCCGGCCGCCGCAGTTCCCGGTTCTACGTGCTGGTCGTGGCGGCGGCGCTGACGCTGGCGATCGATCCCGGCATCGCCGCCGATATCGGCTGGCAGCTCAGCTTCGCCGCCGTCCTCGGGATCCTGATCCTGGCGGCGCCGCTGGCGGAGGCGATCGCCTCGCGGATCGGGTCGGGCTCCTGGCGCCGCGCCCTCGCCGAGGGGATCGCGATGACGATTGCCGCGACGCTGGCGACGGCGCCGCTGATCGCCTTCCACTTCGAAACCCTCTCGACGACCACCTTGGTGGCCAACGTGCTCGCGCTTCCGGCGGTGGCGCCGGCGATGTGGCTCGGCATGTGCGCCGCCGGTCTGGCGCAGGTACCTGGGGTGCCGCTCGAGCCATTGAATGGGCTCAACGCGCTCCTGCTCGCCTACATCGCCCAGGTCGCCGCCTGGTGCGCCGCGCCGGACTGGGCCGAGCTCCAGGTCCACCTCGACGGTCGGGGCCTCGTCATTGCTTACCTCGTACTTGGGCTCACGATCCTGGTCTGGCGCCGACGGCCGCGGCAGTGCCTGGCCTTCGCCGCGGCGGCGCTCGCCCTCTGGCTGCCCCTGCCGAGCGGGATCGGGAAGAGCGGCGCGACGGCGAGGCCGGCCCACGGGTTGCGGGTCGAGGTGCTCGACGTCGGCCAGGGCGACGCGATCCTCCTCCAGCCCGCCGCGGCGCCGGCGGTGCTGGTCGACGGTGGGCCGCCGGGGGCGGGGCTCGACCGCATGCTCGAACAGGCCGGGGTGGAGGAACTCGGCGCGGCGGTGGTCACCCACGACCAGTCAGACCACGCCGGTGGGATTGAAGAGCTGCTCGGGGCGATGCCAGTCGAGCGGCTGCTGATCGCGCGCGCGGGCCGCGGGTTGGTGGCCCGGGCAAGTGCAGCCGGGGCGACGGTGGAACGCGTCGCGGCCGGGCGGGAGATGCGGAGCGGCCCGCTCCGATTGCAGGTCCTCTGGCCGCCGCCGGATCTGGCGATGGCCCCCGGGGCCGTCGCGGATCCGAACCAGCTGGCGCTCGTGATCGAGGCGCGCTGGGGCGAGTTCTCGATGCTGCTGACCGCCGATGCCGAGGCCGAGGCGGTGCCGCTCGACCCGGGGCCGGTCGACGTCCTCAAGGTCGCCCACCACGGCAGCGACGACGCCGGCCTCGGCGCCCTGCTCGAGCGCACCCGGCCGCAGCTGGCGGTGATCTCGGTCGGCGAGGACAACTCCTACGGTCATCCCACGGCGGGGACGTTGGCAACCCTGAAGCGACACGGGGTGCCGACCCTTCGCACCGACGACGACGGCCCCGTGGTCATCGACGTCTACCGGCACTCGTTTCGCGTGGACGGATGATCGAATCGAAACTTGAGGAAACCAATCCAATAGCTCGCGGCGCCTGCTCACCTGTCGATGCACGAACTGGTGCGCTCCACTTTCAAGACCAGGATTCTGCGGGCGTTTCACCTGCCCAGCCTCGCCGGCACCGGCTTGCCGGAACGGATGCGCAGCACGGCCTTTGCTTTCCTAGGGCTAACCGCGGCCGCCGGCCTGGCAATGGTCGCGATCTTCGCCCAGGTCAGCTTCCACGTACTCTCGCCGGCGCCGTTGCCGAGCGAGCCGGTGGAGGGAAGCGCGGTCGCCGAGGCGGTGGCGCTTGACCACGGCCCGGCCGCTTCTGTCCCGGCGGGGTCGCACCAGAGCGCTGATGGGAAGGGCGACAGCGGCGCAGGTGCCTCCTCGGATAGCCCTGGCCCCGACAGCGGCGGCTCCGCTCCCGGCGGAGCTCCGGCACCGGCGGCTCCCCCTCCAAGCGGAGGAGGTGTCGGCACGCAACCGGCCGCGGCTCCCACTCCCAAGCCAGCTCCCGCTGCCGCGGGTTCGTCCCCGAGCCCCGCACCGGCTCCAGAATCGACGACGGTCGGCGGTCCCGCCCCCGGCCCTTCAGGCTCCGCGCCCAAACCTGCACCCACCCCAGCTCGACCCGCCTCGCCTCAGCCGGCGGCCCCTCCGGCACCCGGCAACTCCTCCTCCAGCGCCGCGGCCGCCCATGCCAGCGATCGGGGGGTCGAAGCCTCATCGAAGTCTTCGGCGACGGTCGAACCCCCGCCTGCAGCCACCACCTCGGCCCCGACGGCGAGCCCGCCCACCGGCTCGGGCAGCAGCAACGGCAAAGCCCTCGGGCACACGAAGTAACCGTCAGCGGAGCCGGTCGATATCTAGACTCGGCAAATGGCCGAGGAGATGCAACCGCTGTACCTGATCGCCGGCAGCGACACGGCGAAAATCGACGCCACGCGAGCCCGCCTGCGGGCCAGGGCCGAACGCGAGGGCGGCACCGCGGCCCTCGAGGTCTTCGAGCCGGGCGAGGGCAGGGGGATGCCGGATCACGAGGCGCTGCTGGGAGCGATCCCGGCGATGTCGCTGATGGAGTCGCGCCGCTACCTGCTCGCCGACGGGATCGAGCGCTGGCGCGACAAGCAGCTGGAGCCGGTGGCCGCCGCCCTGGCGGAGCTGCCCCCGGACCTGACCCTGGTCCTGATCTGCCGCGACAAGCCCGCGGCAAAGTTGCTGAAAGCCGTCA
>Ga0184624_10000069_pt1 | contig 23938 bp, 23 predicted proteins | sample PLM3_5_b1_FD_133157 | JGI IMG/M metagenome (GOLD analysis project Ga0184624, IMG submission 133157) | Groundwater sediment microbial communities from an aquifer in East River, Colorado, USA - PLM3_5_b1 | ecosystem: Environmental > Terrestrial > Soil > Riparian zone | place: USA: East River...
CGTCTTTACTAGCCATGATGCCCATTCTGTCTTGTTGTTGTGTGAATCGTTCGATTGAGGGCAGGAACACTCCCCTACCGCAAAGTTAGGTTCAACATATCCCTACCCTCAATCTATGTGACTAGTCGCTAAGCGTTACTAGTCTGCCATCGCCCGAGCCATGATGTCGTCAGCAGTAGGAGCCTTACGTCCAGGCCTAACCTCGCCGTATTCTCCACGCTTACGGACAGACTTGACCTCGGCACTAATTGTGCCATTGTCGTGTCCCTCATGTACCGCTGCATCGTACTTCGGTCGCAGCACTCGTTCAAACAAACGAGAGCCGAACTTAACGAGTGATGCAAGAGCGAGTTGGTCCTCGACATTCCATGTCGTCCATTCATTAGTCGTGTGTACGACATTGAACAGATCGCTAAGGATTGCCTTGAGATTCGCCTCGTGCTCAGCGAAATTCACATCGGTGGTTGTCATTGTATGTCACCTCCTTTCAGTGACACTATGCGACTTCAAACATACAGCGGGCCTCCGCTCCGCTCTCGATCTTCGAACCTTACAAGATAATTATGCGCAGAATCAAGAGGAATAGTCAATAGTTTCGAGGCGTGACATATGTCACATAATAACTATAGGTATATCATATGATCTAGTTAGCATAGGGTGCAGTCAAGGTATGACACCCCTCGTGCTAAGACTCTCACATCCTAAGAGGTTGCGCCCGCAATCGATAAGACCCCTAGCTGATTTTTTATATAACCCCTTCAGTATCCTAGGGCATGTATCCCCTATGTAAACATTGATCCCCTTTATGCGATAATGGAATCTTTGATTTTATTAGTGACCGAGATACGGGGGAAAATCTATTTGGGCAGAGATACGAAGGAAATCCGTTTTGGGCACTACACCAGTTTGACAAACTTGAGCAATACAGCTAATCTACACACATATGAAGGAACAAAGGGAATTCAGACAGCATCTACAGGATGCTCAATCCTTACTGGACTCTATCGAACTCTTTCACAACCCTAACCAAGATGAAGAAGAACCAGAATCTGCTCCCACAAGTCCCCCATTCAAGGTCAATTTCTCAGCTGAACATTTCTGGCCCCAAAAGCAATTTGTACTGCGAGAGGAATTAATCGTCTTCGTAGAAACATTCTACCTTGCTGTAGGTTCTTTGCCTGTCCAAAGTGACTTCCTTTCCAAGTTTCCAGCAGAAACACTACCACAAGATGTAGATGAATGGAAAGAACTACTTATCTCATTGCAGCAACCACTTGTTGCACGTGGGATTCCTCCTTATGAAACTCCTTTAGAGTACCTAGAACCCAATTTTGTACTAGCAGTCACATTGATTCTAGATGCACAAGATAAGCAGAGCATTGCAGGCAAACTCAAGAAGGCTGGTCTTACGACACGGCAGTGGCAAGCAATGCTTAAGAAGAAACAACACATGGAATACTACAGGAAACTAGTAGAAGATGCCTTCGACTTACCTACTCAAATGGAAACCAAAGTAAGTTTGCGCACACTCATCGCTAATGGAGATTTACAGGCGATCAAGTACTATAATGAACTACGAGCGATCTACAGACCACAGCAAAGTAACCAGGAATTAGTCCATGTGCTGCATGTAGTCATGGAGATTCTAGCCAAAATCGTCTCTCCGGAACAATTGAGCATGGTTGCTACTGAGTTCCAGAAAGCAAATATCATGGGAGCAATAGATGCTAATTCATCCTAGGTCTGAATGGACCGCCCATCTTCCCAGAACTAATGTTCATGCGGATGATTTCTTCGGTCTGCCGTACTTCTACCCTGTAGGTTCTTCTGATCCCGCAACCATAGAATTCGTACATCCACATCTAGATGCCTACTATCTAAATTCGTCTCCGCACGAAGAACTTGGTACGGTCCTTAGAGCTACCAAGGAATTCTCGGACATCCCTTACAATTATGCAGTTGCTCAGAACGTAGAAGGTGTTTTTGTATTAAGAGGTTGTGTCACTAAGTCTCCAAGAAGTCCCTACTGTAGGTGTTTAATTCTGTGTGGCCAAAATGAGGAACCTACAGACCTTCTTAAGCAGAATCAAAAAGAATTCAAGGAATGGTGGCATTCAGGACATAAGGATAATATACCGCCGGATGCTTTTCTCAAACTTGGGGATGCTGCCCCTTATGTGTTTGACTTGATCGAATACATGGCACAGCAGGGATATTACGAGGCTAGAAACGATGGGGTCTTTGGACCGTTTCTACGCAAAGCAGTTCTAGAGATGCAATACGATATGGAATTGCAGCTAACGGGAGAGTATGACTTTGCCCAAAAGCTCATCTGAAATCCTTGATATCCCCTCTCTTACTGAAAAGCTACTACGTGGGGCGGTAAGTAATCCTGGGATTGACGCATATAAGCCGCATGCCTCTCAGGAAAAGTTCCATTGCAGTATTGCCAAAGAGAAACTCTATATTGGAGGCAACCGTTCCGGTAAGACTACTGGTGCAATTGCCGAAGATGTAATGAGAGCATGTGGGCGGCACCCATATAGAACAGACTTACCGTCTCCTCCTGTTTATGGCCGCATTGTGGCTGTAGATTTTGAGGAGGGCGTAAAGAAGATGGTGATTCCAGAACTCCAAAAGTGGACGCCCCTTTCTATGTTGAGAAATGGCTCCTGGGATGATTCATATGACAAACAGTCTCGAACGTTGACGTTAGTTAATGGTTCATTCATTGAATTGATGTCATATGAACAAGAGGTAGAGAAATTTGCAGGTACTTCTAGACACTTTGTACACTTTGACGAGGAACCTCCCGAGGATATATATGACGAATGTATGATGCGCCTAGTAGATACAGATGGAGACTACTGGATCGCCATGACTCCCCTTATCGAACTAAGTTGGGTAAAAGACAAGCTGTACGACCCTTGGTTAAGAGGGGACGAATCTGTATACGTGTTGGAAGTAGACACAGAGGAAAATCCATATATCCAAATTGAGGTTCTAAATCGTCTAACGAGAAAGATGAGTGATGAGCAGAAGGATACTCGTACTAAAGGTACATTCATCACTCATACGGGGTTAATCTATGGGGAAGCGTGCAAGATTGTTTCATACAGAGAAGGAGGCAACATTGTTCCAGACATACTTGGCGCTGATTTCAAAGCGTTTACAGCAGGCTGGAGCCATTTTGTTTGCATGGACCATGGTCTTCACAATCCTACTGTGTTTCTTTTTTGTTGCTTTGATTCGATGGGGCGAATTATTGTATACGATGAGTTGTACATTTCTGGGCGGGAAAAGAGGCTCGTTAAGGACAATGCCCGGAGATATAATCAGAGACTTGAAGCATTAGGGATATACCCTATATACTGCGTTGGTGATCCGAACATTCAGAACCGCAATGCGGTAACTGGTACGTCGGTACAAACTGAATACGCTGAACACCAAGTTATGATCGCCCTAGGGCATAATGATGTCAACGCAGGAATCACACGAACTCAAAATAGATTCTCAGAAGGGTATCTCTATATCTCGGAAAGATGTGTCGAAACCCTCAAAGAACTTAGAAATTACCGATGGGACCGCTACGCTTCTTCACGTTTGGCTGCAAGAAAAAATAAGAAAGAAGTCCCACTAAAGAAGAATGATCACTGTATGGATGCACTTCGATATGGAGTGATGTCTCGTCCAGCGATTGATACGATTGGGGAGACTTCTGTAGGTAACATCATCAACGCACCAGTTGCAGGACCCATTGAATTCGATTACGAACTAGTATTTTCTAATCCAGAAAATCCCGGGCATAAGGTGTATGATGAAGTACTAGGAACGGAATGGTAATGATAAGAGTAGTTGAAAGGCCTGATTTCTATCCATACAAGTGTGTTATTTGTGGTGTTAACTACGACCGCCAGTGGTATGTACTTCTAGATATTGCTTTAGAAGTATTTGATCCACGGTTCGATGGCCAGATCATCCTATGTGATGAATGCTGGAAGTCTACTTCTATTTCTGTGAGCAAGGCTGTTCAAGAGTTTATGCGCTACACAGAGAATAATGATCAGTACGTAGCACCCACATTCAATAACTCAAATCCACTTACGGTGGGATTAGTTGAGAAACTAGAGGAACCAATTTATGGAGACACTTTACAGCGAACAGAACTTGGATCAATCACCATCGTTGCAGATGCAGTTGCACCAAGCAATGGAAGTGATCTTAAGTTTGACAAACACAATCCAACAACAGAACCTGACAATCCAGACGCTACAGCAAGTGATATCCCAACTGAACCAACAGAGAATGATGGACAAGAATCCGATCTCCGAAACTTCCGAAACTTCTTCGGAGAGTCAGGAGGAGGAAAGTAATTACCCGAATTCCGGGTACGATCCGATAACTTGGTCAGATTTGGAGGAATCACCAGATGGCTGAAAATGAAACCCGAGCACCGGTTGTCAAGAGTGCAGCAAAGCGTACTACTACTCGTAGAAGTGCGCCTAGAGCAAATGGAAAGTCTATCCTAGACGATAAGCGTTTCCAGTTTGGTCAACCGCCAATTAGAACAGCTGAAGATGCTGTGTCGGAATTCCTGCGTGGACAGATTACAGAAGATGAGCTTGTCCAAGCTTGCGCCCTGTACGGACGTGATCCTGCGGACATTCTTAATCCTGTTCGTCCCACATTGGAAAGGCCCGATGCAGGATTTGCTGTAGATATTCCGGAAGAAGTCTTTGCGCATGCACGAAATCCGAAGGATACTTTCGCCAACCGTCAAACGTTGGTCGAAGATAAGGAAGCCCTTCGAGAAGATGCAACGAAGCAGGCTGAGCGTGACAAGGATGAGAAGGAAACACAAAAGCGAGAAGCTAGTGCTGATTTCCGAAACAAACTTGCCAAGAAGCATTTGACTCCGTCAGATAAGCTTCCGGACTAACTCATGGCGTTGCTTGTTAGTGGGTCTGCGGACTCAAACCTAATCCAAAAATGGGACGAGAAGCTAAAGTCCTGCCAACAAGCACGCCTCAATTTCGAGAGACAGTGGCACGAGAATTTAGCCTTCCTATCGGGAAGGCAATGGATTACCACTAGTCGCAATCCAAATGGAACTTTCTCCCTGTCGGAGAATATTCCTGCGGATAAATGGAGAGTTCGCCATGTAGCGAACCGCATCTTAAGGATTCTCAGAACTGAGCTTACAAAGCTCAGTAAAGAAGAGCCTCAGTTCTTCTGTATGCCGAGTTCAACTGATGAGTCGGATAGATTAGCAGCAATGGCTGGTGATGCTATAGCTGACTATATTATGCGAACTCGGTATTTCAACCGTAAACGTACAGAAGCTACATTCTGGGCGCTAGTTTGCGGTACTTCCTTCCTTAAGAATTGGTATGATGAAAAGCAACTAGATGTAGACGGAGAACCTGGAAAGATTGACTTCGAGGCCGACACTCCATTTCATATCTTTGTACCGAACCTACAGGCTTCTGATATACAGCAACAGCCATACGTTATACATGCTCGTACTATTAATCCAGAGGATGTATATAATTGGTTCCATATTGATCTTCCGCCTGGAACAGCATCTACATTCATCGCAGAATCACGTTTTCTTGCTAGCATTGGGGTTAAGAATGCCAAAGAAGCAGAACAGTACCAATGCTACATCAAGGAGGTCTATGTCAAACCGTGTAAGGACTTCCAAAACGGGGCTACATTCATCTACGGTGAGAACACCATGCTGTATGTATACGAGAATAAGGAAGAAGAAGGGGAAATGTTCAGTATTCCCCCCGAATCAGAACAGTTAGAACTTTCTTTCGACGGAGCAGTAGAACCAACTAATCCCGAACCTGTAGGTATGGCGCAACGTGGTGTGCCGGAAATTGGAAATAGGCCTGATCCTGTAACTCCCGAAAATACACCGCAGAATGTAGATGTTCGGGGTGTAGGTGGTTATGAACACACCTTTGCATTCAGACATGGAAGATTTCCATGGGCAAAGATCGATCATATTATGTCAGGCGGGTTCTATAACGACTCGGTTATCAAGCACCTTATTTCTACTCAGAAGGAATACAACCGTACAAGGTCTAACATTCTAGAGTTGAGGAATAAGGCTGCGAAACCTCAGTATTGGTACAATCCTGGGGCATTTGATCTTCGTAAGTGGAGAGATGAACCTGGGCTTACACTTCCTGTCAATATGGGATTCGATCCTCCACAACCAATTGCACAACCAGACATGCATCCTGTTCTTTCGGAGGAATTGAACCTATCCCTACAGGATATGGATGACATTTCTTCACAGTTTGAAGTCGCCAAGGGTAGAATCCCTCCTGGTATTGAAGCCGCATCCGCAATCGCATACTTGTCAGAAGAAAATGATACAATTCTGTACCATACGGTCCAATCATTGGAAAACGCCGTTCAAGAAACTGGGGTTCAAGTTTTGGCGAACGTACATGATTGGTGGCCGGAGGAACGTATCGTCAGAATGACAAGTCGTAATCAGTATTTAGAAGTTAGGGAATTCAAGAAGCAAGACCTTAATCCACTTATGGACTTCCGAGTTGAAACAAACTCGATGGCTCCTAAGTCTCTAGCTGCTAGACAGGCATTTATTACTGAACTCATGAAGATGGGTGCTCTTGCTCCTGAACAGGGCTTGCGGTATTTGCAAATGTCTGAGACAAACAAGCTTTATGACGAAATCATGTTGGATGCTCGTCATGCTCAACGTGAAAACGTTTATATGTCTCAGGGTCAGAAGTTGCGTAAGCCACAAGCTGGTGCAATTGATCCTAATACTGGCGAACCTGTAGTTGATCCAAATACTGGGCAGCCTATTCCTCAGTATAAGATGTCATCTATGGTTGATCCTACATCTGGTATGGAAACAGGCCAGATGTATGAAGTCACCATTAATCCGTTCGATAACCATCCTGCACACATTGAGGAACATGAGAAGTTCCAAAAGTCGCAGGAATATGAATTGCTACCTCCCGAAATTCAACAAGTAGTCCAAGACCACGTAGATGAACATAAGATGGAAATGATCAAAGAAAAGCTTACAGTTCAACAAGACGTTCAGATGAACGGTGAAGTTGGTGATATGCCTCCACCTAGGGAACTGGAAGGAAATCAGACAGTTAGCGCTGGTAATGGAGACAGTCAATACGCCATGACTAGTTAGAGGAAACATGAGCGAATCAAACTCAATGGAAGTGCCTCAATTTGGTTCAACCGATAGCGGTCAGGAACCAGTTGTATCTGCTGAACCACAAGAACAGGCACCCGAAGATAGTCTTGCAAGTCCATTTCTTTCTAAAATCCCCGCACAGGATCGTGCTGTGGTTGGTAGATACATTAAGGATTGGGATGCAGGAGTAACAAAGAAGTTCCAAGAACTTCGTGGTGCCCTTAAGCCTTACGAACAACTTGGTCCGGCAGAGGAATTGCAAAGACACATTGCCGTGTCTCGCAATCTTAGGCAAAATCCAGAGGGAGTTTTTAAGATTCTATGGAATGCGTTCCAGGAACAGTATCCCGATGATTTTGAGCAGAACCTGGCTCGTATTCTAGAATTGGAGGAAGCCATGTCTAACGAGCAACAGCAGTTTGAACCATTCCAAGGGAATGGAGAACAGCAGTATGAACCCGATCCCAATGAAGCGTTCCAACAGAACGTTTTGACGGAACTTCAAGAGCTTCGTCAATTCAAGGATCAATACGAACAAACACAACAGCAACAAGAAGAAAGTGCGCAACTTGACAACTTCATGAAAGCAGCGCATACTAGGTATGGTGACTTCGATGACGACTGGGTTCTCCTTAGGCTTAGTCGTCATGGAAACATCGAGCAGGCCATGAAAGAATGGCAACAATTTGTTGGCAAACACAGTTCCGGTCCGCAAAGACAAGTCCCGAAAATTCCGGGAGGTCAGGGTGGTGTACCAGCGAACAAGGTGGAAGATGTCAATAAATTAAGAGGAAAGGATCGGCGAGACGCAGTTGCGGCTCGTGTACAACAACTAATGGAAGGATAGGTTGTGTCTGCAACCCTGACAACGGCAAATGCTATCCTCAAGGAAATCTACGAGGGTAACGTTAATGACCAACTCGCTTCCGAGCGAGTTGCAATGAAACGAATTGAGAGAACGGCAGAAGGTACTACTACAAATGCTGTAGGTGGTAAGTATGTCACGTTCCCAGTTCGTACTTCAAGAAACCACGGTATCTCCTACCGTGCAGAGAATGTGGCTCTTGCTGCCGCTGGTAGGCAAGGTTTGAAGGCCGCACAAGAGAACCTTAAGTACGGATATCAGCGAGTCCGTCTTACTGGACAATTGATTGACCTTGCTGAGAGTGACCGCCAAGCTTTTACGTCCGCAATGGATATGGAAATGGAAGGCGCAAAGAATGACATTCTCAAAGATGAGAACAGAATTTTTTATGGTCACTTGGATGCTGCAATTGCTTCTGGTATTAAGGCCAAGGTAACAGCTAACTCTGCTGGTACAACGATCACAGTCGATACTACAGACTGGATCGAAGAAGAAATGATGATTGACGTTACTGCCGCCGGCACACCAGTTGCTGGTGGTACAAACGTCAGAGTGGTTACTGTTGATACTGCTACTACGTTTACTGTCGCTACGGCAGTTACTGGTGCGCTTATCGGTAACTACGTTTCTCGTACCGGTAACTATAACAATGAGCCTCATGGAATTAACCGAATCGTTGACTCGACCGGTTCTCTTCACGGACTCGACCCCGCAACTACTTCAAAGTGGAAGTCTGTTGAGGATGGTGCTACTACAACGCTTGTGGAACTTGCAATGATTGCAAGGGTCGACGATATTCGTAAGGCAGGCGGGGATATCCCTACACTGATTCTTACGTCTCTCGGAGTTAGGCGCTCGTATTGGAACCTCCTTACTTCTCTCCGTAGATACAATGAACCTAAGCAGTTTGATGGCGGTCTTACTGGTCTTTCGTTCATGTATGGGGAAAAGGACCTCCCTGTAGTTGCTGATCCTGATGCTCCCATCAAGACTATGTTCTTCCTCAATGAGAAGGAACTTAAGATTTGGCGTGACAAGGAATGGTCATGGCAGCAAAGAGATAACTCGGTTCTTCACTGGGTTACTGACTTTGATGCTTGGGAAGCTTGGATCAAGCAATACTGGCAGCTTGGTACCCACCAAAGAAACGCACACGGTAAGTTCACCAACATTACTGAATCGTAATCGCTCCCCATGCGAGAAAACCCTCTCACTCTCCTGTAATATGGTAGGGTGAGAGGGTTTTTCTTTTTGGAGGATATATGGCAGAGGGACCATCAGTAGCAACTGCAAACTCAATTCTTGAAGCTATTGGAGAAGCAGCGGCTTTTTCATATCCGGCATTTTGGATTCAGCTTCATACTGCTGCACCTGGAGCCGCAGGAACTACAGCAATAGCTACTGAAACAACTAGAAAGCAAGTATCATTTAGTGCTTCTGCTAGTGGCTTTAAAACTAATGATGTTGCTATTCAGTGGACAAACCTTCCTACGGCTGATCCCGAGGATTATACACACTGGACAGCTTGGACTGCTGCTACTGCTGGCACTTTTATTATGTCGGGACCCATGACTGCAAATGCAGTTTCAGACGGTGATACATTCACTATCCCAATTAATGATCTTGACCTATCTATTCCGGTGGCGTCATGAGATGGTCTATTGGAGGTAGGGGTCTTGCCACGGCAGCTACAGCTAACCATGTGCTCGCCCAATTGTGGAATCCAAGCTCTACAGTGCCTATTTTTGTTACGGGTGTATCGTTGGCACAAACTGGGGCAGTTGTATCAAACTCCAATTTAACTCGATCGTCGGCTCGTGGAGCGACTCCAACTTCAACAAAAACACCAACTATTGCAAGTGACTGGGAGCGTAAGATCATTCCTCCATCAGTTTCCGTGTTGGAACTAGCAACCTTTGCTACTCAACCCACACTTGATGGCGAACCACTGTTCAAGTGGAATGAGGCGGCAACAATTGGGGCTGGATTTATCGTTCCGTTCGAGACGAAGGATATTCCTGGCATCAAGATTCTGCCAGGTGCAGGATTATGTATATCAACTCCTGTGGCTGTAATTCACCAAGTTGCGGATGTAACATTCTTTGTCTTTGAGTAGCTGTGCTCTCCGACACACGCTTCATCTCTCTAGGCCTTGTTAGATTAACTTGGCCGACTCTGTGGCAGGCTAAAAAGCCTACACCATATATCACTTCATTAGAAGTAATTCCTCCTGGTGGCGTTGAAGTATTCGGCGTAGCAACCGGCCAAATTTCTCTTTCTGGCGTTGCAGTTGGTACTAGAACTGTCAGAGGAATTGGTGTTGCCCAAATATCCATTTTTGGGTCTGCCGTTGGAAAGAGAGAAGTTAAAGGAGTTGCAACTGGAACTATCTCTTTAACGAGTGGTGTTCTTTCTGTTCGTACTGTTTTTGGAGTAGCTACAGGGAGTATTTCTCTTACTGGTACTGCTACCGGTGTAGGAACTCCCCCAGCACCCGAAATATTTGGTGTTGCTACTGGAACTCTTACTATTTCAGGGTCAGCCAGTGGTGTACGTACTGTAAAAGGTATTGCTACCGGCCTTCTTACTATTGTTGGGACCGCTAGTAGTGTTCGTTCTGTATTTGGTTCTGCTGTAGGCACATTAACAATATTTGCAACAGCTTCCGGATATGGTATGCTGCCTTACGTGCCGCTAACAGGAACAGTTACAGGAACATTTAAATTTGATGACAGTACTCCGGCTGTGAATACTACAGTAACTTTCACACCAGAACCTACTCTTTTATTAGATACAACTGATAATGTAATTTTGGTTACGGTGCCTATAACAGTAACTGTTAATCCTGGAACTGGAGTACTTAGTAAAATATTGGTTGCTACCAATGATGCGAACGTCAAACCCTATGATTGGAGTTATAGAGCTACAGTGGTAACACCGGCTGGTAGAGATCGTTCATTTCTATTGAAGGTTCCCGCCGGACAAACTATTGATTTGAGTGATTCGTTAGCGTTGGCCGGCTAGGGAGAAGGTAATGCCAGCTAGTGAATTTACGAAAAAAGCCAATACCCCGAAAAAGAAGCGGGCATGGGATCATGTCTATCAGTCATCTAAGAAATCTGGAGATTCTCCTGGATCGGCTATTAGACAAGCGAACGCAACCGTCGCTAAAATGGCGAGGAATAGAATTAGAAAAGGCAAGTAGATGTATTACGATCCAGGAACTGGACAGCATGTTCTTATCGACGGTATGGTGGTCGAAAGAGATGCTCTTAGGGTCGTTGAGGCGATCAATGATTATGATCCCAATCTGTATGTACTTTGTGTCGATCCACAACGGGCCGAAGGTATTTCAGAAGAACCCTTTGTGGTTGTTGAGAAATGCTCTGATGGAACCTGTAGGCCTGTTATGCGAGCCTGGACACTAGATGACACTCTCTTAGAGCGTATTCGTCTATCTGATACTCATCGGGGAAATATTCTTCAGACGTTGGCAGATATGGAGAAGAAGGAAGCAGACAAAAAACAGGAAAGATACAAAGATAGGCTTGGAGAGGCATCTGATATTTCGGCATCTATTATGAGGATGAAGGGATCGAATTACTCAGTACGTGATCCTCGTACCGGAGAATTGATTACGTTCTTCGATGATAAGCCAGCAAAGAGGGACTAATGTTAATCGTTGACCTCGCCCGACGAGTCAAAAGAGAATTCGGAGATGAATATACCACATTCATCAATGATGACGATGTTTATAATTGGATTTTTGATGCCGAGACGGAAATCATTCGAATATCTGGAAACGAAAAGACTATTAATGCCAACGCTAATACGTTCCCTGCTTCGATCGCATCGAATATCTCTGTCAAGCGTCTTGTTCTTGATGGTCGTACTCTCACGTATATTGACCGACAAGACTTAGATGCACAGGATATTTCTGTAGAGACTCCCATTTCTACAAACAATCCACAATATTGGTTTGTTGTGGATGGCAAGGTGTTTGTATATCCACCAACATCTTTGACCTCTGTCATTACTGTATATTATAACAAGATGCCCGTATTAACAACAGGTCCTCCCCCATCACCCACTACTATGACAGTTCCAGAGTCGTTTCATAATGATGTCATGAAATATTGTTTGGCAAGGGCTCATGGTAAGAATCATGACTCAGAACGTGAACGATACTATATGGAACAGTTTGAGAAGAATACTGGACTTCGTGCGAATGAGAATGATGCCGCAGATGTTCCATTGTTTAAGGCCGCCGATCCTATGGATTACACTGACTATGCCGGAATGTACTAATGGCTGGTCTTTCTACTGACATCCCAAAAGAAGAAGCCTATGTTATAGAGATTGGGTCTGGTATGTATACGTCAGACCTTCCCTCAAACATTCCTGATGGCTTCTCTGCCATATGCTATAATATGGTAGCCACGGGAGACTCTCTAGAAAACCGTATTGGTATTAGGAAATCTTCGGTTGACTGGAAAGTAACTGATAACGCTCCTAGGTATTTGGCTACTGTAGCTCCACACGATCAGTACTTTTTCTCTCAGATTGATCCTTGGGGATTTGATTCAACGATGCCTGCGTTTGTATGGGCATCCTCTGGATTTGTAATTTCCTCAGGTGCTGCTGCTCCGCTGACATTACATCTAGTTCGAGCCAATGGTGTATCTGGAGCAGGTGATGGTTATATGGCCATTACTACAGCATCTGCATGTATTGGTGCTTGTCAATATGCGGGCACTATGTACTTCTCTCTTTCTGGCGGTGGGATTCGTAAGGTATCATCAATTGATTGGTCTGCTGATACTGTAACTCATGCATTAGTGGCATCTTCTGGCACAGGTACCTTCCGTGGTATTTTTGTGTTTAAGGATCGAATGTGGGGATGGGGAACTGGTTCAGCTAAGCATAAGTTGTTCTTTACAGACATTGCAGCCACAGGTGGTCAGCCAGAAACGTGGGCAGTTGCAACTAATGTAATTCCCATCGTAGGTCCATCCGGTAACGGTGCTATTCTTAAGATTGTTCCTCTTGGAAACAGGTTGGCAATCTTCACCACAAATGGTCTATACACCTTGTTGGTAGAAGGTGCGCCAGCATCCTGGATTCTTCGTGTTCTGGACTCAAAGTCTATTTGTACTACATCTCAGTGTGCCTTTGAATCAAAGGGAATTATCTACTTCGTCAATACACAGGGAGTTTGGGCAACTAACACATTAGCTGTGCGAAAACTTTCTGGAGTGATAGAAGATCAATGGTTTGTGGCTAAAGGCTTACGTACTCATACTATTAATCAGTATGAGGACGGTATGATCGTTTCCATATCCAAACACTCTACTGTGCCAGATAACTATGTAAAGACAGACTGTAGGACATTCTATTCTAAACTCGATCCAATTGCGTGGACAGAGTGGAATATGAATAGAAATGACCTTGGAACTGATCCATATCAATTAGCTCAGATATGGTCTACTACCGAGAAGATTCCTACGTATCTAAATGCCGAACCTACAGTCTATGTCATGACATTTATGACCGATAGTACTGAGGCTGCTAAACAACGGCCTGTGGCTCAGTTCTTGATTATGGATGGCGGTACAGATGAATATTCTACACGTGCAGGAACTTTGATTAATAACCCTGTAGGTATTTATCTTAAGACAAAGCACTTTGATGGGGAAAATCCATATAGAATGAAACATGCCAAACGTGGTATTATGGAGTTCTTCTCATCTGATGTTGGTCATGAAATTGTAACCTCATGGGATAGTGACTATACTATAGACTCTGCGTCTGAAATTAGACTAACAACTATTGATGAATTCACTGTAGGTTTGGCCGCTAACTCAATCAAGGTTCCAGCCGATTTTAGATATAGACGTGCTTCCTTGAATGTTCGCTGCGTACTGCAATCGGCCACGTCTCAGATCAAGATTAGACAGATTGTCTTGTTCCAGGATACTGGAACTAATGTACCAGAAATTGTTGACTAATGGCTGAGAAAGAAAAAGATCAATTAGAAGCATATCTCACTATTCGTGAGCATATGGATCATGATAAGCATTGGGTGGGTGAGTCGCTACCTGCTCCAACTCTGGCGGACGTAGCGGCTACCATAGGAAGTGTTACTGCTGCGGGTTCATCTAAGTTCCCGGCTAGAGCAGATCATACACACGAATTAGGTCTTGGTGTTGTAACTGGTACTCAAATTGCCAACGAGGTCGTAACTTCTACTAAACTTGCAGACAATGCAGTAACAAATGCCAAAGTTGCAGACAATGCAATTGATACGGCAGAGCTTGTAAATAGTGCTGTAACTGCTGCTAAAATAGGGACCGCTGCTGTTACAGATGTTAAACTTTTCAATCCAAAGGTAAATATTGCTGGCGATACAATGGATGGTAATCTTACGGTTACTGCGGGGTCCTCTCCATACTGTCAATTACAAGCAGCGGGCCGCATTGAATCCCTTTGTAACTTAGTCGGCAATGCAAATTTATCAGTAGATAGAACTCTATCTACTGCCATTGTTGCTGGACAGCCTTTTGTAGGGTTTCTTCGTTCAGGTACAGTAATTGGCTCTGTTACTATTGCAACAGCCAGCACGGTTGCTTATAACACTTCATCTGATGAGGATTTGAAAGAAAATATTATACAGGTTCCAGATATTCAGGCACTTAGTATTTTAATGTCTATTGAACCTGTATTGTTCAATTGGAAGATTGAACCTGGAACACAATGTATTGGATATATTGCGCAGAGAGTAGCAGCAGCATGGCCAATGGCACTTACTTTAGGTCTTGTAACACCCGGTAGAGGTACTCCGGGTACTCCGGGTTATTTCCCTTGGTGTATGGATAATACAAAAATTATTCCACTTCTTCATTCAGCTATTCAGGCATTGAAGCGTCAGTTTGACGCTTTTAAAGTACAGTTTGATGCTTTTAAAGTACAATCTTTGGCTAAGGTTCAGCAGATGGAAGCTCGACTAACTGCATTGGAGGCAGCATGAGTAGTACTCTGAATAAGAGTCTTCACGGTATTCAAGACGCACGTTCAATGCGAGGCATTTTATCACGTGGTCCTGCGAGATATGCTGGTCCTAGTAAATCCCCAAGACCAGGGAATCTCTTTGATGTTCAAAAGGCTGCAAAGAAACGTTTGCAGCTAATGCAAAGTAAACGGAGTATCTAATGACAACATTCGGATTGGATTATTCAGGAAGTCCTCCTATCATTTCCTGTATGAAAGAGAAGAAGGTTGATTTTGTAGCTCGATATCTGGAGCCTGCTTCTGACTGGAAAACATTGACAGCTAAGGAAGCAGATGCACTTCGTGCTGCCGGAATTGGGATCGTTGGTCTTTATGAAACTTCGCCAGATTCTGCATTAGGTGGATTTCCTAGAGGTGTAGTTCATGCTAAAGGTGTTCTAGAGAATATTCTTACTATTGGAATGCCTAAAAATCGTCCCGTTTATTTTGCTGTTGACTTTGATGCAAGAGGAGATGTACTTACTGGTCCGGTCAGACAGTATTTCCTTGGTTTGGCATCCGTACTACCAGTTTCTATGATTGGTGTATATGCAGGGTATATACCAGTTAAGTACCTATTTGATAATGGCCTAGTTAGCTGGGCACAACAGACATACGCATGGTCACGTCCAGTGATAGGTCATAAATCTGATGGAAGTCCTATCTTTGGTCCTGTGCAATGGGACCCAAGAGCGCAAATTCAACAATACAATAATGGAGAACCATATTGTAGTGGACTTGTAGATTTCAATCGTGGCATGTATGATGACATTGGACAATGGCAACTTAAAGTACCAGGACCTGTGCCGATTCCTCGGCCAGATATAGTAAAAGAAGGAGATGTTGAAATGAGAGCTGTTCTTAAGTATGGAGGAACACCTACAAGTGGTTGGACTGGCTTTTACAGTTCTGATGGAGTTAATAGACTTGGTTGTACTGGTATGAATCATGCTGGTTTGATTGTAGCTCTTGGTGCAATTGATGCTAGAACACACAAGCCAGTTACCCAAGAAAATTGGTCAGATGTGACTTGGACCAACAAACCAGAAGAATTGGATGAGTGGTTGACTCCTGGTAAGGATTAAGGTACTATACCTACAGAAAGGAGTTCATCATGGTTTTGGTATTATTGGCTGTCCTGTTTGCACTAGCTGGTGTGTTTGCTATCTACTTTGGTAGAGGTACACCTGGCTGGTTAATGCTAGGGGTAGTTCTTTTAGTAGTAGCAGTACTTCTGCTATTTGTCGGTCTCAGTAATGATTCCGATGTACTTAATGAAGGAATGGGGTTGGGTTTTTCAATCCCATTCCTTGCTATTGAGCTTAATCTCGTTGACGCTATTACAGCAATAGGTGTTGCAGCAGGTGCCATTTCCGCAGCTCTTATTGCAGCGGTAGCTGCAATTAAAACTCTACGTAAAACAGAGAGTGTTAAAAGACAACTTGATGATGTTCATGTTCTTGTGGACGGTAACCTTACTAAGGTTTTAGCTAGAGTTGATCAACTCACAGAAGCATTAGAGAAATCTGATACGGAAGTTCCTGATGAACCATCCGTAGAAAAAAAGGTGCAGGAGTAATGGCAGCAGTACCATCAACTATTAATCCTGCGGTTCTTAATGCGCTTACCCTACAGTGGAAGCGTAATAGAGCTAATATGGATGATCAGCAGAATCGTTATCGTATCAATTATAATACGGCCCTACAGAAGATGGGTCGCACTTATGCGGATGTAAATCTTCGTGGACAACAAGGTCTAGCCGACAGGGGCATGGTTCAATCCGGACCGGCTCTCGCACAACAAGCTAAGTTGCGTGGGGAATACGCTCAGCAACAAGCTACGGCATCACAAGGTCTGAATACTAATATGGCAACAATAGCTCGTAGGAGGTTGGAAGCCGATCAGGAATATAACAGTCAGAAGATTCTGGCTGCACTTGGCCTGGCTTTAAAATAAGGAGCTAATATGGGTACAGTTGCACAAGCATTAGCGGCATTACAGACAGCAGCACGTGTTGCACAGGGAGTAAAGAAAACTGCTTCAACGGCTAAACAAGTTTCTAGTGGAAACTACGGTTGGCAAGGAACTGCTCCAACTTCTTCTCAGGCGGGTGCAGCTAAATATTCTGTCGCAGCAGGTAATACTCTTTCGTCTATTGCTCAGGCAATGGGTACTACTATTAGTGCTATTATGGCAGCTAACCCTGCCATTCAAAATGCCAACCAAATCGCTATTGGACAGTCAATTGTTAATCCAGTTGTAGCTGCTGCCAATGCTGCTAAGAAAGCAGCCGCTGCACAGTCTGGAGGGCAACAGTATTATTCTTCAATTGATGGACAAACACACCCAGCCTCTTGGTGGTCTAGTGGTCAAGCTGCGGCAGCCAAGGCAGCATTACAAGCTGCTGCTGGTGCTAAGAAATTAGCCGCTACTGCAAAGAAGGCGCCTGCAAAGAAGGTTGCTCCTGCCAAAAAGGTTGCTGGATTTAAATCCCCTGCCAATGCTAATCCTAATATTGGAAAGGCCGTTGCAGGAGTAAAGAAGGCTGCGGGTGCTGCAAATGTAATTGGTGCAGCAAAGGCTGTTCCTGTTACTTCTGCTGTTAAAAATGCTGCCAAGGTTGGTGCGGCTGCAAAGACAACTACAGGCACGGTTGCTAAAGCAATTGGTGGAGCAGCTAAAGTTGGTGCGGCAGTAGGTGGTATTGGAAAGGCTACTGCTAACACTGTAGGCCAAACTGCTACCGCCTTACAAGGCGCACAACATCTAGCACAAGTTGCTAAGGCAGCTCAGATTACACAAGCACTGACAAATGCTCAGAAGGCTGCTGCTGTAGGTAAAATTGCTGGCTCATTAGGTGGCGGTTCTACAACTAGTGGTGGTGGTTCCCATAGTGGTGGAGGCGGTGGTGGAGGAACAATTGGAACACCAATTGGAACACCTAGACCAACTCCTGTTCCCAGTGCTCCTAGACCCTCTATTAATCCACCTCCAGTAGTTTCTGGTCCACCACCAACACCTGGTGCTCCTAGACCGCCAGTTTCTGGATTTACCTCTCATGGACAAGGTGGAACCTATGGTAGATTCCAAAGACAGAGATTGAATCGTGGTCCCAGAAACTACCTTTCTATTACTCCGGAGATGATTCGTAGAATGGCAGCACAAGGTCTAGGTCGTAGGTAATCATGCCAGGTATTCAAGATATTCAACAAGCACTTCAAGGCGCTCAAAGATTAGCTGCACTGGCTAAGATTGCTGCTGCGATTAAAGGCACTAGGCAACAAGCTGCATCTACACAAGGAATGGGTAATGCGCAGCGTAGTTACTTCTCAGGAGGCGGTGGGGGAGCACCTGCACCTATTGCTGCATCTACACTACCTGATACCCCACAAGTCAAAGACCTAGTAGCTAAAGGTCTTTTGAAAGAAGGCATGCCGCCGGAACAAGTTCAGGCCATTATTGCTATTCAAGGTCTTGCCGGGCAAGTTCCGATTGATATCAAGAAGCTGATGGCTGAGGTTACTGGTAACTATGAAAAGTATACTGGTGACATTACTACATCTGGCGCAGACTGGATGAAGGACATTCTTGGTGGAATGACACCTGATGATCCTGCTATGGCAGCCTTGTTTGCTCAGGACCCAGCACTGCAACAGTATTCATCCGGTCTTGCACAGATTGATGAAACAGCCGATTCTAATCTCGCTACCGATCTTGCTTGGTTTACAAAAGCTCAGCAAGCAGATACCGAATACTACAATCAACTAATGCAATCCGTTTCAGCAATGCCTCCCGCAGAACCTGTTTTAGGTGGCGGAGGTGGAGGTGGTGGCGGGGGAGGTAGACATTATGGTGGTGGAGGTTATGGGGGCGGTGGTAATGGATCAGGCGGCGATGGTGTTTGGACTGATCCACGAACCAGATTGGATTACCAAGATCAAGTCAGAAATACTGCTGACGCTAATATGTCTGCACAGTATCCGGAATTCTTCGACAAACTCATGCGAGGCGTTACTAGTCTAGATCAACCTGTTAATCCTGAGGCTACTTCTGGCTATCAGTCTTGGATTCATGATCTTTTCTATGGTGGAGAAGGTGATCCACAATCTGTAGGTGAAAGACTTTTAGAGTCTGTTACAGGTAATCAATCCATGCTAGATGCTGCGGCACAAACAGGTGAAAATAACGCTGCATGGCTAGCTGCTTTACCTGAAAATTTGCGACAGGAAATGACTACCTGGATGGCTCAAACCGGTAACACCCTGGGGGATAATCCAGATACTCCTGAGACTGAAGCATTCTATGTTCCAGAGGATTTCGAGCCTCCTCAGAATGTACTTCTTACTCCTGAACTTTTAGCGCAGCAGCAAGGTACTGAAACTCTTGCTAACCAACTTTACAACCCTGAGGTCCAATATCCTGGACAAGCGCAAGGTGTTGCTAATATCACCAACATTCTGACTGCCATTCGTAACAGGGTAATGGAGGGCAGAGGACAAACGGATTCACCACCACCAACTGGAAATCAGGGTGTTGATGATGTAATGACTTTGGTTGCCAATTTGCAAGCACAAGGTCAGGGTTCTTCTGAGGAGTATAATCCTCTTTCTAATCTTCCTAATCCAAATCTTGTTCCATCTGCGGGTGCGTCTCCTGTAGTTCGTCCCCAAAGTGATATGTCTTATGATGAGGGAGTCTGGACTGATCCTTTGACTCATGAAGTCATTGGTACTTCTCAGACAGAGGATTCCCCAATTCTTCGTCCACAGAGGGAAATCTTTGGACCAGCGGATTGGCCTATGGATGAAGGTCAAACTAATACCTACACCCCGAATCCATCTGAATCAACCCCTGTAGGTAATTTGGATTCCGAACGAGAGAGAATTCGTCAACTGGTAGCATCCGTAGTTACGGGTGCAAATAGACCTACCATTGACACTAATCTTATGTCAACTGGAAGTGCTCCTTGGCAAGTGGGTTTGCCTGCCCTTCCGCAAACACCTGGGCATCAAGTTGAAGAAGCGCAAAACCCACAATATGCTAATAGACAAGAATGGGAAGCTGCACAGAATAGTAGCGGAGGACTAGTAGGTCCACCTGCACCGGGAGTTTCGTATGATGAAAACGGCAATCCTATCCTTGATGATGCTGTTAATGGATTCCGTGGGTTGGGTGCTGTTCAAAAAGTTCTTGCCAACCGTCTCAACCCTGGTAGAGTTCCCCCAGATGAACCTACCCCGGATTATTTCACTCCTGAGGATATTCTAGCGCAACTTCCAGAAGATGCTCAAGGTTCAGAACTTCAGACTGCATATGATCGCCTAACTGCGTTAGGTATTACTGGTACAGATGCTAATCAGGCAATCAGAAACGATCAAAGCGGCCTGGCTTATACTCCATCGTATCTAGTTCATCCTGAGCAAGATCCTCGTAATAGTAGAGGGACTCAATGGACTGGTGCTGGGCCTTCTGATCCTGCAAATATGGCGGATAGTTATGGAATGTATCCAGAGCAGATTGATGATTTGATCAGAAATACTCAATTAGTAGCTGGAATGCGTCAGCCACAGCAAGGTGGAGAAACTCCTCCAATTAATCCTGATATCTTAAAGGGTCTGGCGGCAGTACGTAATGCTGCTAGTGCTGCACAAACAATGGGTGGCGCAATGGGGACCGATTCATTTGAATTGCAAAGAGCACTTGCCCAAGGACCCCTTACGGAGGAAGAACAAGTAACCTCAGAACCTGAGATTTATCAGGAATACGGAAACATGGCTATCAATCCACAGTATGAGGAACAACCTGGTGGATGGGGCGCATCTAATGCAGAACTCAATCCTGGTATTAGACCTGATACGATTGAATGGTTAAAAGAACGTTCTCGTCAACAACTTGAAGCTCAAATGCAAGGTCTTGACTTGACTCAGGAAGAACGAGATACTTACGATCCTGGGTCTACCTTCTATCAGGAACCTACACCTGAGGAAGATATTCAACAAATGCAGAATGAGCTTAATTACTCGGAAATTGCCCAGCGGGTAATTGATGCAGCTAATCCTGCTGTTACAATGGCTAACTACCGAGATACCTTAAAAACTGCTGCTCAGCAAACTGACCGTGTTTCTGGGCAATCTACTTCCTATGATCCTACTGTAGGTGCTGCTATTGCACTTCCTGATCCTGATACTGTTCCTTTGGAAAGCTTTGATCTTTCAGGAGGCGGGGATTATGGGTTTAGGGGTGGTCCAAGTACCACTAATAACTTGATCGCTGATGCAATTCAACAAAGGTTCCAAGAGCTTAACCCTCCTACGCCTGCGCCTAATCCTATTCAACAAATGGCGCAAGCAGCTACAGGTGCACAAAGAGTTGCACAGGCTGCACAAGGTGCGCAAGTTGCTCCACAGATTAGTCAAATTCAAAGGATGGCTCAGGCAGCGGCAGGTGTAAGACGGCTTAGGGATATTCTACAAGCGTTTAGATAATGGCTAGACAATTCGGTGGCAGCGATGAATCAAATATCGATAAATGGAACCGGATGCTGGGGCGCCGGCTTGGTAGAACTTATACGGGAGCCCCTAGAGTCTCAATTCCATCTTATGCGTCGGGTGCTCAACAGAGAATCAATCGGGTTTCAAGAGGCGCTGCTGGAATTCCGTCTGCTCTTGTTCGAAATTATCGTAGAGCCTCTGTTCCTTCTGCCGGGGGTGCTCAGTATGGTTCTACGGCCGTTCAAAATATTTGGAACCGAACCCTACAGGACCTAAATACTGACTTTGCTCAAAATGCCAATGAGATGGTGGCAGTAGAGAATGCTGCCGCAGCAAGAGAACCCAGTCCAGATAGACCCTGGTATCAAGATATCTGGCATGCAATCTCAGGCATTGGTGGAGAAGGTGAAGAAGGTGGATTCGCTGATTCGATTGTAGGTCGTGGTCTAGATATAGCATCTAGACCAGCTTATGGTCTATTTGAGGGTCTACAGACAGTTGCCGAACAAGAAGATCAAACAGGATTCTCTCCGCAAGACCTTTGGAATACTGTTCAAAACTTTGGGGCAGGTGTAGGTCGGGGTCTTACAGGGGAAGATAAGACCGGTTTCGGTCAAGTCTATGAAGCATATAAGAATAACCCCACAACTGCACTAGGTCCAACACTTCAAAGGTTTGAACAGTTGCATCCTGGAGCAGAAAGTTGGCTTTCTAGAGGCATTGGTTTTGCAGGAGAGCTTGGACTTGATCCTCTAAACTATGCTTTGCCAGCTGCTCCTAGAGTAATAGGTGCGGGAGAACATGCCGGAGAAGTTGCTACAGAAGCAATCCTTAGGGATTTGAATGTTAATGCTGCCGGCCGTGTTGCAGATGAGTTTGCTGCTACGTCTCACCTTGCAACACCTATGTATCGAAACAACCCTACATTATTGACCAATAGGGTGAGTAGTGCTATTGATGATCTGTTCAGTCATTCAGTTGCAAATGTTGCCAGCGGCGGTTCTCCCGGCGTTAGGCTTATGAATGAAAGAACATGGCCAGTTACAGTAGCTAACAGGGTACAAACCGAGATAGAAACAGCATTCCAAAAGCCATTCTTTGAGCATGTAGATCACTTGCTTAAGTATGGAAAGGCAGATGGAATCTATTCTGCTCGAGTTTTAGCAGCTAGAAAGTATAATCAAGACTTCGATGATTTTTGGAGAGGACTAGAAGATGTGCTCATTAGTAAAGGCAATCCTAACCCTAGTATGGATGATGTCCTCAGTGCTATCGAAACTGGGAGAATTAGCAGAAGTACTATTGACTCGGTAGTTCGGAATGTTGTTAAGAAGTACGAACCTGAGATGCGTAATGTCAGAGAGCAAGTATTCTCTGATGTTTCCAATCCATCTTATCGTACTGTAGGTATTCGCCTTGGTAATAAGGTAGTTCCTTTCAAGGCTGTAGGTCGTGCTTATCAGTGGCTCAATAATAAAACTATGGCCAAGCTGTTTCATGGTACAGGAGAGTTTGCCGAACGTTCTATTTTTGAGTCATCCTTCCCAGGAGTATTTGGTCTTAAGACCGGTATGGCTCGGGCTGTAGGTTTTTCGTCTATGGATGCCTTTAGACGTGAGATGCAGACCATGGCTAGAAAGTTCTCTAAGGACGAAGCTAGAGAGATGCAAAGATTGCTTGAAGAAGGCATTATGCATACAGGGGATACTAGAATTGATGAAGGTTTAAAGTTCATCAGAGAACACTACGATAATATGTTTAGGGAGGAACAAGTTGCTGGTGCACGCCCAATTCAAGAAATTGGTAGGAAAGTTCAGCCTACTGGTTCTGAGCGTCTTGACAATTATGTATATGTGTACAATCGGGGTGGTAGTCGTCGGAATCGAAGTATATTTAAAAAAGGCCGAAAAGCAGATATTAATAAAGCAGGTATTACAGGCGCTGGGCGCTGGACCATGGCTGAAGCAAAAAGAATGGGACTCAGACCAGTAGATAATGCCTTTGAAGCATTGTTCCTTAGGAAGATGAAATCTCAGAGGGACTTCGTTCGATCTTGGTTCCTACAGGACCTAGTTAAAAACTATTCAATTGCTGGCGGTGATGCTGTTCGTAGGCTACATCCTAGAGTTGTAGCCTCACGTGGTTTGCATGAAGTGCCATACGATTGGTTGGAACTTGGACTCAAGAAAATGGCAGGAAGCGCAAAGGCTAGAAAGTTCTATTTGCCTGAGGAAATCTGGCAAATCGGTGAACGCTTCAATAAAATGACTGGTTGGACATCAGCAGAATGGCCCGCATTAGGTCGTGCATTTGCAAGTACAATCACAAAATTAA
>Ga0184624_10000070_pt1 | contig 23937 bp, 20 predicted proteins | sample PLM3_5_b1_FD_133157 | JGI IMG/M metagenome (GOLD analysis project Ga0184624, IMG submission 133157) | Groundwater sediment microbial communities from an aquifer in East River, Colorado, USA - PLM3_5_b1 | ecosystem: Environmental > Terrestrial > Soil > Riparian zone | place: USA: East River...
CAGGTGAGCAAGACGATGTTCGACCTCGTCATCCCACGGGATCGCACCTGGTTGCGGCATCTCGCCGTCGGCCTGTCGATTCTCAGCCTGCTGACCTTGACGGTGGCCTTCGCCAAGCCGAAAGATCAGGTCTCGGTCCCGCGAGAACGGGCCACCGTCGTCGTGACCATCGACGTCTCACTGTCCATGGAGGCCAAGGACGTGGATCCCAACCGGTTGGATGCCGCCAAGGCCGCCGCAGAGCAGTTTGTGACATCCCTTCCGCCTAAGTTCAACGTCGCGCTGGTGACATTCGCCGGCACAGCGACAACGCTGGTACCGCCCACCCTCGATCGGGGATCGGTGACGGCAGCAATCCGTTCCTTACGCCCGCAAGCGTCGACCGCAATCGGGGAGGGCATCTTCACCTCGCTTGCCGCGCTCGCCCAGGTACCGCCCGACCCGGACAACCCGAAAACTACGCCGCCCGCGCGCATCGTCTTGCTGAGCGACGGCAAGACGCAAGTCGGAAGGCCGTCGGATCAGGCTGCGATGGCTGCGAGGGCTCAATCGGTCCCGATCTACACCATCGCGTACGGAACCCCCGACGGTTACATCGACATTGGCGGCAGGCGGGAGCCCGTACCTGTGGATCGGGCCGAGTTGGCGAAGGTTTCCAAGATCTCTGGCGGGGAGGCGTACACAGCATCGTCTGCGGGGGAGCTCAAGGAGGTCTACAAGGACATCGGTACCTCGGTCGGTAAGGAGAAAGTGGATCGAGAAGTTACTTCGCGCTACGCCGGCTTCGGGTTGGGCTTTGCGATCCTTGCGGCGCTCGGCATGATCTCCCTCGGCGCGCGCTGGCCGTAAGGTCCTTGACCTCGCACAACTCGCCACACAGCACTCCCGCGAGACTAAGGTGCAGGCATGGTGAGCGTGGCGGAGAATCTGGCCGCGGTGGAAGCGCGGATCAAGGCGGCGTGCACTCGAGTCGGGAGGGATCCGAGTGAAGTCCGGTTATTACCGGTCAGCAAGAACCAAGGGATGGAGCTGATTGCGGAGGCCTACGAGGCCGGCGTTCGGCTGCTCGGCGAGAACAGGGTTCAGGAGGCGGCAGAAAAGGCGAGGTACTTCGCTGATCATCCCGACCTCAGGTGGGCGATCATTGGCCATCTACAGACCAACAAGGCCAGACAGGTGGCGGCCATGGCGTCGGAGTTCCACGCGCTAAGCAACGTCAAGGAAGCTGCGGCGCTTGACCAGGCCTTGGACGATCGCGGCCGGAGCCTCGATGTCTTCCTGCAAGTCAACTCATCGGGGGAACCCCAGAAGCACGGGTTGCCACCTGACGAGGTGGAGCCGTTCGCCATCGCGCTCAAGGCCTTTGGGACGTTGCGTGTTCGCGGCCTGATGACCTTGGCCGTGTTGTCGGATGATCAGCGAGAGATCCGGGCCTGCTTCGAGCGCATGCGCGACTTGCAGCGGCGGCTTCGTGCTAGCGAGGCTGTCGCTGGCAGCTACGATGAGCTGTCCATGGGTATGTCCGGTGATCTGGAGCTCGCGATCGAGTACGGGGCGACCACGGTGAGGGTCGGCCAGGCGATCTTCGGACCACGGCCTTTACCAGACACTGACTGGCGGCCGACCTAGCACCCACCTCATGCGTCCTGAGCTTGTCGAGGAGTTCGACAAGCTCGGCCGACATGCGTTCCCGCGTAGAGTCGTGCCGTGCGGAAGCTGACGACGGCCGCAGTCGGTAGTGCCGTCTTCTTTGTGGTCGCTCCCGGCATCGTGGCTGGGCTCGTGCCCTGGACCATCAATGGTGGTTGGGATGTGCGCTGGCCACTGTCGGCGTTCGGCGTCGCCATCGTGGCTTTGGGTGGTGGTCTGTTGGCAGTGGCGGTCGTGGTGCTGATCCGCAACTTCGTCCGTTTCGTAGTCGAAGGCCGGGGTACTCCGTCGCCGGTCCTTCAGACCGAACGGCTGGTTGTTGGTGGTGACTATCGCTTCGTGCGTAACCCGATGTACCTAGCAGTGATTGCGGCGATTCTCGGTCAGGCGATGATCTTCGGCTCGCTCGACCTGCTGCTTTACGCCCTTGCGGTCTGGGCGATCATGGCGACGTTTGTCAGGTGGTATGAGGAACCGCTGCTTCAGAGCCGCTACGGTGAGGAATACGACCGCTATCGGCGAGGAGTGCGGGCCTGGGTTCCGCGGCTACATCCATGGCGAGCCGAGATGGATCACATCAACAATGCGAGCTGATCAGCTATGACATTGCGACGCTCCCGCGTCGCGTGGATCGCGCTCGTTACCCGCTGACGTCGTCCTCGAGACGGAAAAGCGTGTCTCCTCGCTCGTCCTCCGTTCAGCGGCGCGCGATCCGGTCTAGATTGTCGATGGCAATTGGCGGAACCTGATCCGCTGGTTCGAAGCCGAGAATCTGGCCGAAGAAGTAGATCTGCGCCTCGGTGGCCGCCTTGATCGTCTCCGCCTTACGGAAACCGTGACCTTCGCCTTCGAACATGATCAAGGCAACAGGCAAGTGTTTCTGGCGCGCTGCCTCGGCCAGCATGTCGGCCTGTGTCGGCGGCACTACCCTGTCTTCGGTCCCCTGCAGCAGCAGGATTGGCGCCGAGAGCTGATCGAGGTGGTAGATCGGTGAGCGCTCGGTATAGATGGCGCGTTCCTCGGGATACCGGCCTACCAAGCTGTCGAGATAGCGCGCCTCAAACTTGTGCGTGTCGGTCGCCATCGCCTCGAGATCGGCGATCCCGAACTGGCTGACGCCTGCAGCGAAGACATCTGTGGTCGTCAGGGCGGCCAGGGTTGTGAAGCCGCCAGCGCTGCCACCCCTGATTGCCAGCCGGGCTGGGTCGGCGAGCCGCTGCGCCCCCATCGATAACGCACCCGCGATGCAGTCCTGTACGTCAACGACACCCCAGCGGCCCTTCAGTCGGTCTCGGTAAGCCCGGCCATAGCCGGTGCTGCCGCTGTAGTTGACATCGAGAATGGCAAAGCCGCGCGACGTCCAGAACTGGTACGCCATCTTGAAATCAGGTGCAGCGAAGCCGGTCGGACCACCGTGGGACAGCGTGATCAAGGGGGGCAGGCTGTCCGCGGGTGCGCTGCAGCGAGCGTTGGTCGGGGGGTAGAAATAGCCATAGACGGCACCCTCCTGCCCAGTCCAACTGACCGGTTGTGCGAGTGATACCGAGGCAGCATCCATGATCATCGGCGCAGAGGATCTGACTGTGGTCCAACTGCCGTGATCGAGGTCGAGGAGCGCGAGCGTCGCCGGCTGGTCAGAGTGGTTGAGCACGGCGGCGGCGCTGCGGCCGTGGACGGCAAGCGAGGTGGCAGCCGTACGCGAGGGGGCGGCCTGACGAAGTGTGCCGTCGGAGAATCTCAGTACAGCGATGCTCTGCTCGCCGCTGCGGTTGATGCTGCACAACAGATGATCACGGTCGATGATCGCGTACGGCCGCTGTCCCAGTACCCACTGCGGCTCACAGAACTCCGCCTCGGTTGTACAGAGTGGTCGGACACCGTCCTCGCTCCACAGGTAGAGGTTCCACCAGTTCGTGCGATCCGAAACGAAGATCAACTTGTCACCCAGCCAGCGAGGATGCACAGCGGACTCGCTCGGGCCGCCTGCGACGGACTGACTGCTCACGACCCTCGTACCGCTGAGCGAGCCGACCATGATCGTCGTGGAATCCCACGGCATGTTCGGATGGTTCCACTGAGTCCAGGCCAATCGGCCATCCGCCGAAAGCTCAGGGGTGGAGTAGAAATCGGCACCCGCACACAACCCTGCACCGCCATCCGGGTTGGGACCATCAAGATCAAGAGCCACGATGGTGTTGGCCGGTTCGCCACCGCCGGAATGGTCCTCGCGTACCGCGAGAACGAGTCCACGCTGGGGATGGACCCGAATGTCGCCGAATCGAAAGGCACCCTCGGGGGTGATCGGCCGCGGCTTACCATCGCCGCGAACTGCGTACAGACGCCCGTCGCTGTACTCCGAATAGACCACAGTGCCGCCGGAAACGTGATATTCCCCGCCGCCGTACTCGTGCACTCTGTCGCGTACATAGGCCGGCGCGGGGGTAACCTCAGCCGGCTCACCACCGGCAATGAGCCGTCGCCACAAGCTGGCACGGCCTCCTTCGTCAGCCCGCACCTCCAGCCAGTAGAGGTGCCGCCCATCGATCTGCACAGCGGCGAGTCCCACTGAAGACGCAGTCAGCTGGTCGACGGAGATCGGGGACACCCATGATCCGTACGGGGCAATTGTCACGGTCTCAATGTATGAGGTTGCCTCGCCGCGAGCGTCGGCGAATCGCGCGCCGCCGCACGACGACGGCGGCGGATTCCAAGCGCGATGCGCGAGCGGCGAACAAATAGGCCGCGAGCGTCGGCGAATCGCGCGCGGATTCCAACCGCGATGCGCGAGCGGCGAACAAAAGGGGGTGCGCGTCGCCTGCTACCTCTTGGTGCAGCTGTGGCCCATGGTGCAAGATAGGGAGCACACCAGGTCCGCTCCGCGTGACTGGCCTGAGGATGCAGGGGAAGGCAGCCCTCAGGTTGTCTTTGGTCTCGCACTTGGAGGATCTGGTCATGAGCACGACCCGTGGAGTTCTGTACATCCACTCCGCGCCGTCAGCACTGTGCCCGCACATCGAGTGGGCGGTCGGCGGCGTCTTTGGTATGCCCGTACGCGTCGACTGGATTCCTCAGCCGATCGAGCGTGCGTGCTATCGGACCGAGTACTCCTGGACCGGCCCATGTGGAATAGCAGCCAGACTGGCCAGCGCCCTAAAGGGCTGGCAACGGGTTCGTTTCGAGGTGACCGAAGAGGCCACCTCAGGTACTGAGGGTGAGCGGTATTCCTACACCCCGAAGCTAGGCATTTTTCACGCAATCACAGGAATCCACGGCGACATCATGATTCCCGAGGATCGGATCAAGCACGCGATAGCACTCTCCGCTCTCGGGGGCAAAGATCTCACCGACGCGCTGTACGCCCTACTCGGCCGCGCTTGGGACGAAGAGCTCGAACCCTTCCGCTACGCCGGTGACGGCGCACCGGTTCGCTGGCTGCACGAGGTCGTCTAACTCCCTCACCTACGCCGACTTGTCAGAACCCAGTTGAGCTATGACTCAACTGACTTCTGACAAGTCGGCGCTAATCAGAGAGGGATGTTGGTGTGCGCACCACGTTCGCCGGTGTCGGCCTCTCGAATCGCATCGGCCAGGGCCGATCGGGTCACGTTGGGGGCCACGATCTCGTCCACGACCCCAATCTCGACTGCCTTTTCTACGCCCCCGGCGATGCGCTCGTGTTCGGCGGCGAGCTCGGTCTCGAGCTGAGGGCGAACGTCGTCGGCCACCTCGGCCAGCTTGCGCCGGTGCAGAATGCGAACTGCGGCGATTGGGCCCATCACGGCCACCTCGGCTCCCGGCCAGGCGAAAACTCGGGTGGCGCCGAGTGAGCGCGCGTTCATCGCGATGTACGCCCCGCCGTATGCCTTGCGGGTCACCAATGTGACTCGCGGCACCACTGCCTCGCCAAAGGCGTGCAGCAGCTTCGCGCCGCGGCGTACCACCCCGTCCCATTCCTGCCCGACACCCGGCAGATAGCCGGGTACGTCGACGATCACGACCAGCGGCACGCCGAAGGTGTCGCACATCCGGACGAACCGAGCTGCCTTCTCTGCGCTGAGCGAGTCCAGGCAGCCTCCCAGCCGCAGCGGGTTGTTCGCGATGACGCCGACCGTACGGCCACCAAGCCGACCGAGCGCGATGGTGATGTTGGGAGCCCACCGAGCGTGCAGCTCAACCGTCGAGCCGTGATCAAGCAGGCCATTGATCAGTGGATGAACGTCGTAGGCTCGCCGGGGCGACTCAGGCAACAGCGCAGCAAGATCAACATCTTTCACTCGCTTGGCGGTCAGGCCCTGGTTGGCGAGTAGGGTCGCCAACGCCCGGCCCTGCTCAATTGCGTTCAACTCGTCGTCCGCGACGACGTGGACGACACCGGATCGGCGCCCATGAGTGTCGGGGCCGCCGAGCCGCAGCATGTCGACATCCTCTCCGGTGACCGAACGCACAACATCAGGGCCAGTAACGAAGATCCGACCCTCCGGCGCCAAGATCACCAGGTCAGTCAGTGCCGGTCCGTACGCCGCACCGCCGGCTGCGAAGCCCACCACGATGGAGATCTGCGGGATCTTGCCGGAGGCCTGCGTCATTGCATGGAAGATCCGACCAACCCCGTGCAGGGAGAGCACGCCCTCGGCCAGACGGGCGCCACCGGAGTGCCAAATCCCCAGAATCGGCACCCGGTCGTGCATCGCGCGCTCATAGGCCTGCACCACCACGTCGCAGCCGTTCATGCCCATGGCGCCGCCCATCACGGTGGCATCCGAGCAGAAGGCGACCACCCGGCAGCCGTTGATGGTGCCGGTCGCGGCCAACATCCCAGAATCGTCATCCGGGGTGATCAACTCGACCGAGCCGACGTCCAACAGGGCCTGCAGCCGCAGGTTCGGATTGCGCGGGTCCTTCTCGCGTGGAACCTTGATCTTTTTGGATGCAGGGGCAGCAGCGGGGACTCCCGGCGCTTGCGGAGCAGGTGCGGTGCTCGGGGCGCTGCCCCGCTCAGTTGTCGTGGTCATCTCAGGCCTCCTGTGGCGTAGGCGTTGGTGAAGGCCACGGCAACGTTGTGACCACCGAAGCCAAACGAGTTGTTGATCGCCGCCAGGTCACCGCTTGGCAGGTCGCGCACTTTGGTGGCGATGTCGATACCAAGATCAGGTTCTGGGTTGTCCAGGTTGATGGTGGGCGGGATCTTGCGGTGATAGAGGGCCAGCAGGGTGGCGAGCGATTCCAGCGCCCCTGCGCCACCGAGCAGGTGGCCGGTCATGGATTTCGTTGCGGTGACGATCGCCTCGGTGTGTTCACCCAGTGACTGTCGAATGGAACTGGCCTCGGTGACATCGCCTTGTGGAGTGGAGGTGGCGTGCGCGTTGACGTGCACGATGTCGCCGGGAGCGAGATCTGACTCGCGGAGCGCCTTGGTCATGGCCAAGGCCTGACTTACCCCGCTCGGGTCCGGCTGGACCATGTCGTGTGCATCAGCGGTGATGCCAGCGCCGGCAAGCTCGCCGTAGATGCGAGCGCCGCGCGCCTGAGCGTGCTCGAGAGTTTCGATGACGAAGATCGCTGCGCCCTCGCCGAGCACGAAGCCGTCTCGGTCGACGTCCCATGGCCGCGAGGCGCGCTCGGGTTCGTCATTGCGGCGGCTCATCGCCTGCATCTGGGCGAAGCTGGCGATCGGCAGCGGGTGGATGACGCCCTCGGTCCCTCCCACGACGGCAACATCGGCCCGGCCGAGCCTCAGCATGTCCAGGCCCAGCGAGATCGACTCGTTGCTCGACGCGCAGGCCGAGACAGGCGTGTGCGCCCCAGCTCGAGCTCCGAGCCGCAGGCTGACATTAGCCGCGGAGGCGTTGGCCATCAGCATGGGGATGGCCAACGGGCTGACTCGGCGAGCGCCTTTCTCTTTTTGGACATCCCAGTTGGACAGCAAGGTCATCATGCCGCCGATGCCGGTGGCGATGGCCACCCCCAGACGCTCACGGTCGACAGGGTTGTCCTCCCGAAGCCCATACCCGGCGTCCTGCCAAGCCTCCAGGGCGGCGACCACTGCCAGCTGCGCGCAGCGGTCGAGCCGGCGTGCCTCGACCCGTTCCAAAACCTCGGCGGGATCGACGGCCGCCTCTGCCGCGATCTTCACTGGAAGATCAGCGGCCCAGTCGGCACCGATCTTGTGTACGCCGGACTTGCCGGCCAACAGACCGTCCCAGGTGGTGGGGACGTCGCCTCCGAGCGGGGTGGTGGCTCCGAGGCCGGTAACGACAACGCGGATGCGTGACATTGCGTGACTCCTGCGATGCGTGTCGAGTTGTTTGCTAGTTTCGGGGCTCTGTGGTCTGGATGACCCCGACATGATCAGCGGCGCTGATCAGGCGGCAGCACGCTCGATGTAGGCGACGGCGTCGCCCACGGTTTTGAGGTTCTTGGCCTCTTCATCGGGAATGCTGACGCCGAACTTTTCTTCGGCGGCATAGATGATCTCAACCATCGACAGCGAGTCCACGTCCAGATCATCGGTGAACGACTTGTCCAGCTGGACGTCGTCGACTGGGACGCCGGCAACCTCATTGACGATCTCAGCTAGATCGGTGCGGACTTCCTCGGTGGTGGGCATTAATTGGGCTCCTTCAGTGGTGGTTGGGATGGTGCAATTGAGACGCGAGATCATGGCAGGACGATTACCTGGCCGGCGTAGACCAGGCCGGCACCGAAACCAATGATCAGGCAGGTCTGCCCGCTGCGGGCCTCGCCCGACTCCAGAAGCGCCTCAATAGCCAGCGGAATTGATGCCGCGGACGTATTGCCCTGCCGCGCGATGTCGCGTGCGACGACGACGCGGCTGGGCAATTTGAGAGCGCGGAACATGGCATCAGTGATCCGCATGTTGGCCTGGTGCGGGGCGAAAACATCCAGGTCCTCGGGGCGTACGCCGGCGGCGTCCAAAGCCTCGGCGGCCGTCTTGGCCATCGTGTAGGAGGCCCATTTGAAGACGGGATTGCCTTCCATCCTCAGGGTCGGCCAATTCGCCTCGCCGTCGGTGGACCGATACGACTCCCTATCCCAGGCCAGCGCCGCATCCCAGGGCTCGGTCTGCTGAATCAGCAGAGCCTGGTCGCCGTCGGACCCCCAGACCACGGGCCCGATGCCGGGGGAATCGCTCGGTCCGATCACAGCGGCACCGGCGCCGTCGGCGAAGAGGAAGGCGGTGGACCGGTCGGAGCGGTTAGTCATGTCAGTGAGTCGCTCGACACCGATGATCAACACGTACTTCGAGGCGCCGCTCCGAATGAACGAGTCGGCCATCGCGGTCGCGTAGCAGAACCCAGCGCAGGCGGCGGAGATGTCGAAGGCGGCGGCGCTCTTCGCCCCGAGTTCGCTCGCGATCGTGGTTGCGATCGCGGGCGTTTGGTAGAGGTGCGTGACGGTCGAGACTATGACCGTGTCGATCTGGCCTGCCTCGATACCGGCGCGATCCAACGCCTTACGGGCGGCGGAAATAGACATCATCTGAATGGTCTCGTCGTCGGATGCCCAGCGCCGCTCGATGATCCCGGACCGGGTGCGGATCCACTCATCTGAGGAGTCGATCATCGTGCAAATCTCAGCGTTGTCGACCACTCGACGCGGCCGGTAGCCGCCCAATCCGAGGATGGCGGAGTACTGAGCTCCGGGAGTCACGTTGAGCGTCATCGGGTGACCTCGGTCGCATCGGCGGATTCGACGGTCGGGTGCAGCCGAAGCAGCGGTTGACCGGGGGAGACGGGATCCCCGTCCTCCACCAGCCACTCGACCACGATGCCACCGTGGGGCGCGTCGACGGGCATCTCGTCGCGGAGGTTCTTGACCATCCCGACGGTGCTGTGGTTCGGCAAGATCGTGTCAGCCTCGATGTCCTCGGTGCGGATGAACTGGCCCTTGCCGGGCGAGACGATCAGACGCCAGGTGGGATTGCCGGCAATCGGGGAGGCGGATGCGGCACCGCCGTGTTTCTGAACGAACTCCATCGCCCCCTCAAGCTGATCGGGAGTGTTCAGGGCGAAGGCCTCTACGCCCTTGAGATTCCGCTTGGCGATGCCGGTCAATGTGCCTGCCGGCGGCATCTCCAGCAGCCCGGTGACCCCTAGGTCGCCCATCGCGGCCATGCACAGGTCCCAACGCACCGGCGAGGCTACCTGACCCACCAGTCGAGTGAGTACCTCCCGGCCATCGTGAACGACCTGACCATCGGCATTCGACAGCAAGCGGGTTCGCGGGTCGTGAGTGGAGATGGCGCGTGCCAGCGCCGCGAGCCGGGCAACGGCTAACTGCATGTGCACGGTATGGAAAGCTCCCGCAACGCTGAGCTCAATGAGCCTGGCGCGCGCCGGGGGGCTGCCGGCCAGAGCGGCCAGCTGATCCTTGGTGCCCGCTGCGACGATCTGGCCGCTGCCATTGTTGTTGGCAGCCGTCAAACCATGTGCAGCGAGTGCGGCGAGCACATCGTCTGGATCACCACCAATGATGGCCGTCATCGAGGTTGGGGTAGCGGCGCTGGCCTCGGCCATCGCACGTCCGCGCTCGCGTACGAAGACCATCGCCTGTTCGGCTGACAGCACGCCTACTCCTGCCGCGGCGGTGATTTCGCCGACCGAATGACCCGCAACGACTCCGATGAGTGGGTAGCCATCGGCCGGATGCGGGAACAGTTCGAGCGCGGCGAGAAGGCCGGCGGCGACCAAGAGTGGTTGGGCAATCGCAGTATCTCGGATGGTTTCGGCCTCAGCCTCGGTGCCGTAGTGCCCTAGATCAAGGCCAGATACCGCTGACAGCCAATTGAGGCGGTCAGCGAAAGTGGGCACCTCGAGCCATGGGCCGAGGAACCCCGGTGTCTGGGCCCCCTGACCCGGCGCCACAATTGCGAGCACATCTGTACTATTCCCGGCATTGCTCCGAAGGACGTATGAGGACGGCACGAATCTTCGGAAGTCCTATTGTCACTTCCCGACAGTTTTGGTCTGGCCTGCTGCTCGCGCAATCGCGCGCTTGGATCCGACGTCGTCGTCACTCTTCGCGAACGAAAAGCGTGTTCGCTCGTCTTTCCTCCGATCGTCGGCGCGCGATTTCCCGACGCTCGCAGGATGCGGCACAGTCTGGTTACGGAAGCGCGATCCGGGGTTTCATCGTCGACGCTCGCGGCAGGGAGGATCCTCCGGTCGTGGGAGGCGCGCGATCTGGGGGGCTCCATCCCGAGTAGGTTGCTTGGGCTTCATCGCCCACTCGTAGCTAATTCCTCGGGGCGGGAGCGGGCGAAGAGGCGGCCGAGGGTGATCGCTAGGCGCAGCGCGTACGCGTCGCGTGGGTCGGTTGGGCTGTAGCCGGTGACCTCGTGGATGCGTCGCAGTCGGTAACGGACGGTGTTGGCGTGGACGAACAACGCCCGTGCGGCTGCTTCCACCGATAGTCCTTGGTCCAGGAAGGTGACCAGCGTCTCCAGCAGGCCGCCTCCGGCTGCTTGCAGCGGCTCGTAGATGTCGTGGGCCAGCGCCCGGCGAGCGTGACCGTCACCTGATAGTGCTCGCTCTGGAAGCAGATCGTGGGAAATCACCGGTCGCGGCGCCTCCGGCCAGCCCGCCGCGGCGCGATAGGCAGAGACAGCCTCTCGAGAACTCGCACCGGCGTCCATCAAGTGCTCCACTGGTGGTCCGACGATGACCGCCCCGGGTCCAAACATCGTGACGAACTTGCCGACGATCTCCACGGCTCGGTCTCCTGAATCCAGTCCGGCGCCGCCCAGGACGACGATCATCCGGTCGCCCTGTACTGCACCGAGCATGTCGCTTCCTGCGATGGCCGCGCTATGCCGGATGGATTCCAACGCCTGCGCTGCTTCCAGCTGTGGGGCGGGTCCGACCACAACCACAACGCCCGCGGTCGAATGCCAGCCCAGAGTTGACGCCCGTGACAGCACGGTCTCGTCGGTCTCCCCACGCAGCACGGCGTCGACGACCAAAGCTTCCAGCCGCTCGTCCCAGGCGCCGCGCAACTCGGCCGCACGCGCATAAATCTCAGCTGCCGAAAAGGCAACCTCCCGGCTGTACTGGTCGATCGCCACATGCAGGATGGGCCGGTCGCCTTTCGGCATGAGCTCATCGATCTGGCTCTCCACCACCTCGATCGTCGTCCGCACCAACTCCACGGTCTGATAGAGGGAGATCTTGCGTGCCAGCTCGCGAGGCGCCGAGCCGAAGACCTCTGAGGTACTCGGCGCCTGGGGACCCGGAGCGGCGAACCACCGTACGAAACCGTCGATGCCAGCCTGGGCCACCAGCGTGATCCATGATCGGTGCTCGGCGTCTAGCCGGCGGAACCAGTGATAGCGCGTCTCCATCTCGGCGATGGTGGCGGTGGTCATCTTGCCGGTCACGCCGGCGAGCCGCTTTGCAATCGTGGCGCGAGTTTTGGCGGACGGGAGCAGGGACCTATTGATCTCTCGTGTGCTCGCGGCCATAGGGTGACTGTAGTGCCGAGTTGTCAGCATCTCAGCGCGCTATAGCCTGCTGAGAGTCTGACAAGTCGCAGACGATCGGAGGCCTGTCGGCACGTGAGTGATCTTGATACCCGGCCCCAGGAGTATCTGTGTGCCGGGCGGCATGACGGCCGACCTGAGGAACTGTTGCTGACGGCTCGTCGGGTCTATCTCGGCAGAACCACTGAGGTAGCACGCGCGCTGCCGGACAAGCAGATCCGAATGATCGGTGCCTGGTGCTTTCTTGATCATTACGGGCCTGAGGATGTCAGCGGCTCAGCCGGCATGCAGGTCTGGGCGCATCCGCACACCGGCTTGCAGACGGTCAGCTGGTTGCTTGACGGCGAGATCGAGCATCGCGACAGTCTCGGCTCGCGGGCGATGGTACGGCCGGGGGAGCTCAACATCATGACCGCTGGTCACGGCATCGTGCACAGCGAGATTTCCCAGCCAGACAAGCCGCCACTGCTGCATGGGGTACAGCTTTGGGTCGCGCTGCCGGATGCGATGCGCGACCTTGACCCGGCGTTCCAGAGCTACGCCGATCTGCCAGATCTGAACAGGTCGGGGGTCCATGGGAAGGTGCTGATCGGTGACGTCGACGGCGCTAGGTCGCCGACACTGGCCTACTCGCCGCTCTGTGGCGCGGACCTGAGATTCGATGCCAGTGCCGATGTGGTGCTTGCTGTCGAGGAAGGGTTTGAGTACGGAATCTTTGTGGTCGCGGGTGCGGTGGTCGTGGAATCGACGACAGTCGGAGTCGACCAGCTGCTCTATCTTGGTGCCAACCGACCAAACCTCCGTATCCGCAGCCAGCATGGCGGTCGCGTAATCATGCTCGGCGGACAGCCCTTCGCTGAGGACATCGTGATGTGGTGGAACTTCATCGGCCGAAGCCATCAGGAGATCGTGGAGTTTCGGTCGGCTTGGGAAAGGCGGGATCCGCGATTCCCCCCCGTTGTCAGCCGCTCCGAGAAGGTCATGGAGGCGCCGCCAATGCCGACGGTCCGGCTCAAGCCACGTCCGCGGAGGAGCCTGTCCGAGTGAATCCGGTGCAAGCCTTGCGGGAGATCGGATTCCTGCTGGAACGGTCGCGAGCCGACACCTATCGAGTGCGTGCCTACCGCGGTGCCGCCGAGGTGATCTCAAGGCTCAGTGAGGATGAGCGTCGCGAACATCAGGAGCAGGGCACGTGGCCGAAGGTTCCGGGCGTTGGACCCAAAACCGCGACGGTGATCACTCAGGCGATGGACGGGCAGGTGCCTGAGTACCTGCAAAAGCTGCGTGAGGAGAAGCAGCCGCTGGTCGAGGGCGGACTAAACATGCGGGCAGCGATCAAGGGTGATCTCCACTGTCACTCCTCGTGGTCCGACGGCGGCAGTCCGCTCGAGGAAATGATGATCACGGCACGGGGTCTCGGTCATGAATATTGCGCCATTACTGATCATTCGCCGCGGCTGCAGGTGGCCCGTGGCTTGAGCGCGGATCGATTGCGTAACCAGATGACAGTTGTCGCCGATCTCAATCAGGTCATGGCACCATTTCGCTGCTTGCAGGGCATCGAAGTCGACATCCTTGAGGATGGCGGTCTTGATCAAGAGGATGGGCTGTTGGCCGAGCTTGATGTGGTCGTGTCGAGCGTGCACTCCAAGCTCCGCTCCGACTCGGAGACCATGACGCATCGGATGGTCGGCGGTATCGCCAATCCGCGGACCAACATCCTGGGTCATTGCACGGGTCGGCTGATTGAGGGAGAACGCGGCATCCGACCGCAGTCCGTCTTCGATGCTGAGGTCGTCTTCGAGGCCTGCCGTGCGTTCAACGTGGCCGTAGAGATCAACTCCCGTCCCGAGCGACGCGACCCCCCAACCAAGCTGCTGAACATGGCGATGGAGATGGGGTGTCTCTTCTCCATCGACACGGACGCCCACGCGCCAGGACAACTGGAATTCCAGATCTACGGGTGTCAACGAGCCGAGGATCTCGGACTGGATCCGGCTCGGGTGATCAACACCTGGCCAGTCGATGAGCTGCTGGCCTGGTGCGCGAAGACGGACTAGGGCGTGAAGGGTTCCAATCCATGTCCGCCCTCGCGGCCACCTGGCCTAGGTGGTCGCGGGTGATACCAGTCGCGCTGCTGGTATAACCTGTGGCGATGTGCTGACCGTCGGAGGTAGTGAACCGGTGAGTGAGGACGATGAGCGGTTAGAGGAGTCGGCGCCGCCTCCTGCTATTCCGGTCTTCTTCCTCTCCGACAGCACGGGAATCAGTGCAGAGACGATGGGCAACGCGCTGCTGATCCAGTTTCCCGACCTGCGGTTCGAACGTCGACTCATACCGTTCATCTCCTCAGTCGAGGAGGCCCGCCGCGTGGTGGCGATCCTGGACGCTGCAGCCGATGGTGCGGTGGCCCCCTTGGCTTTCTCGACCACAGCAGTCGAAGAGGTCCGGCAGGAACTCTTGCGTACAAAGTGCCCGTTGATCGACTTCTTCGGCATGCACATGGACAGCGTCGAGTCGATCCTTGGAGCCAAGGGGATCCGAGTAGCGGCGCGGCTGCATGGGATGGGGGACGTCAAGCGCTATAACGCGCGGATGGCTGCTGTTGAGTATGCGATCGAACACGACGACGGCCAGAGCATGCGAGCGCTGGACAAGGCAGACGTGATCTTGTTGGCCCCATCGCGCTGCGGCAAGACACCTACGACGATGTATCTGGCCTTGCAGCATGGCATCTTCGTCGCCAACTACCCACTCGTCGATGAAGACTTCGAGAGTGCTGAGCTGCCACGGCCGGTACGTGGGCTGCGCAACCGATGTTTCGGGTTGACCACCACCCCGGCGCGGCTCAGCCAAGTTCGGAACGAACGAAGACCGAACTCCCGTTATGCCTCGTTCGAACAGTGCTCCTACGAGCTGCGCGAGGCCGAGGCGATGTACCGCAACCATCGCCTTCCCGTGATCAACTCCTCAACCAAATCCGTAGAAGAGATGTCCACCGTGATCTTGCAGACGCTCAACCACAGGCCGTGAGACGGAGAGGAATCACCATGCCAGAAGCCTCGAGTGCGTCAACCATCGCGTGGTTCGCGGACCTCGGGCTGGCCGATATCGACCAGGTGGGCGGCAAGAATGCCTCGCTCGGCGAGATGGTCGGAAACCTGACCTCAGCGGGCGTACGGGTGCCGAACGGCTTCGCCACCACTGCGGATGCCTACCGGCACTTCATCTCCGACGGCGGCCTGGCCCAGATGATCAACGTCGAGCTGGCGGCGCTGGATACTGACGACGTCCAGCAGCTTGCCGCCGTCGGTCGCAGGATCCGCGAGGCGGTGACTCGGCAGCCCTTCCCAGCCGACCTGGAGGCCGATATTCGTGCTGCCTACACTCGGCTAGCCAATGACTCAGACAACGTGGCTGGCGACGTGGTCTCATTTGCGGTGCGGTCCAGTGCGACCGCTGAAGACCTCCCGGACGCCTCCTTTGCAGGTCAGCAGGAGACGTTTCTCAATGTCCGCGGCATTGATGCCATTCTGGCCGCGATCAAGGAGGTCTTTGCCTCCCTCTACAACGATCGCGCGATCGCCTATCGGGTCCATCAGAAATTCGAACACGACGCCGTTGCGCTATCGGCCGGGGTACAGCGGATGGTGCGATCCGACATCGGAGCGTCTGGAGTGATGTTCACTATGGACACCGAGTCGGGCTTCGCCGATGCCGTCTTCATCACTTCCTCCTATGGTCTTGGTGAGGCTGTTGTTCAGGGGGCAGTGAACCCCGACGAGTTCTATGCCTACAAGCCGGCCTTACGCGCCGGGCGACCGGCAATCCTCAAGCGTGGCCTCGGCAGCAAGGCAACCAAGATGGTCTACACCGCGCAAAGCCAAGTTGGCCTGACAACGCAGTTCGTGGATGTCGATCAGGCCGACCGGAAACGGTTGTCCCTCAGTGACGCTGACGTCACCGAGCTGGCGCGCCAAGCGCTGACCATTGAGGAGCACTACGGGCGACCGATGGACATCGAATGGGGCAAGGACGGGCTCGACGGCCGGCTCTACATTCTCCAGGCACGGCCCGAGACCGTGAAGTCGAGGCAGTCTGCCGCCCGGGTTCAGCGTTACCGAATTCGGGAACGCGGACCAGTCCTCATAGAGGGGCGCGCCATTGGGCAAAAGATCGGTGCGGGCACCGTACGCGCGCTGCACTCGGTCACCGAGATGCATCTCTTCAATCCCGGCGAGGTACTGGTGGCCGATATGACCGACCCCGACTGGGAGCCGATCATGAAACGAGCTGCAGCCATCGTTACCAATCGCGGTGGCCGGACCTGCCATGCGGCGATCATTGCCCGTGAGCTCGGAATCCCGGCTGTCGTCGGCACCAGTACGGCAACCAGCGAGCTGCGCGACGGCCAGCCGGTGACCGTCTCGTGTGCTGAGGGTGACACCGGCTATGTGTACGCCGGCATGCTCGACTTTGCAGTCGAGGAGTCCGAGCAGGACAGCATGCCCGAGATCGGTGTCAAGATCATGATGAATGTCGGAACACCGGATCAGGCCTTTGCGTTCTCGCGGCTACCGAACGCTGGGGTCGGGCTGGCCCGGCTGGAGTTCATCATCAACAACCAGATCGGCATCCATCCCAAGGCCCTGCTGGAATTCGCCGAGCTCGACGAGCCGCTGCGCAGCCAGATCGGTGACATCGTTTCGGCGTACGAGACGCCGCGTGATTTCTTCGTACGTCGGGTGGCTGAGGGAGTTGCCACCATCGCGGCGGCGTTCGCGCCGCATCCGGTGATCGTACGCATGTCGGACTTCAAGTCCAACGAGTACGCCAGCCTGCTCGGCGGTGATCGCTACGAGCCGCACGAAGAGAATCCCATGATCGGCTTCCGGGGAGCTGCACGATACCTCTCACCGGACTTCGCCGACTGTTTCGCGATGGAGTGCGATGCGCTCCGCTACGTCCGTGACACCATGGGCCTCACCAACGTGAAGATCATGATTCCCTTCGTCCGTACCCTCGCGGAGGCCGAGGGAGTGGTACGGCTGCTGTCCGAGCACGGACTTCGCCGCGGCGACAATGGTCTGGAAGTGATCATGATGTGCGAACTGCCATCCAATGCCGTTCTGGCCGATGCATTCCTTGATCATTTCGATGGCTTTTCGATCGGATCCAACGACCTGACCCAGCTCACGTTGGGACTGGACCGCGACTCAGGTTTGGTCGCCGCCACGTTTGACGAACGCGATCCGGCCGTCAAGTTCTTGATCAGCAGCGCAATCAAAGCCTGCAAGGCGCGTGGAAAGTACGTTGGGATCTGTGGACAAGGTCCCAGTGATCATCCCGATCTCGCCGAGTGGCTGCTGGAGCAAGGAATCGACAGCATCTCGCTTAATCCCGACACTGTGGTCGAGACCTGGATCAGACTCGGCCGTGGTGCGCGGTAGGCCGATTCCTGATTTTGTCTCACGTCAAAGCCCACTCGGATCGGCCATCATCCCCGCCGACCAACCGCCGACGTGACACGCAAAGCGTGTAGCAGCTGGGCGCGTTAGGGTCGGCGGGTGGATGACATGAGTCTGGCCGCCCAGCTGGTACGCGAGGCGGGCACTCTGGCCAGCGAGATGCTCAGTGACGGTTTGGAAACTCGCTACAAGACCTCGATTTCCGACGTGGTATCAGCAGCTGACCAGCTGGCCGAGGAACGCATCAGTGGCAGGCTCGCGGAGCACCGGCCTGACGACGGGCTGGTTGGGGAAGAGGGTGCACGCAAGACGGGCGACGGACGAACCTGGTACATCGATCCGGTCGACGGCACGTACAACTTTCTTTCCGGCATTCCGTACTGGTGCTCGGCCGTCGGGCTCGTCGACCCTGAGGGGCCTTTGTTGGGAGCTGTGTACTACCCAGCGCTCGATCAGCTTTGGGTGGGTGGGCGGGAATCTCCCACGACACAGAACGGAGTGCCGGTGCCCACGCTGGTCAACCAACCCCTCTCCGAAGTGTCGGTTGCCACCTACCTCCACCCGCGAAACATCGGGGATCTGCCGCGCGTGACTGCTTGGCAGTCGGTGATTGCCTCCGCCGCGACCATGCGGATCCTCGGGTCCGCGTCAGTCGACATGGCTGAGGTGGCGAGCAGCAGGCTTGGCGTGTTTCTCCAAGCCAATCTGAACCCATGGGACTGGTACCCGGGCGCCGCATTGGTCATTGGTGCAGGTGGGGTTGCCGATGAACTCGTTGTCGGCGCGAACCGATGGCAGATCGCCGGCAACGCGCAAGCCGTCGAGGACGTCAAGACGGCGCTTCAGCGCTGAGAGCCCTTACGCTCCAGCGCCTTCTTGGGCAACGCCGGCGACGGCGGTGGGGTCACCGAGGGAGTAGCGATCGAAGGCCTCGGCAGCCGCGCTGCCTTCATACAGCCCATCGCGTGCGAGGGATTGCAGCGTGGCCACCACGATCGACTCGGCATCGACCAGGAAATAGCGCCGGGCCGCCGCTCGGGTATCGGCGAGGCCGAAACCGTCAGTGCCCAGCGAGCACCAGGTATGACGCACCCACGGAGCGATCTGATCTTGGACCGCACGCATGTAGTCACTGACCGCGATCACGGGTCCTGGTGCGCCATCGAGCGCGCTCGTGACATACGGCCAGCGTCGCTCCTCGCCGGGATGGGTGAGGTTCCATTTCTCCGACTGCACCGCGTCACGGCGCAGCTCGTTCCATGAGGTGACCGACCAGACGTCCGCGGCAACGCCCCATTCATCGGCCAGCATCTGCTGCGCCTTGAGCGCTGCGGTCATGGTCACGCCGGAAACCAGGATCTGGGCGCGGGGCCGATCCCCCTCCAACGGCGACGCCGCGTAGTGGTACATCCCGCGCAGCAACGCCTCTACGTCAAGGTTCTCCGGTGCACCCGGCTGCGCCACAGGCTCGTTGTACATGGTGATGTAGTAGAGGATGTCCTCGCCGTCCGGGTGGTCCGGGTCGTCGTGGCCGTACATACGCCGCAGCCCGTCCTTCACAATGTGGCCGATCTCGTACGCAAAGGCCGGGTCGTAGTAAACGACTGCAGGGTTGGTGCTCGCGAGCAACGGTGAGTGGCCATCGGCGTGCTGCAAGCCTTCGCCGGTCAGTGTGGTGCGGCCGGCCGTCGCGCCGAGCAGGAAGCCGCGTGCCAGCTGGTCCGCCATCGCCCAGATCCAGTCGCCGGTGCGCTGGAAGCCGAACATCGAGTAGAAGATGTAGAACGGGATCATTGGCTCGCCATGCATGGCGTACGCCGACCCGGCAGCGATCACCGAGCCCATGGCGCCGACCTCAGAGATGCCCTCGTGCAGTAGCTGGCCCTTCTCGGACTCTTTGTACGACAGCAGCAGCTTTCGGTCGACCGACTCATACGTCTGGCCGTGTGGATTGTAGATCTTGGCGGTCGGGAACATCGAGTCCATGCCGAACGTACGGAACTCGTCCGGAGCGATGGGCACGATCCGATGACCGATCTCTTTGTCGCGCATGAGATCTCGAAGGAGCCGTACAAAGGCCTGGGTTGTCGCCACCTTGGTTTTTTCACCGGCCGGCTCCATCACCGGTGCATAGACCTCGTCGCCGGGCAACTTGATGATCGTCGGCTTCACCCGACGCTCGGGCAGATAACCGCCCAGCTCCCGACGCCGCTCCTGCAGGTACTTGATCTCCTCCGAATCGTCGCCCGGGTGATAGTACGGCGGGTTGTACGCGTCCTCGAGCTGGCTATCGGGGATCTCCAGGTAGAGGCGGTCACGGAACGCCTTGAGGTCCTTGGTGGTCAGCTTCTTCATTTGGTGAGTGGCGTTCTTGCCCTCCAGTGCGTCAATGGTCCAGCCCTTGACTGTCTGCGCCAAGATCACGGTGGGCTGGCCGACATGCTCGGTGGCCGCCTTGAACGCCGCGTACACCTTGCGATAGTCATGTCCGCCGCGGGAGAGCACCTTGATCTGGTCGTCGGACATGCCTGAGACCATCTTCTGCAGCCGCGGATCGGAGAAGAAGTTGTTGCGGATGTAGGCGCCGTCCTCGACGAGGTAGGTCTGGAATTGCCCATCAGGTGTGGTGTTCATCCTGTTCAACAGCGCGCCATCGGAGTCGGCAGCCAGCAGCGGATCCCAGTCGCGGCCCCACAGCACCTTGATCACGTGCCAGCCAGCACCGAGGAAGATCGACTCGAGCTCTTGGACGATCTTGCCGTTGCCACGGACTGGGCCGTCAAGCTGCTGCAGATTGCAGTTGATCACCCAGGTGAGGTTGTCGAGCTCTTCCCGCGCGGGCAGTCCGATGGCCCCAAGCGACTCCGGCTCACCCATCTCGCCGTCACCGAGGAAGCCCCAAATGCGCTGCTGGGTTGTGTCCTTGATGCCGCGGTTGTGCAGGTAGCGGTTGAACCGCGCCTGGTAAATCGAGTTGATGGCGCCGATACCCATGGAAACGGTCGGAAACTCCCAGAAGTGTGGCATCAGCCTGGGGTGCGGATAGGAGGAAAGCCCCTTGCCCGGTCCGTGCGACACCTCCTGACGGAAGGCGTCCAGCTGGTCGGTGGTGAGCCGCCCTTCCAGGTATGCCCTGGCATAGATGCCTGGAGACGCATGCCCCTGGATGAAGACATGGTCGCCGCCACCGGGATGATCCTTGCCGCGGAAGAAGTGGTTGAAGCCGACCTCGTACAAGCTGGCCGCACTCTGGTAGGTCGCGATGTGGCCGCCGACCTCGAGACCCTTGCGGTTGGCCTTGCTCACCATGATTGCTGCATTCCACCTGATGAAGGCACGAATGCGACGCTCGATGTGCTCATCGCCTGGGAACCACGGCTCGGATTCAGGAGGAATCGTGTTCATGTAATCGCTGCTCCGCAGAGCAGGCAGGCCTACCTGGCGCGCTCGGGCTTGCTCAAGCAGCTTGAGCATGATGAACCGGGCGCGGTTCCTTCCTTTGTCCTCGAGCAGGCCGTCGAGTGACTCTAGCCAGTCGCCAGTCTCATCAGGATCGATGTCGGGTAGTTGGCTGGGCAAGCCGTCGGCAGTGATGGCCGGATGAGGTCCTGGCGTCGCCATGCAAAAGCTCCTTACGTCTCATCCAACTCCGGTGGGGGCTGGGATTGCAGGTCGCAACGTTGCACACCCATCCTGTCACTTCCGCATGATCAACTGCACCCCGTGGGGCGCTAGATGCTGTTCCTCATCGGTGGCCTGGGGTTACGCCGGGCAGCATGCCTCTGGCAGGCTGTGCCCAAGAGGTTCACCCGGACTGAATCCATGGCTTCGGTGCTAGCTGGAGCGCAGGCTGAAAGGAGGCGCCACGCCGGGATGAGCGGGATCTCTTCTCGCCCCGATCAGAGCGCCAAGGCGCGTCGGGGCTGCCACTCCTCCTGGTTGACCCACTCTTGGTCGACATCGTGGAGGTGTGAGTGACCTCCACAGCTGGTGCCGGGGGATACAGGGGTTTGAGTGACAAGCTTGGCCTGTCCCGGGGCTTGGTCGTCCAGGAGCTCGGCTGGGACGAGGACGTCGACGATGACGTCCGGGTCATGATCGAGGATGCGATCGACGGCGAACTCATCGAAGATGCGATGGAGGCCGTCGATCTGGTGGTGCTGTGGTGGCGCGACGGGGACGGCGATCTGGTCGATGGTCTGGTCGATGCCCTGACCGATCTCACCGGCGCCGGTTACATCTGGCTGATGACGCCGAAGGTTGGACGCAACGGCTATGTCGACGCAGCTGATGTGGCCGAGGCGGCGGTAACGGCCGGCCTGGCTCTGACCAATAGCGTGCCGGTGTCCTCTGACTGGACGGCCACCAAGCTGGTACGTCCCAAGGGTTCGCGCCGGTGAGCCTCGGGCTCGGCCAACCGGCTCCGGGCTTCACGGCTCGCAACCAACACGGTGAGCTGCTCACAGCGACTGGCTTACGCGGTGCTCCGGCGGTGATCATCTTCTATCCCTGGGCCTTCTCCAGTATCTGCCGCGACGAGCTCGCCGCGGTCCGGGATGATCATGAGCGGTTCCTGGCTTTAGGGGCTCGAGTGCTGGCCGTCTCGTGCGATGCCATGTACACGCTGCGCGCCTACGCCGACGCGGAAGGGATTGCGTTCGATCTGCTGAGCGATCACTGGCCCCACGGTGCGATTGCGCAGACGTACGGCGTGTTTGACGAGCAGTCCGGGTGCGCGCGGCGGGGGACCTTCGTACTTGACTCCACAGGCCTGATCAGCTGGCAGCAGGTGAACCAGATCAACGAGCGGCGCGATCTGTCGGCGGTGCTCGCCGCGACGGCGAATCTATGATGGCCGCGTGTCGCTAACAGGAGAGTACGAGCCGAGCCCGCGTAGCTGGGTGCGGGAGCAGGTCGAGCGCTACGAAGCCACGGATGGACGCGAAGCCAATACGCTGGCTGGGACTAATCGGCCGGTTGTCATCTTCGCCACCCGTGGTCGCAAGAGCGGCAAGATCAGAAAACTCGCGTTGATGCGGGTGGAGCATGACGGCAAGTACGCGATGGTGGCCTCCATGGGCGGTGCTCCGAAGCATCCGGAGTGGTATCGGAATGTCAAGGCTGATCCTGAGGCGTTGACGGTGCAAGACGGCGCCGATCGTTTCGACGCCACCGCGCGAGAACTTGACGGCGAGGAACGGGAGATCTGGTGGCGGCGGGCCGTCGAGGCCTATCCGCCGTACGCGAAGTATCAGGAGAAGACCGAGCGACAGATTCCCGTGCTGTTAGCCGAGCGGCGTGAGTCATAGCCAACGGGGCAGAATGACCTCCATGATCCCTGTCCAGCCATTCGGCCGTACCGGCCACGAGAGCACTCGCCTTCTCTTCGGCGCTGCCGCCATCGGCAACGTCAGCCAGGAGGAGGCGGATCAGACCATGGAGCTGATTCGCGCGCATGGGATCAACCACATCGACACCGCCGCCAGTTACGGTGACGCCGAGCTGCGCCTCGGACCGTGGATGGAGAGTCATCGCGACGAGTTCTTCCTGGCCACCAAGACCGGAGAGCGGACACGTGCGCTGGCATTCGAGGAGATCGAGCGCTCGCTCGAGCGACTGCGGACCGACCATGTCGACCTGATCCAGTTGCACAACCTGGTTGACCCGGAGGAGTGGGAGACCGCCTTCGCGGGCGGCGGCGCGATCGAAGCCGTGATCGAGGCACAGGCGCAGGGATTGGTCCGCTACATCGGCGTCACTGGCCACGGCGTGACCGTGGCTCGGCAGCACCTGCGCTCGCTGGAGCAGTACCCCTTCGACTCGGTATTGCTGCCCTACAACTTCTCGATGTCCCGCAATGCGGGCTATATCGCAGACTTCGAAGAGCTGGTCGCGGTCTGCGCCGAGCGCGGCGTAGCTGTCCAGACGATCAAAGCGATCACCCGAGGCCCGTGGGGTGATCGCCAACCGACTGCCAACACCTGGTACGAGCCGCTGACGGATCAAGATGCCATTGACACAGCGATCGGCTGGGTGCTGGGCCGCGACGGGATCTTCCTCAACACCGTCGGCGACATTCGCATCCTGCCGAAGGTGCTCGATGCGGCCGAAGGGTTTACCCAGCGGCCGAACGATGGGCAGATGAGGAAGCTAGAGGCCGCCTTCGGGCTGGAACCGCTCTTCGTCTGAGCTTCCAGCTCCAGCGGCTGCGGGTGGGAACAACAGGACTCGAACCTGTGACCCCTTGTTTGTAAGACATCGGCAGCGTCTCCGCTGGCGTCCGTGCCCGTCCGTTTTCCGTTCAAAACAAGGAATTTGCAC
>Ga0184624_10000072_pt1 | contig 23662 bp, 20 predicted proteins | sample PLM3_5_b1_FD_133157 | JGI IMG/M metagenome (GOLD analysis project Ga0184624, IMG submission 133157) | Groundwater sediment microbial communities from an aquifer in East River, Colorado, USA - PLM3_5_b1 | ecosystem: Environmental > Terrestrial > Soil > Riparian zone | place: USA: East River...
CATTTAGTACCCTCGGCCCCGTGTTGGAGCCCTTTCAGCTGCCCTTCGTCCAGCGCGGCCTGATCGAGATCCTGATCCTGGCGATCCCCGCCGGCCTGCTGGGGACGTGGATCGTGATGCGCGGCCTCGCCTTCTTCTCGCACGCGGTCGGGACCGCCGCCTTCCCCGGGCTGGTGCTCGCCGACGGCCTCGGCTTCGCCGCCCCGCTCGGCGCCTTCGGGGCCGCGATCGCCTTCACCGCGGGAGCCGCCGCCCTGCGCGGCCGCCGCAACGACGACGACGCCGTGGTGGCGCTCGTCCTGGTCGGCTGCCTCGCCGGTGGCGTCATCCTCGCCAGCGACGTCTTCGGCTCCGGCTCCAACGTCGAGACGCTCCTCTTCGGCAGCCTCCTCCTCGTCGACAGCGGCGACATCTGGCTTGCCGCCGGCGCCGCGGCGGCGACCCTCGTCGCCTCGCTCCTGATCGGGCAGCACTGGCTCCGGTCCGGCTTCGACCCGACGCTGCCGGACTCCAGCGGACCTAGCGCGCGGGTCTTCGACGCAATCCTGCTCGGTCTCGTCGCCTTGGCGGTAACCGCTGCACTCACCGTCGTCGGCGCCCTGCTCGTCGCCGCACTCTTCCTGGTTCCGGCAGTGACGGCGCGGATGCTGACGCGGCGGTTGGTGAGCTGGCAGCTCCTCAGCGTCGCCCTGGTTGCGCTCGAGGGAACCGTCGGCCTCTGGCTCTCGGTCGAAACCGACGCTCCGCCGGGAGCGACGATCGCTTTCGTCGCCGGCGCCGGCTTCGCCCTCGTCGCCGCGGCGCGCGCGCTCGTCCAGAGGCCTCGGGCCGCGGCCCTCGCGGCGGCCCTCGTCGCCCTCCCCCTCGTTGCGGCCGGCTGCGGCTCCGCCGGTGGCAGCACCGACAAGGTCGACGTCGTCGTGACGACGACCCAGCTCGGCGACTTCGCCCGCGCGGTCGGCGGCGAAGCGGTCGCGGTCGACCAGATCCTGCAGCCGAACAGCGACCCCCACGACTACGAGCCCCGGCCCTCCGACGTCGAGGCCGCGGCGAGCGCGGAGGTGATCTTCGCCAGCGGCGACAACCTCGACGCCTGGATCGAGGAGATCGTCTCCGACAGCGGCAGCGACGCCGAGGTGGTCGATCTCGGAGCCGAGGTCCCGGTCCGCCTCCCTGGCGAGTCTTCCGGCGAGGAGTCCTCGAAGTACGACCCGCACTGGTGGCACGACCCGCGCAACGCCGAGGCGGCGGTGCGGGTGATCGAGCGCGCCCTCGTCGCCGCCGACCCCGGGAACCGCGCCGCCTTCGAGCGCAACGCCCGCGCCTACCTGGCAAAGCTGCGGGCGCTCGACCGCGGCATCGCCCACTGCATTGGCTCGGTCCCGCCGGCCCGGCGCAAGCTTGTAACCGACCACGACGCCTTCAACTACTTCACCAGCCGCTACGGGATCGAGATGGTCGGCGCCGTCATCCCCTCGCAGACGACCCAGGCGCAGGCGTCCGCCCAGGACCTGAGCGAGCTGGCGAAGACGATCGAGGCCGAGGACGTTCAGGCGATCTTCCCCGAGAGCTCGCTGAGCTCGAAGGTCGCCGACGCGATCGCCGACCAGACCGGCGCCTCGGCCGACTACACGCTCTACGGCGACACCCTCGGCCCCGAGGGCTCGGACGGCGACACCTACATCGGGATGGAGGAGGCCAACGCCGACGCGATGGTGCGCGGCTTCACCGGCGGAGAACGAGGATGCAGCCCGAGCCGCTGATCCAAGCGCACGAGCTCGCCGCCGGCTACGACAGCCGCCCGGCGATCTCCGGCGTCTCCTTCTCGCTGCGCGCCGGCGAGCGGATGGCCCTGCTCGGCCCCAACGGCGGCGGCAAGACGACGCTGCTGCGGGCGCTGCTCGGCGAGCTGCCGCCGCTGACGGGAGAGCTTGACGTTCGCGCCCGCTGCGCCACCGTCCCCCAGACCGAGCGCTCGCAGCTCGACTACCCCGTCTCCGCCCTCGACGTCGCCGCGATGGGGGCACTCTCGCGATTGCCCTGGTGGCGCCGGCCGGGGCGGCGCGAGCGTGAGGTGGCACTCGCGGCGCTGCGCCGGGTCGGCCTCGGCGACCGCGCCGGCGAGACCTTCGGCGAGCTCTCCGGCGGTCAGCGCCAGCGCGTCCTGATCGCCCGCAGCCTCGTCCAGGAAGCCCGGGTCCTCCTCCTCGACGAGCCCTTCTCCGGTCTCGACCGCCCCAGCTCCGAGCGCCTCGAAGTCCTGATCGGGGAGCTGGCGGGCGAGGGGCGGGCGCTGATGATCGCCACCCACGACCTCGAGCAGGCGCGCCGCTCCGACAGCGTCCTCTGCCTCAACCGCCGCCAGGTTGCGGTGGGTCCGCCCGAGGAGGCGCTCACCCTCGAGGTCCTCGAAGCGACCTACGGCGGCACGATCGTCGAGCTGCCGGGCTCCGAGCACCGCGCCATCCTCCCGCCCCACCATCACCACCACTAGCGATGCTCGAGCCCCTGCAAGACGAGTTCATGCGGCGCGCGATCGCCGAGATGACCCTGATCGGCATCGCCGGCGGCGCCCTCGGCTGCTGGGTGGTCCTCTACCGCCTCTCCTACGCGGCCGAGTCACTGGCCCACTCGATCTTCCCCGGATTGGTGCTGGCCGCGATCGCCGGGGCGCCGCTGCTCCTCGGCGGCGCGCCGGCGGCGGTCGTCGCGGCACTGGCGATCGTGCTGGCAGCGCGGGTCCCCGGGGTGAGCCGCGAGGTCGCGGTCGGCGTGGTCGTCACGACCCTCTTCGGGCTCGGCGTCCTCCTCGCCCTCTCCCCCGATTCCCCACCCGGGATCCAGGAGGTTCTCTTCGGCGACATCCTCGGCCCCTCCGAGGGCGACCTCGCGGCGGCGGCCGCGCTCGCCGTTCTCGTCGGCGCAACGTTGCTGGCGCTGCACGGGCGCCTCCTCGTCGCCGGCTTCGACCGCGCCGCCGCCCGCTCCCTCGGCGCCGCCCCGGCGGCGACCGAAACCGCCCTGCTGGTCCTGCTCGGGCTGGCGATCGTCGTCGCCGTGCAGGGGCTCGGCAACCTCCTCGTCGTCGCCGTCTTCGTCGGCCCGGCGGCGGTCGCCCGCCAGCTCAGCGACCGGATCGGGCCGATGATCGCGATCGCCGTCGCGACCGCGATCCTCGCCGGCCTCGCCGGCCTCTACCTCTCCTATTACGCGGGCACCGCGGGCGGCGCCTCGGTGGCGCTGGCGATCGTCGCCGCCTACCTGCTCTCCCTCCCCGTCGCCCACCTCCGCCGCCTTCCGCGCGGGGAAAACCGGGCACCGGCGGGGGCTACGATCAGCTGATGGCCGCAACCGTCGACAGCCGCTGGTCCGAGCACGCCCTAGAGCGTCTCGCCGGGGCCGGCTACAAGCGCGGCGGCGCCCGCACCGCCGTCGTCGAGACCCTCGCCGGCCACAGCTGCGCGGTGACCGCGCTGGAGCTTGAGGAGGAGCTGCGCCAGCGCGACGTCCGCGTCGGCCGCGCGAGCGTCTACCGGGCGCTCGAGGTGCTCGAGGAGCTGAGCCTGGTGCAGCGCTTCGAGGCCGCACGCGGAACCGCCAGCTACGAGCGCATCGATCCCAGCGGCCACCATCATCACCACGCGATCTGCCGCCGCTGCGGGCGGATGGAGCCCTTCGAGGACCGTGACCTCGAGCAGGCGATCGGCCAGGTCGCCAAGGAAGTCCCCTTCGAGGTCGCCGAGCACGACGTCGTCCTCCGCGGCCTCTGCGACCGCTGCGCGAGCTGACTCGATGGCCCGCGCCCTCTTCGTCTGCCTCCACAACGCCGGCCGCTCGCAGATGAGCGAGGCGCTCTTCCGCCGCGCCGCCGAGGGTCGGCACGAGGCGCGCTCAGCAGGGACGACGCCGGCAGACCGGGTTCATCCCGAGGTCGTCGAAGCAATGGACGAACTCGGAATCGACCTCAGTGAGCGACAGCCGCGCAGGCTCTCCCGCGAGGACGCCGAATGGGCCGACATCGTGGTGACGATGGGCTGCGGCGACGAGTGCCCCTACATCCCCGGCAAGCGATACCTCGACTGGGATCTCGAAGATCCGAAAGGCCAGTCCCTGAATGCCGTGCGGGAGACCCGCGACGAGATCGAGCGGCGAGTGCAGACGCTGGTCGCCGAGCTCGACCAGGAAGCGGACTCGGCGGACTAGGAGAGCCGGAAGCCCGAGAGCAGGCGTTTCTCGGTTTCGCCCTCGACTTTGGCGATCACTTCGACGCGGCCGTCGAGGGGGGTGCCGCGGATCTTCGTCGCCAGCAGGTCGTCGACCTGGAAGATCCCGGCGGAGTTGTTGAGCTGGATCTCGATCCGGACCGGGCGCTCCTCGCCGGCGCTGATCCGGACCTCGTCGACGGCGGCAGCGGAGATCGAGTGGATGCCCTCGTGGCCGAGGTCGAGGGGAAGCCGGGTCCGCCCCTGCGCCATGTCGAGGGCGTCGGCGACGCGGACGACGCCGCCCTCCAGCGTGTAGGGCTCGCCGCGGCGGCGGTGGCCGATGATCGTGTGGAGGATCTCCGAGGCGACGACGGTCCGCTCCGGCTCCTTGTAGGCGTCGGCGAGGAGGCGCTGCAGGGCGCCGTTGGCGAGGAAGAGCGAGTAGGCCTCGTGGTCGGCGCGGTGGATCGACATGCCGGTGTCATGGAGAAGAGCGCCGCCCGCCACCACGACCTCGGCATCGCGGTCGCGCATCCCGTGGTCGGCGACCATCGCCGGCTCGACCCCGGCACGGACCAGCAGCCGCAGCAGCCGCAGGGCGATGTTGAGGACGATCTGCATGTGGACCCAGCTGTGGTCCGACATCCCCAGCCGCTCGGCATTGACCTGGGTCATGTACCACCAGGCCCGCACCTGCTCGTCGCCGTTGACGGCGTCCAGAAACGTCTCGAGCTTGCGATTGCCCCGGGTAGGAGCCCGCACCCGAGCCTCAGCAATCGCCTCCGCCGGCGGCTTCCGGGTCGGGCCGCCGGCGTCAGGCGCTGGAACCTGCTCCTCGTTCGCTACCGGCTCCTCGGGCATGCGAGCATCGTAGATGCGCCGGTCGGCGTCAGCCGCAGACGGGCCAGGGGCTGGAGCCGGAGGCGGCGTAGAGCATGGCGGCGCGATAATCCTGCTCGGCCTCGGGAGCTGCGGCGGGGTCGCCGCTGCCGCCCATCGATTCCCAGGTGCCGTAGTCGAACTGGTATTTGCCGCGGTAGCTGCCGTCGGAGGAGACCGCCGTCGGGTCGCCGCCGGACTCGCAGGCGGCGATCGCTTCCAGCGTCGCCAACGAGACGCCGAGCTCGGCGAAGCGTTCCTCGCTTTCGCGCTCCTTCCGGCGGGCGGCCGCTTCTTCTTCGGCGCGAATTTCCGAGGCGAACGCTTTGACGGTGTGGTGGAAGCGTTCGACCGGCCGCTGCAGCGGTGCGATTTCCGCCTGGCCGATCGCGGGCCCGCCGGAGGTCTCCTCCTCCCCCCCTGCTGCGAGCGCCGCAGCCGGGAAGGCAAGGAGGATGAGCAAGATCGGGGTGAAGTGTTTGCGTTTTGTGAGCAAGCGCAAAACCGTGAGGGTTCGCGCGGTTCCTGTGTGTGGGCGCCGTCACAGAAGCTCCGGGATTAGCTTCATTCGTCACGAACTCAGGCACGAATCACCCGCCGGCCGGAGTGACTCTGGGTGCGAGATTGCGCGGCTAGACCGCTTTTGCGACCAGCAGCCGCAGGTCCGGCAGCGTCCGGAACGACTTGATCTCGACGCTGCCGTAACCGCTCTCCCCCATCCAGCGGGAGACCTCGTCGGTCGTGTAGGTCTCGGCGCCGGAGGTGAGGTGGAAGAAGAGGCCGAGGACCGAGGCGATGCCCGCCTGCTGCCCGTCCGGCCGGTCGTAGAGATCGAGGACGCAAAGCGGCGATCCCGGCCGCAGAACCGCGCGGATGCGAGCGAAGAGAGCCCGGATCTGCTCGGGCGAGAGGTGGTGGATGATGTTGAAGCAGAGAGCGCCGTCGTAGTGGCCGTCGTAGTCGACCTCGAACATGTCGCCGACGAGGTGGCGAACACGGTCCTGCATCCCCGCCTCGGCGACGATCTCCTCCCCCACCGCGGCGCTGCCGGGCAGGTCGATGATCGTGGCCCGCAGGCCCTCGTGACGGCGGCACAGCGCCATCGAGTACTCGCCGTGCGCCCCGGCGACGTCCAGCAGCGAATGGGCGCCGCGCGGGAGAGGGATCGACTTCGCCACCTCGGCGCTGGAGAGCCGCGCGATCTGGAACTGCCCGCGGATGTAGGACTGCCAGTAAGGGTCGTCGGCTGCTTTCCCGTGCAGCTCGACGTGCCTGCCGTCGCGAACCAGGTCTTCCAGGCCGGCGTACCAGTCCCAGTAGTTGTAGGTGTCGGCGACAAAGTCGCCGACATAGGTCTCCGAGCGCGGGTCGAGCCAGCGGCGGCCGCTCGCGGTCATCTCATAACTCCCGTCGGGGTTCTGCTTGACGTGACCAAGCGTTGCGATCACGTCGAGGATGCGGATCGTCCCGGTCGGCTGCAGCCCGAGGTGTTCGGCCAGCTCGGTCGGATCGCGAGGGCCCTCGGCGAGGGCGCCGAGAATCCCGGTCCGCTGCGCCACCTGAAGCGAGCGCGCCACCGGCATCGAGAGCAGCGCCTCACCGACCGGCGTCGGCACCTTGCCCAGCAGCAGCCCAATCCGCTCCACCAGCCCGTCGGGGATCGCTCCTAGCCGCATCGGCGGCAGCCTATCCGCGATGATCGACGGATGGGAAATGCGCCGACCACGCGCCTGCTGCTCGCCTGCCCCGACCAACCTGGGTTGATCGCCCGCGTCAGCGGCTTCCTCGCCGAGTCCGGCCTCAACATCGTCGACGTCGACCAGCACTCGACCGCCGAGGGCCGTTTCTTCATGCGGATGGTCTTCGACCAGGTGCCGGTTGCCGAGCGCGATGCCATCGAGCTGCGCTTCGCGAAGGAGATCGGCGAGCCCTTCGAGATGGACCACACGTTCCACCAGTCGAGCCGCGTGAAGCGGGTGGTGGCGATGGTTTCGCGCGAGGACCACTGCCTCTCCGACCTGCTCTGGCGCTGGCGCAACGGCGACCTTGGCGGCGAGCTGGTCGCGGTCATCTCCAACCACCCCGACCACGCCGGCCAGGTCGAGGCCGTCGGCCTTCCCTTCCACCAGATCTCGGTGACGCCGGAGAGCAAAGAGGTGGCCGAGAAGCAGATCCTTTCCCTCCTCGACGACGTCGATCTTCTCGTCCTCGCCCGCTACATGCAGATCCTCAGCGAGGACTTCCTGCACGCGCTCAGCGCCCCGGCGATCAACATCCACCACAGCTTCCTCCCCGCCTTCGTCGGCGCCGACCCCTACCACCGGGCATACGAGCGCGGGGTCAAGCTGATCGGCGCCACCGCCCACTATGTGACGGCCGAGCTCGACGCCGGCCCGATCATCGCCCAGGACGTCGAGCCGGTCGACCACCGCGACGAGGTCGCCGACATGATCCGGATCGGCCGCGACATCGAGCGCCTCGTCCTCGCCCGCGCCGTGATGGCCCACCTCGACGACCGCGTCCTCCTCGACGGCGACCGCACGATCGTCTTCTGATGGCGCTGCCGGGCTCAAAAGCGCCGGCGTTCGTCCAAGCAGCCCGCTACGTCCGCGACCCGCTCGGCTTCCTCGTCCGCTACCGCGAGCGCTACGGCGACGTCTTCAGCGTCCGTTTTCCCTTCTTCGGCCGCATCGTCTACGTCGCCGACCCGCAGCTCGTCAAGGACGTCTTCACCGGCTCGCCCACCGTCTTCCACGCCGGCGAGGCGAACGCGACGATGCTCGAGCCGGCGCTCGGCCCCAACAGCGTCCTCACCCTCGACGACGAGCCGCACCTGCGCCAGCGCAAGCTGCTGCTGCCGCCATTCCACGGCGAGCGCGTCCGGCGCTACGGCGAGCTGATCGAAACGGCGACCCGGCAGGACATGGAGACCTGGCCGGTCGGCGAGCCCTTCGCCCTGCGCGCCCACACCCAGCGGATCACCCTGGCGGTGATCCTGCGGGCGGTCTTCGGGATCAGGGACGAGGCCCGCATCGACCGGGCGGCGAAGCTGATCGACGACTTCTCCGAGCGGGTGACGACGATCGTCAGGTTCCCGATCCTGCGCCGCAACCTCGGCCCCGGCAGCCCCTGGCGCCGCTTCGTCCGCGCCCGCGAGGCGCTGGACGCCTTCATCTACGAGGAGGTCGCCCTGCGCCGGGCCGAGGCCGAATCCGAAGAACGCGAGGACGTGCTCTCGCTGCTGCTGCGGGCCCGGCACGAGGACGGCTCGCCGATGTCCGACGCCGAACTGCGCGACGAGCTGGTCACCGTCGTCGGCGCCGGGCATGAGACCACCGCGACCGGCCTCGCCTGGGCGATGGAGCGGCTGCTGCGCAACCCGCAGGCGCTGGGGCGGCTGCGGGAGTCCCTGGCGAGGGGCCGCGGCGACTACCTCGAGGCGACGGTGAAAGAGACGCTGCGGGCGCGACCGGTGATCATCGACGTCGCCCGCCGGCTGACGGCGCCGGCGACGATCGGCGGCCACCGCCTGCCCGCGGGCAGCTTCGTGGTGCCGGCAATCGCCGCCGTCCACCTGCGCGAGGACATCTATCCTGATCCGCAGCAGTTCCGGCCCGAGCGCTTCCTCGAGGGCAAAGCCGACACCTACGCCTGGATCCCGTTCGGCGGCGGCATCAGGCGCTGCGTCGGTGCTGCCTTCGCCGAGTTCGAGATGCGGATCATCCTCCGCGAATTCGTCACCCGTGCCGCCTTGCGGGCGGCTGACCCCGCCCCGGAAAAGGTCAAGGTCCGCAACATCACCCTGGCGCCGGAGCACGGGACCCGGGTCGTGCTCGAGCGCCCTCTCACGCGCCCGGACACCGACTACGCGACGCCCTCCGCCGCGGCCTGGGCGGCCTCCCACTCGGCGTAGAGCCCTTCAACCTCCGCTTTGGCTTCTTCGTGGCGCTTGGTCGCCCGCTCGATCCGGCCCGGGCTCGACCAGGCCGCGGGGTCGGCAAGCTCGTCCTCGAGCTGGCGCAGCTTCGCCTCCGCCCGTTCGATCCGCTGCTCCAGCTTCGCCGCTTTGCGGGCAGCTTTCTGCGCCGGCTTGGTGGCGCTGTACTTCTTGCCGCCACCGGCGCGCGGCTTCGCCGCCGACTCTTCCGTCGCCTCCTCGTCGCGCCGCAGCTGGTACTCGGCCCAGCCGCTCTGGTGGCTCTCCAGCCGGCCGTCCTCGCAGACGAGGGTACGGCCGCCGACCGCCTCCAGCAGCGCCCGGTCGTGGGAGACGAGCAGCACCGTCCCCTCGAACTCGATCAACGCGTCCTCGAGCGCCTCGCGGCTCTCGATATCGAGGTGGTTCGTCGGCTCGTCGAGGACGAGGACGTTGGCGCCGGAGGCGACGAGGATCGCCAGCGAGAGCCGGCGCTGCTCGCCGCCGGAGATGTCGGAGAGCTGCTTTTCGACGTCGGCGCCGGAGAAGAGGAAGCCGCCGAGCAAAGCGCGGGCCTTGTTCTCGGTCAGTCCCGTCTCCCGCTTTGCGGCGTCGAGAACCGAGCCGCTGCCGGCCGCGGTCTCGGCGTGCTGGGAGAGATAGCCGAGTTTGACGTTGTGGCCGTTGCGGACGCTGCCCGAAGCCGGCTCGCGCTGTCCCGCCAAGGTCTCGATCAGGGTCGTCTTTCCGGCGCCGTTGGGGCCGACGAGGACGACGTGTTCGCCCCGTTCGATTTCCAGGTTCGCCTTGTCAAGGAGAACCCTGCCCGGCACCTCCAGACGCCCGCTGACCAGTTTCAGCACCACCCGGCCCGGCCGGTCCGGGGGTTTGAAGTGGAAGCGCAGGCTGCGGGTGTCGCGCTTTTCGGAGACCGGCCCTTCCCGCTTGGATTTCTCGATCATCTTCACCCGCGACTGCGCCTGGCGGGCCTTCGAGGCCTTGTAGCGGAAGCGCTCGACGAAGCGCTCCATCCGCGCGATCTCCGCCTGCTGGCGCTCGATCGCCTTGCCCAGCGCCATCGCCCGTTTTGCCTGTTCTTCGCGCCAGGCGTGCCAGGGGCCGGCGAAGAAGCGGGCGCGCCCGGCCTCCAGCTCCAGGACCGAGGTCCCGACCGCCTCCAGGAACCAGCGGTCGTGGGCGACGAGGACAACGGCGGAGTCGAGGTCGACCAGGTAGCGCTCGAGCCACTCCAGCGAGGGGATGTCGAGATGGTTCGTCGGCTCGTCGAGCAGCAGCAGGTCGGGACGGGCGGCGAGGGAGCGGGCGAGGGAAGCGCGGGTCAGCTCGCCTCCGGAGAAGGTCGAGAGGCGGCGCTCGGCCTGCTCGGAGTCGAAGCCGAGGCCGCGGAGGACGGCGAGGACGTCGTCGCGCCAGCGGTAGCCGCCGCCGGCTTCGAGCCGCTGCTGGGCTGCGGAATAGGCGCGCATCGTCTCCTCCGCCACCTCGCCGCCCATCTGCCCCTCGAGCCGCTCCAGCTCCGCCTCCGTCTCCTGCATGTCGCTGCGGCCGGAGAAGACGTACTCGCCCAGGGTCGCCTCAGATTCCCGCGGTGGCCGCTGGTCGTGGAGGGCGACCCGCGCCCCCCGCTGCACCGTCAGCGAACCCGCGTCGGGCGCCAGCTCACCCGCCAGCACCCGCAGCAGCGTCGACTTGCCGGCGCCGTTGCGGCCGGAGAGCGTCATCCGTTCGCGCGGCTCGAGCTTGAAGCCGACCTCCTCGAAGAGGAGCTTGCCGCCGACGTAGACGTCGAGCGAGGTTGCGGTCGCGATCGCCATAACTGACCAAGGTAATGGCCGGCCGGCTAGGAGAGCTTCAGCGCGATCTGCTCGATCGTCCCCATCGTCCGTCGCGTGTCGGTTCCGAGCAGCTTCTCGATCGCCTTCAGGTCGAGGCCGGACTCGAGCAGGCCGCCGCTGGGCAGCCAGTAGAGCTCGCGGCCCTCGATCGCCAGCAGGTCCTCGTCCGTTGCCAGCGCCAGCGCCTTCGTCCTCGCCGCCGCGCTCGGCTTCTTCTTCAGCAGCGAGACCTGCAGTTTGCCCTTCGACCTGGCGACTTTCTGCGGGTCGAACGGTTCCTGCGCCGCGATCGCCTCGATCTCCTCGTCGCTGCGCAGGAAGACCGGGACGTCGTATCCGAGGCGCTGGTCCAGCTCGGCTTCCACCCGACCGGCGAGCTTTCCCTCCGCGTCGCGCTTCGCGGTCGAGAAGATCACGTTGCCGCTCGCCCGGAAGGTCACGACCTCCTCCAGCCCCATCTCCTCGAAGTGACGCCGCAGGTCCTCGTTCTTGATCCGCCGCCCACCCAGGTTCATCCCGCGCAGGAAGGCTACGTAGCGCTGCATGGCCGCAGCCTAGTCGCCGGCGCCCTCCCGGCCGATCGGGAACTGCATGATCACGACCCGGCTTGGCATCAGCTCCTCGCCGCTCTCGCGCGAGCGTTCGGCGCTGCGGGCATGCGCCTCCAAGACGCCTTCCAAGGCGGTCTCGAGGATGGCGACGACTTCCTCCCAGCCCTCACGGTCGAGTTCGATCGGCGACCTGCTCAGGTGGCTGTCGGGCAGCTCGGCGAACCTGCCTTCGACGATCGCCCTTGCAGTGTCCTCGGAGATCTGCCCGAGGATCGTGGTGATGATCGGGTTGCGCAGCTTGGAATCGATCGCCAGCCATTCATCCAGCGTGAAGTACTGGCGCTGAGTCGCTCGGTAGATGTGTTCGCGACGGCCCCCGTGCTGGCGGACGTCGACCAACTCGATCAGGCCCACATCGCGCAACACCTTGATGTGGTGGCAGACCAGGTTGAGACTGATGTTCTCCATCCGGCGCTGCATCTTCGCCGGACTGCTGATGCCCTCGCTGAGGATGTTGAGGATGTGCGCCCTGATCGGGTGCGACTGCGCCTTCAGAACTCTTTCGTCGATCAGATTCGGGCGGGCCTGCGTTGCCACGATTCCTCCCTGGAAGCCTTTAACAGTTTGTGTACAAGGAATATTCCAAAGTTTTTAAGGCTTGAGTTCTCCTGCAAACGAAACCACATGCAGAATTGCTGCATTTTGCGATTTTTGCAACCTGATTTCGTTGAATGCTGGAGAAATCTCCAGTAAACGGTAGGAGAGGGCTCAGGAACGCTCGCGCCGGCGAGCGACTTGTCGTTTCCAGTCGAGGACGAGCGCACCTGCCGCTCGCGAGCCACTCCTGAGCCGAAGAGCAATCGGCCAGAAGGGGGTGACGCAATGAAGATCGCGGACGTCGTGCAGCCGTATCCGGCTACCACCATCAAGAAGGGAGGCTGATCCTTCCCTCAGGCGGTCGTCCTCGGGCTCCGGCAAGTTCTGGGGGACGGCCGCCAAGTTCCCACTCAGCAACTTTGGTCTAGCAGTTTGGAACAAGGAACATGAGGATGGTCGAACTTGTCAGAGCGTCCGTCAAGAGAAGAGCCGACACCGGCCGACATGCTGGAGCCGCAGGTGCGCCAGGCGCTCAGCCATCCCCTCCGCCGCCAGATCCTCCGCGCCCTGCACGGCAACTCCGCCCAGACCACGACGGGTGAGCTGCGGGAGTTGGTGCCGGTGGAAAGCCTCGGCGCCCTCCACTACCACGTGCTGGTCCTGGAGCAGGCCGGGGTGATCGAAGGCAGCGACCTCTGGAACGACGTCGACGCACCGACCCGCTCCTACGTCGCCGACGTCGCCAGCGACGCCGCCGTCGCCTCGCTGCTGAAGGCGACAAAGCAGCTCGACGACGTCTCCTAGCTCAGACTTCCTAGAACCCGCAAGCGCCGAGCCCCATTTTTTCAGCTTCCTGGCTGGCAGCGAAAAGGCTTTTGGTCTGACCAAAGTTTGCTTCGGCGTCGTCAGTCGCAGCTTCAAGGTTGGCCAGCACCTTTTCGAATTGCTCGGCTTCGGCCTCCGGGGGGTTCAACTCCTGTAGTTCGTCGAACATGGCGCGGAAAGAGGGAATGTACTCTTCCTGGATCAGCTTCTTGAGCTGCTTTTTGTCCGGTTCGCCCTTGCTGGAGAGCGCTTCGGCCTTCTCATAGCGTTCCTGCCGTGATTCTTCGCAAATGGCGGTCGCCTGCTTGCGGAATTCCGCTTTGGTCAGCGGCTCCTCGTCAGAACCCCCGCAACCGAACAGGCCGAACCCAACCGCGACCGCCAGGAGTGCTATCGCCTTCTTCACTTTCCCCTCCCCTCAGCTTCCACAGCTCACCCGCAGGCCTGGGCGGAAGTTGTGGATCCTTCCGTTTTGGCCACTCATCTTCACCGTCGCCCTGTGACGACCGGCGCAGATGTTGGTGGAGTTGACCAGGAGGCTCTTCGCCCCGCCTTTCATCCGCAGCACGAACTTCGTCACCGGAGCGTCGGGCACCGAATCGAAGGTGGTGCGGATACCGCCGTTCTTGGAGTCGATTCGCCCGACCAAGTTGATGTCGAACTGGCCCCGCAGCGCGGCCACCAGGTCAGGTAGCGGATTACTGGAGGAGCGCAGGTAGACCGGCCCCTTCAGCGGTTTCCCCAGGAGGGGCGTACTCGCTTGCGCGTATCCGTAGATCGAGCCTTTCGGGCAGTTGTCGGCCGCGAACTGGACGCGGGTGCAGACCGTGTTGATGTGCTCCTGGGCGAGGAACTCCGAGTGCGGCAGAGCAACCGAGGCCTTGCGGATGTTGGCTTCGTTCTTCCCGGTCTTTAGCGTCGCCGTCAATGCCGGATAGGCGCCCCGCCGGGTTCCGCCCTTCAGCCGCAGGCGCAGATTCGGCCCGAAGCGGAGCGCGGCGCACTCGCCAACCTGGAAGCGGTCGGTCGGGCTGGCGGTAGCCCCGCCGATCGAGGTGATCGTGGAGTCGACCTGCATCACCCGGCAGTTGGTCGGCGCGATCGTGAACCTGTCGCGCGTCACCTCGGCATGGACCGCTCGGTAAAGAATCGGGACGCCCTCGAGGATCTGCGGCAGAGAGTCCGTCCTCACCGTCGCCCTGGCGGTGTCGGGATCGACATCGAGTGCGGCGCGAACCGCGACGGTGCCGAGGTCGAACGGGCCGGCTTGTGCCGGGACCTCGGTCACGACGCTATTCGGCGCTCCCTTATAAGGACCAGCGAGGTAGATCGCCGCCGATGCCTTACCCGGCTGAGGGATCCAGAGCGGCTCAGGACCGACCCCAGAAGCAACCGCGACCGCCCCGATTTGACTGTCGGCTGGGCAAGAAGCCGTCGCCGCGGCTCCGTCAGAGCAAAGCGGCACGCCCTTCAGCTTCGCCAGGAGCCCTGAGGGCAGCGTGATGTCGAAACTGCCTAGGTTCTGGTCGCCATCGGGTCGAGTGAGGTTGACGACCAGAGGCGAGAAGGCGCCGGCGACCGGAACCTTCACACCCGCTTCGAGCTTGGGGTTGAATCCACCCGTGTCGCAGCCCTCATCGATCGTGAACTCGCTTTTACCTTTCGCCGGGGGATTTCCCGACCACGGCGAAAGCTTGTATCTGGCTGCATAGGTCCCACAGGAGTCTGGGTTCTTCAATGGAGCCTGCGGGCCGCCCTTGAAATTGAGCTCGATATCTTCAACCGGCAGCTGGGGGGTTTCGTGGAAGACCGTGGTCAACCGGCCCGTCTGCTTGTCCAGCGATATCTCCCCCGGCAGCTTCAGGTGCAGGCCGAGCTTGTTGGTCACGAGCCAGATCCGGAAAAGGTTGCCGGGTTCTGGCGTCCGCTGGTAGATCGTGCCCTCAATCGCTTCGGGCAGCGCCGGAGAGACGAACTTGGCGGTGCCCAGCTTCGATCCCTCTGGGCAATCCGAGGCGACTTCCTGCTTGAAACGAACCTGGCTGTCCGAGCAGGCCTCGAGCCCTTCGGCGGCGGCCGAGTTGATCGTCATCCCCTCCGGCAGGGTCACTCTGGCATCCCGCATCGCGGAGGTCGCCGGCAGGTTCAACGCGTTGGTCTGGGGGATGTGGAGGACGGTACGGAGCCCGGTCGGAGCCCCGGCCTCCTCGCTGGACGGCTCGAACTGGAAGCTTGGCTCGAACGGCACGCTCTCGCAGTCGGTGACCGGCGGAAGCTCCGTATCGGCGCTGAAGATCTGACCCGGGAGCTGATAGCTGGACACGCTAAATCCCACCCTTTGATCCAGCCCGCAGGCCGTCGGGTTGCTCAAGAAGGGAAGGGGCGTCAAGCCACTTGGCCGTTTGCCTTCCGGCGCGAAGCAGGCGGTTTTGCAGAGATTGAACCCCTCGAGACTGGTCATCCGCTGTTCGTCATGGATCGGATCGGCGGGATTTCCCCAGATAGTCATTTTGGCTGCGAGCAACGGAGCCAGCCCGGAGGAGTGGCCAATGGTGGCCGTCAGCCCGTAGTCACTTGCGGTCCTCACCTTGATCTTCACCACGGTGGGGTAGAAGAGAGCGAGGAAGCCGATGCTTGCCACCGCTTCGTCGTTCGATGACCGGACGTTGTAAACGGGCCTGAGTTCTTCGTTAGCGGCTCCGGAGAGTTTGATCCCGACTATTCCGATCTGAGAATCGACGGGGCAGTTGGTGAACACGGTGACGAACTGGGCATACGAACAGGTGGTGACGTTGTTCGGGTTACCGATAAGACCTGGGGGGAGTTCATTCACGACCCCCTCCGTCTCACCGGCCACGTTGCCTCCTTCGTTGTTCAATTCGAGATCCAACTGGAGGTCGGGGTGGCGACCGGCTTCAGACGTGGACCGTGAAGCGCTGACCGAATAAATGCCGAAGTCTTCGATGCTTACCGCTCCCGCCGTCGAGACGCCAAGCCAGGGGCTGCTCAGCAGAACCAAGACCGGCAGCACGCACCGTATGACGACCAGCCTTCTGGCTTTCACTTACTACCCCCAGTCCTCGAGATCTGCCTTTTCGCCTGCCTGTGCTTCGCGCATCTGGTGCGATGCTTGGCGCCCCTTCGCGCCTTCCGCTGCTTACGGCAACGCTGCTTACGTCGCACGTTTCCCTTGCCGCGGAAGCTGCTTGATCCCGCCGCTCCGAGGATGGGAGACTGCGAGCCCGCACCAGCACAGAGTCCGGCTCCACATCCTGCGAGAGGTTCAGCAAAGCCCCCACCGACACGAGCGTCGAATATCGCATTAATCCCTTCCCGTGCTTCTCCCGGGATCACGTTGTCCCACGACCCGAAGATAACGTCGCTGCCGTTCCTCGTGATCGCGTAAATCGTATTGGTCGGCTTCTTGGCGTTGAACACTCCGCGTAGATCGGGAGTGACTCCGGTACTGATCAGCGCGAGATCTCCGGCACCCGCCGCCGACCACTCATAGATGTCATTGACTTCACCGTCGATGTCGCGCGGCGAAAGGGATTCTTCAGTTTCGAAGAAGATCTTCGAGCCATCTTCACTCAGGTTGTGGATTACCACGTAGGGATTGACTCCAAAGTTCGTCCCCAAGAGCTGGAACCGGGCATCGAATGCTGCAGGTTCTTTGAGTGAGCTGCAGGAAACGCAGATCAATTGTTCTTCGGAAGCTGAATACCTGAAGATCTGAGTATGTTCGGCGTTTTCGTAGGCCGTCAGCTGAGCGCGTGACTCAAATGCCAACACCGTTCCGTCCGGCGTTAGGCGTGAAGTGTTCCCTCCCGGCATTTCCAGCTGGGGTTCCACACCCATCGCAGTAAGCGAAGGGACATCGCTAGGCGTGACCGTGGCGATGAAATTGATGCCATCCGCAGGCGTCCACAGGTAGAGGTTAGGTTCGCCGGCAGTTCCTTCGCTTCCATCGAGTTGCGACGCAGAGATGAAGTAGACATGCGTCCCGCCTTCAGAGGCGTTCACGAATTCGGCATCCCCGCTGCTGGTCAGCTGGTCGGTCACTTCCGTGGCCGTCTCAAAGCGGTAAATATCCCCCCCGAGTGCGTAGAGCAAGTATTTGCCCGTGCGTCCGAGTCCGAGGAAGGTGAACGCACCCGTCACAATTGACTTAGTGACCTCACCATCAACGCGGGCGTAGAGCGTTTCGCCAATCTTGAAAGCGATAACCGATCCATCCCGAGATACGCCTCGGTACGTCGCGTCTTCGCCTGCTGACGGCGTGATCTCGCCTGGGAGGAGCGATACGACTTGCGTTGGCCCATCGGGTGCTCGTTCGTAAACGGCTGCGGTCCCCGTTGGGGGGGCGTCCGGCTCGAGTTGATTGATTTCGCAGACACCCCCGATGCACCAGGTGGGACTACCGGTGGAGAACACAAGCTGCGTCCCGTCTCCCGTGATCCAGTGGCCTTCCGCGAGTCGGTCGGTCCCGAGAGAGCCGAGACCGATCAGCTCCCACGTTCCATCAGGGTTCCCGAGATAGTTGGCGTCTCCGTCCGCGCCCAGCGTTCCGGCACCGAGACCGGTGAGTCCTGCAAAGTAGAACGTGTACTGGTGGTTCGAATTCGTTCCTCCTAAGCCAGGCACCGGGTTCTCGACACCCGAGGGACTGATGCGCCGGACGGCCTGCCACCCGCTCGGAGTGCGCAGGGACTCATAGACATCCCACGTTCCCGTCCCCCCTGGAGGTTCGCCCAACGCCCCTCCTTCTACCGAGAACACGACGCTGCTACCGCTGGGCGAGATCTTTTCGGTAGCGAAGAGATTCCTCGGCTGGCTGAAATTCGTCTGCCCCACGAAGGCTCCCGACGTGTTGTACGGACTCACCCGCTCGTATGCACGACAGTCAGGCAAGAAGCGCGACTTGCCCGTCCTGAGGGCTTCATTGGGACAAGCATCATCGGCAACTGCTTTTCCAGTTGCTATCAGTGCAAGAGCTGCAGCCAAAGCCACCGCGAGCGAGCAGAGCGCCATACGCTTCCCCGCCATTGCCAACGCCGTCATTCTCTATCTCCCTTTTCAGAGGACCCGTCCCTGTGTCTCAACAGCGACCATGGCCCCTCTTTCCCGCGGGCGAATTTAGGACACAAGCGGGTATCTGTCAAGGTACGGGCGCAGCCTTCGCCTGTATCTGCTGGGACCGGAAAGGCGACGGACGGAGCTGGGCCCCGCCCGTCTTACCGCCTAGTTCTGTTCGGCGGCCTTGCTTCAGCTACCGCTTATGTCGTGTTGGTGACTTTCAGGTTTGTACCAGACACGCCCGCGTCATCCCTGTTCAACGTGAACGATCCCGTGAGCGTACCGGTGTTTCCGCAGCTTTCGGCACCCGCAGTTCGTTTGAATGCAGCCGCTTTGATCGTCAGGACAAGGGGGGATGCATTTGTAACGTAGCTCGCAACCACATGTTTTTCGTTTTCATAGGTGCAGGTTGCGATCGAGAAGCCGAACGGTGTGACTGTTGCAGTGAATTTGATGTTTCCTGCGCCGCAACCGTCGAGTGTCACCGTGTCTGTTTCCGTGACATCCCCAACGCCGAACAGGCACCACGGCAGGTTTTCGGCTTTGATAGTGGATATCCCGAGGGAGCTGTCGCAGTGGGTGCCGTGGGGTGTGGGCTGACTGGGTCGGCCATTGTGAGTCGAGGTCGTGATTTCGCCGCTGAATGTATGCCCGTCGTTTTTGGTCACTTTCCCTGTCAGCGTGTTTGTCACGCATTGAATGGTCGCGCCACTGCCGGTCGTGAATTTGAGGTTAGTTGATGTCCCGATGACATTCGTGCCGACGGCCAGGGGGGTCCCGGCGTGGGTTTGGAGTGTGCCAACGGTGCTGGCAGAGGCGAGCGCCGGCACGACGGCCATCGCTACGAAGGCGGTGAGCGCCGCGAACAGCGTCATGAGCTTCCTGTTCATCTGAGTTACTTCCTTCCTTGACTGGGATCCGGGAGAGCCGGACCGTTGCTGTCCCTCGAGGTACGTGCTCACAGCTGCGCCTCGAAGGCGTTTCGGTCCGCCCGATTGGGTCGAACCTTCTCGACTACAGCTTCTACTCGCGGAGGAGGGCGACGGTCAAGGAGTCTTGGCCGTGTTCGGTAAAGCCCCTCGGGAACCTTCCGGCAGCGATCCCGACCTCAGTTCTGATTTTCGCTGCACATCGGCCTTTTTCTAAGGCTTAAGGGGTGACGCAAGTCGCCGAGTAACCGTTGTCACAGTCAATTTGCTTTGGTCCATTGCCTTTTGGTTGACCGGAAGATACTCTTTCGTACCTATAGAGGACCTTGAGACAACCACGGTAGCTGAGGAGATTGTGCCTCCGCCCCGGGGAAACCTCCCGAGGGTTTACAGTGGCCACCTTTTGCGGGAGGTGAGTTCGGGTGCTGCCGGTGCCATTCTCATAGCCCTCGGCCCAGGGCCGCTACGCACGGGCCGCCTTACTGAACAGGTCAATCGCTACGCGCCGCGAACCATTTACCGCTATGCGGCGAAGCTGGTCGACCTCGGGCTGGTCGAGCGCTGCGAGGAACCTGGGGTCCCGTCGACGGTCGTCTACAAGCTCACCGTTCCAGGTGGGCGGCAGCTCTATCGGCTGCTCGACGCGTACGCGGAGGCATGGTGGCAACGGCTGCCGGACGGGCAGATCGACGACAACTACTGGACATCCGTTTACCTGCTCGCCGAGATGTGGGAGCTGGGGTTCATCGAAGCTCTATCCGTCGCCTCCCCTTCGCCGACCGAGCTGGCCGATCGGGCGGGCGATCTGACCTTCCACCAGGTCAACCGGAAGGTGCACCTGCTGAGGGCGCACAGACTGATGCGCGATCGACCTGGTCGAGGGAGGGGCAGGAGATACGAGTTCACCGACCGCAGCCGGCGGGGCATGGCACTGATCGCGGGGGTGGCCCGGTGGCTGCAGAAGGACTGGGGAAGCGGAGCCGGCATCACGCCGGCTCAGTTGGCCACCGTGCTCCGTGTGGTCGCGCCGTTGGTGCAGATTCCGCAACACGCCGGTAAGCGGATCAAGCTTGGCTTGGCGGTGCATTCGGCGGACGAACCCACCGTGGAGCTGGTCGCCGAGGTGCAAGCAGATGGCTCGTGCCGATGCAGGGATGCGACCGATCACAGCCCAGATGGAGTAGCCGCCGGCGTGATCAACACCTGGCTTGGCGCCCTCCTCGACGGTAATCGCGGACGCTTCCGGGTTGGAGGTGAGATGGAACTGGTCGACGGGTTCCTGATCGGGCTGCACGACGTGCTCTGGTGCGGCGAGCGGTCTCTCACCTCAGCCTAGACAAGTAGCTCTCGGAGGCCGGGAGTCACCCGGGCTCTGGGCCCGGATGACTGATGGAGGCGCCGAGATTCGAACTCGGATCCGCGGACGTGGTGCGAGGGTGTCTACAGGTTTAGCTGGCGCTTGATTCTCGTCTCCCGGGGTCCGCGCCAGCGGGCACTACGGGAGATAAAGCCCCTTCAATTTCCCCTGGCGGTCAGGGCGATCCGCCCGGGTGAGCCCACTTCTGAAGCCGGTGCCCCTCCCCGTGGGCGAGGGAGGACCGACTCTCACAGCGCTTAGCTACTAACTAAGCGGCGAGGGCGAACTCGTGGTCCGCACGTATTGGTTTGTGCTGGGGTTTAACGAGGCCTCCAGCAACCTCGACCTGCAACCGTTCGCACGAGTCGACCACGTCGAAGCCTGTCGCCCCCGTGCTTGGGAATGCCCTCCCATTGTACGGCGTCGGAGCCCGCGGCCTGCGAGGATGCGTCCGGTGAACGAGCGCAGCTACGACGCGATCGTCCTCGGCGCCGGCCCCGCGGGCGAGGTCTGCGCCGGACGGCTCGCCGACGCCGGCTGGAAGGTGGCGATCGTCGAGCGCGACCTGATCGGCGGCGAATGCTCCTACTACGCCTGCATGCCCTCGAAGGCGCTGCTACGGCCCGCCGACGTGCTCGCCGAGGCGAAGCGAGTCCCTGGCGTGCCGACCGGGCACGGTGAGCTCGAGTCCGAGATCGCCCTGCGCCGCCGCGACGAGGTGATCCACGACCGCGACGACTCCGGGCAGCTGCCCTGGCTGGAAGAACGCGGGATCGACCTGCTGCGCGGCAGCGCCCGCTTCGACGGCGAGCGGCGGATCGTCGTCGGCGACGAGGTCCTGACCGCGGACAAGGCGATCGTCGTCGCCACCGGCAGCAAGGCGGCGATGCCACCGATCGAAGGCCTCGACTCGATCCAAGCTTGGAACAACCGCGAGGCGACCACCGCCAAGCACGTGCCCGAGAGCATGATCGTCCTCGGCGGCGGGCCGGTCGGCAGCGAGCTCGCCCAGGCCTGGGCGAGCCTCGGCGCTGAGGTGACCCTGGTCGAGGGCGGCGAGCACCTGCTCTCCCGAGAGGAAGCCTTCGCCGGCGAGGAAGTCGCCGAGTCGCTGCGCATCAACTTCGGCGTCGACGTCCGCACGGGCGCCAAAGTCGAGGCCGTCGCGGCGGGCAACCCGGGCGTCGTCGCCAGGCTCAGCGGCGGCGAGGAGATCGAGGCGGCGGAGATCCTGATCGCGGTCGGCCGCGTCCCCCACACCGCCGACCTCGAATTAGGCGCCGCCGGGGTCGAGCCGAACGACCACGGCTACCTCGACACCGACGAGCGGATGCGGGTCGGCGGGCGCGACTGGCTCTACGCGATCGGCGACGTCAACGGGCGCGCCCTCTTCACCCACATGGGCAAGTACCAGGCCTGGGTAGCGGTGGAGAACCTGCTCGGTCGCGAGACCGCGGCCAGCGCCGAAGGCATCGGCTCCCCCCGCGTCACCTTCACCGACCCTCAGGTCGCCGCCGCCGGCAAGACGCTGTCCCAGGCCGAAGAAGCGGGCATCGACGCCCGCGCCATCGACGTCCCCACCGACGGCACTCCCGGCGCCAGCTTCCAGGGCAAGGACACCGGCGGCACCTCCCGCATCGTCATCGACCAGGAGAAGGAAACGATCGTCGGCGCCACCTTCACCGGCTTCGAGACCGCCGACTTCCTCCAAGCGGCAACTGTCGCCATCGTCGGCGAGATCCCACTCTCAAAATTGCGTCACGCGGTCGCCCCCTACCCTGCCCGCAGCGAGATCTGGCTGAAGCTGGTCGAGAAGTGGGAAGACGGCTAGATATGCGGCCGTCCCGATAGGTCAGCGAGGATCGCGTCCGTAGGAGACTGATCGGTGCCGGATTGCCGCGACCCGAACCGTCTTCCCTCCGTCGGCTAGCTGATAGAGAATGCGGTAGGCGCCGACCCGCAGCGAGTACAGCCCGTGAAGCCTGCCGCGGAGGGCATATCCGGAAAATGGATCACGCTCCAGCAGACCGAGAGCGTCCTCGATTGCATCGATCAGCGGCCAGTCGAGTTCAAGCAAGTCCCGACGAGCCCGGCGAGCAAGGACCAGTCGCGCCAATGATCAGCTTGCGGTGGGCCTGCGCTCGGCCAGCTCCTTGCGGAGCTCGACCAAGGAGATGCTCTCGCCCCGCTCCAGCTCGGCGAGTCCCGCCTCCAATGCGGCGATGGCATCGGGATCGGAGAGGATCTCGGCGGTCTCCTCCAGTGCCTCGTACTCGTCGATCGGGATCAACGCTGCAGCAGGAGCACCGTTGCGGGTGACCAGCACGTGATCGCGACGATCGCTCACGTCATCAAGCAGCGAGCTGAGATTGCTGCGCAGCTCACGGACAGGTACGGTCTTTGCCATGGCTAAGAAGTGTACACAAGTGCGTACACTTACTCCAGTGACTGATTGCTAGACCGTAGACCGCAGCTTCAGGTCGTCAAGCAACTCCACCGGGAAGCCGGCGACCTGGTCCAGGTCCTCGACTGACTTGAAGCCGCCGAGGCGCTCGCGGTGGGCGAGCAGGCGGGTTGCCTGCGTCACCGAGAGGTTCTGTTCGCGCAGCTGCTCGAAGGTCACGGTGTTGAGGTTGATCTGTTCGCCACCCGCTGGGGCGCCGAAGCTGGGCGTCGCGGCCGGTGCGGGCGGCTCGGCCGCCGGCGGTTGCGCGGGGGCCGGTTCCCCGAATGAAGCCGCTGCAGGCGGAGGCGTTGGCGTGCCGCCGAATGGCTCCGCCGGAGGCGGGGGTGGCGTCGGCGGTGCGAACGACTCGGCCGGGGGCGGCGGCGGCGGTGAGAACGATTCCGCCGGGGGTGGCGGCGGGGTCGGCGGCGCGAAAGACTGCGGTTCGGGCGCGGGTGGTGCCGGGGGCGGCTGCGGCGGTGGCGTCGGCACTCCCCCACCCTGCGTCGGCCCGCCCTGAACCTGGCGGACGACGGCCTGCTCGGCCTCGGCCGCGCGGCGCTCGGCCTCGCGGGCGCGCTCTTCGGCCTCGGCGACGCTGCGGCGCATGTCCTCGAGGCGCCGCTCGTCGGCTTCCTCTTCAGCCCGGCGCTGCTCGAGGCGCTGGGCGTCGGCGGCGCGATCTTCAGCGGCCTTGGTCCGCTCCTCGATCTGGCGCAGACGCTCCTCGGCCTCCCTCATCGCCCGCTCGCGTGCCTGCCGTTCGTCCTCGAGTCGCTGCTCGGCGGTGCGGAGGTCGGCGGGCGGGCCGGGTACGGCCTGTGGCGGCGGAGTCGCCTGGGTGTCCTGAATCGGGGCGCCTGCGGGCGGCATCGCGCCGTGCTGCTGCAGCTGTGCGGCGCCTTCCAGGCGCTGGTCTGCCTCGGCGCCGATCCGCTGGGTCTCGGCGCGGACCTCGTCGACTTTGTCCTGAACGCGCTGCTGGGCGAATGAAGGGTCGTATTCCCCGGGCGCAGGCGTCCCAC
>Ga0184624_10000073_pt1 | contig 23596 bp, 35 predicted proteins | sample PLM3_5_b1_FD_133157 | JGI IMG/M metagenome (GOLD analysis project Ga0184624, IMG submission 133157) | Groundwater sediment microbial communities from an aquifer in East River, Colorado, USA - PLM3_5_b1 | ecosystem: Environmental > Terrestrial > Soil > Riparian zone | place: USA: East River...
ACTCGTTACCTCATCGGTCCACCCGGAAGTCAGCTCGTTCACCGGGGCATCCGGGAAGTGGAACGCCAAGAACACCTGGCCGGGCAACACCTCGTCGGTCAAGTGCACGCCAACTTGGATACGGCCGCGCCGGCTGCTCACGACGACCTCAGTGCCGTCCCGAACATCCAGCCGAGCGGCGTCAGCCGGATGCAAGTCCAGGCGCTCGGTGGGCAGCAGCACCAGATTGGCCGTACGCCGCGTCATTGTGCCGGCGTTGTAATGCTCCAGCCGACGGCCGGTGACCAAGACCATGGGGTACCTCGCATCCGGCTGCTCGCCCGGCGGCAGATATGGCCGGGCACCCAGCGCCGCCCGGCCGTCCGGCGTCTCGAACCGGTCGAGGTAGAGCGTGGCCTCGCCCGGATCGTCTATGGAGCGGCAGGGCCAATGCAGTGCGCCTTCGGCCTCGAGCCGGCGGTGGCTCACTCCCGCGAACAGCGGAGCCACGGCCGCGCACTCGGCAAGTGCAGCGGCCGGGTCGGGGCAGTGGAGATCCGCGCCAAGACTGGAGCCAACGGCATTGAGGATGTCAAAGTCGGCACGCGCCTGCCCGGGCGGCGGCAACGCGGGCCGGACACGCTGGAAGCGGCGATCGAAGTTGACGAACGTGCCGTCCTTTTCCAGGAAGGAGGCAGCCGGCAACACTACATCGGCCAGCATGGCGGTCTTGCTCAGGAAGATCTCTTGCACGACGACGAGGTCACAGGCGGCCAAGGCCGCCCGGACATGGGCGCTGTCCGGGTCGGTCTGCGCGATGTCCTCGCCCATGACGTAGAGCGCCCGAACCCGCCCTTCAATGGCGGCGTCGAACATCTCGGGGATCCGGAGACCAGGGACCGCTTGAGGCTCGACGCCCCACACCTCAGCCACTCGGCGGCGTGCATCCACATCCGTGACATGTTGATAGCCCGGAAGCAGGTCAGGCAGGGCTCCCATATCCGAGGCGCCCTGGACGTTGTTCTGTCCCCGCAGCGGCAGGATCCCGCATCCCTGATCGGTGCCGACCGTGCCCTTGAGGATCGCCAAGTTAGCCAAGGCGCGTACGCCGTCGGTGCCGTGTGCGTGCTCAGTCACTCCGAGCCCGTAAACGATGGCGGGCCGCTTCGCAAAGCCGTAGAGCGCAGCGGCAAGCCTCAGTTTGTCGGCCGGGACACCGGCGATGCGGGACACCCGGTCGGGGTCGTAGTCGTCGAGCGTGGGGCGCAACTCGGCGAGGCCGGATACGCGTTCAGCGAGAAACGTCTCATCCACATGCCCGCCGGCCAGGAGGAGATGAGCAAGCCCGTGGAAGACCGCGACGTTGGACCCCGGACGGTTGGCCAGGTGCACATCGGCGACGGCAGCGAGCTCGGTGCGACGTGGATCGATCACGACCAGCCGGGCACCCTGCCGTACCAGCTGCTTCAGACGCGCGCCGACGACAGGGTGCGCCTCCGTGGGATTGGCACCGACGAGGAGGATGCAGTCGGCCCGGTCCAGGTCGTCGAGGGAGTTCGTGCCGCCTGACAGGCCGAACGCGGCGACGAGGCCAGCTGCCGAGGGCGCGTGGCACAGCCGGGAACAGTTGTCGACGTTGTTGGTGCCAATGACTGCCCGCATGAGCTTCTGCAGCAAGTAGTTCTCCTCGTTCGTGGCTCGGGCCGAAGAGATGGCGGCTACCGCGTCCGGTCCGTGTTCGGCAATGATGCGTCGCAGTTGCCGGCCTACCAGACCCAGTGCCTCCTCCCAGGTAGCCGGCTGCAGCCGGCTACCTCGCCGCACCAGCGGGCTGGTCAGTCGGTCGCGCGATCGCACGAACGCATGGGCGAACCGGCCCTTCACGCATGCATGCCCCCGGTTCACCGGTCCATCGAGGGCGGGCGTCACAGCGGCGACCGCATCGTCGCGCACCTGCACGTCCAAGCTGCAGCCGACTCCGCAGTAGCCGCAGGTGGTGCGGGTGATCGTCTCGATCGGGCGCGGATCGTGCAAGCCCAGCTCAAAGATGGCACCAGTGGGACACGCGTCGGCACACCCGCCGCAGGCCACGCATGGCGAGTCGATCCAGCGGTCGCCCACACCCGCCACCAGAATGGTTTCGGGGCCGCGGCCGGCCAGCGTCAGCGCGTATGTCCCCTGAACCTCGTCGCACATTCGCACGCAGCGGCCGCACGAAATGCACAGATCGGGATCGAAACGCACGTACGGGTGCGAGGCATCGACCCTGTCGGCGGTCCGGTCGTCGGGCGCGGGAGCCGCTATGCCCGATGCCGCGCAGGCACTGACTAGCTCACTCTGCTCGGGCGGCAATTCAAGAGCCCGGGCCGGCAGCGACGACACCAGCAGCTCCAGCGTCCCGCGCACCGCAGCGGTTGCCGTCGGATGATCAGTGCGCACCGCCATGCCCTCGATTGCGGGTGTGGTACACGCCGCGACGACATGATCACCGTCGACCGCCACTAGGCAGGTCCGACAGGAACCACCGGGTGAGGTCCGCGAGTCCCAGCAGAGGCTTGGAACATCTCGTCCAGCCGCGCGCACAGCCGCCAACACGGAGGTCCCGCTTGCCACCTCAACTCCGCGCCCGTCGACAGTGACCCTCATGCCGGCAACTCGTCGGCGTAGACCCGCAGCAGGCTGCGTATCGAGGGCGGAACTCCGCGACCGAACGCGCACATGCTCGCCGTTTCCATGGTTGTCAGGAGCGGTTGCTGCTCGGCCAGCGCGGACGCGTCTCCTGCGACGACCCGCTCGGCGAGTCCGGCGCCCCGACCAGAGCCGATACGGCACGGCGCACAGGTGCCGCAGCTCTCGATCGCCGCAAATCGCCAGACGTGTCGCAGCAGCTCCGCCGCCGGCACGCGGTTATCGATCGCGATCAGGCTGGCATGACCGAGCGCCACTCCGTACGCGGCTAGGGCGCTGTCGAGCAGCGGCACATCCAGATCCTCGGGGGCGAGAAAGCCCCCGAGCGGCCCGCCGATCTGTACGGAACGCAGCTGCCGGCCGTCGCGCAGCCCGCCGCCGAGCTCTTCGACGATCCTCCGGATAGGCATGCCAAGCTCGACCTCGTACACACCTGGAGCAGTGAATGCCTCGTTGAGACAGACCAGCTTCGTGCCGGTCTCAGGAGCTCTTCCGAGACGGGCGAAGGCCGCGCCACCGCGGTCGAGGATCCAGGGTACGGCGGCAAGGGTCTCGACGTTGTTGACCGCCGTGGGCGCCCCGAACAACCCCGACGAGGTCGGGTACGGCGGTCGAGGGCGAACCGCCCCCCGCCGCCCCTCCAGCGCATGCAGCAGGGCGGTCTCCTCCCCCGCGACGTAAGAACCCGCACCCTGCACAACCTCTACCTCGAAGGACCTTGTGGTGCCGTGCAGGTTGCGCCCGAGGTGACCGGCCTCGGTCGCCTCCGCCACGGCGGCGGTCAGCCTTTCCATCGCCGCCGGGTACTCGGAGCGGACGTACACGTACCCGCGCTCCGCCCCTACCGCATGCGCCGCGTACGCCAAGCCAGCGAGTACTCGGTGCGGATCCCGCTCCATAAGCACGCGATCGCAGAACGAACCCGGGTCGCCTTCATCCCCGTTACCGACCACATATCGCGGCGCCGGGCCCACCGCTGCCGCCGACCACTTCGATGCGACCGGAAATCCGGCTCCTCCCCGCCCCCGCAATCCTGAGGTCTCGAGTTCGGCGATCAGTCTTTGCGGAGGCCACGACGCGACGACCTCCGGCCAGTGCAGCCACGGATCCTCACCTGCGGCGATGCCAGCCAGAACCACGGGCTCGCTGATCGCTGCAACGGGAATGGCAGGCGCGTCAGGTGATCCACGTACCAGCTTGGCGGCCAATTCTGGGCCGGCGTGCGGCAGCGTGCCGTCCAAAAGCGCAGGTGCCGCGTAACAGAAGCCAACGCAGCGCACCGCTTGCAGCGACACCGAACCGTCCTCGCGACAGGAGCCGGCGGAGACGCCGAGTGCCTGTTCGACCTCAACGACGTGCCGGCCGCCGTCGGCCGCGAAGCATGCGGTGCCCTCGCAGACGCGGACGTGCCGGTTGCCCCTCCGGGTACGCGACAGATCGTCATAGAACGTGGCAGCGCCGTGCACCGCTGCCACGGGGACATGCAGTTCGGCGGCCACAGCACGCTCGTCAGCATGGTTGATGGCACCGGCTCGTCCAGCTACACCTTGCAACCTCTCGACGGCAGATGTGGCGACAGGCATCGGCGACTCCTTCTCGGGAAGGCCTCTGGTGCCACATTTATAGGTCGCTTCATCGCCGGGCGCTAGGGTCCGAGGTCACAGATTGAGTTGGACCGAACACCTCCTTGACACGGGCCACACATCTCGGTGCTCACCGATACCGGGGCAGTGCATGTGAAGGAAACTCACCGCCCCAGTACGAACAAGGGCCGTATTGATCATCACTAACGGCTACAGGCCGTAAGCATTCACGTCCACGTTCTGGCTACTTGCGCGAAGCCTCCGCGGAGCCGCCGGACAGGACCTGCAACAGACGCAGGTACTCCTCCTCGTTGATCTCGCCGCGGGCATACCGCTGTGCCGCTATCTGTTGTGGCGAGACCTCAGCAGGTGGGGACGAGGCCATACGGCCCAGTCGTATGTACCGAGCCACTAGGACGGCGCCGACGATCAACAAGCCCCAGAAGACTAGGTTCCCGACGATCATCAAGGCCATCCCCCAACCGCCCATGCCAGGGCCGTAGTAGTACATCACTGTGCTGATCCTTTGCCCTCGTAGGGAGCAGGTAGATCCCGACGTCGGCGGTTCATGGCAGCTCCTTTGTCTGGACGCTTTGTGCGTCCAACTCCACTATCCGTCGGCTCATGTTGCAGCCGTAGGGACCTAGGTCCCGCCTGACCGTGCCACAGGTTTGCACCGAGATGTCGGAGAGCCGCACCATCTCGGTGATCGCGTGCTCTTAGCAAGTTGGTCGACGGTCATGTGATGACAGGTCGCTAGCGACGGGGTCATGCCGCCAGGCATCATCAAAGGCTCGGCTGCCTTTCGGAGGGCTTTGTCCGGGGTGCGTGACGACTGGGAGATCCACTGGCCATCGGCGCAGCAGGTCGAAGATCGACAGTGCGATCGCCACCACAATCCCGTACCGCACGTCCAATGTCAGACGCCACGCATCCTCCAGCCACGATCATCGCGATCAACGGACCCGGAGCCGAGCGCGGAAAACGCCAGCCGATCACGAACAGCATCGCGAGCACTGCAGATCCCGAGACGAGGGTGGGCGTGTGGACGAGATCCAGATGGGCTACGAACGAGCGCAGCTCCAGAGCGACCGATCCGCGATCGACCGGCACGCCCGTGAGGTTGCCCAGCTGGCTGATGATCATCAACAATCACATCACCGACGTGATACAGCCGACACCTCGTTCGCCGGGATGAACCTCAGTGGCCAGTCACTGGCGCTTGATCGAGTCGTGGACACGGTGGTCGAGGACGCGCTTGGTCGCGGTTGGGCATCGCTTGTTCGGGCCGCGGGTTGGCGTACGACGCGGGCCGTGGACCGGTCGACGAGCCCGTCATGGCGGTAGTCGTCCAGCGCCTTCGCATGAGCGGCCTGCGGCATCGCCTGGTTTCGCCACGTCGCCCTGGAGCCCGCTGACCCGACCCTGTCCGAACTCGCCGACCTTCAACGGCGCAGCGGTGCTCTATGTCTGAGCGATCACCAACCCAGTCGACGAACGGAGCCTTGACCCGTCGTCCGCTGAATGCCTAGATCGAAATGCCAATCCACAGGTTTCTAGTGCCCGGAGCCCACAGCACGATGCCGGGCTGGGTCCATAGCCTGACCAGCTCGTGCGGCGCCACTGTCGCTCGCGCCCGCCCCGGGCGACTACGCTCCATCTGGCTCCGTGGGCTTGGTCGATCACGGAAATGCGAGAACGGCTGTTCGACCTGGCCGGTACTCATGAGCTGGCTTCATTCGCAGTGGGTTGGGATAGTGCCTGCGCCGACGCGTCGGGCGCGGGCTGGTGGGCAGCGGGAACCGCGACGAGTGGGCAGGTGGCGTGGCTGAGGCAGTAGTGTCCGACCGAGCCTGCGACGAGGCGACCCAGTCCTACATGTTCCGGTGTCCCGATGACAAGCAGCGACGCGTCCTGAGACTGTCGGACCAAGACGGGTCCGGCGTCGCCGCGCGCGAACTGGATCAGCCAGTCCGGCCGCGGGTGGATCTCGTCGAACACAGCTGTGATGCTGGCGCGGTAGATCGCCTCGACTTCGTCGAAGGACAGGTGCTGCACCGCTTCCGGACCGTCCAGCCCTGGGCTGGTCACCCCGAACGGCCAGCTCAACGCGTGCACTGCGCGCAGCGCTAAACCTGTACGGCGCGCATAACCGGCTGCCCAGTGCAGTGCAGCGCGGGCCGATCTCGAGTCGTCGAGTCCGACGACAATTCCACTCATCTGTGAGCTCCTCGTTCAGTGATCTGAGTTCATCGTGATCTTGCGGCTGTCCCTCGACAAGTCCATTCGTCGCCGGGCATCTGGGACCATGGTCCTTTACGGGGCATGGCGTGTTTTCGCTCGGTCAGTGTGGTGCCGGTGGTTGAACGATCCTTGGCCGGCGGGTCGGCGAGACCCGTGGGCAAGGCCAGCTCCGGGCTGACGCCAGGGACGGTGGCGTGGTGGCGATCGTCAGCTCGTTCGCCCGCCCAGGCGCGGATGCGACTCCAGTCGTGAAAGTCTCCGGCGAGTGAGCCGGTCGCCATCCAGCGGCTGATCGGCCCGGTCGCTGCCGATCGGATGAGCCGGGCGCCGAACGTCACTGGCGGCTTAAGGCCGTGGCTCCGGATCACCTTGGCCACCTTGCGGGGAGTCTCGATCGACTCGTTCTGCGCGCCTTCACCGCACGGTCCACTCTGGAATAGCCACGTCGGTCGTTCGGCGAGGGAGTGTGCCTGGCGCTCGAGGTAGTCGACCGCGTCGTCATCCCACCGACGCGGATAGACCGCGCTGCCGATGATCACCGCGTCGTAGTCAGCCGCGTCCCGGGCCTCATGGCACGGGCACACGGTGACGACCATGCCAGCGCGGGTCATTACCTCGCCGATCACGAGCGCGATCTCGGCCGTCGATCCCATCCGGGTGGCGTAGGTCACGAGGACTGAAGTCATCTGAGGTCCCTTCGGTGGAGCGAGCTGTCTAGTCGAGATGCGTGCCTCGTAGGCTGCGAAGCACGATCCACAGCGGCGCGAGACCGAGGACGGCCAGGCCTGCGAAAGCGGGCACCATGGTCATCGAGGTGACCGTTGAGGCCGGGTCACCGGTGGAGCCGAACACGGTGAGTGCTCATGGCTCAACGGCAGCTTCGTCGCGAGCTTGGCGCCCCACCGCTCGGCCCGCTCCTCCTCGCCCCACGAGACGGTGATTGTGCCGATCCACGAGGAAGCTGATCGGCTCAGCAGCCAGCTGGAACCCGTGCTTGTGCAGCATGCCGGCGATGCCTTTGGAGGCCTTTTCCGGTGAGAAGGGCGTGCGCATGCAGCCGGGTGTCGAACGCGGCTGCGTGACCGTTACACAGGCCGAGGCTGTCCAGCCCGTGTTTCCGTACATTGACTCGTAGACGACGAGGGCACGCATTGCCGTTCCTTTCTTAGGGGGCGCGCGTGTGGTTGCCGCTACGGGGTGCTGCTGGGAAATGCTCATGACCTTTCCAGATCGTTCATGTCCGTGTAGCTCAAGCATCTGGTGGTGACCGATGCCCGTCCACGGGCGTCGGTCACGGTTGCGCGGGCCTAAAGTCCTGACCGGGCACCGGGCCAGCGGAATCGAGATCTCACGCTCCCGGGCGGTCAACGAGCTGGCGGTCGAGTCCTCGTGGGCCGGCTCGCGGAGCCGGTCCAGGAGCTTCTTGGTCACCGCCGGATCGAGCAGCGATCGTCCAGCGGCGACCTGCCGGATTCCTTCGACCAGGCTCGATCCACGAATCTGCTTTAACAAGTAACCCGACGCGCCCGCCATCACGGCAGCGAAGAGCGCTTCGTCGTCGTCGTCGTCGTCGTAGGAAGGTAAGGATCACGCAGCTCACCTCCGGATGCGCGGAGCGGAGCTCGCGGCACACATCGATTCCGCTACCGTCAGGCAGCCGCGCGTCCAGCAGCGCGACGTCCGGCGCGACCGCCGGAATGCGGTGCAAGGCGTCGGCGGCGGTGGCAGCCTCGCCGACCACCACGAGATCGGTGGTGGTCCCGAGAAGGTCGGTCAGGCCACGCCGCACCAGCTCGTGATCGTCGAGCAGGAAGACCCGGATGGTCTGGGCTCCCACAGACCGCGGGTCTAGGTGGCCAGCGGAATTGCTCATCGCAGGCAAAGCCCTCCTTCTGGTGGTTGACCGAGGGTGAGCTGGCCACGGCGTTGTTCGGCTCGTCGCCAGAGGCTGCCGAGGCCACTGCGACGCAGGCTCGGGCCGTGGCCGACGCCATCGTCGGCCACAATCACCGCCAGCGGTACCAGGCCGTCGGCGCCAATCACCCCGAGAGCCGCGTAACGCGCGCCCACGATCTCGCACGCGGCCTCCACGATCCAAGGCAGCACCCCGGCCAGCAAACACCCCGCCAACGATGAATCGGGTAGCGCCCAGCAGCCGACGGAGTCGCTCCCGGGCGCTCATGATCGCCGACGACGAGCTGATCCATCACGCCTTCTATAGAAAGGAGAGGCTGGCCTGTGCAAGCCCGGCGGAGACTGGTAGCCGATCTGCGGTTGCCATGTCTCAACCAGGTTAGAACTCCCGCTGCACAGCGCGCCAGAGCGGAACCGCCGAGGCATCGGCATCACGTCCCTTGTTTACGACCCGCCCGGTCACCCACACCACCGTCGGCTCGGCTCACGGTCCCGATCGGTCGCTAGGGCGATCCCCCGACGCCCTGTCAGTTGGTTGTCGTTCCTCAAGATCGCGAGTGGGAGAGCCGCTGAGCCGCAGCTCCGTCGGCGTGATCATGGACTGAGCAGTAGGTAACGATGTTCGTGGACGGCGCGGCCGCACCCTTAGTTGGGGCTGGTGCGGAGGAGGCTCCGCCCGGACACCGTCCGCGGCACGAAGCACAGGAGCAGGGAACTGGCGGGCCCGGGCCACGGGACGGGTGGCAGGCGGAGGTCCGCATACGCCGCTGTTGCCGCGGCATCCAGTCGGCTGATCGTGCCGTTCATCAGCACGCTCCAGGCGATCTGGAAGTCAGCTGCGTGATAGTCCACTTCGAAGGCGACCTGAGCATCCATCTCCGCCAGCTGGGCCAGCGCGCCGCGTGGCACGGTCTTGAAGAAGAGTCGATGACCGGCGCCGAGGCGATAATTAACGGGAATGATCTGTAGACCGGCGGGCGCCACGAATCCAATTCGTCCGACGGTTCCCACTGCGAGCAGCTCGAAACACTCAGCCTCGGGCAGAGTCCTCAGGTAGGAATCCGTTGGCGGCTTCTGCGGCGGGTCGGTCATGCGAATCCTTTGCATCACTATTGGGTCGTCTTGAGTCCGTGCCGAGCGCAAATCAGTCTTTCAGGAACTGTCCGCGGGGAGACCACAGGACTCCGGCTGCCGTTCGCGGGCAGAGGTCCCCTCGGCCTGGGTCCAAATGATCTCAGCGGGCACTGGCGGACTCGCGGATGTCGGCCGGGTCCGTCGTTCCTGGCCAGCGAAAGTGCAGGCGGGACTGCGACAAGGGGACACTGGACTCGGGTGAGGCAGTAGTGGCTCACCCACCCATTCAGGACGCGGTCGACTCCGGTGTGTTCGCGCGTGCCGATCACCAGCAGCGCGGCATGCTCCGCCTTCTCGACCAACGTCTGTCCGACAGGCCTTCGTAGAACTCGAGGTGCCGGCCGGCCTCGGGCGCCACGGAGTCGAACGCAGCCTGGATCTCGCTTTCGGTAACGTCTCTCAGCTCGTCGGCGCCGCTGTAGGGCACTCCCGGAAGTCCGCCGGAGACCACGCGATCGCCCCTTCAGAGCTATAGCTGAACACATGCACGGCACGCAACGGCTGTCCCGTCGACCGCGCGTATCCCGCAGCCCACTTCAACGCCCCCCGCCCGGAGGCGGCAGCGTCGACGCCCACGAGATCTCGCCGGTGGCCTGCATGTTCGTGATGGTGCTCACGATGATTCCCTTCGAGGACCCATTGCTCTCTATTCACTCTCGGACGGGCTGGCCCGCGCCTCCACGGCAGAAAGACACGCCGCGAGGGGACCTTGGTCACCGCGGGCGCTGATCATGCATCCGCGCATCTTCTCGAACACTCCAACACCTGGGCGATCACCTTGATCGGCATCCGCTCGACCCGAGCAGCCGGGGGATCTCCGCCCAATCCTCCACGCTCAGCACCCACTTCCTCCTGAGCTCTGCCGAGGTCAGCATCACGGAATATCGCTGCTTGACTCGGCAGAAGGCACGCAGCGGCCATTCTGACTGGGCAACGCCACCACAAGGTGGACCGCTCACGGTGAGGTACTAAGGCGAAAGTTCTACGGTTCCGAGATGCGGACCAAAGTCCCAGACTCCCTGGTCACATGGCTCTACCCCAGCAGTCCTAGAAGTCGAAGAATCGGCACATGGGTACCGCAGAGCAGACCGAGCGGATCCTCGTCGGCGTCAACGGGTCGCGAGCGTCACACAGAGCATTGCTGTGGGCAACGCATCAAGCACGCGTACGTTGTGCCGAACTTCTCGTCGTGCATGTGGGAGAGGTCGCCACCGATACGGTGGGGCTGGACGGCTGGTCGGACGAATCTGATTCAGTCCTCAAGGCCGCGGCCGCCGCATCGGACATGGAGCCAGACATCGCCATCTTCACCCGAAGTGCGCGGTGCGACAGCGTAAGCGACTATCTCGTGGACTTGAGCGCGGAGGCCTCGTTGTTGGTGCTCGGCGTCGATCCGACGCGGCCCCGCGCGACGCACGGTGCGCTCGGCCCTATCGAGGATCGCGTCGCGGTCCATGCACTCTGTCCGGTGGTCACCGTGGCCGGCACGCTCAGCAGCATCGAGAACGCGCATGCCCGGATTGTCGTTGGTTGGACAGACAACCACACTGGGCATCAGGCGCTGCGGGCCGCCGCGGTGGAGGCTGTCATCAACTCATCCGTTCTGACCGTCGTGACCGTGCCGACGCCTGTCGACCCAGCAGTGGCCCGCTTCCTGCGCAGCCGGCCCGACGAACCCGACCTGATCGATGGGGTTAGCAAGATTGAGCGTCTGCATCCAGGCCTGCAGATTGACATAGCACACCTGAAAGGCGCGGCAACCGACCTTTTGGTTCAGCAATCCTCCATTGCGGACCTCCTCGTCCTTGGGTGTCACCACAGCGAGCAAGCGTGGAGCATCCGGACCGGACCGGTCGCTGAGTCGGTGATGCGATTGGCTCACTGCCCGGTCATGCTGGTCGGTCGATTGGCGGAGGCGCGACATCGCGTAGTTGGCACCGCTTCGCCAGCGCCAGCCCCCTAATGCCACCGCCTTATCCTCCGCTGCGACGCGACACAGTCATACAGCTCCGGTTGTGCTGAGAGCGGCGCCCAGGGTGAACTGGGTTCCTCCTGGTGCCGGTCGGTGCAGGGCCGAGGGTCAGGTCAAGCCTTCGAGTGAGATAAGCCATGCCTACTACTGAAATCGTTGTCGGCCTCGACGATTCGCCGTCGGCAAGGGCTGCGCTGCGTTGGGCGGCGCGGCACGCACGGATCACCCGGAGCGATCTTCGCGGGGTCCATGTCGACGTTGCGCGTCGCTACGACGAAATCGAGGATGCCCACCGCGCCAGCATCACCGCAGTTTTCGATGAGATCCAGCCGCCAGGCGATTGGCTTCTTCAGTTCGCGAGCGGCGATGCCGGACATGTCCTTGTGCGTGAATCAGAGAACTCGCAGCTGCTGGTGGTGGGCACTCGAGAGCACGTCGGGCTGGGCCGAGTGCTGGCTGGCTCGATCAGCCATTACTGCTTGAGCCACGCCGTTTGCCCCATCGTGGCGGTGCCTGCTGAATATCGGGCGGAAGAGGCCCCGCAAAGCTAGCCATTCCTTCCACGGCCGGGTTCGCGCGGCACGACGATCAGCGGGCAGTGAGTCTGCTTCAACACGGCGCCGGCGACCGAGTGCGCCCATGAGCCGCATATCCGCCGATGCGGCCGCTCCAGCACGAGGACTGCAGCCGACCGCGACCACTTCAGTAGGTTGGCGTCAGGGTCACCGGAAACCACCAGGCTGCGCACCGAAGTGCCGGGAAAGTCCTGCTTCCATCCCGCAAGCAAGTCGGTGAGGTTCGCATCTTGCGCGGCGATCTCGCTCGCCGGCGAACCGTAAGGGGACGCGTGCAGAGCCAGCAGCCCGGTGCCGAGCAGCTGGGCCTCCTCGAACGCCGTGCGCAGTGCCACTTGCGCTTTCGTGTTTCCGTCCAAAGCCACCACGACCGGGTGCTGCTAGCCGGGCTGCCTCGCTCGCCATCCGTCCGGAACGATGGCTACCGGGCAAGCCGCCTTGCACGCCGCCTGAGAGGCGACCTGGCCGAACAGCAACCGCTCGCCCCAGGTGAGGTGGTCCTGGCCCACCGCCAGTAGCGGCATGGTCCGCGAGATCCGTTCGAGCAGCACCGAGGGAAGCTCAGGTTGGATCACCGATTCGATCCGCATGGCGCTGGGCACCGTGAGCTGCGCCGCCACGTCCGCCACCAGTTTCCGTGCGGCTTCCGACACACATCCACAATTGCCTGCTCCACGGGTACGTTGATCGACGGAAGCTCATAGGCATGCACGAGCAGCAGATCAAGATCGCGAAGGCCTGCTGCCCGCACCGCGTACCGGGCCGCCGCCACCGACTCAGGCGATCCGTCGACTCCGGCGGCAACCATGCGGCCCTCCTCTCGATCAGCCATGGATGTCATCGACTCGACCACCTCTCTCGTGACTTCGACGCTGTCCGATCATTCACTGCATTGCCAGGGCCAATCGGCAAGGGTCAAAGACCCGCCGCTGTTATGACCATCGGCCCTGCCCGGCAGTGAGTCGGGCCTCCAACGTCGGAGTATGGAGGACAAAGTCCTGCGGCCGGTGTTCACGATCTTCGTCGGGGCCATTCTGGCGTTGTTCATCGGATTCGGAATCCACACCTTCTACCCGCCGCCGGCCCGGACCTGGGCGGGGTCGAGCTAAAACAGAACCCAACGAACGAAGAGATTGCGAAAATCGCCACCGCACAAAAGGCGCATCAGGCTGCGATCGAGGCGGATAGCCGCCGTGTCATTCTCCTCCGCCATCACCGGCTCGGAGCAGCCACGGGAGCATGGACGCGTACTTTCGCTGGTGCGAGGATCTCGGTCGCCGCTTCACCGCGATGCAGCATCGACTTTCGATTGAGCAGTACGAGAACTATCGCGACGACCGCGAACAGGTAGTTCTCCCAGGGCTGCGCATCCGGCCATACCGGCAGATTCATCTGGAAGTGAAAAGCACCGGGATGAGGATGCTGCCCCGAGCCGCGTTGAACATGGGGGTCACGATCACCCCAAGCGCCAACACCCCGAGCACGTACGGCCCGAACGCCCAGGCGCTCTGAGGGGTGCCGCCAAGGAGGAATGCCGGTAAGTGCCAAAGACCCCAGATGGCCCCGAGGATCAGGCTGGCCCACAGCGGAGCGAATCGGCGCTGCAGGAGCGGCAGCGCCACCCACGCCAGCCGAACTCCTCTGCGACCGGCCGAATGAAGAGCACGCCCACCAACGCCGGCAACAACGCGTAGCAAGGGGAAAACGGGAACGGGTCGGTGAGCTTGCCGTTGAGAGCAGCCCCAAGGTACTTGACAGCGGGTATCCCGATCAGCAGCAGTAGCCACCACCGAATCGGCATCCGCCACAGCGTGAGGCGGCGGAAGAAGCGGCCCAAGCCTTTAATGCCGTAGTGCCGCCAGACCACAGATGAGGGAACTCGTCTTACGGTGCAGGACGCCGGCGATCCCGGGCGCGTACACCGCCAGGACGAACACCGGATTGGTACCGCTCACCGGACCGAATATCGCTTCAATCTGATCGGTGAAAGACCAGCAGCACAAACAGCCCCCACGCCAAGCCGAGGGCGATGGGAAAGAACGGGCCGAGCGATCGCATCGTCATGCCTCCGCGGGCTCCATCACTAGCGACGGCGCCTTCGGCAACTTCATTCAGCTTGGTCATATGGCGGCCCGGCGGTCGTTCTCGGCTAGTTTCCTTGCCCAGCCGATGCGCCGACGTGCGCCCGCCGCGCAGTCGGTGCCGCGTCCTGGTAGCCGTTCGGGGTGCGAGCCAGAGGCGGAACTTCACTGCTGGGCACAACCCGCGCCCCATCGGGCCCGGCGATGACATATACCAGGTTGGCGATGAAGACGAGATTGAGCAAGCCGACGACGAGCAGCACAACGAACCATGTCTTGCTCGGCAGGCTGGCCGTATTCAGCACCGCGCCAATCCAGGCGACGAACTGCGCAAGCGCTGCGGAGATGATCACCAACATCGCCAGTCCGCACAGACCCATCAGGGTCCAGGCGAGCGCACCTGATTTCACTCCGACGACATCCGGCCCGTCCATGATGAAAACGTCATTCGCGAGGGCCAGGGCACCGGCAACGGTGAGCAACACCAAGCCTCCGGCGAGGCCGATGAGGCTCTCGAGGAACCACTTGACAATCACGGATTTGGACATCCGTACCACTTCCGTGAGCCACTCTGTCCTCCGGCTCCGCAGGCTGCTAGGGGCGATGGTCCTGAGACTGCGCGTTGAAGGCCTCGATGGGCGGCAGCTCTCGGCTGGCGAGTAGAACGTTGTTCCTTCACATCCACGTTCCTAAGCCTCTGCACGTACGCCCCGCCCTCGGCCGCAGACTGAGGTCGAGAATGGCGCAAGGAAGCGGAGCGCACGGCGGCCGAGCATTCCGGCGTGGCGATATGGCAGGACGAGAAGGCGGCGCGATGGCCGAGTCTGACCCGGGGAGCACAGCGGCTGACTCGATGAGACCGACCGGTAGGAGTGAAGCGAAGGCCGGCGATTCCTCTCAGCGCGTCCGTGGTAGCCGCCGGGTGATCCAGGTGGACAACTTCAAGTCGTTGCTGGTCGCCTGGATTATCGGTTGCCATGCGCTGCTGGGTTATACCGCGATCGGCGGTTGGCCGTACGACGAGGTCAACGAGGTCACGATGTCCCCGCGCTCGGAATTGTTGCTGTCAGTCTTCCTCGGTCCCACGGCGCTTTTCGTCATCGGCACATTCTTCTTTCTGGCCGGGCTATTCGCGTCGGCGGAGATGGCTCACCGAGGTCCGGCACATTTCGCGCGAAGCCGCATGACCCGACTTGGTCTCCCGTGGCTCTCATTCACGCTGTGCGTCTGGCCGCTACTCATGTGGCTCGCCTATCGTTCGGCGGGCCATCGCCTCTCGTTGTGGCAAGGCTTCCTTGGTCGACAGCCTTTCTTGGACTCGGGGCCGCTGTGGTTCGCCCAGGTGCTGATGTACGTCTCGCTCGGCTACGCGTTGTGGCGTTGGAGAAGGTGGGGCCTCCGGTTCCGAATGCGGGCCACGCAGGGCAGCCATCTGCTCCTGGCCGCCTTGGCCATTGCTGTCGCCTCATTCGTCGTACGCCTGTGGTTCCCGGCCCGCAGCCAGCAAACCTTAGACCTGCATCTGTGGCAGTGGCCGCAGTGCGTCGGAATGTTCTGCCTCGGAGCGGCACTGAGCAGGCAGGGCTGGGCGCGGAAGGTGCCGCCTGCGGTAGCGCGCAAGTGCGGCATCGCAGTCACCATCACCCTCGTGGTGGCGCCCGTGGTCGCCTTTGCTGCCGGCGTCAGGAACTTCGCCCGCGATGGCGACCAGTTTCTAGGCGGCTGGCACTGGCAGGCGCTCGCATTGGACGCTGTGGAGGCCTCCCTGGTCGTGGCGGGTTCCGTCTGGCTGCTTGCATGGGGGCAGCGTCGGCTGACCTCGGATGCTCCGATCCTGGTTGCTAGTGCCCGCGGCGCGTACGCCGCCTTCATCCTCCAGGTCCCCGTGCTCATCGGCCTGGAGATTGCGGCACGGCCACTTCCGTTACCGGGCTTCGCCAAGGGCGTGCTCGTCGGTGCGCTCGCTGTCGCCGGGTCCTTCTGGCTCGGGTGGCTGCTGGCCAGGCGTACGAAACTGGGCAAGATCCTGTGAGGTAAATCCGGACGCTGATCTCCAGTAAATGATGGAGGTCGGATCGGCGAGCTTCTGCTCGGTCGAGATCACTAGACAGACAGGATCGTGGTGATGTGACACCGTCGCTCGCGTTCGACGCCCGCGATGGCTTCCTGCATCTGCGGCTGCGGCCGCTGCCGCTCCGGATTCGCTGAGGACCCCATCATCGCCAAATCCTTCTCGAGTCGGCGTGTGCCCAAATCGAGGCGGTGCTGGTCACTAGCTTCCCTCGGGCGCGGTGGCACGACCTGCCGATGCTTCACTCGACCGGCCAAGTTCTGCCGAGACCGGGCGGGGATGCTCCGGACTGGAAGGAACGATCGAGCCTGGGTCCGCCACAATCCGCATACCGGGTAGTACTCCGCAACAGGGGATATCTCCTCGACCGAGGGGTCGCCGCTTAGCCCGAAATACAGCTGCGCTTCATGCTGGACTGCCGGTGAGTTCGGCTGCCGGCTCGACCGGAGCAGGTACGCCCGGAGGATCGGCGGCCGTTCAGCAGGTGGCACCTCGACCAGCCGCAGGGCTCGACGCTGGCGTCGACCGATGACAACCTGGCGGTTGGCCGCCCGGACGTTGCGTACCCACTCCGACTCGCCGGCGAGGGCGACTAGGTAGTCGTTGCCTTGGTGGTTGGCCTTCACCAAAGCATTGCGGCGGATCACTCCCGCGCGCCGTCCAGGTACCTCGAGCACCACCATGTACGCGGGGGCCGATCCCATGACTGACCAGGAACGGTGCAAGCCTCTTCTGCACTCGCTGATAAGCCGGGGCGGAGGCCGGTAACGGATTCGGGTGCTGTAGTCGACACCCGCGAACATGCCCTGGCGCCATCGTGCGGGACGACCCAGCCGCCCGGCGAGCGCGTCCAGCGCCTTCGCGGCGCCGGCGACTTGCGGCTGGCCGTGACCGGTGGCCAGCACCTGCGGCGAGAGGGCGGCGAGGACGGCAATCGACTTCTGCCCTCGGCCCAGTCCCATGTCGCGTAGCGAGGTGGACCGAACACTCCTTGCCGGCCCCGCATCACGCCAATCAGCGAGTTCAGATCCACGGTCAACACCGCGTCGCCGGTGATGAGGACGCCGTCACTGCGATACAGGCTGACATGACCAGGGGAGTGACCGGGTGTATGGATGGCCTCCCAGTCGGGCAGACCCGGGAGACCGGACCGGAGATGAAGAGGGTGCACCACGTCGGTCAGGTTGGCGTCGGCAGCGATCTTTGCTTGCGCCTTCTTCGGCAGCAGCCGGATGATGGCCACCACCCACCGGTCGAGGGGCATCGCGTACTCGGCAAAGCATCCGGACGCGAGCGGCAGCTCATCGGGATGCACGTACGCCGCCTGCCCCCAGTACTCCGCCAGCCGCCGGATGGATCCGGAGTGGTCCGGATGCAGGTGGGTCAACAGCATCGACGCCGGCCGGGCCCCGGGCCCGAACACCGACTCAGCCGCGGCTTGGATCGTCTGCTCGCTGCCGGACCAGCCAGCGTCTACCAGCGCCCAGGACAACCCGGAGCGCACGAGGTAGACGTTGGTGGAGACTGCGCCTCTCGCCACACCGCTGGCAACCTCGGACACCTTGAGATTCCCCATACCGGCCTCTATCCCGTGGCTCAACCACTTCCTACATTTGCAGAACCCAACGGGGGCAGGACAGAGGCGAAGGGCACGGGCCGGCAGGGCACTCGACCCTGCTCGGGCAATCTGGCTCATGCTGATGCGGACCGACTGCACCGCGCCATCGGGTCTCTCGTGTGAGGCGGCCCGCCCTCAGATCGCTTCTTCGGAGGCAAGGGGTGGATGCTGGATGCTCGCTTCGATGCGCTGCTTGAGTGTTTGGAGCATCTTTCGCTCCATGAGGAAGTGGACGGGTTCGAGGGCTGGCAACAGCAGTCCGAGCCAAGACGGCCGGGGATTGGCTCGGACCCGGACGAGAAGCTGGCAGCCCACGTCTGTCGGCTTGAGCACGAACGCCCACGTCCAGTCCAAGATCGCTCTTGAGCGCTTGGAGGCCTCACCCGCCGTCACGAGGTCCATGCGGTAGTGCAGGACGAGGCTGCGCTGCGGATCAAGACCAACCACGAGCGGTCCCCCGGCCGCGCTCAGCCCGACGGTGTCGCCAACCGCGAGCCCCTGCAGCTGGGGGACGATGCGCCGGGCGCTGCCGCCTTCGGCGAAGTCACCCGCTCCCATTGCACGCTCGAGTCGGTCGTAGCTGTACCAGCCGCCCCGCCGGTAGCCCATCTGGACCAGCCACGGCCACACATCGCTAGGGGGACAAGCAATGGTGACGCCATGAGTGGTCCGATACCGGTCCGGTACGAGATCGTCACCGGGAAGTCCACCCTCGACCTCATCGCGGCTCGCGCCCCACCCGCGCAGCCATGGGCGCACCACGCCGGAGTAGGCAACCACGGCCCCCGCGAGCGCTAAAGCCCGACCTCGTCCTGTCATGCTGCGATCATCGCAGAGCCTTGATGGGGGGTTACGGCCAGAAGTTGGTTGGTCAGGGCAGCGGAGGCGACCAGCCATCGCCGGCACTTCCGCTTCCTACGATCACAGCCCACATGCCCGGAGCGGACATGACCTAATCCTCTGTCGGGGGGCCACGGCGGTGCGTTTCAATCAGGAGGTGTTCGTTCGAGAACAGCTGCACCTCCTCGTTCCCGTCGCCGTGGTACGCGAACGGCTCCTGATACAACTGCAGGCTGACGGGCTGTACGCGGCCTCGTCCGAAGCCCTCAACCGCGGGCTGAGCACCATCCACGGCGATGGCGACAAGGGCGATGATCACAGTAGTGGCTATGGACAAGTTCGTGCTGATGGACAGTTTGGCGGCGATGGGAAGGTCGCCTTCGCGAGCGGCCATCTGACCGTAGATACCCTCACGCCCTACGCTCGTGGCCCAGTCACCGTTCTCCCAATCAGATGGTTCACCGACGGGGCGGGGGACGGCCAGCCCTCACTCGACGCCAACCTCGAATTCGGACCCTCGGGAACCGACGCGACTACCCAGCTTCTCATGATGGGCGTGTTCCGCCCAATGCCCCCCGACAGCCAGATCGATCACGGCGTGCAACAACGAATTTCCCGCAACACTGCCCGACGCTTCCTCACCCAAGTCGCAGCACTGGTGGTACGCGGCCCACCCACGACCGTGACACGCATCCGTCGGTAGCCCAGAAGGTGCCCGTGCTGACTCCCGCGGACAGTGGAGGCAGTCATCATCACTAATGAGGCCTCGTCTGACGCAGGTCTCGTGCCCTGTTACCCAGAACCACTCAGCATCCCGGCCAGCAGAGGCCCTCCGTTCTGGAGGGACGAAAGGCCCTCCAGAGTGTTTCGTTCGGCTCTGACCGGGCTCGCGTAGGGAGCGAAGTCTGCAAAAGGCAGGCTCCGGGAGGGCAATTTCATCGCGACCTGCTTGCTGGTGTCACGTTGATCATGAACCACTCCGACGCAGCGACGCCTGCTGCCCAAACTCTCGAAAGGATGCCATGACTGGGGACTCGTTCAGATCACGTGCGAGGTGGGCGCTACTGCTCACTGGCACAGCGCTGCTGTTGGCTGCCTGTGCCGCCGGGCCGAACGAGCTCGTCGATACCGGTCAGGACCCTGCTGGCTTCTGGTTGGGCCTGTGGCAGGGGTTGATCAGCCCGATCACCTTCATCGTGTCGTTGTTCACCACGAAGGTGAACATCTACGAGGTGCAGAACAACGGCAACTGGTACGACTTCGGATTCATGCTTGGTGTGGCTTGCGCGTTTGGAAGCGGCGGGTGGGGTGGCACTGCAGGAGCGCGGCGTACGCGGAAGCGCACCAGCGACTAAGCACCTGACCATGGGAGGGAGCAATGGCCCGCACAGCTGACCAGCCCGAGAAAATCAGCGTCAGAGCCATCCGCCTGTAGCGAGAGTCACGCGGTCGTCAGGGGTGAGTATGGACTGTGCGCGCTGATGCGCCTATGTTCCTGAGCCGTCAGCTGGGGCAGCCGGTCCGCAGCTCCGACGGTGTCCGGGCCGGCCGGGTCGTCGACGTGACGGTCCTCTATGACGTCGCGCACCCAGCCGTCCACCGCCTTGGGGTTGGCCGCGGTCGCCGCATCCGGCACCTGCTCCCCCGAGGGCTCGTACAAACGGACGACGAGCGCGAGCTGACACTCGCGGTCGACCGAGCGGGCCTCTCGGCCTACACCTCCCCGCGCGATCCCAGCCTGGAGCATCACGAGCTGCTGCTCGCTCGGGACGTGTTGGACACCCAGGTTGTTGATCTTGCCGGTCACCACCTCTCCCGAGTCTCCGATGTGCTCATGGTGGTCGGACTTCACGGACAGCTTGAGGTGGCCGCAGTCGACGTGGGTGCCGGCTCGCTGCTGCGCCGGATGGGACTTCGTCGACTGGGAGACCGGTTCGCTCCGGTCGCCGTGGACTGGGCGGACCTGCATCTCACCTCCCGCCGTGGACACGTCGTCCAACTGGCAACTGCGACGACTGGCATGCACCGGCTCGACGCGTCCGCGCTGGCGGAGCTGCTGGCCCGGCTGAGCACCGAGAAGGCCATCGACGTCGTCCGGGCCGTGCACCCGGCACGCTCAGCCGCGGCCTTGCATGCGAGCCACCCCGAACTGCAGCGCCGCCTGCTCCACGTGTTGGCGCCAGAGGACGTGCAGCGGCTCGTCGACGCGGCCCCACCGGCGCTGGCTCCTCTCCTGCGCGAGCTGCATGCGGATCCGAAGGCTCCCCGACGGCACCTCAAGACATCCGGGTGGCGGCTTCGCCGGCCACTCGAGCCTCCGCCACCAGCCGGTCCTGGTGAGCCGCAGTGACCACGACTCCTCCGCTCGCGACCGGCAGCCGCAATCGGCGGCGCCGTACGCGGCTTATCGTGGTGCTGTCCGTGGTCGGCCCGGGCCTCTTGGCCGGCCTTTCGGATGACGACCCGCCGGGCATCGCGACCTATTCGGTCCTCGGCACTGAGTACGGGTATCAGCTGCTGTGGGTGTTGCTGTTGTCCACGGTTGCGCTGATCGCATTTCACAATCTCGGTGCGCGGATGGGGGTGGTGACCGGACAGGGGCTGACCGGTCTCATTCGCGACCGGTACGGACCGCGTTTGGGCGGCCTTGCGATGGCACTGCTGCTCCTGGCGAATCTCGGCACGACCTGCGCGGAGCTGGCGGGTGTCGCCGCTGGCTTCGAGCTCGTCGGCGTCTCACGCTACCTGGCGGTGCCTCTTGTGACCGTGGGAGTGTCCGTGCTGGTCTTGGGCGGCCGATTCCACCGGATCGAGCACTTTCTGCTGGCCTTGGCTGCGGTGTTCGTGGCTTACATCGCGGCAGGCTTCGTGGCCCATCCCGACTGGGGACAGGTTGCGACTGGACTGCTCGTGCCGCACATGCCGCTGACCGCCGAGGCGATCGTCATCGTCACGGCCACCGTTGGCACAACACTCGCTCCCTGGGGGCTCAGCTTCATCCAGTCGTATGCAGTCGATAAGAAGCTCACCGTCGACGACCTGCGATACGAGCGCGTCGACGTAGTCACCGGATCCGTGCTGACCGGAGTCATTGGACTCTTCGTGGTTGTCACCTGTGCCGCCACGCTGCACGCACACGGCGTCCATGTGAACTCCGCTGCCGACGCAGCCGAAGCCCTTGCGCCCCTGGCGGGACCGTTCGCCCGCTCCCTCTTCGCGATCGGCCTCATCGGCGCTGCGGTCCTCGCCAGCGCTGTGCTGCCATTGTCCACCGCCTACTCGCTCTGCGAATTTATCGGGCACGAGGGTGCTCTGGATGATGGGTTTCGCGGTGCCCCGTTTTTCTACGGCAGCTACCTGGGTGTCGCCGGGCTGGCCATGGGGGTCATCCTCGTGCCTGGCATGCCGCTGATCGGCGTCCTGGTCTTGACCCAGGTGTTGAACGCCGTCTTGCTACTGCCCCTCCTGTTGTTCATGTACCTCCTGGCTCGCGACACCCAGCTGATGGGTCGGTACAGCGTGCGTGGCGCGTCCGCTGCTTTCTACCTGGTGACCATCGGCGCTATCGCTGCCTGCCTCTGCGCCTTGGCGATCCTTACCGTCCGGTGATCGCATCGTCTCTCGGAAAACCGGCGATGATTTGGAGGTTGGGACCTTCGGCCCTGCACCGACCCTTCTTTCAGCCCGTGACCCCTCCTCGCGTAGCGGGCAAGCTGAATGAAAGTCGCGGGCGATGGAACTCCTGTGTCCTTGACCCGTTTCCTAGGGAGAAAGTAGGCGGTCATGCATGCAGCTGTAGGCGACCGAATCATCGTGGCAAGTGCAACCTTGGGCGCACCGGCGAGGGACGGTGAGATCTTGGACGTGCGTGGCACAAACGGTGAGGCGCCGTACCTGGTGCGCTGGTCAGATACCGGGCGGGAAAGCCTGTTCTTCCCCGGACCAGACGTCCACCTGCGGCATTACGAGGCTCCGCCGAGCCCGGACGAAACAGCTCGACCGGCGGCGGAAGGATCCACCCAACCATTGCCGCCCGCATCACAAGTCAGGAGCTGGCACGTCGATCTCTACCTCTACGAAGGTGATGAGAGCACTGCGGCCCATGCGGTCCTTCACGGTGCGTCCCAACAACTGCTCGGCGGTCATGGGGCAGCTCGCCACAGAACTGGCGAAGCCAACGTGCCTGAGATTGGAGACGAAGTGGCCGTAGCACGGGCGTTGCGAGGTCTAGCAGATCGGCTGCTCGCTACTGCATCGGAGGATATGTCCGCAGTCGAGGGCCGCACCGTTCACATCGAGCCCTAGGCGCCTGAAGTTTGCTCCGATCGTACGCGGGATGCGTATGGCCATAAGCCGCACTCCTAAATTCCTTCAGTAGGGCTGACCGGACAACGCCAGCATCACCTCGAGGCAGAGGGTCTGTGAGATAGACGGGATGCTCCAGCAATTCAGCGAGGCGCCGCGTGAATCGGGCGGCTGTAGCGCCGTCCACGATCGCATGATCAACCGAGATGGTGATGTCCAACAACTCCCGCGGCTCCAGATTGCCGTCGACGTAGCGCGGTTTCGTCGCGATGCCGCCCACCGTGATCATGAGCGTTGGCGGCGCGATCGGTATGCCCCAGCCGCCACCGGCGCCGAACATGCCGATCGAACTCAGGCCGACCGTGCCACCGAACCGCTTGAACCAGGTGGGGTTGGACATCGCGGCGCGCAAGGCGAGGGTACGTAGCGGCCGCGGGATGCTCACAAAAGCAAGCGCCGCTCGATAACGCCACGCAGCACCCGGTTCGGGCCCTTGACCGGCTCGGATCTCCTTGGTCAGTTCCTCGATGCTCTTGCGATTGGTAGCGGGGACCACAAGTGGCTTGACGATCTTCTGACCTGCCGCAACTAC
>Ga0184624_10000074_pt1 | contig 23454 bp, 26 predicted proteins | sample PLM3_5_b1_FD_133157 | JGI IMG/M metagenome (GOLD analysis project Ga0184624, IMG submission 133157) | Groundwater sediment microbial communities from an aquifer in East River, Colorado, USA - PLM3_5_b1 | ecosystem: Environmental > Terrestrial > Soil > Riparian zone | place: USA: East River...
AACATGTTCCCCTCCCCCGGGACGAGGAACTGGAAGCTGAGCTTCAGCGCGTCAGCGAAGAGCTCACGGCTCCGAAGCTGGACAGACCCGTTGCTCCGTCGGACCTCGCCAGCGCCGCGGAGGTCACGCTCGAGCGAGAACGAGGCACAGTCAGACGCGATCGTGTCGAGCTCGAGGGGCTGGCAGAGGGAAATAAGGACATTGGCTTCAAGCGAAAGGTCCTGGTTGCGGTCCTCGTCCTTCTCGGCCTCGTCGCCGTGGGATCACTGGCGGTCATCGCCGCGGGAATCGCCACAGGCATGTACCCGATGGCTGCGTCAGCCGTCCTGCCGCTATCCGGCGCCGGCGGGGGCGGCGTCTTTGCCTGGAACACCTACGTAAAGGCCACCACGCGCCCGAAGCCCGAGCCGGAACCCGCGGGAGAGGGCCCGTGAGATCCTGGCGCGCTCGGTCTCAGCCACCGAAGAGTGGGCGCTAGACTGGAGAGCGCAAACAACCCCGGTCTGAGTACCGGGATAAGGGATGGCCTGCACCTGCAGTGCATGGCAGGCCTAAACGACTAAAGGAAAAGGTCCCCCCTTACATAGCGCCGGGTCGTCCCAAGCAGGGTCGACCGTTCGCAGCGTCCATCGCAGGACGTGGCGCAGGTGTTTTCCCGGCCCTGCTCCGGGGGCACCGTTTCCATCAACCGACTAGTTGCAGGCACGTCTTCAAGACGCACGCAGCAGCTCCGAGCAGGGGGAGCGGCCGTGCGCGATGGAGACCAGTGTCAGCAAGAGGTCGTCAGCGAGGTTCCCCCAACCGCTCCAACCGGGAGCTGGATCTGCCCCGGTCGACCGGGCCGAGCCAGGAGCTGGTCGATGCCCGCGCCGAAGCTGAAATCGCCCACCTCGAGGCGCAGATCGAACTGATCGAAGCACGCACCGCCCGCATCTGGCTGGGGCTCCTGCTCGCGGCGCTGCTACCAGCGATCGTCCTGATCTCTGGCGCTGTCGACCCCGGCTCTCTTGCTGGAGGCGGATACGACCTCGTCGCCGACAAAGCCTGGTTTTTGCCCCGGTTGCTTTGAGCAGGCTTTGCGGCCGTCGGCAAGCCCTTGGGACAAGGCCGGCTTAAGCATGGGTGGCGATCAAGCCGCCAAAGGTGGCAAGGAGGGCGGTTCCGAAGGCGATGCCTCCGACCATCAACGCCTGCTGGAGGCGGTCGAACCTCTCGTCGAGGTGGCGCAACCCCGCTTTGACCTCTCCCATTTCCTCTTTGGTGGCGACCTTCTCGAAGCGTCGGTTGACATCGGCGAAGCCCTCGTCCACCCGCCCGCTCAGTTCATCGTGCCTGTCGTCGTTCCAGTTGCCCATTTGGTCCTCCATCTTCAGTGCCTCCATGATGGCAGGAATGTAGACGATATGTTTCTACAGCTTACGCGCGCAATGCAAAACCTTTGCGGCGGCAACGTGCCGATTTCGTGCCTTTGATCGACGCCTGGGCCAGCGACCGCTCGAACTCAAAAGCGCTCGACCCTCCCCTTCGGGGACTGGTTGCCAAGCCCGATTTAAGTGATAGCAACGGCCTTATTAATTGGTTGTGATTTTTCACAAGCTATGTGTTACGGTGCGGTCCCTTACAGGTACGCGGGCGTTGCTCGCGAGGCCGGCATCAAGACGATGTCCACGTCAACCCCTGCATCTAAAGGAGCACAAATGGGAAGTATCACTACTCACGGAGTCGGGAGATCCCGACTCCTCCTCTCTACGTTTTGCACGGTAATCGCGCTAGGTCTGGTTGTATCTGCCGATCGCGCCTCTGCAGGACCGTCTTTCGGAAGTCACAACTTCTGCACTACGGTCTGGCTACAGCCCTTTGGACAAGCTGGCGACCGCTGTGCCGCCGGTCACGATGAGTGGGGGCATATCGGCTCCGTGAGCATTGAAACCTTTGAACGGGCCGGCTGTGTCAATTATGAGGGGTGGTACGGGGAGCTATATCGGAGTTGGTTCTGCATTCCCTCGAACACTGGGGGGTCTATCAGCGTTCCCCGGGACGGAGGCTCCTACGATGGGATCATCCGAAACAACAATCTGAAATACGGCGGTCAATTCCGCGGCGGCTACTGGTGCTGCTGGAGCTACTAACGAAGGTAGCTGATACGTGATTTCTCTTGTCGGAGGGCGACGACCGCTGGTAGCTAGCGGTCTCGCCCTCCTTTTCCTCTTGATGGTGATGGTGGTAGTCAAGACTTCGGGTGGATCCGTAGATGAGTCCCTAGAGCCCTCCCACAATGGCTTCACTGGTCTCGGTTCACAGGCATCGGTACTACCTGCATCGGTCGCTCGGCAGCTTCGTGATTCCCCTGATAGAGCAGACTGGGCGCGGGCGCGGGCCATACCGCTCAAGCGACACCAAGCATGGGTTGCCCCGAACCCCCACGGCCTCTGTCTCGTACGTCGAGACTCGTCTGTGGCTGTCGGCGTCGTGTGTGCGACTCATCGTTATCTAACTAGCCACGCCCTGTTCATTGCCTCCCTTTCCCCACGGGCGATGGAGACTCGACGGGATATCGTCGGCATCGTGTCCAGCGGCGCTAGAGGGGTCTCACTGGTTACGCCAGGCTTCCCCACGGTTAGACCCGATCTGACTGATGGTGCTTTCGAGCACCGGGATGCTGTGCCCGTGGCACCGCAATCGGCCCTCCTTATCCGGGGGCGGAGGTAGGTTGAAGCCCGACCTTCGCGGCAAGGCAGCCCAGTCTTCGATCACCACACGTCCTCGCTGGCCGCCCGCACCCTGTCCTCAGGACACCGCGCTGACCTGCACTCTTTTAGCTTCCGGAGCGCTCGCGCTAGGGCTGCGCCTGTTCGAACGTGTGCTGGTACTGCGTCGACGGGCCGCTGCCGTAGATCGGCTTGATCGGTGCTTGCTGCTTGCAGGGTGGTGCGGGTAGGGCCCCCGTCGTGTCTTGCCCATTGAATGCATACTTCTTCAACGCTTCAATCAAGCGCTTCGCGTTTTCGTCCTGCGAATATTTTTCAGTTTTGACGGCTCGGTCTTTGAATGCCGGGTCTTCCCAAGCGCTTTCGTCCAAAGTGGCGACGATGCCGCTGGTGCACTGGCGCGTATCGAAGCTTGGAAGCCCCGAGACGAGGTCTTCCGCCCATTTCGGAGGGCTGTAAGCGCTGTTCCGGTTAAAGGTGAAGCGGCGGGGATAAGTTGCCAGCATTTCTGGCGTCATCACGACATTGGTCCGCAGATAGTGGACGTTCGGATCCCCTTCTCGATCCGGCAGCAGTTCTCCGTTAAACGTTGCAGCGACGTTGGCGAAGAAGCCGGTCAAGTCCACCTTGTACAGCTTGAGGCCTACCAAGATTGGGTTGAGGTTGCGAATAAACGGATCAAGCGCCCGCAGGAGCGGCGGGAATTCATCGCGGAAGATCTTGCGGAGAGCACTGAAGCCACTGGGAGCCCTTTTGATTACCGGGCCGAGACCTTCGAAGAACGCCTTGGCTTCGGGGGCGAGCTTCGAAGCGGCGATCAAGGTAGGTGAGAGCTCTTCGGCCGCCGGCACCAGCTGCCGCATTAGAGGATCAGCGTTGAGGGAGAAGTCTTTGAGGCGGCTGAACGTGACACGAGACTCATCGAGGAAGGTGGGGAAGGCGCGGAAGAGCGCTTCGATATCCCGGTTGCGTCGAGCGGTCGTCTGGAAGACGGCATTGGAGCTCTGGATCAGGCTCGCGAGCTCCCCATCACGACCTCGGAGCGACTGAAAGGTGGTGGCGCCGTTGCGGAAGAGCTGACCGACGGCGAGCCGCTGACTGTCGAGAACGCGGAAGAGCTTGTCGAATTCGGTGAAGGTGGGTTCCAGCCCGCCGAGCGCATAGGAGAGATTCTGCCCTTGGCCATTGATCGCGACCGCGGCTTCCTGCATCCATTCCTGGAAGGCGGCGCGGGTCTGGGCGTTGAAGGTCTGGAAGATCTCGTCGAGCTGGACCGACTCCGCGACGTTGGCTTCCGGGAGAACTCCGCCATCCTCCATCTCAGGACCCTCTCGGGATCCTGGCGTGAGTTCGATGTAGGTCTCGCCGAGGAGGGTTTTGGTGCGCAGGATCGCCCGGGTCGACTCCGGCAGAGGCGCGTACTGATCGTCAATCGCGGCAGTTGCCCACGCCTGCTTGCCGTTCGGCGCCAACTCGATCTTCTGGACTTTGCCGACGTTGACGCCCGAGATGCGGACATCGGACTGTTCGGCGAGCTGCGTTGCCTCGGTGAAGGGGATCTTCACCTCGTAGGTCTTTGCCCGAAACGGGGTGGGGCCGCCAAAGGTGACCCAGAGGAAGAGCAGGATGCCGAAGCACGACAGCGCGAAGCCAGTGATGACGAGAAGCTGAGTAGTGCTTGGGGCGCGCTTGCTCATTTCGTCTTTTCCACGTATTCGCAGGTTCCCTCGGGGTTTTCTACCGGGAAGGAGACAGGAATTTCCTGTTTCCGGGGAAAGTTGATGAGTTCCAAAAGCGCCTGCAGAAATGGGCGCCCTTCTTCGGTCTTGGCCGTCACATAGGGATAACCAAAAGCTGAACCGGTGCAGGTGATCGTCAGGATTCCGCGAAGAGCAGGGCCATTCGCATCCTGCAAGGTGAATGCTGCGTTGAAATCATGGTTAAGCCATGGCAGGTAGAAGAGGAAGCTCTCCTTTGCGCCTTTAGGCTGAAACGACAGTTCGTTGAGGAAGGCGTTGAACCCGCCGAGAGAGTTCCCGAAGTTGCGAACGGTCTTTTCAAACGGCTTCGCCGCTTCGGCGCTGTGCTCGAGGACGGGGCGGATTTCGCGGGTGAAGGGGCGGATCTGATCGCGGATCGGTGGGGTCGTTTCCCGGAAGAGCTTTTCGGTTGCCCTGAAGGCTGGGGTAAGCGCCTGCGCCTGCGGGATCAGCTTGATCAACGTCGGGTAAGCCGCCTGCGAGAAGCGGTTGCTGCTTGCCAGCCCAGCATTCGCGGCTTGGAGCGCTGATGGGAACTCCTCGAAGGCCGCCTGGACCGACTCCTGCTGATTGGCGAAGTTCCCGAGCGCCGCCTTGGACGAGGTGACGAAGCGCTTAACGGCCGAATCACGGCGGGCGAGCTCGGTCGTCAGAAGGTTGAAGTTGTGGATGACCCGCGAGATCTCGACGTGGCGCTGGGCAACCGCCTTGTTGAGCTTGGCGGTGTAGTGGACGAAGGGCTGGAAGCGACGCAGGGCGTTCGAGAGCTGCTTGCCGCGGCCGCCGAGGCCCTGGGCCCCGCCGGCGACCAGCAGCTGGATGTACTGGCGGGTGTCTGCATCGAGAGTCGAGAAGAAAGCGTCGAGGTTGGTGTTTGGTTCGGTCTGGGTGAGGTTGAAATGGTCGCCGTCCTCGACCTCGCCCTTGGCCGTGCCCGGTTCGATCTCGACGATCATGTCGTTGAGGTTCGTTTTCGGCCGCAGCAGGAAGCTGGCGTCGGGGTGGATCAGGTCCATGTACTTCGGCTCGATGTCCATGCCGACCACCGCGTGGCCGTTTTCGAGGTCGACGGAGGCGACCTTGCCGATCTGGATGCCGGCGATGTCGACGGCCTGGCCCTGACCCGGCGTCACCGCTTGTGCGGTGGAGAACTCGGCGGTGATGTGTTCGAATTCTTCGCCGACCACGGGCAGCCATGCGGGGAGCGAGGCTTTCTGCTGTACGAAGATTCCAAGCATCATCACGATGCCGGCGATCGCAAGGACGAAGATCGCGATCGTGTCCTTGCGTCGGCCCCGCACCTGGCGACTGAGCCAGGCACTGAAGTGAGTCCAGCGACTGACTTTCTGTTCGGGGGCGCTCATGGATTCACCCCCGCGACAGACGGGGAAGCCGGCCCAATTTGGCCGAGCGGACCGTTTACATCAGGAACTGGATTGGTGTAGCACCGCACATCTGGCTTATGGGGTGGCTTCCCCTTGAGCTGCGGCTGCGTACCGCGGGGGTCTTCAATCGTGTGACTGTACGCGACCGTATCGCCCTCGACTTTGGGGTTCCCGCGCGGGTTGGCTTCACCGACGAGTACGGGCCCCGCCCCGATCTGGGCGCGGGTGAAGGGTCCGTTTCCGTCGAAGTTTTGGGCGGCACCCGCGAAGTTAACGAGGTTGTAGAGGAACTCCCGGTAGTTCGGGTCGCCAGTGCTGAACTGATCATTGATCACTTGGTTGGCGGTCGGGACCATCACCTTGGTCGTGCAGAGGCTGAGCTGGTTGAGCTGCGGCAAGGTGATCTTCTTGCTCGCTTGGGCGGCTCCGGCGAGGGCAGGGGTTGATTCGCGCAGCAGCTTGACTGCGCCGCCCGCCTCACGCCCGGAGAGCAGCGGCCGCACTTGGGCGAGCCACGGTTTCGAGGCCTCGATCAGATCGGGCAGCTCCGCAACCGCTGGTCGGAACTCGATCGCGTAGGTTCGCAGTGGCGGGAGCGTGCGGTTGAGGCTGACCAACGACGCCTGAGTGACCTTGAGGGTAGGCGCGAGCAGACGGATCGTCGCTGAAAGGTTGGTCGACTGGTTGGCGAGGGCGCCAGTGAAGATGTCGAAGTTCTCGATCAAGCCTTGGAGGTCCCGCTGGCGGCTGGCGAAGGCGCCGAAGGCGCGGCCGGCGCTGGAAACGAGGCGGGAGAGATCCTGCTGCTGCGTTCCGAGCAAGGCATTCGTGACCTGGGAGCTGTAGCGACCGGCGTCGCCGCCGTACTGGAAGGCGCCGTTGAGGGCTTCCGCACCGGTCTTGCCTTTGACCTCCGGGAGCTGCGTCACGTCTTCCTCGGGGGTCGGCTGGTAGTTCAGGCCTTTCCCGTAGCCCTCGAGCAGCCGGCCGAGGTCGGCCCGGACGGGCGTCTGCAGAGCGGACAGCACTTCGTCGATCTGCACCGCGGTCGAGGTGCGGCTGACCGGGATCGTGCCGCCGCTGTCCATGTCCGGCGCGCTCGGGCTGCCCGGATCGAGTTCGATGAAGAAGTTGCCCTCGAGGAAGATCCGCGGCCGGATCGCGGCGAAGGCGTCCTCGTGGATCGGCTGGCCGGAATCATCGACGGTGAAGGTGACCTTGGTGTTGTTGCCGTCCCGCTCGGTGGCGATGACTTTGCCGACGTCGACGCCGGCGATCCGGATCGGTGAGTTCTTGGCGATGTTGGCCGAGTTCGAGAAGGTCGCATTCAGTTCGTATCCGTAACCGGTGAAGGGCACGTGTTTGGTGAAGGCGAGGTACGGCCCGATCGTGAAGATGAGAATGAAGATGATTGCGATCAAGGCGTTGCTGGGCCGCCACTTGATGCGGCCGGTGCCGGCAGCTGCCGCCCGTCTATCTCGCTCCGGAAGGCGGCTCACTTCTCCACCTGCCCGCGCGTCGTAGTCCCCCACACATCTGGCGCATTCCCGATGACGGTAGTCCCCTGTACATATTTCTCATTCCCGGCTTCACATAGGTTCCCCTGCCCTGGCGCAGCAGTCTTTGGGTATGGGTTGTAGTGAAGATGATTTTCTTCACCAGGCCGATCTTCTGGGGTAGGACCATTTGCGGGGGCGCTTGCGGGGGCGCTCTCCGCATTTTCGCCTTCAGGCGGAGCATTGGAGATGAAATTAAGCCAATTACCGTTGCTGTTTCCGGTGCTTGCTGCGTCCGCCACGTTCTTGAAGGCCAAGGTCCAGTAGTTGCAGACACTCTGGCTCGGCGTTATGTAGGAGAGAGAAGGCTTTAGCACCCGATTGGTGTCAGTCAGCAGATCGAGCCCGTTGAAGACCCCGGGCGCTTCCTGGAAATCAACCAATGCTTCAGCGGTGGGCTGCAGCTGGTTATTGAGGACCGGCGATGCATTCAGCACCGGGATCCCCGCGTGGAGAGATTCGGCGATGACCGGCGAGGTCTCGGCCAGGGCTTTGACGCCCGGGCGCAGGGCAGTGAAGAACCGGGCGGAGTCCTCAAGGAAGGGCCGAATTGCGGGCAGATCCGCGTTGACCTCGTCCAAGGTCGGCGGGCTTTTTTCGATCGTTTCCTGGATGTAGGGACGGGAAACGCGGGCGAAGGCGGCGAAGGTTGCGTCGAGGGCGCGGAACATCGACGCCTGGGTTTCAGCCACCGGGGCGACGGTCGCGGACAGAGCCTCGAGTCCCCGCCAGAACCCGGCGAAGTTGGAGCTGGGTTCGACGATCTTCCGCAGGATCGGCTGGCCGCTTTCGGCGGCGCGGCGGAGGGCTCCGAAGGCTTCGTTCAGCTGCGGACCGCGGCCAGCGAGGGCGTTGCCGAAGCCGGAGAGGTTCTGGCGGATGGCGTCGCGGGTGGGTTTGTCGAACATGGCGAAGAACTCGTCGATGTCAACCGGTTCCGGCTTGGCCGAAGAGACCGGGATCGTTTCGCCGGCCTCGAACCCCTCATCCGATTCACCCGGGGTCACCTGGAGAAACTTGAGACCGAGGGCCGACTTCGGGCGGACCGTGATCGTCGAGTCCACCGGGAGCGGTTCGGCGCTCTTGTCGAGGCTGAGCGTGAGTTCGGCCGCGACCTTGCCGTCGCCGATCGGCACGGCGACGACCTTCTTGACGACCCCGACGCGGACGCCGCCGATCCGCACCTCGTTGCCTTTGACGAGAGCGTCGGCGTTCGGCACCCGCGCCTTGAGGTTGTAAGTCGAAACGAAGGGCAGGCCGTTGTTGGCGTTGTAGGCGAGGAAGACCGCGACGATGACGACGAGGACCGTTACCGCGCCGACGAGAATCGGACTGCTCGCTACGCCGCTGAGTCCGCTGCGATTTTTCATGGCGCCAGGAGGTAGTCGAGAAAGGGTCCGGTGCCTTCGGTTGCCGATGATTGGGCGACACCAGCTTCGTTTTTCAAGCGGCTGCCGGTGCTGTTGCTTTGACCGATGCCGATCGGTGGGCCGGATTCGAACGAAGTACCACCGCTCGGCCCGGACATCTCTTCGGCCAAGAGGCGCAATAGCTCCCTACTCGCAGTCGAAGCTCCGGCTTCACCAGCCGATGGTCCGTTGAACTGCGCACTGCAGCTGGACGCTCCGGCGGGGTTGGGTTCGTATTCCAAACAATTGGAGAGTTTTACCCTCGTACGGCCAAAGTGGCCATAGTTGTCGAAGCCGTTGATGACAGCGGTGGAGTTGTAGATCAGGTCCGTCAGGCCTTCCCAGCCGCCCGTCTGTCTGAGGTTCACCAGCAGTTTCGCGAGATTGGTGGTGGGCTTCACACCCGACTTCGAGAGGGTCGCCGCCTTCTTAATCACCGGATCCGCTTCGACAAAGAGCGGGCCCGATGCTTCGCCCGCGTCACCGAGGCTCTTCAACGAGACGGTCAGCGCTTCGGAGAAAGGCGTCAGCGTCTTCGTCGCGTCGGTCAGCGCCGGCGCGGCGGTGCCGAAGTCTTCGAAGAGCGGCGTGCCGGCGTTGGAGAAGGTCTGCAGGCTGCGCATCGTCTTGCGGAACTCGGTGAGGAAGGTGGGGAACTTCTGCAGCGCCTCTTCCAGTTCGGGTCCCTTTTCCGAGCTCGCCTCGGCGGCTGCCCCGGCATTGGTGAGGAAGCCGGCGACAGCTTGGCGCTCACGCGAGAGCGGGCCGAGGATTTCGTCGGAGTCGGCGGCGAGCTGCGCCAGCTGCTTGCGCTGGGCGGAGAGGATCCCGAGGAGGCGATCGGCGTCGCGCAGCACCGGGTTGGCGCGTTTCACCAGCTCCTGGATGTCTTCGCCGCGACCGGCGAGGCCGGCGCCGAGTTCGTTGAGGATGAGCCGGAAGCGCTGCGCGTAAGGCAGCGAGTAGATGTCGTTGATCAGGTCAGGGTCGACGCTGGTGCCGTTGCTGCCGAGCGGCAGCAGGTACTGGCCTTCGCCGGGCTCCCCCTCTTCGATCTGCTTCAGCGGCGGCGGCGGCTCGCTGCCGGGGGCCCGCGGCAGGGTGGTGCGGCAGTCGACGAACTTCTCGCCGATCAGCGACTGCGGCCGGATCAGGCAGGTTGCGTCCTGGCGGAAGTCCTGGAAGCCGGCGTCTTCGATGTTCATCACGATCACGGCCTTGCCCGGTTTGTCGACCGGCTTGCCGTTCTCGTAGGCGACGACCTCTCCCGGCATCGTCACCTCGACGGATTCGATCTCGCCGACGGTGGCGCCGGCGACGCGGACTTCCTCGCCCTGGACCATGAAGCCGCCGTTGTCGAAGATCGCGCGGACGCGGTAGCCGTCGTCGAAGCCGTTGTCGTCGGAGGCCAGCAGGACGACTGCGACCACCGCCGCCACCAGGCCAAGCACGAGTAGGAGTCGTTTGCTCATGGTCCGGGGGGCACGTCGCCGGGGTCGCATTCGGAGGAATCGACGCTGCCGCCGCCGACCCAGGGGTTGGAGCCGTCGGGGGCGGGCTGGGTGGCGCCGCCGGGGCAGGGCCGGCGAGGCGAAGCAGTGGAACCAAACGCTTCGTATTGCTGCGCCTTACTTATTGGTTCGAGGCTGCCGTCAGGTTCGTATTTGAAGATGTTCTGGACGGCTGGAGCCGACCTTATGTAGTGCCCGTTGCCGTCGTAGTAGCCGGCCACCTGCCCGAACTTGCTCAGCCCGTTAAAAAGGTCCGGCGTGTAGGCGCGGATGAAGTTCAGGTTCGGCTGGAAGTCACTGATCGCCTGTTCGGAGTGCGGGAACGCGCTCGAGGTCAGGTCCTGCACCTTCGGCAGCACCGCCAGCAGATCGCCGAGGTCGTTGCCCTTGCCGGGCTGGCTGACGGTCAGTCGCAGGTTCCGCGTGAACGGGACCAGTTTCTGGAAGACCGGCCGCAGTTCGGCGAGGAAGGGCGCCAGGTCCTTGGTTGCCGGCTTCGCCGTGTTGACCAGGGGTTCGAGGTCGTCCAGCGCCGCCCGCAGGTTGACGAAGGTCGTGTTCGACTGGCGGAAGACCGGCGGCAGGCGCCGCAGCGATGCGTCGAAGGCCTGGGTCTGGCCGGCGATCGACTCGAAGGCGGTGTTGGCGTTGGAGATCGCGCTCGAGAGCTGCTCGCCCCGCCCCGCCACCGCGGTGGTGAGGCGGGCCGAGCTGACGACGAAGCGCGAGAGCAGGCGCTGGTCGGCGTTCAGTTCGCGGGCGAAGGCGCCGACCCGGTTGAGCGCGGTGCCGAAGTACTTGTAGGACTCGTTGGCGTTCTTGCCCTGGCCCGAGTAGATCGCGGCGTTGCCCTTGATGAAGTCTTCGAGGCCCTTGCGGACCCGGGGCGGGAAGGTGTTGAAGAACTGGTCGATGTCGACCGGCGTCGTCGTCGAGGCGAGCCCCAGCTCGGCCCCGTCGTCGAGGGCGTCGTTGCTGTTCGGGCCGGGGCTGATCGAGACGTAGTGGTTGGCGACGCCGGAGAGGGAGGTGGCGCGGATCGTCGCGGTGGTGCCTTCGTGCAGCTCCTGGTCGACTTCGACGTTGACTTCGGCGAGGTTGTCGTCGGTGAGGCCGAGGCTCTCGACGGTCCCCGCCGGGGAGCCGCCGATCAGGACCTGGTTATCGGGCACGAGCTGGCCGGCGTTCTGGAAAACGAGCGTGTACTTGTGGCCGCTGCCGCCGCTGAAGAGGACGGTCGCGAGGATGATCACCGCCGCCGCGAGGGCGACGATCACCGCGACCCGCGCTGGGGTCGTCCCCCGGCTTGCCGCCGGACCAGTTTCCTCGCCTAATGGTTTGGCAGCCACGAATCGTCGCTTGCTTTCAAGTCCCGGCCCCTCCGACCCGGTAGAACAGCCTCGGGATCGTATCCGAGGGGGTACCGGGCAAGGCCGCTGCAAGCGGGGACTTAACTGGAAATCAACGCGCTACTCTGGGCGCCGGGAGTGGTTTGAAGCAGTGGGGAAGGCGCCGCTAATTCCAAAGTCAGGAGAGAGCAATGCGCAGACGTCCAATTCTGATCGCACTGGTCGCCGCGCTGGCGGTCGCGATCGCAGCAACCGCGGCCTGGGCGGGGCCGACCGTGAGCGGGCCCAACGGGAACACGCAGTCGATTGATTCCCAGATAAGGCCGAAAAAACTTTCCAAAACGAAATACACGCCGGGTTCGCTGAAAGTCACCACCCTGACGACTTCGACGACGGATCCGAGCGGCGTTCCGGTCCCCGCGATCCACGCGACGATCGACTTCGATCGCAACGCGCGGATCTACACCAAGGGCCTGCCAACCTGCAACTCCGGGCAGCTGCAGAGCCAGTCGACCGAAGTCGCGGAACGCGTCTGCGGCAGGGCGAAAATCGGCAGCGGAACCGCGATCGCTTACCTCAGGGCCGGAAAAGTCTACGAAGTTCCGCAGACCGTGACCGTCTTCAACGGGGTTCCGAAAGGCGGCAAGCCGGTGGTGATCCTGCACACCTACGGGACCACGCCGCTGCAGGTCAGCCTCGTGCTCGAAGGCACCGTCACCAACTACAACAAGGAAGGCTACGGGCCGCGGCTGGACCTCAACGTCCCGCTGATCGCCGGCGGCACCGGCGCGCTGAAGGAATTCAGCGTCAAGATCGACAAAAAATGGAGCTTCAAGGGAGAGAAACGGAGCTTCATCTCGGCCAAGTGCCCGAACTCGAAGAAGCTGAAGGCGCGCGGTGAGTTCACCTACCGCGACGGGGAATCTCTGACGGCCTTCGCGAAACAGAGCTGCAAGCAAGCGACTTAGAGACCGACGCAAGCGTAAAGGGACCGCCACGGCGGTCCCTTTTTTTGGCCGCTACTTTGTCGATTGGCAAGGGATGTACCTGGCAAACCCGCAGGTCCAGTCGAAAGGAGGCAGATGGGCACGTCATTTGAGAAGGTCGAGGCGAGCAGGAGCTTCGAGGAGGCCGTCAGCTACGCAGTTGGCCACAGGATCAGAGTCGAAATCATCGTCGCGCTGCACGACCTGGACACCGCGAGCGCGATCGAGCTCTCCCGGATCGTCCACCAGCCGCTCAGCACCGTCACCCATCACCTCCGCGAACTGCTCAAAGCGGGGTCGATCCACATCGACCGCACGGAGAAGGTGAAGAGCGTCAACCAGCACTACTACCGGCTGATCAACCCGCTCTTCTACACCGACGAGGAGATGCAGGCCCTCTCGGAGGAGGAGCGCAAGGAGGTCACGCGGGTCGTCCTGCAGGGGCTGACCGCGGAGGCGCTCGCTTCCTTCTGGGCTGGCTACCTGCATGACGATCCCCGCTCCTTCCTCGGCTGGAACTGGTTCAACGTCGACGACCAGGGCCGGGGGGAGATCGCCGACGAGCAGGCTCGGTCGTGGCGGCGCATCCGCGAGATCGAGGAAGAAGCGGCCGCCCGCTGCGAGGAGTCGGGCGAGGAACGCGCCTCGATCGTGGTCGCCGGCCTCGGCTTCAAGCGCTCGAGGCCCGCGGCACGGCGTGAGAACGAGGGGTTCGACGCCTGGTAGCTGAGGGAAATCCCGTTCTAGAAATCGGTATGGACGGACGGGTTTTACTTTGGAACCGTTCAACGCTCCAATGGAGCCGACCGCCGCACCTCCCCAGCCACCCAGAGCCTTTAACTGGGAAGCACTCGTCCCCCTCCTCGTCCACCCGGTCAAAGTCGAAATCATCGAGGCGCTGAGCTGGATCGGCCTCCCCCTCTCCGCCACCGACCTGGACCGGATCCTCCGCGGCCAGATCGGCGTCTCCCTCCTCTCCTACCACCTGCGCAAGCTCACCGAGGTCGGCGCGATCGAACGCGTGCGCCAAGAGCCCGTCCGCGGCGCAGTCCAGTCGTTCTACGCGCTGGCGCCCACCAACGGCTAAAGCTATTGAGCAGCTGGCTCGGCTGAGCTAGAAAAGAATGCCGCCAGCAATCTGGGTGAGGATGAGGGCTGCAACCCCGACGAACAACGCCCGGTCGATGACGCCGCGGACTTCGGCCACGCTCTTCCCGAGACTGTCGATCTTTTTCTCGAGGTCTCCCTTGACACCGTCGAGGTCGCCCTTGACGCCGTCGATCTTCGTGTCGCCTTTGACGCCGTCGATCTTCGTCTCTAGGTCGCCCTTGACGCCGTCGATCTTCGTCTCTAGGTCGCCCTTGACGCCGTCGATCTTCTTCTCGAGCCTCGCCTCCGTTTCTCCCAATCGGGTGCTCATCTCCGCTCTCAGGCTTTCGCCCTGCTTCTTCACCTCGACCTGAAGTCCGCGGATATCACCTTCGACGCGGGCGAAGCCATCATTGACCCTCTGGTTCAGGTCGTCGAGGCGATCGTCGGTCCACTTCTCTCTGGGTGCCATCAAGTGCATAAGCCTATCGTAATGTTTTGGCTGCTACAGCCGACCGGCCGATCCGCGACGACCTCTGCTTGGTTGTGCTGAAGCCGAAGGCCGGGTGACAGCGCGGTACGGTTCCCTGTGGCACTTGGCCAGGTAGTCATCCGTACCTCATTGACATACGAAAGCGCCCCGGGAAAATCAATGATGCGAATCATGTTGATCCTGGCTCCCGGGGCGCGCTTCCCAAAGTAACGCCTCGGGAGTTTTAAATGCAAGGGCCGATCTTCGCGGTCACCAACAAGATTCCGGACCCGGCCATCGATTTGCTGCGGAAGGCGGGGGAGCTGCGTTTCGACTCTCGCGAGGTGGCGATTCCCCGCCAGGACCTGCTCGAGCTGGTTGCGGGCGCCGATGCGCTCCTGACTCTCCTCCACGACCGGGTCGACGACGAGCTGCTGCAGGCAGCCGGGCCACAGCTGCGCTGTGTCGCCAACCTCGCCGTCGGCTACGACAACGTCGACCTCGAGGCGGCGGCGCGGCACGGAGTGACGGTGACTAACACCCCCGGCGTTCTCGACGACGCCACCGCCGACCTGACGCTGGGGCTGATCCTGGCGGCGACGCGGCGGCTGGCGGAGGGCGACCGGCTCGTTCGCTCCGGCCGCGAGTGGAGCTGGGGGATGGGCTTCATGCTCGGCAGCGGCCTGCAGGGCAAGCGCCTCGGGATCGTCGGTCTGGGCGGGATCGGCCGCAAGGTGGCAGAGCGCGCCCGCGCCTTCGGGATGGAGATCGCCTACCACTCGCGGCGCCCAGCGCCGACCGAGGTGGAGGAAGTGCTCGGGGCGGAGCGCCTCCCGCTGGAGATGCTGCTCGCAACCGCCGACGTGGTCAGTCTGCACACGCCGCTGAGCGAGGAGACGCGCCACCTGATCGGTGCCGCCGAGCTGGAGGCGATGAAGCGGAGCGCGGTCCTCGTCAACACCGCCCGCGGGCCCGTGGTCGACGAACAAGCCCTTGCCGCGGCCCTGGCCGAGGGGCAGATCGCCGCTGCCGGGCTCGACGTCTACGAGAACGAGCCGCGGGTCGAGCCGGCGCTTCTCTCGCTCGAAAACGTCGTCCTCGTCCCGCACCTCGGGTCGGCCACGGTCGAGACCCGCACGGCGATGGCCGTGCTGGCGGCCCGCAACGCGATCTCTGTACTAAGCGGCCAAGGGCCGCTGACTCCGGTCGCGTCACAATGAACAAGTGAGCGCGGTTACGGCGAAGCGGACGATCCGGCACCGAATCGGCGGCGAGGAAGCGAGCGGTTCCTCCTCCCGCACCTCGCCGGTCTGGGACCCCTCGACCGGGGACCAGCAGGCCGAGGTGGTGCTGGCCGAGCCCGCTGACGTCGACGCCGCGGTCGCGGCGGCGCGCGTGGCCTTCGCTGACTGGTCGGAGGCCTCGCTCAGCCGCCGCGCCAAGGTGATGTTCGCCTTCCGCGAGCTGCTCAACGCCAACGTCGAGAAGCTGGCGCGGATCGTCTCCTCCGAGCACGGCAAGGTGCTCGATGACGCCAAGGGCGAGGTCCTGCGCGGGCTCGAGGTCGTCGAGTTCGCCTGCGGGATCCCGCAGCTGCTGAAGGGCGAGTACTCCGACCAGGTCTCGACCACCGTCGACGCCTTCTCGTTCCGCCAGCCGCTAGGCGTCTGCGCCGGCATCACCCCGTTCAACTTCCCGGCCATGGTTCCGATGTGGATGCACCCGGTGGCGATCGCCTGCGGCAATACCTTCGTCCTCAAGCCCTCCGAGCGGGACCCCTCTGCCTCCAACCTCGTCGCGGAGCTCTACGCCGAGGCGGGGCTGCCCGCCGGTGTCTTCAACGTCGTCCACGGCGACAAGGTCGCGGTCGACGCCCTGCTCGACCACCCCGACGTCGCCGCGGTCTCCTTCGTCGGCTCGACCCCGATCGCCTCCTATGTCCACGCCCGCGCGACGGAGAACCGCAAGCGGGTGCAGGCGCTCGGCGGGGCGAAGAACCACGCCGTCGTCGTCCCCGGCGCCGATCTCGGCTACGCCGCCGATCAGCTCGCCGCGGCAGGCTTTGGCTCCGCGGGCCAGCGCTGCATGGCGATCTCGGTCGCGGTCGCCGCCGACGAGGTCGCCGACGACCTCGTCGAGGAGGTGGCGCGGCGGGCGCGGGAGATCAAGGTCGGCCCCGGCCTCGATCCCGGCTCGGAAATGGGCCCGGTGGTGACGCCGCAGGCGCGCGAGCGGATCGTCGACTACATCGGCCAGGGGGCTGACGCCGGCGCCAAGCTGACCGTCGACGGCCGCGGGCTAGATGTCGACGGCGGCGGCTTCTGGGTCGGGCCGACGGTGATCGACCAGGTCGACCCGAGCATGTCCGTCTACACCGACGAGATCTTCGGCCCCGTTCTCTCGGTCGTCCGCAGCCCTGGCCTCGACGAGGCGATCGAGCTGATCAACCGCAACCCCTACGCCAACGGCGCCGCGATCTTCACCGGCTCCGGCCACGAGGCACGCCGCTTCCAGCGCGAGGTCGAAGTCGGGATGATCGGCATCAACGTCCCGATCCCGGTGCCGATGGCCTTCTACTCCTTCGGCGGCTGGAAGGACTCCCTCTTCGGAGACCACCACATCCACGGCCCCGAGGGCGTCCGCTTCTACACCCGCGGCAAGGCAATCACCGCCCGCTGGCCCGCCACCAACACCGCCGGCCCCGGCGACGCCGGCTCGATGCACTTCCCGACTTCGAGCTGAAGTTGCAAGTCTTCGGGCACCGTTCCATATTCCAGAATCCAGAATGTGGAATAGCTAGAGTGGAGCTGTGCTTCGACCCCAAGATCTGGTTGTTCTTCTCAAGCTCACCTGCGTGCCCGCGGGAGGATGGACTTTTGCCAGCGTTGGACACGAACTGGGTCTGAGCAGCTCAGCGGTTCACCGCGGACTCGAACGTGCTGGGGCGGGCGGCCTTTACCAGCCTCGGCGGAAGGGGATAGTGCCGGGGGCGCTGGTTGAGCTCTTGGTGCATGGCGCCCGCTTCGTCTATCCGGCCCCCAGAAGCGGGGAAGCTCGCGGCCTGCCGACGGCTTGGGCGGCGCCGCCCCTCTCTGAGGCTCTCGTCTTCAACGCAGAGAACGCGCCGGTCTGGCCGGATGCCATGGGCGAAGTGCGTGGGATGGCGATCGAGCCGCTGCATCCGGCGGTTCCCGACGCCGCCCGGCGCGATCGGCGGTTGTGGGAACTGCTGGCGCTGTTCGACGCCATCCGGATCGGCGGTCCGCGCGAACGTCATCTCGCGGCAGAGATGCTGGAGCAGAGAGTCGCGGGGGAAGAGTGGGAATGAACCCCGCAAATCTCCTGATGCTGGAAATGACGTGCGAGCATCTTGACGATCTAGTCGACGAGATTGTCTTCGTCGGCGGAGCAACCGTCGAGCTCTGGGTGACCGATCCGGCTGCCCCCGAATTTCGCCTCACGGAAGACGTCGACGTGGTCGTCGAGGTGACCACGCGACAGGACTACTACCGCCTAGAAGACAGGTTGCGGAACCTCGGATTCGAAAACGATCAGGAAAGCGGTGTGATCTGTCGGTTCAAGCACCCCGAGTCAAGCCTCTTGCTTGACGTTATGCCGACCGAGGCCTCGATCCTGGGCTTTGAGAACCGGTGGCAGGCGGAGTCGTTCTCCCATGCCGTAGAGGTTGCTCTGCCGAAGGGGCAGCGGATCCGAGCCCTTCCCCCGCCGTATTTGCTGGCGACGAAGCTCGAGGCGTTCGATGCTCGGCACAAGCTCGACTTCTACGGCAGCCGCGACTGGGGCGACGTAATTGCGCTCGTGGATGGGCGCGAGGAGCTGGTTGACGAAATGGGCAGGGCCTCCGAGCCTGTGAGGAGGTATGTGGCCCACCGGCTGCGCGAGCTTTCCGGCCATCGCGATTTCGATCCCGGTGTCGAGGGAGCCCTTCCCTCCAGTCCCGAGTCGCGGGACCGTGTCGATTACGTCATCCTGCCGAGGATTCAAAGTTTGATCGGCGACTGATGAAACACCTGGGAACTAAGCCCCTCCACGAGGGCAAGCACGTCGACTTCGTCGCCAAGCGGTACCGGCGCGCGGACGGCAGCGAGGTTGAGCGGGAGATCGTCGAGCATCCTGGCTCGGTCGCGGTGATCGCCTACGACGAGGAGTTCGCCTACCTGGTGGCGCAGCCGCGGGAGGCGGTCGAGGAGGACGAGCTGCTGGAGATCCCGGCCGGGACGCTGGACAAGGAGGGGGAGCGGGAGCTGGAAGCGGCGCAGCGGGAGCTGGCCGAGGAGGCCGAGCTGCGGGCCGAGCACTGGAGCCTCCTCCACGTCATCTACCCCAGCCCCGGCTTCCTGACTGAGAAGGTGACGATCTTCGAGGCGACCGGCCTTTCGCCGGCAAGCGGTGAGCGCGACGACGACGAGGAGATCGAGATCGTCCGCCTGCCGCTGGCCGAGATCGAGCAGGCCCTGCCCGAGATCCGCGACGCCACCACGGTGATCGCCCTGCTGCGTCTGAAGGAGAAGGTCGCCGGGTAGAGGAGGGCTCCGTGTTTCTCTTCTTCTCCAACAACCTCGGCTGCGGCGGCTCGCTGCTCGTCTCCGCCGTGGTGACGCTGGTCCTGCTGCTGCTCTTCGGCGTAATCGAACTCGGCTAGCGCGGGCGCCGGCGGACCGGGCGCTCGCGGGCGGCTGCTTCCCGCAGGCGGCGCTGCGACTCGGCGGCGTTGGCGATGGTGAGGTTTGCGAGGAATCTCATGATGGCCTCCTCTGGCGATTGATGACACCGGCTAACTTGATTTGCCGGTTTCACAGACACTAGCTAAACTCTTTAGGCGGTGTCAACTCAGCTTAATAAAGCCCTGCAGCCTGAGATCGACCTGCTGGTCGAGTTCGTCAACACGCACGATCTCGAGGAGGAGACGGACTCGATCGCCGAGTTCCAGCAGCTCTCCGACTGGATCGCCGAGCAGACCGGGGAGCACGTTGGCGCCCTCGACGAGGAGGACATCGCCCGTGTCCTCGCCCTGCGCGAGTCCCTGCGGGCGCTGCTCCGCACCCACAACGGCGAGGAGGTCGACGAGCGACACCTGGGGCCCCTGCGCGAAGCCGCCGAGCGCAGCCGCTTCCGCACCACCTTCTCCGCCGCCGACGAGCTGCAGATCACCCCCGCCCGCTCCGACCTCACCGGCTTCGAAGCCCGCCTCCTCCTCGCGATCGAGCGCCTTCAGTCCCAGGGCGCCTGGCCCCGCCTCAAAGCCTGCACCGACGACGGCTGCCAGTGGGCCTTCTACGACGCCACCCGCAACCGCTCCCGCACCTGGTGCTCGATGGAGGAGTGCGGCAACCGCGAGAAGACGCGCCGCTATCGGCAGCGCAGGAGCGGGGGCTAGGCGGCGGTATCGTGACCCTGTGAGGCACACGGTCGAGCAAGCGCGGTCGCTCTTGGCGGAACGCCTGCGCGAGCGGTTGCCGGAGCTGAAGACCGCGATCCAGACGCGGGTCTACTCGATCTCCGATCCGCGCGAGGTCAGCGACCCGGCCTACGTCGAGGGCCTGAACGCCGCGCTTGCCGCCGCGGTCGAGTACCGGCTCGAGGTGCTCGAGGTCGGCGAGCGCAGCGCCTCGGAGGTGCCGGCGGCGCTGCTGGCGCAGGCCCGGCTCGACGCGCGCGACCGGGTCCCCCTCGACACCGTCCTGCGGCGCTACTTCGCCGGCAACGCCCTCTTCGCCGACTTCCTCGCCGAAGAGGCCGAGCGCGAGGGCGTTCCCAACGCGACCCTCCGCAGCCTGCTCGCCGCCCAGGCGACGGTCGGCGACCGCCTCCTCGCTGCGGTCAGTGCCGAGCACGCGCGCGAGGCGCAGGTCCGCCCGAGCGGCACCGCCGAGCGGCGGCGGGAGACGGTGAAACGTCTGCTGGCGGGCGAATTCGTCGACCACGCCGAGCTCGAATACGACCTCGACGCCCAGCACCTCGGGCTGATGGCGAAGGGCCAGGGGGTGGAGTCGCTGCTGCGCGAGCTGGCGAAGCGACTCGATCGCCGGCTGCTGGCGGTGAAGCGCGAGGAGGAGCCGACGTGGGCGGTCTGGCTCGGCGGCAGCCGGACGCTGGAGGCCGAGGAGGCGGTACGGGTCGTCGCCGCGCTCGCTCCCAAGGGCCTGACCGTGACTGTCGGCGAGCCGGCCGAGGGGCTTGCGGGCTGGCGCTTCAGCCACCTGCAGGCAAAGGCGGCGCTGGCCGTCACCGAGCGCCGCGGCGCGACCGTCGTCCGCTACGCCGATGTCGCGATCGAGGCGGCGACGCTGCGCGACGATCTCCTCGCCAAGTCCCTCCGCCAGCTCTACCTCGAGCCGCTGGAGCAGATGCGCGACGGCGGCAAGGACGCGCGGGAGACGCTGCGCGCCTACTTCGCCGCCGAGCGGAACGTCTCCTCGACCGCCGCAGCCCTCGGCGTCGACCGCCGCACGGTCCGCAACCGCATCCGCGCGATCGAGGAGCTGCTCGGCCGGCCGCTCAACGTCGTCGCGGCCGACCTCGAGATCGCACTGCGGAGCGACCCCTCCGGGTGGAGGGGTCGCTCAGCAGGCGGATAACTAGAGGCCGAGCTGGTAGAGCGGGGGCAGATCCCAGGCGGCCACCTGCTTGCCGACTTTCGCCGCGATCTCGTCCGAGAACCGGTAGTGGACGCCCTCCCAGACGCGGCCGTCGATCGTCTCCTGGGTGATCTGCGACCAGCGCGTGTAGGTGTGGACTGAGCCTGGAGCCGTCGCGCTGGTGGCGTCGACCGGCTCCGGTGCCCGCGGCCCGGTCAGCCACGTCAGCACGCCCTCGGCCGCTCCGGCGTAGCCGGCGTGGTCGCTCGGGTACTCCGGGTGGCGGGGGGTCGCCAGCAGCGGCGTCCAGGTTGGATCGGGATCGACGCTGCCGGTCCGGATCGCCGTCACCGGTGCGGACGCATCGCCGCCGTTCAGCAGGACGAGCGCTGCCGCGAGAGCCACGACGAGCGCCGCCAGGGCGTGGCGCGTCCGCCGTCGAGCGGCATTGGGGTAGGGACTCATCTAGATCGTGCCTCCTTGGTGCTTGGGAGATTGGAGGCCTGATCCCGCTGCCGGCCGGGTCAAGCCGGCGGCCATATTACATAAAGTTGATCAACTTCATCAGGAATAAGGTGGGGCGGCGGAGAGCCACTGCCGCTCCTTCGAGCGCATCACCGGCGTCGCCAGGGTGCTGCCCGCGCGGCGTTGGAGGACGCGGAGCCGGGAGTCGGCCGGCGGGAGCAGCTTCGCGAGCTGGCGGTACTCCTTCGAGACCTGGCTGGTGCGGAAGACCTCGGCCACCGCGGTGAGGAGGTCGGCGGCGGTGGCGACCGTCGTCCGCGCGATCTCCTCGTCCTCGACCTTGACGACCAGCTCGGCCGGGTAGCTGCGGAGTGGCGGCGGCTGCTGCGGCGACGCGGCCGCGGCGGCGATCGCCTCGCGGAGGGCGACGTGGGCGTTGGCGGGCTCGATCGAGCGGGCGCGACCACGCCCTTCGCCCTCCTTGGTGGTGAGGAGGCGGGCGCTGCCGAGCTCGCCCTCGCGCATCTCCTCCAGCAGCCAGCGGTCGCCGGCGGCGACGAGGATCGGGACCCCCTCGGCGGCCAGCGCCTGCGCGTAGGTCTGGGTCTCGCTCAGCGAGTCCCCGTCCAGCAGCACCTCCATCCCCCATACAAAGGTGTGGGAGCAGAAGCCGCGCGGGCTCGGGGTGCGGGCGTGGTGGCCGATCATCACGACCGCGTCGAGCGGGCCGCCGTGGGCCTTCGCCATCGACGGCTCCGCCTCGGTCAGCGCCAGGTCGGCGATCGGCCGCACCTCGACGCCTTCGGGCATCCGCTCGCGTTCGACGTTGGTCCCGACCATGTGCCAGTCGCCGACCGAGATCCGCTCCGCGCCGGCGGCGCGCAGCGCTCCGATCGCGACCAGGACCTCGTCGGTCATCTGCCGGCGGCCGCGGCGGTAGGCCGCCGGGTGGGAGGGCAGGCAGTCGCGGTAGCTCTCGATCCCCGCGATCCCCTCCATGTCCGCGGCAATCAAGACGTCCACGGCGATGCTCGGCCGGCGCTACGCAGCGAGTCGCCGCTGGGCACGGCGGCGCAGCTGGATCACTTCGCCGCCCTTCATCTCCACGGCTTCGAACTCGGCGACGGAGAGGACGACGTAGCTGTAGCCGCAGGGGCAGACCTCGCGCTCGACGTCCTCGAGGGTCTCGACGACGGCCTCGGTCTCCTCGGCGCAGCTGGAACAGACGACGGTCAATTGCAACATGGCTCGATGGTTGCGAGAGGCCCGGACGGCAAGGTGGAATTGCATTGAGTCTTGCGTCAGCGTGAAGCGAACCTTTCACGCGAAGCGGTTATTCCTCAAAAATCACCTATTGCCGAAAATAGATCTGCTTAATAAGACTCACCCTTGTCCATTCACGACAGGGGAGACGTCTTCATGGTTCGGTTCGGTGGGTCTCGGTTTCGCTGGATCTTCGCATTCGCTGTGCTGCTCGTCGCGGTCTCGGCGATGCCGGTTCTGGCGGATGAACCTCCCGTCCCCGCGAGCGATGAAATCGAGCCGCTGCCATCGGCGCTGCAGGCGCAGGCCGACTGGCTGCCCGACGCGACCGAGGTGAGCGAAGGCATCGCCGCCGTGGAAAGCGAAGAAGCCGACCGCGAAGAGGAACTGGAAGAACCGCAGGCCGTTCGCGAACGGGAAGAGTCGACGGACGCCTTCGCGGAGGTCAGCGCCGCCGGTGCCGAAGACCTGCTGCAGGGGATCTTCGCCGAGCAACTGGCGATGCTGAACGCCGACCCCGCCCGGGCGATCACCGGCGCCGACGAGGTCGAGCCGGTGGGGACGACGGCCGTGACCGTCACCGAAGACGGCGACAGCGCCCTGCTCGACGCCGGCATCCCGGTCCGGACCGAGGACGAGGACGGCGACGTGCGCCACCTCGACCTCTCGCTCGAAGCGACTGAAGCGGGCTTCGAGACCGACAACTCGCTCAGCGAAGTCGCGATCGGCGATTCTGCTGCCGATCCGGTTCGGGTCGGCGGAGCTGGCCTCTCGATCACCCAGCTCGGCGCAGACGCGGGTAGCGACGCGCGCCGCTTCGGCGAGCAAAGCGTCTTCAGCCACGAGTCCCTCACCGATACCGACACCCTGGTCGCGCCGACCGCCCGGGGGGTCGAGATCTT
>Ga0184624_10000075_pt1 | contig 23445 bp, 25 predicted proteins | sample PLM3_5_b1_FD_133157 | JGI IMG/M metagenome (GOLD analysis project Ga0184624, IMG submission 133157) | Groundwater sediment microbial communities from an aquifer in East River, Colorado, USA - PLM3_5_b1 | ecosystem: Environmental > Terrestrial > Soil > Riparian zone | place: USA: East River...
GGCTGGATAAGTATGTGGGTGAAATTGTAAAAGCAATTGAACAAAGAGGGCTGGCGGAAAACACATTAATAATTTTCACCAGCGATAATGGGCCTCATAAAGAAAATGGAGGCGATCCGGAGTTCTTTAACAGCAATGGAATTTATAAAGGAATAAAAAGAGACTTGTATGAAGGGGGAATAAGAGTCCCTTTCATTGCTTACCTGCCAGGAAAAATAAGATCATCAGTAATAGACAAACCTGCAGCTCTTTGGGATATGTATCCTACATTTCTTCAAATGGCAGGAGTGCCTGTTAAGAAAAAAATAGATGGCATTTCATTAGTGCCGACCTTATTTCAAACAGGCAAACAAAAACAACATGAATATTTTTATTGGGAGTTTCATGAGAATGATGGCCGCCAGGCCATACGTTGGGGAAAATGGAAAGCTATAAAACTAGCCGTAACTAAAATTTCCGATCCGGCTATTGAGTTATATGATCTGGATAAAGACCCTCAGGAGGTAAATAATATAGCTGCACAAAATCCGGAGGTAGTTAAGAAGTTGGCAGCATTGTCTTCAAAAGAACATCGCTATGATCCTGATTGGCCTTTATTGTTTAAAGAGATAAAAAAATGATTATAATTAGATATCATTTATGTCTTTGACCCAAAATATTTTTTCCCAGACGAGTCTCTTTGTATTGAGACATTATTCAATTCAGCGGAGACTCGTCCGGGAAGAATAGTTCGCCACGGCGAAATGGTTATTAGTTATGGAAGGATTTGCGCTATATTTTTTGCTTTTATTTATTCTATTAATAATATTTTCAATTCTTGTTTTGAAAATACTTCTTTTGTTGTTAAAAATTCAAATTCACTATTTAATAATTTTTGTTTTGGCTTGCCTATTGGCATGGAAACTGTTTGACAGTAATCTCTTTTTCGCATCAGATTTACTATACTGCTTTTTATCTATACTTGTTCTTGCCATTATTTGGCTGGTATTAGATCATTATCGAAGCATAAATAAAAATAAGGACCAATGAGAATTGACCTCATGTTCTGTAAAAAAAAATCCTTGCGTGAAAGGGATTACCAATAAATAGTTTCTTGAACAAAATGGGCAAATATGCATACGTTACTCCAATATTTTATTTTTTGGCAACCTATCTACTGACAAACCACTTTCATCCAGAGGCTCACTGCTTACATAAAAGGAAAACGCATAAAGAGGTGACCGGTATGCATTAGTTAATTTACTTCCGATTGTTCTTTCAAAGAAGATATTTTTTTTGGGATAGCCCAACCAACTTAATTCTATGGTTGTATCGGTGTTGTAATAATAATAGTGCATATCATATTTACCTGGCGGGAAGTTGTCGCTTTTAAGTCTGAACGCTTGTGGGTCCTTAGTAATAAAATAAACATACCCGTTATTAAAGGTCAGTGGCTTAATAGTACTACTGCTGTCATTGAATATAAGGTTTACCCATCCCGTGTAATTCATCGGAATAAAAATATGTACGCTGTTTTTAGTTTGTGCATTAGAACAACCAAACAATAAAAAGGTAACACAAACTACGATCAGTGTTTTTACCATAATCATTTCAATAATTGTTTTTAGCCTCCTCCAGGATTTGGGTCACACTTATCTTCAAATTAAGCCATAAATTGAAATTCATTTATGTCTTTCAGAAAGAATTTTTATAACATCCTGCAGTTTATTATTCTTTGCCTGTAATAAGACAAGATAGTGGTAAAGCAGATCAGCAGCTTCGCCCAAAAATTTTTCTTTATTATCGTCTTTACTTTCGATCACAAGTTCAACAGCTTCTTCTCCCACTTTCTGTGCAATTTTATTTATTCCCTTTGCAAAAAGCGACGAAGTATATGATGAAGCGGAAGGATTATTTTTTCTATCAGCAATTATTCCTTCCAGTTTCTCCAATGAAAATGACGAGTTGTCTTCATTAAAGCAAGTATCGGCGCCGGTATGGCAAACGGGCCCGGTGGGAGAGGCTTTGATCAGCAATGTATCGTTATCACAATCAACAATAATTTCTTTCACCAATAAAAAATTATTACTTGTTTCCCCTTTTGTCCAAAGACGTTGTTTGCTGCGGCTGAAAAAAGTGACTTTGCTATCAGCTTTTGTTTTGGCAAATGATTCTTCATTCATAAAACCAAGCATCAGTACTTTATTACTTATACTGTCTTGTATAATAACAGGCATCAAGCCATCTGCATATTTTGAAAAATCTGGGGTCATACGAAATATTTTAGGTTTTATCAGCTTTCGATTCGTCGTTTTTATCGCTATCCGGTTTTTGCAACTGGTTCATCAATCTCTCAAATCTTTCTTCCCGGCGTTCATGCTCATTTTCTCTTCTTATGCCAGCCTTCCTCGTCATATATGCGTTAAGAATAATGGCAGCAACTAATATTACCAGGATAATAATTATCATAAACGGACAGTTATATTTTTCCGATGCAAAAATTGTTTTAGATCAGGGATTGCCACTTCTTTAAAATGAAAAATACTTGCAGCTAATGCAGCATCCGCTGATGCTTTTTCAAATACTTCCACAAAATGCTCCATATTACCCGCCCCACCGCTTGCAATGATCGGAACCGGTAATGACTCCGAAAGCAGTTTTGTTATTTCAATTGCAAAACCATTTTTTGTTCCATCATGATTCATGGATGTAAGTAAAATTTCACCTGCACCCCTGTCAACAGCTTCGGTAGCCCAGTCAAAACATTTTTTTTCTGTCTTTGTTCTTCCGCCATTCAGATAAACATACCACTCACCATCTCCTTCTTTTTTTGTATCAATGGCAAGTACCACACACTGGCTGCCGAATTCTTTGGAAAGCTCGTTTAACAATTGCGGGCTTTTAAATGCAGAAGTGTTTACCGAAATTTTATCAGCCCCATTTTGCAATAATACATTTACATCTTCCACACTGCTGATACCGCCGCCAACAGTAAAGGGGATATTTACGTGATGGGCAATTTTATTTACAAGCTCACTCAATGTTTTTCTTTTTTCTATGGTTGCGGTTATATCAAGAAAAACCAATTCATCGGCGCCTTCTTTTGCATACAATGCGCCCAATTCAACCGGATCACCAGCATCACGAAGGTTAATAAAATTGGTTCCTTTTACAGTTCTGCCATCTTTAATATCCAAACAAGGTATGATCCGTTTTGTCAGCATAGTTATTTCCTTGAGCTTAATGCAACTTTAATTCCTAATCCAACTAATAATATTCCTGTGATCTTGTTCTGCCATTTGATGAATCCCTGCTTATCGGCTAACCAGTTTCCTAATTTACCAAACAACATAGCTACAATTATATTTACAATTGTTCCGGAAAAATTGAACCATAAACCTAATAATAGAATTTGCAAAGCAGCGTTCCCTTTTTCAGGATGAATGAACTGGGGAAGAAATGCAAGAAAGAATAAAGCCACTTTTGGATTCAGTACATTGGTAAAAACTCCCTGCCAGAATAATTTGGAAAGTGGTTTCTTTTCAATAGCGTTATTAAGATTGAATTTATTTTTTTTACTTAAAAATGATCTTATACCGAGGTAAATTAAGTAAGCAGCCCCAACATATTTTATAATATCAAATGCAACTGCCGAGTTCGCAATAATTGCCGACAAGCCAATAACCGCAGCGAGTAAATGAACAATGCAACCGCCGGCGATACCTAAAGATGATACAATACCAGCTTTCACTCCCTGCGATGCACTTCTTGTTGCTACATACAGCATATCATTACCCGGCGTAATATTCAAGACCAGGCTGGCAAATGCAAACAACAAGAAATCATCCAGGCTTATCATAAAAATAGTTTTAGATCCTTGAGGAATATTTTTTTCTCATAAATTGCTTTTCCAACAATTGCACCACTGCATCCGGCTTCTCTGAGTTGTAACAGGTCATCAATCGATGAAACACCACCACTTGCAATTAAGTCAATTGAAGGATGGCTGTTCAATATCTTTTTATACAGGTCGATCCCCGTCCCTTGCAATAACCCGTCTTTACTGATATCGGTACAAAAAAATTGTTTCACTCCTTTTGTCTTGTAATTTTCTATTAAGTCAAATACAGACAGATCAGTTGTTTCTGTCCAGCCTTTTACCGCAAGTTTTTCTTCTTTAACATCAGCGCCGATCATAAATCTATCAACACCAAATTCCAATAGCCATCCTGTGAATGTTTTTTCATCTTTTACTGCAATGCTTCCCACTGCGGCAAAGCTGGCGCCTGAGTCAAAACAAATGCTTACATTTTTTTTGGTACTAATGCCGCCGCTAAAATCAATTACCAGTTCAGTTTTAGAAGCAATTTGTTCCAGCACTTTCCAATTTTTAACCTCACCTGCCTTTGCTCCATCGAGATCTACAAGATGCAATCTTTGCAATCCTGCATTTTCGAATTCTTTGGCTACTTCCAAAGGGTCTTCATTATAAATTTTCTTCTGTTCATAATCTCCTTTGGTAAGACGAACGCATTTGCCTTCGATAATATCAATTGCCGGTATTATAAACCCCCAATCCCGCCAAAGGCGGGACTTTGAAGTTTCGCTTGTCGATATATTTTTCTTCTCGTTCATAACTTCAAAAAATTTGAAAGAATTGTTTCCCCCACCGTTGCTGATTTTTCAGGGTGAAACTGTACGCCATAAAAATTATTTTTTTTCAAAGCACTGCTGTAAGGTTGTACATAGTCCGTTGTTGCAATTGTATGCTCGCCTTTTGAAGCATAATATCCATGAACAAAATAACAGTAGCCATTTTCTGTTACATTTTTAAAAAGATCAGTTTTTAAATCATAGATAGAGTTCCAGCCAATCTGGGGGACCTTAAAGTCCCGCCTTTGGCGGGATTGGGGGCTAAACTTTTTAACGTCTTCATCAAAAATTCCCAAACACTTTGTATCATTCTCTTCAGAATATTTACACATTAGCTGCATGCCGAGGCAAATACCCAGTACAGGCTGTGTCAATGAGCAAATGAGCTTGTCCAAGTTTCTATCTTTTAAATAATTCATTGCAGTACTTGCTTCACCAACTCCCGGAAAAATTACTTTATCAGCATTTTTTATTTCATCAGCGTTATCAGTAACCAGTGCGGTATGACCAATTCTTTCCAATGCATATAAAACTGACCGGATATTTCCTGCGTTATATTTTAAGATGGCAATTTTCAAAGTATTCCTTTTGTTGTTGGCAGAAACATATTCTCCACATCTCTTTTTATAGCCATTTTAATTGATTTGGCAAATGCTTTGAAAATAGACTCGATCTTATGATGTTCATTATCGCCTTCTACTTTTATATTCAAATTGCATTTTGCTGCATCACTGAATGATTTAAAAAAATGGTAGAACATTTCTGTTGGCATATCGCCAATTTTCTCTCTGGAAAATTTTGCAGTCCAAACTAGCCAGCTTCTTCCGCCAAAATCAATAGCCACTTGGGCAAGGCTATCATCCATTGGTAATAAAAACCCATAGCGATTAATACCTGCTTTATTTCCCAGGGCTTTTGCAAAGGTCTCGCCTAATGCTATTGCAGTGTCTTCAATTGTATGATGTTCGTCAATATGCAGATCGCCATTTACTGTGATCTTTAGATCAGTTCCACTATGACGCCCCAGTTGGTCAAGCATGTGATTGAAAAAGCTTAAACCTGTATTAATTTCAGTTTTACCATTGCCATCAAGATTCAATTCAATATTGATGTTTGTTTCATTGGTATTTCTCTCATGCTTCATTACACGGTTTCCCAGCTTTAAAAACTCATAGATCTTTTTCCATTCAGTTGTTTCCAAAGCGATCGTTGAGTGCAATGTTTTTAATGTATCGCTGATCTCTGCACCACCTAGATTTGGGTCATTGTTTATCCAGATCGCTTTGCAACCAAGATTTTTTGCCAATTGCACATCGGTAATTCTATCACCGATCACAAATGAGTTTGCCAGGTCGTATTCAGAAGAGTTCAAATATTTTGTAAACATGCCAACACCCGGTTTTCTTGTCGGAGCATTTTCCTTTGCAAAGGTTTTATCGATCAGCACTTCGCTGAAATTTATACCTTCATTTTGTAATTGTCTTAAAATAAAATTGTGTACAGGCAAAAAAGTTTCTTCAGGAAAAGAGGCTGTTCCTAATCCGTCCTGGTTAGTCGGCATCACTAATTCATAATCGAGTTCTTTAGCAATTCTCGAAAGCCAGGTAAACACACTGGGATAAAATTCAAGTTTGTCAAATGAATCTATCTGGTAAGTAGGAGGTGCTTCTTTGATAATTGTGCCATCCCTGTCAATAAATAAAATTTTTTGACCCCCGTTCTCCGCCGCCGCGGAGGAGCTTAGATTTGGTGAATCCATCTAATTTGATTTTAGTTTTGATAACTCTTCTATCAATTGTTTGTTCTCTTCTGGTGTACCAATAGTAATTCGCAAACTGTCTTCACATAATACAACTTTGCTTCTGTCCCGAACAATAATTCCTTTTTGACAAAGCTGTTCATATTTTTTTCTTGCATCTGTCATTTTCACCAATAAAAAATTTGCATCGGAGGGATAAACTTCTTCTGTGAATGAAAGACTTAATAAATCATTCCTCAATCTTTCTCTTTCAACTACAGTTGTGGCAATATGCTCATTTACCCAGTCAATATTTTCCAATGCTTCCAATGCCAGCAGTTGAGTGGCTGTATTTATATTATAAGGATATTTTACTTTGTTCATCAGTTCAATGATCGGTTGCGCGGCAAACGCCATTCCTAATCTTAGTCCTGCCAATCCCCATGCTTTACTCAGGGTTTGCATAACAACAAGATTTGGATATTCTGTTAACTCGGCAATAAATGATCTTTGTTTGGAATAATTAATATAAGCTTCATCTATTACAACAATACCATCAAAATTATTCAGGATAATCTCTACGTCAGGACGGTTAATGCTATTGCCAGTGGGATTGTTGGGTGAACAGATAAAAATTAGTTTAGTAAAAGGATCAATTGCATTTGCAATTCCATCAATGTCTAATTGATATTCTTTTGCCAGGGTGACCTTTTTTATTTTCACATCATTCATTTCGGCACACACTTCGTACATACCGTAAGTAGGAGGCAGGATGATCGTATTATCACGACCCGGTTCACAAAAGATGCGGTATAAAAGATCAATTGCTTCATCGCTTCCATTGCCGAGAAAAATATTTTGGGCAGGAACTCCTTTGATCTTACTTAGTTTTTCTTTTACCTGCAATTGCAATGGGTCGGGATAACGATTGAAATTGTCAGGCAATGGCGATCCAAAAGAATTTTCATTCGCATCAAGATAAATGGACGCATTCCCGGTAAATTCATGCCTGGCGGATGAGTAAGCAGTCATCTTTTTGATATTATCACGAATCAAACTGTCTAAATTAAATTCCATAGTGTTATTATTCTTTAAGCCTTATTGCTACTGCATTTTTATGCGCATCCAACCCTTCTGCTTCTGCCATTTGCATCACAGTGTTTCCAATATTTGTTAATCCTTCTTTTGTTAGTTGCTGGAATGTTATCTTTTTTACAAAACTATCAACTGAAACGCCGCTATACATAGCCGCATGCCCATTTGTTGGTAAAGTATGATTGGTGCCACTTGCATAGTCACCAACTGATTCTGGTGAATAATTACCAATAAAAACAGATCCTGCCGATATTACTTTATCAGTTAACTCTTCAGCATTCTCACAGGAAAGAATTAAATGCTCAGGCGCATAGAGATTTGACAGATCAATTGCTTCATCGATCGATCTCAATAAAACAACTTTACTACTTGCTAAAGCTTTTTCAACAATTTCTTTTCTCGGCAACCCATTCAATTGTTCTTTTATAAATAGCTGTACTTTTCTGGCAACTTCTTCGCTTGTAGTTAATAAGATCACTTGTGAATCTGCTCCATGTTCAGCTTGTGATAAAAGATCTGCCGCAACAAACCCGGGGACTGCCATTTCATCTGCGATCACTAAAACTTCTGATGGACCTGCAGGCAAATCGATCGCTACTCCTTCCTTTTGAATCAATTGCTTGGCAGCAGTTACATATTGATTACCGGGCCCGAATATTTTAAACATTTTTGGAATGCTCTCAGTTCCATAAGCCATTGCCGCTATAGCCTGCACACCACCAATTTTAAAAATTTTACTAACACCACAAAGATTCGCTGCATATAATATAGCAGGGTTGATGGATCCATCTTTTGATGGAGGGGTACAAAGAATGATCTCTTTACAACCAGCGATAACAGCAGGAATTGCTAACATTAAAACTGTTGAGAAGAGTGGGGCAGAGCCTCCGGGAATATAAATGCCAACTTTTTCAATGCTTACTGACCTTCGCCAGCAATTTATGCCCGGCATTGTTTCAATCACTTTTATTTCTTCAATTTGTGAAAGATGAAATTTTTCAATATTTAATTTTGCTTGCTGTATTGCATCTTTTAATTCTTGTGATAATAAATTTTCAGCAGCTTTTATTTCTTTTTCACTTACTGTAAGTTTTTTCAATTTTACTCCGTCAAATTCCTTTGTGTATTTGCGAATGGCTTTATCTCCTTTATCTTTTACTTTATCCAGGATTTTTTTCACGGTTTTTTCCAAAGATGCATTTTCAAAAACAGGTCTTTTAATTAATTCCTGCCATTCTTTTCTATCCGGGTATTTGATCACTTTTATCATCTTAATCTTTTAAAATCCTAAAATCGTAGTTCTATATTATCATCTTCTCAATTGGCACTATCAATATTCCCTGCGCCCCGTTTGCTTTCAGGCTTTCGATCACTTCCCAAAAATCATTTTCACTTATAACTGAATGTACAGAACTCCATCCTGATTCTGCCAAGGGTAAAATGGTGGGGCTTTTCATCCCGGGTAAGATCTTGACAATAGCATCCAGCTTATCATTTGGCGCATTCAGCAAAACATATTTATTGTTCTTTGCTTTTTTTACCGCTTTTATTCTGAATAATAATTTATCAAGGAGGGATTGTTTTTCAGCAGATAGGTTTTTATTACTTATTAATACCGCTTCAGATCTTAAAATTGTTTCCAGTTCTGTGAGCTCATTGCTAAATAATGTACTTCCTGAACTAACCAGGTCGCAAATAGCTTCAGCTAAACCAATTTTTGGCGCTATTTCTACAGAGCCGCTGATCTCCTGGATAGTGGCGTTTATATTTTTTTCTTTCAGATAATTCGAAAGGATCAATGGATAACTGGTAGCAATTTTTTTTCCATTCAGATCAACAACAGATTTTATAGTGCCTGTTTTTGGAATAGCGATCGATAACCGGCATTTCCCAAAACCTAATTTTTCAACTGAAGTAACCTTTTTATTTTTTTCTGCGATCACATTCTCTCCAACAAAACCAATATCGGCAACTGCATCCTGTACATATTCGGGAATGTCGTCATCTCTAAGAAAAAATACTTCCAAAGGAAAATTAGCGGCTTGCACTCTTAGCTGGTTATTGCCATTGCTTATATCTATACCGCATTCTTTCAGCAAAGCCATTGAACCATCATAAAGCCTCCCTTTTTTCTGCACCGCAATTTTTAAATTCTCAGTCATTGTATAAAGTTTATAAAAGAAAAAGGGCTTACATCAGTAAGCCCTTAAAAAGTTTATGTTGTACATAATACCATCATGGCCTACCGGTCTGGTAAGATATGATGATGGTTATGTGTACGATTGATCATTGCGAAACAAAAATAGGGGAAATTATTAATTAGGTTTTGGAATTTTTTGCGGCAACTGATACAGTTGGACAACCGTATCTTTTGGATGTTGCACACGAACAAACGCTAATTGCGATGATAACTAGAGCAAAACCGGCGAGTAATTTATTTTTCATAAAGGGATTTTTACATTAACGGCTAAACGTATTATTTATTTTGTAAAGATAAGCCAGTTTTTTTAAGTTCAGGCATTTGGAAGCCAACAATCTCTTAACTTTACCGCCCCGAAAAACCCGAACTAAAATAACATGCTCCAACTCACAAAACCCCTGGCTTTTATTGACTTAGAAACGACCGGGATCAATCTTGCGACAGACAGGATCATTGAAATTGCTATAATTAAGGTACTTCCTGATGGTAAGCGCAGTATCAAACGCAAGCTCATACATCCCCAAATGGCTATCCCAAAACAGTCAAGCGATGTACACGGCATTACAGATGAGATGGTAAAAGATGCACCGGCATTCAAGGATGTTGCTCATGAATTGAAACAAATGCTGGATGGCTGCGATATTGCCGGGTATAATAGTAACCGGTTTGATATACCGCTGTTGGTCGAAGAATTTTTGCGTGCCGATGTCGACTTTGATATGAAAGGAAGAAGATTGCTTGACGTGCAGAATATTTTTCATAAAATGGAACAGCGTACTTTAAGCGCTGCCTATAAATTCTATTGTAATAAAAATCTTGATGGAGCACATAGCGCCGAAGTAGATGCAGGTGCAACTCACGAAATTTTGATCGCACAGTTGGGACGCTATCCAGATCTTGGTACTTCCATTGATTCGGTTTTAAAACTGATCGGTGAAGAACCGATCGTTGATTTTGCACGACGTTTTATAATGGAAAACGGTGTTGAGATATTCAATTTTGGTAAATACAAAGGCAAGTCTGTTGCTGATGTGTTGAGAACCGAACCCCAATACTATGACTGGATGATGAAAGGCGACTTTCCGCAATACACAAAACAAAAACTCACCGAAATAAGAACCCGTAGCCTGCTGAAGAAGAATTAACAATCATACTTCAATTTTTTATCCGGGGCACAATCAAATATTGTAAATTCGTTTTCCCTGAAACCAACACTTTTGGAGAAACTTGTCATTATACCTACTTACAATGAACAGGAGAATATTGCGAATATTCTTGCTGCTGTTTTTGGCTTGCAACAAGATTTTCATGTATTGGTCATTGATGATGGTTCGCCGGATGGTACTGCACAGATCGTAAAAGATCTTCAACCAAAATATAGTGGTCAATTATTTTTAGAAGAAAGAACAGGCAAGCTTGGTTTGGGTACAGCATACATTCATGGTTTCAAATGGGCATTGGCAAAGGGATATAATTTCATTTTTGAAATTGATGCCGATTTTTCTCATAACCCAAAAGATCTGACCCGGCTCTATGACGCTTGCAAGAAAGATGGAGCCGATGTTGCAGTTGGTTCCCGTTATGTAAGTGAGGGTGGTGTTATCAACTGGCCATGGGACAGGATCGCATTATCAAAAGGAGCCTCCCTTTATACAAGAATGATAACATGGATGCCGATAAAAGACCCTACCGCTGGTTTTGTTTGTTATAAAAAAGAAGTGTTGGAAGCAATGAACCTCGATGCTATTGCTTTTGTTGGCTATGCCTTCCAGATAGAAATGAAATTTGCCGCATGGAAACTCGGTTTTAAGATCGTGGAAGTGCCGATAATCTTCCAGGATCGTACACATGGTACTTCGAAAATGAATAAGGGAATTGTAAAAGAAGGAATACTCGGAGTACTCAAACTCCGCTGGGATAGCTTTTTTAAAAGCTATAGAAAGAAACTTAGAAGTAATAATGAGTTTTCTGCTGTTGCGATCAAATAGACTATTGCACTGGTAAACTTCTGTATAAAGTTATTTCAACATCCTTAATTACTCGTGAACCTCTAACTGTAATAATAAATGTCGAAGGGCCGGAATTTACATTAAAAGCAAAATCCAGGAACCCGGTGCCTGAAGGAAATAATCCAACACCTCTTATATCGCCTATTTCGCTTTTTATCACTCTATCTGTTTTTATATTTTCGATCGCATCCTGGTAAGTTTTAGAACTGTTGAGCAAGAGAATGCCGCCTCCTGCAATCCCGAATGCAATTATAATAACCCCGATGAAAAATCGTGGTAAAAAAGAACTTTTCTTTTGAGCTTCCAGTATTTTTTTAAGATCGATAAAAAATCCCATCAAGCCGGTAGTCAACATGATCCAGCCAAAATGTTTACTATCCCAAAAGAAGTAAATGTTCAACATGCGACAGAGGTATCCATAGATCAAAAGCAGGAAGGCAATAATAAAAATGGCTTTAGTGCTTGTGCTCATAAAAGAGAAGGCATTGTTGCTCAGTATAAATATACACCACTGTTCAAATAATCACTAAAACCCGTTTTGCCCATTGATTTTCCCTCTCATCAAAAATATTTTCCCCTTCATGCAACATTCCGGCAAAAGCGATTACTTTATATAAAACCGGTTTCCCTGGCAATTGAAACTTTAATACCAACTGCTGACGTTTTGGTACGTCAATGCATAGGTGGACAAACATCCGCCTACCGGGTATTGTATGACCGTTATTCAAAGGCCATGTATAATACAGCTTTACGGATCGTGAACAAATCAGCCGATGCGGAGGATGTATTACAGGATTCATTTACTGATGCATTTATGCAGCTTAGCTCTTTTGAACATAAATCAACTTTCGGGGCATGGCTTAAGCAGATCGTGGTGTTTAAAAGCATAACACTTTTGAAAAAGCAACGAACAAGCTTTGTTGATATGGAAAGAGCGGAAGATCTGCCGGATGAAAATGAATTGGATGAAGCAGATATATGGTACACGGTAGATATGATCAAACAACGAATGCAACAATTACCCGATGGTTACAGAACAGTTTTATCGCTGTATTTATTTGAAGGATATGATCACGAGGAAATTTCGGAAATATTGGGAGTGGCACAATCAACCGTGAGAACACAATATATACGAGCCAAACAAAAATTATTAAAACTTATAAAAAAGGGAGAAGTATATGAGCAGTGATCTTGAAAAATTCATCCGCAAAAATCGCGGTGATTTTGATAATGCCGATCCTTCTGGCGAAGTTTGGAAGAACATTGAGCGATCTCTTCCTGTAAAAAAAGAAGCAAAACGTTTTACAATAAGAGATATTTATAAATGGAGTGCTGCCGCTGCCATCTTCTTTATTGCACTAACTTCTGTTTATTTTTTATTTATAAAGGAGCAAGCTGGGAATGACCCGGAGAAAACTTCAATAGTAAAAACCGGAAAAGAAGAGAATTCATCACATCTTGATAATTTCAATAGCATATCGATCGAATATGCTGCAGAATTTAAACAGGCTGAGCAGGCAGTGGAAGTTCGGCAAAAAGAATTAAGAACTGCTATCGCCAACGATCCTGAACTCTATCGCAAATTCCAGCAAGACCTGAATACACTCGATAGTTCATATCGTCTTTTAAGAGAACAAGCCAGTCAAAGTATGAACGGGGATGTAATAATTAAAGCCATGATCCAAAACCTGCAATTGCAATCGGAATTGTTGGGCAGACAGTTGATGATCATCCGTGAATTCAAAACAACAAAAACTTCAACAAATGAAAAGAACATTTAAAAGCATTTTATCAATTCTATTGTTGCTTACGACCGTCCAGTTGTTTTCGCAGGAGGGAGATAAAAAAAAGGAAAGGAAAAGATATGAGAATTTAAAAGAAAGAAATATATCAAAAACTTATACTGCTTCCGGCAATACATTAAATATCGACAACCGATTTGGTAATGTGAAGATCACCACCTGGGATAAGAATGAAATTAAAGTGGACATTCACCTTGAGACCAGTTCTACGGATAAAGAATTTACGGAAAAAAGTTTTGAGCGGATGGATGTGGAAGAAAGCAAAGACGGGAATAATATCAATTTAAAAACTGTTCTCAATAAAGGTGGCGAGAAAAATGTAGGCTGCAGCAATTGCAGTAACGCTATTGTTGTTGATTATGACATTCGTATCCCGGCAAACAATACATTGAAAATTCAGAACTCTTTTGGCGATGTTACAATACCCGATTATACCGGGCCGGTTTCTCTCACGGTTAAGTATGGTGAACTGATCGCGGGAAAACTTACACGTCCTGAAAAAATTGAAGTGTCATTTGGTAAAGCAGACCTGAAAAGTCTTAGTAACATTGACCTGGAGTTTAAATATTCAAAAGTTACTATTGGCAGCCTGGCGGGTAATTGCAAATTGAAATTCTCTTTTTGCGGATATAGTAAGGTCAATTTGGACAATGGGCTTACTTCATTAACAGTAAATGATTCCTATAGCTCTGTGCATCTTGTACCGCCAGCGAAACTTGCAGCCATTTATACTATCAATACCAGCTATGGTTCGTTTGTTGATAAAACAGATATCGGGATCAGCCGGACTGATACACCTTCTAAATATGGTGCGGATTATAGCAGGCGTTTCGAAGGTAAATCCGGCGCTGGCACAGTGAAGATCGATATCAAATCAAGTTTTGGAAAGATCATGATCGGTGAAGGCACAGAAAAAGATATGAAAGAAAAGAAAAAAGTTAGAACATAGTTTTTCCTCATGTTTTGTGTATAGTCATGAAAATTCCTGTTGTCGAAAGGCAGCAGGTTTTTCTTTTTTATACAAGCTTCAGTAACTCAGATTGAACTTTCGTTGCGACGCTCCATTCAGCTTTGGTAATTCTATTCGGCTTTGTTTTATGCTTTTTGAAGATCTTCCATGTACTTATAACCGCTTGCCGTATTCAGCAGCAGGATATTGTCTTTACCTGTTATACTTCCTTTTTGTTTTAAATAAGGCAGGGCTTTCCAGGTTGCGCTACCTTCCGGCGAAACAAATATTCCTTCTGTTTTTGCAATCTCATCAATGCCATCTGTAATTTCTTTTTCAGTTACTGTTATCATTTCCCCGTTTGATTCGGCAATTGCTTTCTTTATCAGGTTCATACCAAAAGGAAAAGGGACAGCCAATCCATGCGCAATAGTTGGTTTAGGCAAGAAATTCTTTTCCCAATTCTCCGGATCATTCAATGCAGCTTTGATAGGCGCACAATTTTCCGGCTGAACTGTGATCATTTTAGGCAACGGTTTTTTGATCCATCCCAGTTTCAGCATTTCATCAAATGCTTTCCATATGCCGATCAATCCTGTTCCTCCACCCGCAGGATAAACGATCACATCAGGCAGTTGCCAATCCAGTTGTTCTGCAATTTCATAACCCATTATTTTTTTCCCTTCCAAACGATAGGGCTCTTTTAAAGTGGAGATATTGAAGTAATCATTATTTTCATTGATCTCAATTGCCTTCTTTGCACAATCGTTGATCAATCCATTTACCGTGATAAGCTTTGCTCCATACAATTCACATTCTTTTTTAAAAATATCTGGCGTGTGCGTTGGCATGATGACAATACATTCCATATCCGCCTTAGCACAATAAGCTGCTAATGCACCTCCTGCATTGCCTGCAGTAGGGATAATGATCTTTTTAATACCTAATTCTTTTACTTTGGAGACAGCAACACTGATCCCTCTTGCTTTAAATGAACCGGTGGGGTTATGTGATTCATCTTTCATCAGTATAGATGAAAAACCATATTTATCTGAAAGTTTTTTCAATGGAAGGATAGGAGTAAACCCTTCGCCAAGAGAAATAATATTCGCCGGATCTTTTACCGGCAACATTTCAAAATATCGCCAGAGATCATTTTTTCTTCCAACAAGCTTGTCTTTTGAAAATATTGTTGGAAGATCGTATTCAACAAGCAATGGTTGATTGCAACAGGGAGAAACATTGATAACTTCTGAGACAGGATAGGGTCTGTTACAATTGGAACATTTTAGAGCAGTCACCAAAGAATATCGATCTTGTTGTTTTCCCATCGGATCTTTTCATTAAGGCATGTCGAAGGTAAAAACAATAGTTCAACAGCGGAGCTAATAAATAATAAATTAAAAGATCTTCATTTCATCAATTGCTGAGCTAGTAGCCTTTGCTTTTTTATAATCAATTTTTGGTTTATCAGCCACCCATTTTAATCCTTCAAGTATATGAGTCAGGTAAATGGCAGTAGAATAATCTTCTTTATTATGTCCTAATGCTGTGTACAATATCCTTCCACCGTCAAATTCCTGGCACCAGGCAGCCGGGTAACGATTGCCGAATACATCAGGTCTAATGTTTTTTGAACTATCTGCTTCTTTAATAGTTGATATATCGGACACCAATAATATTTTAATTGAAGGATTGATCTCTTTAAAATAATAACATTCATCTTTTGTCTCCCATTGAGGAGATAAGTTTTTCACGGCCGGATGTTTTTTATCCAATACATGTACAGTAAAAGGCTGAAGTGGAGGATGTCTCAAAAACGTTGCGCCCAGCATTAACTTAAACCATTTCCACTTTCTTTCTGTTCCGGATGCGGAATGAATGCCCATGAATCCGCCACCTGCTTGAATGTAACGCATAAAAGCTACTCTTTGTTCTTCGGTATCGAACACATCATTATTGGTATTTGAAAAAATGATGACATCATATTTTTTTAGATTATCATCAGCAAATGATGCTGAGTTGGTGGTGGTGTCTGTGGTAAAACCATTTTCAACTCCTAATTTCTGAAGGGCAGCAATGCTTGCGGGTATATTTTCATGTACATAACCTTTGCCGTTTTTTGTAAAGATCAAGACATGTTTGTTTTTCAGTTGGGCAGTTATAGTTAGACTGAAAGCAACAAATAATATAAAAACTATTAATGATCTCATCTTAAAACAAAATTTAAGTCGGTTTATAAAAACCGAAAATAGAATATTTCCTCCGACTTCCTTAGTTTGCAGCTCAAATGAAAAAAGCCTTTCTCTATTTACATATCTCAGTTTTCCTTGCTGGCTTTACTGGTCCGTTGGGAAAACTTATTGACCTGAATGAAGGGCTCCTTGTCTGGTGGCGGCTATTCATCACATCTGTTACCATGTGGATCGTATTTTCTCTAATGGGAAAATTGCAACGCATTTCAGTAAAAGACATGGTAAAACTTACCGGCATAGGATTTCTGGCTGCTATTCACTGGCTGACTTTTTATGGTTCAATAAAATATGCCAATGTATCGGTGGCGCTGGTGTGCTTTTCCGCGGTGGGTTTTTTTACAGCGTTGATAGAACCAATATTGTTACGTGTAAGAATAAAATGGTTCGAAGTGTTTCTTGGCCTCATGGTGATCGCCGGTATTTATCTCATCTTTCATTTCAATCCAAAATATAAAACAGGGATCATATTGGGTATCACTTGTGCTGTGCTTATGGCATTTGTCATGATCTATATCCGTGAGTTTGTACAACGTATCAATCCGCAAACAGTGCTTACTTACCAACTCAGCGGAGGATTGATCACTTTGTCTGCTTTGATGCCATTTTATATGAATCAATTTCCCACCGATTATATTTTTCCAAATCTTAAAGACTGGATGTGGCTGCTGGTGCTTGCCTGGTTTTGCTCTGTCCTGGCGTTTCAATTTTCCACGTATGCACTAAAAAGATTAACTGCTTTCACTGTAAACCTTTCATTTAATCTTGAACCTGTCTATGGGATATTTCTCGCTATCGTTCTATTTGGAGAAAGCAGGGATTTTGACCGGTCATTCTTTGCGGGTCTTTCATTGATCGCTGCATCTTTGATCATTCATATAGTCATGTTATTAATAAAAGAAAGAAAAATTGTTTTGCAAAATGCAGTTGACGAATTATCATAAAAATATTGTTGATTACTACGCAGCATCGGAGAATGCTTACAAAGACAGCTGGGATCTTAATAACAGCCTCGCCATTCATTATGGTTATTGGGATGAAAGAGTAAAAAGCTTTCCCCAATCTTTGCTACGAATGAATGAAGTGATGATGGAAGCTGCTAATATAAAATCATCGGATAGGGTTTTGGATGCCGGCTGCGGGATAGGAGGCAGCAGTATTTTTTTAGGAGAAAAGATGGGGTGTAACGTTACCGGCATAAGTTTAAGTGAAAGACAGATCAATAAAGCAAAAGAATTGGCTATTGAAAAAAAAGTTGAGGAGAAGGTTGATTTTAGAGTGATGAATTATTGCGCCACCAATTTTCCGAATGAAAGCTTTGATATTGTCTGGGGATGTGAAAGCATTTGCTATGCAGATGATAAAGAACAATTCATTAAAGAAGCATTTCGGTTACTAAAACCCGGCGGCAGATTAGTTGTTGCCGATGGATTTGTAACTGACTTTAAAAACAATGATCGGTCAACGATTAGGAACTGGCTCGATGGCTGGCAGGTTAATTATCTTGAAACATTAGATAGATTTGAGGAGTTTATGAGTGAGACAGGGTTTAAAAATATTTTTTCAAGTGATATTTCAAAATTTACGGCTCATTCATCACGTCGTTTATATAAATTTTACTTTCTTGCCAATCTTTATTTGCTTTGGAAAACGATCACCTTCTCCAATCGCTCCACTGAAATGCAACGGAAAAATATTGCCGCCTGCAAGCACCAATTTAATGGAATGAGAAATGGCTTATGGCAATATGGTATGATTGTGGGAACAAAGCCCTGATAAATATATTCTTTACACTTACCTTTAGCACCTTCAAATTTTTTTGTATGAGAAACTATTTGGTCGTCTTTTTTTCACTTTTCACTTTTCACCTTTCATTTGCCCAGAAGAAACCTCTTGATCACACGGTCTACGATAGCTGGCAAAGCATTGGGGAAAGAATGATCAGCAATGATGGTAAATGGGTCGTTTATACTATTAATGTACAGGAAGGTGATAATGAGCTGGTGGTCCAATCCGCCGCGGCGGACGCAAAATATAAAAAGAGCATACCAAGAGGTTATAATGCTGTGATCTCTGAAGATAGCCGCTTTGCAATTTTTAAAATAAAACCGTCTTACAAAGACAATCGTGAGGCTCGAATAAAAAAGAAAAAACCGGATGATATGCCAAAGGATTCGTTTGCAGTGGTTGAGTTGGGAAAAGATAGTGTTTATAAAGTGGCTAAAGTAAAAACATATAAAGTGCCTGAAAAGGGTTTTGGATGGGCAGCCTATCATTTGGAGAAAAAACCTGAACCAGAAAAGCCAAAACAGGGCACTGCCTCCGATGGAAGCAAAAAAATTATTGACAGTTTAAAAAGAACAATTGATTCTTTGCTGGTAATAGTCAACCTGCCACCGGCAAAAATGGGAAAAAAGAAGAATATTGGAGACGGGGAAGATGATAATGCAGAGATGATAAATAATAATTTTGAGATCGATTTTCACGACTCACGACTCACGTTTGACGAATCAGATGCCGAAGGTGATGATCCTGCTACCCCTGCAGCTCCTGAAGGAACCGACCTTGTTTTACGAAATCTTTTAACCGGCGAAGAAAAAACCTTTCCGTTAGTAAGCGAATACTATTTTGATAAGTACGGTAAAAAATTATTGCTGGAAACGACAAAAAGTTCAAAAGACTCTTTAAGTAAAGTATCTGTCGTCTTGATAGATCTTGGTAATATGCAAAAGAAAACCATCAGCACAGGTGGAAATGATCTTAAAAATTATTCTTTCTCAGAAGATGGTTCACAACTTGCTTTTGTAGCCGAACGTAATGCAAAGCCAAAAGACCTTCAGAAATTTTATAAGGTATGGTATTATAAGGAGGGAATGGATACAGCTTCAATGATCGCTGATAAAAATTCAGTGGGAATGAAGATAGGGATGACAGTGAGTGAGTTCGGAATAACAAGTTTTAGTAAAAGCGGTAAACGTTTATTCTTTGGAACGGCACCGATCCAAGCGCCAAGAGATACGACACTGGTTGAGTTTGAAAATGCGAAGCTTGATATCTGGAATTATAAAGATGATTATTTACAAACTGTTCAATTGAATCGCTTGCAACGTGACCTGCAGGAAAATTTTTTAGCAGTTTATGATGTGAATGATAATACGATCAAACAGCTTGGTTCAAAAGAATTGCCAACAGTAATTCAAACCAATGAAGGAGACGGCGAAACATTTGTCGGGATAACTGATTTTGGAAAAAGAATAGAAGCTCAATGGACAGGCAATCCACTGAAGGATATTTATGCCATCAATGTTTCAGATGGCTCAAAAAAATTGGTGATCAGGGATCTCAATGGTTTTATTTCACCCCCCTCTCCATCCGGTAAATACATTATGTGGTATGACCGTAAAGCCAAAAATTATTTTGCTTATGATGGAAAAGAAACAAAAAATATTACTGCAAAAATAAAAGTGCCAATATGGAATGAAGAAAATGACACACCAGACCTTCCGACTCCTTATGGAGTTATGGGATGGCATGAAGGTGATAGTGCTGTATATATTTATGATAGATATGATGTGTGGAAAGTTGATCCCCTCCTTACTCATATACCTGTTAATTATCTAAATCAATCATCAGGACGAAAAAATAAGATCACAACCAGGTATGTGTCCACAGATCCTGAAAAGAGGTTTTTTAAACATAATGAATCCTTCGTAATAAGGAGATTCAGTGATGAGAATAAAAAAGCTCAATTCGCAGTTTTTCAGCCCGGAATGAAATTATCAGGAGATTATTTACAAAAGAATTTATTTAGCTTTCTTACAAAAGCAAAAAATGCGAATGTTGCTATTTTTACAAAAGAAAACTATAATGTGTCTCCTGATTTATATGTGACTCAAGATGACAGAATGTTTTTAGTTGATCTTCGACTTTCCAATCTCAACCCTCAACAAAAAGATTACAATTGGGGAACAGCAGAACTAATCAAATGGAAAGCCTATACTGGAAAGGAAACTCAGGGCATCGTTTATAAACCCGAAGATTTTGATCCAAAGAAAAAATATCCATTGATCTGTTATTTCTATGAAACATTAAGTGATGGTTTATATACTTATCATCACCCTTCACCAACACCCAGCCGTTTGAACATTTCATTTTTTGTTAGTCGTGGTTATGTTGTGCTGGCGCCGGATATTCATTATGGTACGGGTCATCCTGCAAGAGATGCCTACAATCATATTGTAAGTGGTGCAAGATATTTAGTAAAACAAGGATATATTGACAGCACAAGAATGGGCTTACAAGGACAAAGCTGGGGTGGTATACAAGTGGCACAGGTAATTACAATGACAAAACTTTTTAAAGCTGCATGGGCTGGAGCTCCTGTTGCAAATATGACCAGTGCTTATGGTGGTATAAGATGGGAGAGTGGGGTGAATCGCCAGTTTCAATACGAAAAATCACAAAGCAGGATTGGTGCTACCTTATGGGAGAAACCCAATTTATATATTGAAAACTCTCCATTGTTTCATTTACCCAAAGTAACAACGCCTCTTGTAATAATGGCAAATGATGCTGATGGCGCTGTGCCCTGGTACCAGGGAATTGAAATGTTCACTGCCATGCGCAGGTTAAATAAAAAAGTATGGATGCTCACTTACAATGGTGAGGCGCATAATCTTGTTGAAAGAAGAAACAGGAAAGACATACAGGTAAGAGAGCAACAATTCTTTGATTGGTTATTGAAGGATGACGTTCCACCGAAATGGATAACGGAAGGTGTACCGGCGGTGAAGAAAGGGAAAGATTGGGGATTGGATTATTAATAGCTATTTATAGAAAGTTTAAGGTATATAAAGTATCAATAGTAAATAGGGTTTATGGACTTTATATACTCTATTTACATAGATACTTACATCACGCTGCTTTCGTACTGATATATTTCACCAGGCTTCTTTTTGCAACCGGAAGAAGTGTTTCTTCAACAGGGAAACCTAATTCAATCTGTATAGCATATACAGCAGGATTCGGAAGCTGGCTGCGGTATTTTATCAATTCTGACTTGATACTTTCAAATGTGTTTATAAAATTTTTATCCCAGCTATTTACATAAGCGGTTTTCATGCTCCGGTACTTTTCATCATGCTTTTCAAAGAAGGAAAGACGATAATGATAAACCAGCGTTTGCTTTTGCGATGTTGTATTTAAAAAGAAGTATCCTTCTTTCGTATCAAGAGGGATAATGCCAATAGGGTTGATGATTATTTTATCTTCCACCATTTCATATATTTCAACCCCATTGTTGATCGTTCCTTTCATCTCGCCGGCAGAGTAGTTAATGATATCTTCCAGTTCCTGCATCAGTTCATCGTCCTCTATCATTTGCTCATAAAGCATTTGAAGTTTTTCCATTTGGATGCCGGTGAGTTTTTTTGGAAAATGTTCCTGTAAGAATTTTTTATTCTCACGAAAGGCGATCAGGTTATTGAAATGAAAAATGATATCAGAAAGCTGCGGGTAGAGTTTGCTTTCGTGGAAGTACTTATTTATTTCTTTCAGGTAGGCGAGAAGGGTATATTTTTTTAATTCGAAATCAATATAGCCTTCGGCGAACCAGGTTTCGGATAATGATTTCATAGTCGCTTGTTTGGGTTAGTTACTGTAAATTAATTAAAAGACTTTAAAAATTGAAAGTAAGTTTACCTTAAGTTTGTTAAAAGAAATATCATGCCAAAGATTTTATTGTATTTAGCGATCATTATTTTTTCTTCTTCTTGTGGTTCAGTGAAATATTATGTTGTTCGACATGCAGAAAAAGAAACTGCATCGGCTGGCACTACCATGAGTACACCAAATGATCCTCCTCTTTCCGCTGCCGGCAGGGTCAGAGCAATCGAATTGAAAGAAGCATTGAGAGATAAGGGTATCACTTATATTTTTTCTACGAAAACCATTCGAACTATTTCTACCGCTCACCCGCTTGATGAATTGAGAGGAGCTACAAAAATTGAACTCTACAATACAAGGGATTCACTTGATCAGCTTATTCAAAAGCTGAAAGGAATTAAGAAAGGAAATTCATTGATCGTGGGACATTCGAATACCGTTGATGATATTGTAAACAAACTATGCGGAGAAACAAAGATCCCAGGAGACCTTCCTGACTCTGAATATGATAATCTTTATATCGTAACGAAGAAAGGAAATAGAATGAAGTTTGAAAATAAAACTTATGGTACGCCTACTAATTAAATGAACATTCGATTTCCGCACAATCCTTCAAAATCCTTTGTTAATCGTGGTTCAGTATTCTCTATCACCATTAAAATTCTCCAACTCTTTTGCTACTGTAGTTAAAAAAGTAGCACCAAGGCTTCCGTCAACAATACGATGATCATAGCTCATGCTCAAATACATCATATGGCGGATTGCAATACTATCGCCGGCAGGAGTTTCTACTACAACAGGACGTTTCTTAATAGCGCCAACAGCAAGTATTGCAACCTGGGGTTGATTAATGATCGGTGTTCCCATCAGGCTGCCGAAAGTTCCCACGTTTGTCATAGTAAATGTGCCACCTGCAGTATCATCAGCTTTTAGCTTTCCGGTTCTTGCATTATCAGCCAGCATGTTCACTTGTTTTGCTAACCCAACAAGATTCAGCTGGTCAGCATTTTTAATTACAGGAACAATAAGATTACCAGATGGCAATGCAGTTGCCATTCCTATATTAATGTCTTTCTTGATGATTATTTTATCACCATCCAATGA
>Ga0184624_10000076_pt1 | contig 23346 bp, 27 predicted proteins | sample PLM3_5_b1_FD_133157 | JGI IMG/M metagenome (GOLD analysis project Ga0184624, IMG submission 133157) | Groundwater sediment microbial communities from an aquifer in East River, Colorado, USA - PLM3_5_b1 | ecosystem: Environmental > Terrestrial > Soil > Riparian zone | place: USA: East River...
CTCCGGGTTGCGGACGACGTCGACCGCGCGCTCGGCGATCTTCACCGGCGCAGCCACCGCGTCGGCGACCCCGCGGGCGACCAGCTCGGCCGTCCCCGGTTCGGGCTGCGGCACCCAGGGGTCCTCCAGCTCCATCGGCTTGGCGTCGCGCTCGAGGTCGAAGAGGACGGTGCCGATGTCGACGCCGGAGACCCCGTCGACCATCGCGTGGTGGGTCTTGGTCAGGATCGCGAAGCGGTTGCGCTCGAGGTTCTGCGCCAGCCACAGCTCCCAGAGCGGCTTCGAGCGGTCGAGCTGCTGGGAGAAGATCCGCCCCGCGAGCTGTTTCAGCTGCTCCTCGCCGCCCGGATCCGGCAGGGCGGTGTGGCGGATGTGGTAGGTCAGGTTGAAGTTGACGTCGTCGGCCCAGAGCGGCCGGCCGGCCTCCAGCGGCGGCACGACGAGCTTCTGGCGGAAGCGCGGCACCAGCGGCAGGCGGCTGCGGACGTGCTCGACCAGGTCGGTGTATTTCGGCGGCGGCCCCTCGAAGATCAGGATCGCGCCCACGTGCATATGGCTGCTCGAGCTCTCGTTGGTCAGGAACGAGGCATCGACAGAGGTGAGGCGGTCGAGGTGACGTCCGGAGGTTGCCATCCCGCAAGGCTACTCAGGCCGCAATTTCAGGGCAATCTCGCGACGTGGGCCGCAAGCGCGCCATCGGTACCCTGAAGACATGCCTGCCACCCTGACCGGCCCCAAGCGGGTCCTGCTCGCCGCGCCGCGCGGCTACTGCGCCGGCGTCGACCGCGCCGTGCAGACGGTCGAGCGCGCGCTCGAGCTCCACGGCGCCCCCGTCTACGTCCGCAAGGAGATCGTCCACAACAAACACGTGGTCGAAGAGCTGGCCAAGCGCGGCGCGATCTTCGTCGAGCAGGAGACCGAGGTGCCGGAGGGCGCGATGGTCGTCTTCTCCGCCCACGGCGTCGCCCCGAGCGTGCACGAGAACGCCGCCTCCCGCAACCTGCGGACGATCGACGCGACCTGCCCGCTGGTGACCAAGGTCCACGTCTCCGCCCGCCGCTTCGCAGCCCAGGGCTACACGATCATCATGATCGGCCACGAGGGCCACGAGGAGGTCGAAGGGACGACCGGGGAGGCGCCCGGGAGCATCGTCCTGATCGAAACCGCCGACGAAGTCGAGAGCCTCGTCGTCCCCGACCCGGACAAAGTCGCCTTCATCACCCAGACGACCCTCTCGGTCGACGAGACCGCCGAGGTGATCGCCGCCCTGCGGGCCAAGTTCCCCGGCATCGTCAGCAGCAAGTCAGACGACATCTGTTACGCGACGACCAACCGCCAGATCGCCGTCAAGCAGCTCGCCCGCGAGTGCGACCTCGTCCTCGTGATCGGCTCGACCAACTCCTCCAACTCCAACCGCCTGGTCGAGGTCGCGCGCGAACACGGCGCCGCCTCGCACCTGATCGACAACCACTCCCAGGTGCAGGAGGAGTGGCTGGAGGGAGTCGAGACCGTCGGCATCACCTCCGGCGCCTCCGCCCCCGAGGAGCTGGTCGAAAGCCTCGTCTCCTTCTTCCGCGACCGCGGCGCCAAGGACGTCTCCGAGCTGCGCACCGTCCACGAGGACGTCCGCTTCATGCTCCCGAAGGAGATCCGTGACGAGGTTGCGGCGCGGGCCTGACGGCTCGCCGCGGCGCCGTTCGGTGCCGGTCCTCGTCGCCGGCTTCGTCCTGGCGAGCCTCGCATGCGCCCCGGCCGCCGGTGCGGAGCCGGCCGCGGGGGCGGAAGCGCTGCCCTTCTGCCAGCAGCGCTACGTCCGCGATTACGAAGCCCCGCTGCGGGAGATGCCGCGGCTGCACCCGCCTCCGGAAGGGGAACTTCCCTTCGGCCCGCGCAACTTCGGCATCCACCGGATCGATCGCACGCCGGTGGTGCTTGACGGCAGCCGCTTCGGCTACCGGTTCGGGGGCAAACATGAAGGCGCTCGCGTGCTTGATCTCGGTTGGCGTGCCGTCGCCGTCGCCTGGTCGGTGGACCGGCGGGGGCGCACGCTGGGGCTCCTTGGGAAGCGGCGCTGGCAGGTCGCCCGGCTAAAGGACCTGGATGCGCTTGAGATCGCATTCCCGGCGGACCATCCCGGCTTCTTCCGCATCGACCTTCGCATCGTCGCCCACGAAGGCCGCCGGCACCTCGGTTTTCGCGATTACTTCCGCGTCGTGCGTCGCAGCAACGAAGTCTCGATTGGCGTCAGTGCCCCGACCGTCCGGCCTGGGGAGCCGATCTGGGCGCGACTCGAGAACGCGGGCGCGGGACACCTCTCAAGCCCCGGATACCTCGCCCTCGAAAGGGCGGAAGGTGACGCCTGGATGCCGGTCACGATCCCGCCCACGCCGGGGTCGGTGATGGGAGTGAGGTGGCTGCTCGGCCCTGGGGAAATCGCCTGGTGCCAGCGGCTCGACGTTCCCGCCGACGCCGCTCCCGGCAGCTACCGCTTCTCGACCCCCGTCAACCACGCCAACACGGGAAAGCAGAAGACGGCAACCGGGCCGTTCCTCGTCGTGCCCTGACGTCAGCGCGGCTTGCCGCGGAGGATGCGGAAGCGGTAGGTGGTGAAGGGCGACTTGTTGAGGACGGCGTCCCAACTGCGAACCCGCAGTTCATAAAGGCCGGGGTTGAGCCGCTCGGCTTCTCCGTAGCTGTACCAGTGTTCACTCACCATGTAGCTCGCTTGGGCCCGCGTTGCGCAGGTGAGCAGGGTCGGGCAGCGGGGGAACCAGATCGAGAGGAACGCGTCGCGGGAGGTGTTGCTCTTCCAGACGAGACCAGGCGGCTTCAGGCGCCGTAGCGAGCCGGTGAAGGTCTCGCTCCGGTGCCCCACTAGCTGCACGTCATCGCTGGCGCTGAAGCGGAAGATCGGCTTGTGGAACCAGTTACGAGCAAGCGGCTTCTGCGTCAGCACCGGCGCGCTCGGCGGCGTCCTGTCCATCGTCACCGTGACGCTGGGCGGGTTCGGGTCGGTGCCGTCCTCGTCGCTGGCGACCACGGTGACCGTATGGGGGCCGGGGCCGAGATGCTCCGGGACCCGGACCGAGCCGTAGTAGGGGCCGGGCAGGGACCGCGGGCGCCGGTCGCCGGGCCGAAGCAACACCCCGGGCCCTCCTTCGACCCGCAGGCGTTCGGCCGAGCAGAAGATCGGCCGGCCGTCGAGGCTGCAGGAGAAGCTGACCCTGCTGCCCTCGCTGTACCTCCAGCTGTCGTCGGCTTCGCCGAAGTCGGGAGTCGAGAAGGAGGCGAGAATTTGAGCGCGGCCGCCGATCAGGCCTTCCTGGCCAGCGGGGGTCAGGGTGATCCGCGGCGGCACCGAGTTCGCATCCCCGGCCATGGCGGGGGTTGCCGTAGGGAGCAGGGCGCCGATGGCGCAGCAGAAGGTGAGCAGCAGGGTGCGGGGGTGCACCGCGGTCAGTCCTCGTACGGCGCGTAGCGGTGGTGCAGCATCAGGTCGTTGCCGTCGGGATCGGTGAAGAGGGCCATGTGGCAGACGCCGGTGTCGAAGACGTCGCCGGCGAACTCGACGCCCTTGGCCTCCAGCTCCGCCTTGGCGGCGGCGACGTCATCGACGTGCAGCGCCGGGTGGGCGTTCTTCTGGGGCGCGAACTCCATCCCCTGTTTGGCCGGTTCCCAGATCGCAAAGCAGGTGTCGCCGGCCCAGAATTCGAAGCGCCCGCGCTCATCCGGGCGCAGGCCGAGGGTCTCGCCATAGAAGACGCGCGAGCGCTCGGCGTCGGTGGACGGGATGCCGATGAAGTCGGTCTTGGTAATCACTGGTTCCTCCTCGGGGGTGGGATCGGCGGAAGGCTCAGGGTACGCCCGCGGCGAAGCTGAGCGACCAGACCTTGGTCCCCGGGGTTGGGCGGAGGACGAGGCTGTGGGCCTCGTGGCTCGGGTGTTCAACCAGGGTTCGCAGGCCGGGGGAGGCCCCAGCGGGGACAGTGCTCCACTCGCCGTCGATCTCGACCTGCAGCTCGCCCTCGCCCTCGACGGTGGCGAAGGCGCCGCCCGCCTGGTAGTCGAGCGCTAAGTCCTCGCCGTCCTCGCCCGCGACCCAAGGCCGCTCCCAGCTGCCGCCGGGGAAGTGCTCGGGCGTGGGGGGGATGACGCGGGCGCCGGGACCGTCGGTCGGGCGCAGCGGCGCCATTGGCTCGGGCAGGTCCTGCAGCGCGTCCATCTCCCGCAGCTCGGCCTGGATCGCTTCCTCGGTCGCCCGGTATTCGCCCTCGCCGAAGTGGGCCCAGGTGAGCGAGCCGCCAAGGCTCCAGAGGAAGAGGCTGGGCCAGCCCTCGCAGCCGTAGGCGTTCCAGAGCTCGTGATCGGCGTCGATCGCAACCGGGACCTCGACCCCGAGCTCACGCACCCCGGCGGCGACATTCGCCGGCTCGGCGGCGAAGGGGAAGCGGGGCGCCTGCACCGCGATCACGCTCAGCCCAACCTCGCGGTAGCGCCGCCGCCACTCGGTCAGGTAGGGGAGCGTGCGGACGCTGTTCAGCTGCGCGTATTCGATGAAGTGGACGAGCGCCGGGCCACCGGCGGTGAGTGCCGGCATCGACTCCGGTTCGGTCCCAACCCAGGCGAGGTCGGTCGGCAGGTCGGGGGCGGCGATGTTGTCGCGTCCGGGGCGCACGAGGAGGCGGACAGTATCCTGAGCGGGTGACTGAGTTCGTCACATTCCTGCTGCCGGCGCTGCCGCTGCTGGCTCTGCTGCTGACGCTGCTGCTAGGTCACTACCCCGGCTGCGAGGCGATCGTCCGCCTCGCCGAGCGGATCGCCGCCGGCAGCCGTCCCGATCTCGGGGCCTCGGAGCGGCCGCGCACACCCCGCTCGCCCTTCTTCGTTCGTCGCGGCGGGCTGCTTCTCGCCCTCTCGCTCTCCGGCCGCGCTCCCCCGGCTACGGCCTAGCGCGCGCCCGGCCACCGGCCAGGGCCCAGGCGCTGCCCCTGTCTGGAAGAAGCGAGAGAGAGGTCTTGAAATGAGAGACGTACGCAAGTTGGTCCTAGCCCTGCTCGTCGTGGCGGCCGCGTTCGCACTGTCCGCCTGCGGCAGTAGCGACGACGGCACCACCGCGAGTGGTAACACCGAAAGCGGCTCGAAGAGCAGCAAGTCCGCCCCCGAAGCCGAAAAGCCGGCCGAAGAGCAAGACGTCCCGACGATCGTCGTCCGCGGCGGCGAACCGGTCGGCGGCGTCCAGACTCTCGAATTCAGCGCCGGCGAACAGATCCGCTTCCGCGTCTCCTCCGATGAGGCCGAAGAGATCCACGTCCACGGCTATGACATCGCCAAGGACGTCCCGGCCGGCGGCACGGTCGAGTTCGACTTCCCCGCCGAACTGGAAGGGATTTACGAGGCTGAGCTCGAGGAGCTCGGCGTCCAGATCGCGGAGCTCCGCATCAACCCGTGAGCTTCCTGCCGATAGCGCACGCCCTGGCCTCCAGGCAGGACCTGCCGGTCCCCGCCTGGCTCTTCGCCTGGGGGGCGTCGATCGTCCTGATCGTCTCCTTCTTCGCGCTCTCGGCAGGCTGGCGGGAGCCCCGCTTCGAGCAGCCGCACTCGCGGCCGTTCGGGGCGGGGCTCTCCCGCGCGCTCCTCAGCGTGCCGGCGCAGATCCTCTGCGGCGCAGTCGGCGTCTTCCTCTTCGGCTTCGCCGTCTACGCCGGCCTCGAGGGGACGGTCGCGCCTGATCGCAACTTCGCCCTCACCTTCCTCTTCGTCACCTGCTGGCTCGGGTTCCCCTTCTTCTCGGCGATCTTCGGCGACCTCTTCCGGCCCTTCAACCCCTGGCGGGCGATCGGCCGCGCCGCCGGCGCCGGCTTCCGTGCGATCGCAGGCCAGCGCGCCGCGCACCTCACCTACCCCGAGCGGCTCGGGCGCTGGCCGGCGGTGATCGGCCTCCTCGCTATCGTCTGGCTCGAGGTCGTCTACGGCAGCGGCGGCGCGATCCTCGAACCGGAGGTCGCCGCGACGGCGGCCCTCGTCTACACCGTCTACGCGCTGGCGATGATGGCCCTCTTCGGCGCCGAGGAGTGGTGCGACCGCGGCGAGGTCTTCTCCGTCTACTTCGGGATGTTCGGCCGACTCGGGATCTTCGGCACCCACGACGGCCGCCTCGAGCGCCGCCGCCCCTTCACGGCCGCGACGACCTGGGCCACCGTGCCGGGCTCGGCCGCCCTCGTCCTCGCCTCTATCGCCACCACCAGCTACGACGGCGCCTCCGAGGGCGCCTTCGCCGATTTCATCGAAACCGGTATCGGCTGGGCCGAAGACATCGGCCTCGGCGTCACCGCGTCGATTCGCTTCACCGACACGGTCTTCATGCTGCTCACCTTCGCTGCCGTCTCCCTCGTCTACTGGCTCGGGGTGCGGGGGATGCGCACCGTCCCCGGCGCCCCCTCGCTGGCGAAGCTGCGCACCGGCTTCGCGCACACGCTGATCCCGATCGCGCTCGCCTACCTCGTCGCCCACTACTTCAGCCTCTTCGTCTTCCAGGAGCAGGCCCAGTTCACCTACCTGCTCTCCGACCCGCTCGGAACCGGAACCACCGACCTCTTCGGCACCGCCTCCTCCGGCGTCGACTACACCGTCCTCACCGCCAACGCCATCTGGTACGTCCAGGTCGGCGCCCTGATCGTCGGCCACGTCCTCGCCCTGATGCTCGCCCACGACCGCGCCCTCGTCTACTGGCCCGACTACCGCAAGGCGACCGCCTCCCAGTACTGGATGCTGGCCGTGATGGTCGCCTTCACCTGCTTCGGCCTCTACCTGCTCTCTGTCTCCAACGGGTAGGGGAGGGGAGTGCTGCCACTAGCCCACGCCGGCCACTACGCCCTCTGGATTCTCTACGTCCTTCCGGTCCTGATCGTCGTCGGCGCGATCCTCCGCAGCGCGATCGCGGTGCGGAGGGAAGACCGAGAGGACGGGAAGCCGGGCTAGAGGATCTCGGCAAGGCGCGTCTCCAGCGCCTCGGAGATGCTGTCGCGGACCGGCCCCTCGGCCAGCCGTTCGACCAGGGACTCGAGGAAGCCTTCGATGATCAGCGCTTTCGCGGTCTCGTCGTCGAGGCCGCGGGAGGTGAGGTAGAAGAGCTGCTCCTTGTCGACCTGGGCGATCGCGGCGGCGTGGGTGCAGCGGACGTCGTCGGCGAGGATCTCGAGGCCGGGGATCGCGTCGGCATGGGCCTCGGGGGAGAGCAGGAGGTTGCGGCTCTCCTGGAAGGCGTCGGTCTGCTGCGCGCCGGGGTCGACCTTGATCATCCCGCGCCAGACAGCGGTCGCACCGGCGGCGAGGACGCCGCGGAAGGCGAGGTCGGAGTTGGTGTTCGGCGCCGCGTGCTCCTGCAGAGTGTCGAAGTCGAGGTGCTGCCCGGCGCCGCCGGCATAGCCGCCGGTCACCCGCGCCTCGGAGCCCTGGCCCGCGAGCTTGGTCTCCATCCGCACCTTGCCGCGGGCCGAGCCGAAGCCAAGCGCGGCCCAGTCGAGGCGGCCGTCGCGCTGCACCTCGGCGCGCTGGGTGGCGAAGATCCATGACTTCTCGGAGATGTCCTGGGTGTTGACGTAGCGCAGGGTGGCGGCTTGACCGACCGCCAGCTCGACGACCGAGTTCAGCACCGCGTCGACCTCGTCGTCCGGCGAGGACCAGTGCTCCCAGACCTCCGCTTCGGCGCCCTCCTCGAGCACGATCAGCGTCCGCCAGTTCATGGCAGCGCCTGCGGTGCCGACGGGCACCTCGACCTGGATCGGCTCGTTCAACGTGACGCCGGCCGCGACGTGGATGAGCACCCCACTGCGGGGGGCCGCCTCATTGCGTGCGACGAACGGGTCGTCGCCTGGGACGAGCGTGCCCAGTCTGCCGACCAGGTCCGGGTGTGAATCGGCCGCCTCGGCGAGATCGAGCACCGTGGCTCCAGCGCCGCCCGCGATGACCGGTACCGCCTCGGTCGCCTCATAGGCATCGAAGTCGAGCGCAGAGATGTCGGTGAATTCCCAGCCCTTCGTCTTCTGATTCGGCAGGGGTGGGAGGGCCAAGGCCTGCTCAGCCAATGGAGCCCTCCATCTGCAGCTCGATCAGCCGGTTGAGCTCGACCGCGTACTCCATCGGCAGCTCCTTGGTCACCGGCTCGATGAAGCCGTTGACGATCATCTTCGAGGCCTCCTCCTCGTCGAGCCCGCGGCTCTGCAGGTAGAAGAGCTGCTCGTCGCCGATTTTGGAGACGGTCGCCTCGTGGCCGATGTCGGCGTCGTTCTCGTCGATCCGGATCGTCGGGTAGGTATCCGAGCGCGAGTCCTCGTCGAGGAGCAGCGCGTCGCAGACGACCTTGGAGCGGGATTCGCTCGCCCCGTCGGCGACTTCGAGCAGGCCGCGGTAGGTCGCCCGGCCGCCGTCCTTGGAGATCGACTTGGAGAAGATCGAGGACGAGGTCCTCGGCGCCGCGTGGATGATCTTGCCGCCGGCATCCTGGTGCTGGCCCTCGCCGGCGAAGGCGATCGAGAGGATCTCCCCGTGGGCTTCGGGGCCCATCAGGTAGATCGACGGGTACTTCATCGTCAGTTTCGAGCCGAGGTTGCAGTCGACCCACTCCATCGTCGCCTTCTCGTGCGCGACGGCGCGCTTGGTGACGAGGTTGAAGACGTTCTGCGACCAGTTCTGGACGGTCGTGTAGCGAACCCGGCTGCTCTTCTTGGCGACGATCTCGACCACGGCCGAGTGCAGCGAGTCGCTGGAGTAGACCGGCGCCGTGCAGCCCTCGATGTAGTGGACGTCGGCGCCCTCCTCGCAGATGATCAGCGTCCGCTCGAACTGGCCCATGTTCTCGGTGTTGATCCGGAAGTAGGCCTGCAGCGGCATCTCGACCTTGACCCCGGCCGGGACGTAGACGAAAGAGCCCCCCGACCAGACGGCGCTGTTCAGCGCCGCCAGTTTGTTGTCGTTGGGCGGGATGATCGTCGCCCAGTGCTCGCGCACCAGGTCCTCGTGCTCGCGCAGGGCGGTGTCCATGTCGGTGAAGATCACGCCCTGGGCCTCGAGCTTCTCGTTGACCTGGTGGTAGACGACCTCGGACTCGTACTGGGCCCCGACGCCGGCGAGGAATTTACGCTCGGCCTCCGGGATTCCCAGGCGGTCGAAGGTGTTTTTGATGTCGTCGGGGACCTCGCTCCAGTCGCGGCTGTTCTTCTCCGAGGCGCGGACGAAGTAGTGGATGTCGTCGAAGTCGATCTGGTCGAGGTCGCCGCCCCATTTCGGGGTCGGGCGGCTTTCGAAGTGCTCCAGCGCCTTCAGCCGGAAGTCCCGCATCCACTTCGGCTCTTCCTTGAAGTCGGAGATCGTTTCGACGACCTCGCGGGTCAGCCCCTTGGGCGCTTTGTAGGCGTAGCCGGACTCCGAGTCGTGGAAGCCGAACTTCTCCTTGTAGTCGGCGTTGATGCCGGCCAGCTCGCGTTTCTCGGCGAGTACCTCGGGCGTTGCCATGTCAGTCGACCTCCAGGGTGATGGTGTCGTCCTCGATCTCTACCGGGAACGTTTGCACCGGCTGAAAAGCTGGGAGCGTCTTCGGCCTACCGGTGCTGAGGTCGAAGAGGGAGCCGTGGCGCGGGCACTCGACGGTGCAGGCGGCTGCGTCGAACTCGCCCTCGGCCAGCGGCCCGTTGTCGTGGGAGCAGCGGTCCTCGATCGCGTAGAGCGTGCCCTCGCAGTTGAAGACGCCGATCTTCCTCCCGTCGTGCTCGACCAGACGCATCTGGCCGTCGGGCAGCTCGGCTGCCGGGCAGACGGGGATCTTGGTTCCTGCGGTGTCGGTCAAGAGGGTGGTGCTCCAGTCGCCGCCAGTCACGGCCTAGTGCGGATCGAGACTTAATCCTACTTCTACGGTCGGATTTTAGCGGGGCGCCCCGGCGGGCCTTTCACAGGAGGGCGATGAATTTGCTGCGCCGCTCTGGTCTTATCTTCAGAACCCCCGCGACGAAAGGATTCTGAGGATGAGCGAGAGGACCAGTTATGCGCCCGGCACCCCCTGTTGGGTGGACCTGGCGACCCCCGATCTGGAGGCCGCCGAGGGCTTCTACAAAGAGCTGTTCGGCTGGGAGATCCCCGAGCTGCCCAACTCGGCCGAAATGGCCGGTTACCGCCGGGCCAAACTCGGCGGCCGCGACGTCGCCGGGGCGATGCCGCTGATGCAGGAGGGCCAGCCGCCGGCCTGGAGCACCTACATCTCGGTTGACAACGCCGACGCGATCGCCCGCGCCGTCCAGGAAAACGGCGGCACGATGATCGCCGAGCCGATGGCAGTGAGCAGCTACGGCCGCCTTGCCCTCTTCACCGATCCCGAGGGGGCCTTCTTCGGGATCTGGGAGCCAGGCACGTTCGCCGGCTCCGAGCGCGTCAACGAGAGGGGTGCCCCCGGCTGGAACGAGCTGAACACCCGCGACCCCGAGGGGGCCAAGCGCTTCTACGGCGCCGTCTTCGGCTGGGAGGCGGACGAGCAGGACATGGGGGAGATGGGGACCTACGTCCAGTGGCGGGTCGCCGGAAAGCGCGTCGGCGGCATGCTCGACGTCCGCGACCGCGTCCCCGAGGAGGTCCCCCCGCACTGGCTCGTCTACTTCGGCAGCGTCGACACCGACGAGGCCGTCGGCAAGGTCAAGGAGCTGGGCGGCGAGGTGATCTTCGGGCCGATGGACATCCCCGCCGGCCGCTTCGCCGTGGTCCGCGATCCCTTCGGGGCCTTCTTCGCGGTGATGGAGCCGAGCGAGGCGACGATCGAGCGGGCCGGAGAGGAAGGTCTCGTCTAGCTATCACCGAGTCTGCGAAAACCCCTGTAGCGCAAGGGTTTTCGCGGACTCGCTAGAGCTGTTCGAGGTTAAGTGGATTCGCGAGATTCTTCGCGTGATGAGCAAGGAATAGAAAACGCCGCAGGAACATCTAGGGTCGGATTGTGATCTCTAAAGTTACTTTCCATCGCCTCAAGCAGTTCAACGACGTAATCTTTGAGCTGCACCCAGGGGTCTCGCTCCTAGGTGGGGGCAACAACGCCGGAAAGTCCACCGTCCTACATGGTTTGGCAATTTGGGAGTTCTGCCGGACCGCTATTGAGATGGAGCGAGGGGCTGGGACCTTTGTTGAAGGCCATGCTGGACAAGGTCTAGGGCTAGGGGATGACGAGTTCTCACCCATAAATGTCCCGTCGTTGAAGCATCTGTGGACGAATCTCAAGACGCAGAAAGTTGACGAGCCCGATGGGTACACGCTCAAGATTCGGTGTGACTGGAATACGGAGAGCGGGGCCTTCTACCTGGAGTTTGGGCTGGCGCTCTCCAACGACAGACTCTTTGTAAAGACGACCGATTCGAACCTAAAAGCGCAGGACGTGATCCCTAGGTTGGCTTATCTGCCCCCCTTCGCGGGCATCACTGATCGGGAGATGCGGACGACCGGGGCTATCCGCCGCCGCCGTATCGGAGAAGGCTTAGCCGGGGCCGTTCTTCGCAGTGTGCTTCTAGATATGCAGGAGCGCAACACCGAAGAGCGGAAAAAGCTGCGCGGCGAGAAGACCAAGATCAGCGACTCGGATCTCAAAAATCTTCGGCGTACGGATCCCTGGGAGTTGTTGCAGCAGAACCTCAGAAGCACTTTCAAGACCGAACTCGATATCGCTTCATTTCGAGAGGAGTACCACTCGTACGTGCAGGTTGAGGTCGTGAAGGGAGAGGTCGACGGCTACAAAATCAGCCGGCACCCGAAATACAACAAGCGAGATCTGATGGTGGAGGGCAGCGGATTCCTGCAGTGGCTCAGCGTTTTCGCTCTTTCAACGGACCCTGAGATTGATGTGCTGCTCTTGGATGAGCCTGATGCTCACCTTCATTCATCCCTGCAGGAACAGCTATTGGAGAGCTTGCGAGAGATTGCAGGCGCCACTGGAAAGCAGATCCTTGTTGCTACCCACTCGTCAGAGATCCTTCGGAACGCAGAACCCTCGGACATCCTCAATATCCAAAGAAAAGGGGGGAGATATCTGGTCGAAGAGAAGCAGAAGGTGGGTTTACTCGCGGGATTGGGCTCTGACTATGCCCCTCGGGTTGATCGTGCCAAGCGGACGAAGCACATTTTGTTTGTCGAGGGCCGGAGCGACCTCCCCGTGCTCAAGGCCTTGGCAAAAGGCCTACAGATATCGTGGCCAAGTTCCTGGACCGAGTGGACTACCGCTCGGACCCAAAAGGAGCGCAAACATCTATATCTGGCCTTAAAGGAAGAGATTCCGGGACTCATAATTCTTAGCTTGCGAGACCGGGACGATGAACCAGCCGAGACGGTTGGTCCTGATCTCATTGATAAGACGACCACCGGAGACGACGGTTTCCATCCGCGACGCTGGCGGCGACGCTACATCGAGAGCTACCTCATCTGGCCTCCAGCAATCGCTGCTGCAACGGGGCTTTCTGAGGAACAGGTCGTCAAAGAGTTAAGTGATCATCACGGTATCTCTGTTGGCTCTCACTTTGTAGACGCAGATCCTCCGCAGGCCTTGCTGGACGTTCGTGCAAAGGGCATTCTCCGTGCGACGGGAAGTGCCGCCATTCTGGGTCAGTTCGATACGGATCCCGTGGCCGTCGCAGAGCGCATGGACCCTGCGGCAATCCCTGAGGACCTAAAGACGTTCTTAAATGACCTCGTGAGCCTTGGGGAATTGTCCTTATGACTCAGAGCTGGCCGAGGTCGGCGACCGCTTCCGCGGGGTCGCCGGTCTCGCCCTCGTCCTCCCAATCGGCCGACTGGCCGAGGGAGGCGCTCTTGACGACCTTGAGGCCCAGCATCGCGCACTTCATCCGCGTCGCCGAGATGTCGATCCCTAGCAGCTCGAGGACGAACTCTTTCGGCATCCGCAGCAGCTCGTCGCGGCTTTTGCCGACCAGCTCGTCGGTCAGCAGCGAGGTGGCGGCGGTGGAGATCGCGCAGCCCTTGCCGTCGAAGGCGATCTCCGCAACCTTGTCGTCCGCGTCGAGTTTGATGGTCACGTGCTGCTCGTCGCCACAGAAGGGATTCGTGTCCTCGAACTCGAGGTCGGGATCCTCGACGCGCCCGAAGTTATGCGGGCGCTTGTAGTGCTCGAGGATCTGGTCGCGGTAGAGCTCGTCCATCCATCCGAGGCTACCGCAGCGGTTTCCTAAGACATCTAGAGTGCTCGGAGCACTTCAACCTTGGGAGGGAAGATGTCCACCAGTCGCCGCCGTACCTCGATCGCCCTGCTCGCCGTCGTCGCGCTTGCAGTCATGCTCGCGCTGCCGGCCCTGGGCATGGGAGCGGGGAAGAACTCGACGAAGATCGTCGTCAGCCTCAAATTCCCCGCCTTCCACGGCACGCTCACCTCGCCGCGCAAGGCCTGCCTCGGCAGCCGCAAGGTGAAGATGTACCGCGAACGCAACGGCACGAAAAAGCTGCTCGGCCGCGACACCAGCGAGGACAACGGCAAGTGGAAGATCCCGGTCGGCAAAAACCTCACCTCGGGCGCTTACTACGCGACCGTGGCCAAGCGCGGCAAGTGCAAGAGCGCCAAATCGCAGGTCCTGACGATCGACTGATCGCCGGGGGGGTTGAGGGCTAGAGGCCGAAGACGCGGCGCGCGTCTTCGAGCCCGTCGACGAGGCGGTCGATCTCCTCGGTCGTCGTGTAGACGCCGAAGCTGGCGCGCGCCGTGGCGGCGATCTGCAGCCGGTCCATCAGCGGCTGGGCGCAGTGGTGGCCGGCGCGGACGGCGACACCGTGGCGGTCGAGGATCTCGGAGACGTCGTGGGCGTGGATCCCCTCGATCTCGAAGGAGACGGGGCCGAGGCGGCCGGGGCCACGGGGTGGGCCGAAGACGCGCAGCCCGGGAACCTCGGCGACCCGCTCGAGGGCGTAGTCGGCGATCTGCTCCTCGTGCGCGCGCACGCTGTCCATCCCGACCATGTCGAGCCAGCGGAAGGCGGAGGCCATCCCGATCGCCTGCGCGATCGCCGGCGTCCCCGCCTCGAAGCGCGCCGGCGGGTCGGCGTAGGTCGTGCCCTCCTTGGTGACCTTGCGGATCATCGAGCCGCCGCCGAGGAAGGGCGGCATCTCCCGCAGCAGGTCGAGCTTCGTCCAGAGCGCCCCGATCCCGGTCGGCGCGTAGAGCTTGTGGCCGGTGATCGCGTAGAAGTCGGCGCCGAGGGCGGCCACGTCGAGTGGCATCTTCGGCGCCGCCTGGGCGCCGTCGACCAGCACCTTGGCGCCGGCGGCGTGGGCGAGCCGGGCGATCTCGGCGATCGGGTTCTCGGTCCCGAGGACGTTGGAGACGTGGGCGACGGCGACGAGCTTCGGCCCGCGCTCGACCAGCGCCGCGAAAGCGTCCATGTCCAGCCGCCCCTCGTCGTCGACAGGCGCCCAATCGATCTCCGCCCCGACGCGCTCGGCCAGCTGCTGCCAGGGGACGATGTTGGAGTGGTGCTCCATCTCGGTGAGGACGATGCGGTCGCCCTCGCCGACGTTGGCGTCGCCCCAGGCGCGGGCGACGAGGTTGATCGCCTCGGTCGCGTTGCGGACGAAGACGACCTCGCGACGGTCGGCGGCGCCGATGTGGTCGGCGACCGTGGCCCGCGCCCCCTCGTAGGCTTCGGTCGCCTCGGCCGAGAGCGTGTGGGAGCCGCGGTGGACGTTGGAGTGGTGGCGCCGCTCGTAGCGGTCGACCGCCTGGATCGAGGCCAGCACCCGCTGGGAGCTGGCGCCGCTGTCGAGGTAGGCAACCGGCTGACCGTTGACCTCGCGCTCCAGCGCCGGGAAGGCGGCGCGCACCTTCTCGAGGGAGAACGGCGCCGCCGCGGCGGGGCTCTTGGCGCTCACCGGCTCCATTGCGGAGAGGTCAGGCGGCGGCGCCTGCCTCTACCTCCTCTTTGATCCAGCCGTAGCCCTTCTCCTCGAGCACGCCGACCAGCTCCGGGCCGCCTTCTTTGACGATCCGCCCCTGGTACATGACGTGGACCGCGTCCGGCTCGACCATGTGGAGGATGCGCTGGTAGTGGGTGATGATCAGGACGCCCATGTCGGGACCGGCGAACTTGTTGACGCCTTCGGCGACGGTGCGCAGAGCATCGATGTCGAGGCCGGAGTCGGTCTCGTCGAGGACCGCCATCTCCGGTCGCAGCAGCGCCAGCTGCAGCAGCTCCATCCGCTTCTTCTCGCCGCCGGAGAAGCCGTCGTTGAGGTAGCGGCTGGAGAAGTCTTTGGGGATGTTCGCCAGCTCCATCGCCTCCTGGGCGACGCGGGCGAAGTCTTTGATCTTGATCTGCGCCTCGCCGCGGGTCTCGCGCTGGGCGTTGATGATCATCCGCAGGTACTTGCTGACCGAGACGCCGGGGATCGCGACGGGGTACTGGAAGGCCATGAAGAGGCCCGCCTGCGAGCGGTCCTCGGGGGCGGCCTCGGTGATGTCCTCGCCCTTGAAGGTGATCGACCCCTCGGTCACCTCGAACGACGGGTGGCCCATGATCACGTTGGCGAGGGTGGACTTGCCGGAGCCGTTGGGGCCCATCAGTGCATGCACTTTCCCCTTCTCGACGTCGAGGTCGAGGCCTTTGAGGATCTTCTTGTCCTCGACCTCCACGTGCAGGTTCCGTATCTCCAGCTCAGCCATTTCGCTCCGTTTCTGGGGGTTTCTGAAGTTTTTAGGCAGCGCTGCCGAGGGCGGCGACGCGCTTCTGTGCGCTCTGGTCGGAGAACTCGACCAGCTCGGCCAGGGTGGTCCCGGCCAGCGCCTTGGTGACGCCGCCCTGGACTCGCATCCAGAGCAGCTTCGTCGAACAGGCCTGGTCGCCGTCGGACTCGTGCGAGCAGAGGACTTTCCCTTCGGGAGAGTCGTGGAAGCACTCCATCGGCGCGATCTGCCCTTCCAGCGCCTCGACTACCGCGTCCATCGTGATCTCCTCGGCGGGCTTCGCCAGGCGGTAGCCGCCGTGGGCGCCGCGGGTGGAGGTGACGAGCCCGGCCTTGCGCAGTTTCGCCACCAGGTGCTCCAGATAGGAGAGAGGCAGGTTCTCCGCCTCGGCGACGGAGCCCAGCGAGGCGGGCTGCGAGCCGGGCTGGCGGCCCAGCTCGACCATCAGGCGAACTCCGTACTCGGCTTTGGTCGAGAACAGCATCGACCTCAAATCCTACTGAAGCGGTCGGTTATGGCTCGATCAGGCCGCGGCGAATCGCGTAGCGGACGAGCTCGACCCGGTCGCGCATCCCCAGCTTGCGCATCGCGTTGGCGCGGTGGTTCTCGACCGTCTTCTCGGAGAGGTGGAGGACCTCGGCGATCTGCTTCGTCGTGTGCGCCTCGGCGACGAGCTTGACGATCTCCTCCTCGCGCGGGGTCAGCTCCTCTTCGCCGCTGGAGCCGCGTTCGAGCACGTCCTTGATCAGCGTCCGCTGCGCGTCGGGAGAGAGGAACGGCTCGCCCCGCTCAACCGCCCGGATCGCCGCCAGGAGATCGGTATCTGCCTGCGCCTTCAGCACGTAGCCGGAGGCGCCCGCTTTCAGCGCCTCGAAGAGGTAGCGCTCGTCGTCGTGCATCGAGAGGATCAAGACTGAGACCTCCGGCGCCTGCTTCTTGATCTCCCGCGTCGCCTGCAGCCCGGTCAGCTTCGGCATTTTCACGTCGAGGATCGCCAGGTCCGGCCGCTCCCGCACCGCCAGGTCGCGCGCCTCGGCCCCGTCGCCCGCCTCCGCCACGACCTCAATATCCGGCTGGCGCTCCAGCAGCAGCCGGATCCCGGAGCGGACGATCCCGTGGTCATCGGCGATCAGCACCTTCATCGCGCCGATTCTCCTGGCACGGTAAGGCGGACGGTGGTGCCGGCGTCGGGGCGGGACTCGATCGTCAGCTCTCCCCCGACGAGGAGGGCGCGCTCGCGCATGCCGCCAATCCCAAGGCCGTGCTGCTGTGCGTCGAAGGCGAAGCCACGGCCGTCGTCAGTGACCTCCAAAGCGACGCCGCCGTCGCCGGCGCGGCGCAGGCGCACCTCGACCCGCGCGGCGCCGCTGTGGCGGGCGGCGTTTGAAAGCGCCTCCTGGGCGACCCGGTAGACGACTAGCTGGGCGTCGTCGCCGAGGTCGGAGAAGTCCCCCTCGACCACGAGCCGCGCCTCGATCTCGCCGCGGCCGAGCTGCTCGACCTGGCCGCCGATCGCCGCTGCCAGGCCAAGGTCGTCCAGGGCAGTGGGGCGCAACTGGCGAGCTAACGAGAGCAGCTCTCTCATCGCCTGATTCGCCAGCGCCTTGGTATCGGCGAGTTCGCTCTCCAGCTCCGGCGGCGCCGCCTCGCGCGCCGCCTCGAGCCGCAGCAGCAACCCGGTCAGCGACTGGTTGACCTCGTCGTGGAGGTCCCGCGCGACCCGCGCCCGCTCCTCCTCCTGCGCGTGCAGCGCGGCCGACCCGGCCCGCCGCCGCTCTGCCTCCAGTCGCCGCATCATCCGCAGGAAGGCGAGCTCGAGCCGCTCGACCTCCTCGGTCTCGCCGACGCCGTCGATCGAGGGGGGGAGGTGGAGGCGCGGGGAGGAGAGGTCGACCTTCTCCATCGCCTCGACCAGGTCCTCGAGCGGCCGCAACCGCCGCCGCTCCCGGACGAGCGCCAGCGTCAGCGCCAGGACCACCAGGCAGAGCCCGATCACCAGCAAGGTCATGCCGCAAGCCTAGGGGTCATCCCGGGGCGGGTAGGGGGATTCCACCTATAGGAGATTCGGCGCTTTCGCCGCATACTTCGAGGACACCCCGACTCTCAGGAGCGACTACTAGATGACCACCACCAAGCAATCCACGTGGGGCGCAACGCTGCGGACCACGATCCTGATGGCCGCCCTCGGTGGCCTTCTCGTCGTCATCGGCGCCGCGATCGGCGGCCCGAGCACCGCGCTCACCTTCCTCTTCATCGCCCTGGCGATCAACTTCTTCGCCTACTTCTTCAGCGACAAGATGGCGCTGAAAATGAGCCGGGCCGAGCCGATCGACGAGTCGGAGGCGCCGCGGCTCTACCAGATCGTCCGCGAACTGACGACGCGTGCGGACCTGCCGATGCCACGTCTCTACATGATCCCCCAGGACCAGCCGAACGCCTTCGCCACCGGTCGTAACCCGAAGCACTCGGCCGTTGCTGTGACCCGCGGGATCACCAAGCTCCTCTCAGAGGACGAGCTGCGCGGCGTCCTCGCCCACGAGCTCACCCACATCCGCAACCGCGACATCCTGATCCAGTCGGTCGCCTCGGCGATCGGCGCGGCGATCACCTACCTCGCCTACATGTTCATGTGGTTCGGCGGCGACGACAACTCCCCGCTCAGCCTCGTCGCCGGGTTGGCGATGATCCTGCTGGCACCGATCGCGGCGAGCATCATCCAGCTCTCGATCTCGCGGCAGCGCGAGTACGCGGCCGACGCCGGCGGTGCCGAAATCTGCGGCAACCCGGAGTCGCTGGCGAGCGCGCTGCTGCGGCTCGAGCAGGGTGCGGCGGCGATGCCGATGCAGGTCAATCAGGCGGCCGAGCCCCTCTACATCGTCAAGCCCTTCTCGGGCAAGGGGATGGCCAGCCTCTTCTCGACCCACCCCCCGATCGAGGAGCGGGTCCGCCGCCTGCGCCAGATGCGCCCCAGCTTCAGCTAGGGCGACAGCTTCTCGGCAAGGCAAGCGGCCTCGGGATCCTTCCCGGGGCCGCTTTTCTTTGCTCCAAAAACCGGCAACCAACTCGCGCTATACTTTTTGAAGTTAAAGCTGATCCGAATTAGGGGATTTCAAGAAAATGGCTACCGACACCGAGCGCGTACAGACGATCGAGGAGATCGAACCCTTCGAGGCTGCCGAGGAGATCAACGGCGGCGACGTCGTCCTGATCGACACGCGCGAGCCGCACGAGTACCAGGAGGCCCACCTCGAGAACGGCAAGCTGGTGCCGCCGGGGCTGCTGGCCGACGAAATCGCCACCGCGGCGCCGGACAAAGCGGCGCGCACGATCCTCTACTGCCGCTCGGGCAACCGCTCCGCGATCGCCGCCGCGCAGCTGCAGCGGCTCGGCTACGAAAACGTCGCTTCGATGAGCGGCGGGATCGTCCAGTGGCAGGAGCAGGGGCTGCCGGTCGTCGCCGCCCACGGGATGACCGCCGAGCAGCGCGAGCGCTACTCGCGCCACACGCTGCTGCCCGAGGTCGGGGTGGACGGCCAGGTGAAGCTGCTGAACTCGAAGGTGCTGCTGCTCGGCGCCGGCGGGCTCGGCGCCCCGACCGCGCTCTACCTCGCCGCCGCCGGCGTCGGCACGATCGGCCTCGTCGACGACGACGTCGTCGACGCCTCCAACCTGCAGCGCCAGGTGATCCACAACACCGAGCGGATCGGGATGCCGAAGACGACCTCGGCCCGGATCTTCATCGAAGGCCTCAATCCCGACGTCAACGTCGTCGAGCACAACGGCCGCCTCGACGCCTCGAACATCCTCGAGGTGATGGAGGACTACGACATCGTCGTCGACGGTGCCGACAACTTCCCGACGCGCTACCTGCTGAACGACGCCTCGGTGCGGCTGAAAAAGCCGGTCGTCTCCGCCTCGATCCTCGGCTTCGACGGGCAGATCTCGACCTTCGTCCCCTTCGAGGGCCCCTGCTACCGCTGCCTCTACCCGACGCCGCCGCCGGCCGAGCTGGCGCCGAGCTGCTCCGCCAACGGGGTGCTCGGGGTGATGGCCGGGACGATGGGCACGCTGCAGGCCAACGAGGTGATCAAGCTCGTCCTCGGCAAGGGCGAACCGCTGATCGGCCGCCTGCTCCTCTACGAGGCGCTCGGCACCCTCTTCACCGAGCTCAAAGTCCGGCGCGACCCGGAGTGCCCGATCTGCGGCGAGAACGCCGAGGAGATCCCGGAGTCGGAGATGGGCCAGTTCCCCGACTACGACGCCTTCTGCGCCGGAGCCGGTGGCGACCGGCAGTCGATCGCCTAGGTAGGATCACCGCTCCATGGCGACCGTCCGGATTCCCCCAGTGCTGCGCCCGAAAACGGGAGGGCAGGCCGAGGTAGAGGCCGGCGGCTCCGACGTCGGCGAGGTTCTGCGTTCGCTGACCGGCGAGTTTCCGGACACCCAGTCCCAGCTCTTCGGCGAGGACGGTGAGCTCAACCGCTACGTCAACGTCTACCTCAACGACGAGGACGTGCGGGTCCTGCAGGGTCTCGAGACCGCGGTCAAAGACGGCGACAACGTCGTGATTTTGCCGGCGATGGCCGGCGGCGCCTGCGCCGCGTAGCGGCACGCTTTTCGCGCTCAGCGATCCAGGACCAAGCCCAGGAACTGTTTGGTCCGTTCCTCGCGCGGGCTCTCCAGCACCTGCGCCGGCGGACCCTCTTCGACGATGACGCCGCCGTCCATGAAGACGACGCGGTCGGCGACCTCGCGGGCGAACCCGATCTCGTGGGTGACGACGATCATCGTCATCCCTTCCTCGGCCAGCTCCCGCATCACGTCAAGGACCTCCTTGACCAGCTCGGGGTCGAGGGCGCTGGTGACCTCGTCGAAGAGCATCACATGCGGGTCCATCGCCAGCGCCCGGGCGATCGCGACCCGCTGCTGCTGGCCGCCGGAGAGGCGTTCGGGGTACTCGTTCAGCTTGTCGCCGAGGCCGACGCGCTCGAGTAGCTCGTTCCCCTTCGCCTTCGCCTCGGCCGAGGAGCGGCCGAGCACCTTTTCCTGGGCCATGGTCACGTTCTGCAGCGCAGTCCTGTGGGGGAAGAGGTTGAACTGCTGGAAGACGATCCCGACCCGCTGGCGGACGAAGTCGAGCTCCCAGCTCTGCTCACCGGTGCCGGTGCCGGGCCCGCGGCAGATGCCGCGCTCTTCCAGGTGGATGTCGCCCTCCTCGGGCGGCTCGAGCAGGTTGACGCAGCGCAGCAGGGTGCTCTTGCCGGAGCCGCTGGGGCCGAGGACGCAGACCACCTCGCCCTTCTTGATCTCCAGGTCGACACCTCGCAGGACCTCGAGCTTGCCGAAGCGCTTGTGGACACCCCGCAGGCTCAGCATCGAAGCGCCGGCGCTGGCCTCCATCAGAGCGCCTCTACCCGGGGGGCACCGCGGGTGAAGCGCCCCTGCTCGCGGGAGATCAGTTTGTCGACGAGGCGGGCGAGGGGGAGGGTAAGGGCGAGGAACATCAGCGCACCCAAAACCAGCGCCGAGCTGTTGAAGGTTTCCGATTGGATGTCGTTGCCGACCAGCACCACCTCGTTGACGGCGATGACGCTGACAAGCGTGGTGTCCTTGGTCAGGGCGATGAAGTCATTGAGCAGCGGCGCGATCACCTTCCGCACCGCCTGGGGGAGGATCACGTTCCGCATCGCCTGGCCGTGGCTCATTCCCAGCGAACGCGCAGCCTCCATCTGGCCACCTGGCACCGACTCGATCCCGGCGCGATAGACCTCGGCCATGTAGGCGCCGTAGGTGATCGTGATCGCCAGTACGCCGAACCAGAAGCTGTCGGGTTTGCCGAACCACTGCGGGAGTCGGAGCGACTCGGGCAGGAATTCGAGAGCGGGAATTCCGCCAGCGATGATCAGGATCAGAAGCAGCAAAGGGACGCCGCGAAAGACATCGATGTAGGCGATGGTCAGGAACCGAACTGGCATCAGCGGTTTGCCCGGCAGCTGCCTCAGCGAGGCGAGGATCAGTCCCCAGATCAGCGCCAGAACGCCGGAGACAAACGAAAGCTGGATCGTGATCCAGAAGCCGTCCAGCACTTCGTCGAAGTGGTCGACCATGAAGCCGACGTCGAAGAATTGCTTGATGAACTCTTCCATTAGCCCCTAAACGTAGAGAAGGGGCGCCGTCGCCGGCGCCCCTTCTCGGAATCTCTGCTTGAGATCAGCCCGCTTCGTGCGTCGCGGTCTCGATTTCTTTCGGCGGCTCATGTTTGAACCACTGTTCGTAGAGCTTCGCGTAGGTGCCGTCGTCGATCGCCTGTTTCAGCCCTTCGTTAAGTTCTTCGAGCAGTTCGGCTTCGCCCTGTTTGACGGCGAATCCATACTCTTCTTCGGTCGGGATCGCCGCGGAGATTTCGACCCCGTTGCCGGCGGCTTCCGCGTTTTCGGCGACCGGGATGTCGATCACGACCGCATCGACCGTCCCGTTCTGGAGGGCACTCACCGCGTCGGGTCCCTGCGGGTATTTGCGCAGGTCGCCGGCATCGCCCTCTTCTTCGACGAATTCCTGTCCGGTCGTGCCCTGCTGGACGCCGACCGTGGCGCCGCTCAGTTTTTCGACCGAGTCGATTTCGCCGCCTTCTTTGACGAGGATCGCCTGTTCGGAGATGTAGTACGGGTTGGTGAAGTCGACCGTTTTCTCGCGTTCGTCGGTGATCGTCGCGGCCGAGGCGACGACGTCGAAGTTGCCGCGCGCGAGGTCGAGGAAGATCGTGTCGAAGGAGGTGTCTTCGAACTCGACCGGACGGCCGATGTTTTCGCCGACCGCTTCCAGCAGTTCGACGTCGAAGCCGGTGTAGTTGCCGGGTTTCCCTTGCTCGAACGGCGGATAGGGGATGTCCGAGCCGACGGTCAGCGGCTCGCCGCCACCGCCTCCTCCGCCACCACCGCCGGTGGTGTCGTCATCGCTGCTCCCGCAACCCGCAACCGCGAGCGAGGCGAGGGCCAGAAGGAAGACCGCGAAAATGGCGGCCAGCCGGGTCGTTCTCATCGAAACTCCTCCGATCGAGTGGGACAGACGCACGTAGATATACATGCTGCACGTTGCATCTCCGTTAGACGAGCTTTCTAAACGGGAAGAGCAGTCGTCAGCCCGCCGCTACACTTTCTGAAGTAAGGCAGGACATGGCGCGAGAGCAACTACTCAACAAACCCTGCGGAGGCCGGTTCGGCAACATCGTCGAGTCGATCGGCAACACGCCGCTGGTCGAGCTGCCGCGGCTCTCGCCGAAGCCCGACGTGCGGATCTACGCGAAGCTCGAGGGGCACAACCCGACCGGGTCGGTCAAGGACCGGGTCGCAAAATCGATGATCGAGGCCGCCGAGGCCGAAGGGGCAATCGAACCGGGCCACACGATCCTCGAACCGACCTCGGGCAACACCGGCATCGCCCTGGCGATGATCTGCCGCCGCAAGGGCTACCCGCTGAAGGTGGTGATGCCGGACAACGTCACCGAGGAGCGGACCCAGCTGCTGCGCATGTACGGGGCGGAGATCGTCTACTCCGAGGGTGCCAAGGGCTCCAACGGCGCCGTCGAGGTGGCACTGGAGATGTCCCAGGACCCCGGCTACTACATGCCCTACCAGTACGGCAAC
>Ga0184624_10000077_pt1 | contig 23132 bp, 23 predicted proteins | sample PLM3_5_b1_FD_133157 | JGI IMG/M metagenome (GOLD analysis project Ga0184624, IMG submission 133157) | Groundwater sediment microbial communities from an aquifer in East River, Colorado, USA - PLM3_5_b1 | ecosystem: Environmental > Terrestrial > Soil > Riparian zone | place: USA: East River...
GCCATCTCGGCGAACTTGTGGCGGATCGCCTGGAACTTGCCGATCGAGCGGCCGAAGGCTTCCCGCTCCTTCGCGTACTCGAGGGTCTTCTCGATCATCCGTTCGCAGCCGGCGTGGGAGCCTGCGGCGGCGACCAGCCGCTCGCCCTGGAGCTCCCAGGCGATGTGGTAGAAGCCCTTGCCGACCTCGCCGAGCACGGCGTCGGCGGGGACGCGGACGTCTTCGAAGGCGAGTTCGCCGGTGTCGGAGGCGTGCATCCCCATCTTCTCCAGCTCGGCGGAGACGGTGAAGCCGGGGACCTTCTCGCCGTTCTCGTCGCGCAGGTCGACGACGAAGAGGGTGATCCCCGCGTGGCGCTCGCTCGGGTCGGTCTTGCAGACGAGGACGATGAAGTCAGCCCGCGGCCCGTTGGTGATGAAGGTCTTGGAGCCGTTGATCACGTATTCGTCGCCGTCGCGGATCGCGGTGGTGCGGATCCCCGCGACGTCTGAGCCGGCGCCCGGCTCGGTGATCCCGAGGGCCCCGATCTTCTCGCCCTTCAGCCCCGGTTCGAGGTACTTCTTCTTCTGCTCCTCGGTGCCGAGCAGGTGGATCGGGGGGAGGACCATGTCGGTCTGGACCGCGAAGCCCATGTTGGTGCCGCCGGAGCCGGAGTAGCTCATGGCCTCAGCGCGGACGAGCGAGTAGAAGTAGTCGCCGCCCTGGCCGCCGTACTCCCCCGGGAAGCAGAGGCCGAGGAAGCCGAGCTCGCCGGCGCGCTTCATCTTCTCGCTCGGCCAGTAGGTGTCCTCCCATTCGTTGCGGTGAGGCCACATCTCCTTTTTCACCCACGACTCCATCGACTCGCGCAGGTCTTCGTGCTCCTGGCTGAAGATGAAGTGCTTGCGCCCTGCTGCGTGGTCGGGCTTGATGACGCTGGAGCCGTCGGTTGCGGTCGCCACTGTCTCTCTCCTCTGGTTCGTTCCCTCGATCGAAGTGGACAGTAGCACTTCCTACTTTCAGCTTGCTATGGTCCTGGCGATGCCCCAGGGAGACAGTCAGTGGAGCGGCGAGAAGGTCGCCTACGAGGTGGCCGGCGGCGTCGCCACGGTGACGCTGAACGACCCGGAGAAGCGCAACATGCTCTCCGGCCAGATGCTGACCGAGCTGGTCGAGGCGATGAAGCTGGCGAAAGCCTCCGAGGAGGTGCGCGCGGTCGTCCTCACCGGATCCGGCGAGAAGGTCTTCTGCGCCGGCGCCGACCTTGGCGGGTTCGCCGCCGACATGCCGCTCGTCGCCAAACACTTCGCCTCAGACCTCTTCCTCGAGTTCTTCCGGTTGATGCCGCGGCTCGGCAAGCCCTCGCTCTGCGCCGCCAACGGCCATGTCCTCGCCGGGGGTATGGGCCTGGCGCTCTCCTGCGACCTGGTGATCGCCAAAGAAGGGGCGACCTTCGGGACGCCCGAGATCAACGTCGGCGCCTTCCCTTACATGATCATGTCGATCATCTACCGCAACGTTCCGCGGAAGAAGGTCAACGAGATGATGCTGCTGGGGGAGCGGCTTTCGGCCGAGCAGGCAGTGGAGTACGGGCTCGCCAACAAGGTGGTTCCGGCGGCGGAGTTCGACGCTGCCGTCTCCGAGTGGGCGACCAAGCTGGCCTCGAAGAGCCCGGTGCTGATGCGGCTCGGCCACGACGCGATGTACCGCCAGCAGGACATGGCGCTGGACGACGCGCTCGAGTTCCTGCGCTCCCAGCTCTCCCTCTCCTTCACGACCGAGGACATCGTCGAGGGCGTCACCGCCTTCTTCGAGAAACGCGACCCGCAGTGGAAAGGCCGTTAGTGGCAAGCACCGAGCAAGAGCCGAAGAACCTGCTTCCCGGCACGGCGCCGCTCGCCGACCTGACCGCGCAGCTGCACGAGCGGCGAGCCAAGGCGAAGCTCGGCGGCGGCGAGGAGAAGATCGCCAAGCAGCACGGTCGCGGCAAGATGACCGCGCGGGAGCGGATCGATCTCCTCGTCGACGAGGGCACCTTCGTCGAGATGGGGATCCACGGCCGCCCGCACTTTGCCCAGCGGGCGATGGACGGGGTCGAGGCGCCCGCCGACGGTGTCGTCACCGGCTGGGGAGACGTCGATGGCCGCGCGACCTGCATCGCCGCCTACGACTTCACGGTGATGGCCGGCTCGATGGGGATGACCGGCGAGCTCAAGGTCACCCGCCTGCGTGAGATGGCGCTGCAGAAGCGGATGCCGTTCATCTGGCTGCTCGACTCAGCCGGCGCCCGCATCCAGGAGGCAGCGGGATCGCTTTTCGCCGGCTCCGGCTTCCTCTTCCGCGAGGAGGTCGAAATGTCGGGGGTGATCCCGATGGTCGCGGCGATGATGGGGCCCTGCGCCGCCGGTACCGCCTACATCCCGGCCCTCTCGGACTTCGTCCCGATGGTCTCCGGCCAGGGCGCGATGGCGCTCGCCGGCCCGCACCTGACCAAAGCCGTGACCGGCGAGGAGATCTCGATGGAGGACCTCGGCGGCGCCAAGGTCCACTGCCGCAAGTCCGGGGTGGGGGACCTGGAGGTGGCCGACGACGAGGAGTGCATCGCCGCCGTCCGCCAGTACCTCTCCTACTTCCCGGGCAACTGCGAGGAGCGGCCGCCGGTCGTCGACGTCTCGGACCCGATCGAGCGTGCCTCCGAGAAGCTGATGGAGATCGTCCCGGAGTCGCCGCGGCAGCCCTACGACATGTATGACGTGATCCGCGAGATCGTCGACGACGGCGACTGGTTCGACCTGAAGCCGAAGTTCGCCAAGAACGTGATCACCTGCTTCGCCCGCTTCGGCGGCCAGCCGGCGGGGATCGTCGCCAACCAGCCCAAGCAGCTGGCCGGGACCCTCGACAACGACTCCGCCGACAAGGCCGCCCGCTTCATCAACCTCTGCGACGCCTTCAACATCCCGCTCGTCTTCCTCCAGGACGTCCCCGGCTTCATGGTCGGCTCGAAAGTCGAGCACGCCGGGATCATCCGCCACGGGGCGAAGATGCTCTACGCGGTCAGCCGCGCCACCGTGCCGAAGGTGACTGTCGTCGTCCGCAAGGCCTACGGCGCCGGCTACTACGTGATGTGCGGCAAGGCCTACGAGCCCGACCTGATCGTCGCCTGGCCCGGGGCCGAGATCTCGGTGATGGGGGCCGAGGGCGCGGTCGAAATCATCGGCCGCTCGATGATCGAGGCCTCCGACGACCCCGAGGGCACCCGCGAGACGATGCTGAACGCGGTCCGCCAGCAGATCGACCCCTACATCGCCGCCGGCAACGCCGTCATCGACGACATCATCGACCCGCGGGAGACGCGGCCGACGATCGCCAAGGCGCTGAAGATGGCGCGCAACAAGCGCGTAGAGAAGCCGAAGAAACGACATGGTGTGATGCCTGTATGAGGGGGCCTGTATGAGCTCCTTCGGCGATCCGGTGATCATCAGCTGCTCGATCAGCGGCGTGATCGCCAACCGCGACCAGTGCCCGGCGATCCCCTACACGCCGGAGGAGTACGCGGCGGAGGCGCGCCGCGCTGTTGACGAGGGCGCTTCGCAGATCCACATCCACGCCCGCAAGCCCGACGGCACCCCCTCGTATGAGATCGAGGACTTCAAGGCGATCACCAAGGCGATCCTGACCGAGGTCGGCGACGTCATCGTCAACTACTCGACCGGCGCGATCGGGATCTCGCTCGAGAAGCGCATCGAGTACCTGCGCGCCTGCCGCCCCGACGTCGCCGCCCTCAACATGAGCTCGATGAACTACGCGAAGTACTCGCGCCGGCGCAAGGACTTCATCTTCAAGGCCGTCTTCGAGAACAGCTTCGACACGATCATCGAGTTCCTGACGGCGATGAAAGAGCTGGGGATCAAACCCGAGCACGAGTGCTTCGACTCGGGCCACGTCGCCAACCTCGACCCGCTCGTCGACATGGGCCTGCTGGAGCCGCCGCTCCAGATCTCCCTCGTGATGGGAGTGACCGGCGGCATCCGTCCGACCCCGCGCAACGTCACCCTGATGTCGGACCAGATCCCAGGCGGCCCCGAGGGCCCCAACCAGTGGCAGGTGATCGGGATCTCGCGGGACCAGTGGAAACTGCTCGCCTCCTCGCTGGTGCTCGGCGGCAACGTCCGCGCCGGGGTCGAGGACAACCTCTACCTGCCGAACGGCGAGATGTGCAAGTCCAACGGCGAGCTGATCGCGAAGGCGCGGCAGATGGCCGAAGACATCGGCCGCCGGCCCGCCAGTGTCGCCGAGGCGCGCGAGCTGCTCGGGGTGCCGAAGCGTGAGCGCTCTCCCGCTTAGCGACGTCAAGGTCCTCGACCTCACCCGCCTGCTGCCGGGCGGCTTCTGCTCGCTGCTTCTGGCCGACCTCGGCGCCGAGGTGCTGAAGGTCGAGGACACCGGCATGGGCGACTACATCCGCTGGGCGCCCCCCTACTACGGCTCCGAGGAGCAGCAGGCGCTCGGCACCCGCTCCTCGCTCTACCTCTCGCTCAACCGCGGCAAGCGCTCGGTCCGGCTCGACCTCAAGTCGGACCGGGGGAAGGAGGCGCTGCTACGTCTGATCGCCGAGCACGATGTCGTCCTCGACGGCTTCCGCCCCGGCGTCCTCGACAAGCTCGGCGTCGGCTACGAGCGGATGCGGGAGGAAAACCCGCGGGTCGTCTACTGCGCGATCACCGGCTACGGCCAGGACGGTCCCTACGCGCAGCGGGCCGGCCACGACATGAACTACCTCGGCCTCGTCGGGCTGCTCGGCCTCACCGGCGCCAAGGACGGCCCGCCCGTCCAATCGGCGGGCCAGATCGCCGACCTCGGCGGCGGCGCCCTGATGGCCGCCTTCGGGGTGATGGCGGCGCTGCACGAGCGCGAGCGCTCCGGCGAGGGGCAGATGGTCGACGTCTCGATGGCCGACGGCGCCCTCTCCTGGCTGGCGATGGTCGCCGGCCGCTACTTCTGCGATGGCGAGGTGCCGCGACGGGGCGAGCAGATGCTCGCCGGCGGCATCGTCTGTTACCTCCCCTACGAGGCCGCCGACGGCTGGGTCAGTTGCGGGGCGCTGGAGCCGAAGTTCTGGGCCTCCTTCTGCGAGGGCGTCGAGCGCCCCGACCTGATCGAGAAGCAGTTCGAGGCGCCTGGCTCGGATGCGTGGCAGGAGGTCGCCGCAATCTTCCGTTCCCGCAGCCGCGAGGAATGGAAAGGCTTCAACGATGAGCGCGACTGCTGCATCGAGCCCGTCCTCGACCTCGACGAGGCCCTCGACTCCGAGCTGGCGCGCTCGCGCGAGATGGTCGTCGAGCTCGAGCAGCCCGAGCTCGGGACCGTCCGCCAGCTCGGCCACCCGGTGAAGCTGAGCCGCACCCCGGCCGACCCGACGCGGCCGGCGCCCGCCTTCGGCGAGCACACCGACGAGGTGCTGGCTGAGGTCGGCTACTTGCCCGAGGAGATCGCGGCGATGAAAGAGTCAGGCGCGGCTGCCGGACCAGCCGCCGCGCCGCAGGGGAAGTTCCGCGCGTGAGTACCAATGACGGCAACGGCACTCAGCAGGACGGCCTGCTCCGCATGCGCGAGCTCGCCGAGGCCTCCGGCGTCCCGGCGCCGACGATCAAGCACTACCTGCGAGAGGGCCTGCTGCCGGAGCCGGTGAAGACCAGCCGCAACATGGCCTACTACCCGCCCGAGTTCGTCGACCGGATCAAGCTGATCAAGCAGCTGCAGGAAGAGCGCTACCTGCCGCTGAAGGCGATCAAGGAGGTCCTTGACTCCCAGGAACGCTCCCGCACCAGCGCCGCCGAGGTCCGCAAGCGCTACGGCGTTCCCAAGGAGGTGCTCGACCGCCTCGCCGAGCTCGAGGTCCTGACCCCGAACAGCCGCGGCTACTCGCCCTCCGACGTGAAGATCATCGAGGCGATCAGCCGCTTCCGCGCCGGCGGCTACGACGAGCAGATCGGCTTCACCGTCTACGACACCCTCCGCTACAAAAACGCCCTGCAGGAGCTGGCGCGCCAGGAGGTCGACGTGGTGATGGAACGGCTGGCCGGCGAGGTGCCGCCCGAGCGCGTCGTCGAGATGCTGGAAGCCGGCGCCCAGCCGCTGAAGGACCTGATCGCGGCCCTGCACACGAAGCTGATGGTCGCCGAGCTCGAGCGACGCAGCTGAGGCGAGCTAGCCGGCCGCGGAGGCGAGCGCGTCGCGTTCGGCCTCGATCTCGGCGATACAGGTGAGGGCGTTGGTCTTTTCGGCGACGCAACAGGCCTCGTCGAGCACCTCGAGCGCCGCCTGCTCGCGCCCTCCGGCGTGCAGCGCCTGTCCCAGCGCCAGCTGCGCGATCGGCAGCGACCAGTTCAGCCCCCGCTCGCGGGAGACCTTGACCGCCCCTTCGGCCTCCTCGATCGCCTCGTCTATGCGACCGACGCCGGTCAGGGCTTTGGCCCGGATCTGGGAGCGCCAGCCCTCCATCTCACCGCCGACCTTCATCGCCTCGCGGTAGATCTTGTCCGCTTCCTCGATCGAGGCCAGCGCCTCGCGGAATTCTTCGGCCGCGAGCTCGGCCCAGGCGAGGTTGGCGATCGCGAGGCTGCGGGAGAAGACGTCGCCGATCCGCTCGGTCAGCTCGCAGTTGCGGCGGGCGATCGCGATCGCGCCCTCGACATCGCCCCTTAGTGCCAGCAACCCCGCCTGGTTGCTGCGGATCCAGCTCGCCGTCTCGGGGTCGTCGGCTTCGGCCGAGATTTCCAGCGCGCGCTCGAAGTACGGCTCGGCTCCCTCGAGGTCCCCCTGCTCGCGGCGGACCATCCCTTTGCCCATGTGGGCCCAGGCCAGCGGCGTGTTGAGGATGATCCCGGAGCCGACGCTGATGTCGCCGCCGGTCAGCTCGATCATCTCGTCGAGGGCGCGGTCGTAGCCGTCGAAGTCGCCGGCGACGAGGTAGGCGTAGGCCCCCGCGGCGCGGATCGCAACCTGCAGGTGAGGGTCCCCGGCCTGATCGGCAAGCTCGTTCATCTCCTTGACCTGGGCGATCCACTCGTCGGTGTGCTGCTGCAGGCCGGGTCGCGCCGAAGTCGACATCTTCAGGAGGACAAGCGAGTGCAGGTCGCCGCGCCGGTCAGCGATTCTCTCCGCTTCCCGCAGCAGCTGCGCCTGCTCGTCGAGGTCCATGCCGACGCGCCAGGCGAACTGGATCTGGGCGAGCCGCGAGGCGATCCCGAGGGCGTCGGTCTCCTCGTCCTCCTCGAGCTTGCCCGAAATCTCCATTACGTCGTGCCAGAGGCGCATCGCGTCGCGGGGACGGCTGTGCCCGGCCCAGTGGGCGGCGCGAGCGGACCAGCGGGCGGCCTCGCGGGTGTCGCCGCCCTGCTTCAGGTGGTCGGCGATCAGGGCGGCGAGCTCGTCGTGGCGGTCCTGGGGCTCGAGCTCGATCATCGCCTTTGCGGCGGCGGCGTGGGTCGCTTCCCGCTGGCTCGCCAGCTGGGTGCCGTAGGCGACCTCCCGCGTCAGCGGGTGGCGGAAGGCGAGGACGCGCTGCGGGTAGATCTCGGCTTCGTAAAGGAAGCCGGCCTCGATCAGCTCAGCGACCGCGCCGGCGAGCTCGTCTTCGTCGAGGCCGGCGGTGAGGCGCAGCGCTTCGCCGCTCACCTCCTTTCCGACAACCGAGGCGACCTGGAGCAACTGCTTTTCGACTGGATCGAGGCGATCGATCCGGGCGGCGAGGACCGCCTGCACCGTCGCCGGCACTCCGGCGTCCTCGATCGGCCGCGCCAGGCGGTAGGCCCCGCGCTCGCCCTCGAGGAACCCGGACTCGGCCAGCTCGCGGACGATCTCCTCGATGAAGAACGGATTGCCGCCGGTGCGGGCGTGGATCGGCTCGTCGATCCCGTCCAGCGACGGGTCCTCGCCGGCGAGGTCGCGCAGCAGCTTCGCCGTGTCGGCCCGGCTCAGCGGCTGCAGCGCGATCGTCTCGAACACCTCCGCATCGGCCCAGGCGGGCGTGTACTCCGGCCGGTAGTTGACGAGGACCAGCGTCGGGGTGCCAGGCATACCTTCGACCAGCCCGTGCAGCATCGTCTGGCTCCCCTCGTCGATCCAGTGCAGGTCCTCGACGATCAGGACCAGTGCCTTCTTGCGGGCGGGGTTGCTGACGAGGCGGCAGAGGAAGTCGCCGAGCGCCCGCTGGCGCCCCTCCGGGTTCATCTGCGGCACCGGCCGCTCGGGGTCAGGGACGCCGAGGAAGTCGAAGATCAGCGGCAGGTCGGCGGCGAAGGCAGGGTCGAGCAGAAGCGAGCGGCCGGCGATCTTCTCCCGCGCCAGCTGCTCTGGGTCCTTGTCGCCGATCCCGTAGAAGGAGCGCAGCATCTGCAGGATCGGCATGAAGGGGATCGACTTCCCGTGCGCCTGTGCCTGTGCCTCGAAGACCTCCAGGCTCTCGGTGCGGCAGCGCTGGGCGAACTCGTGGTAGAGGCGGCTCTTGCCGATCCCGGGTTCGGCGACGACGCCGACGGCGACGGCCTCGCCGTTTTTCGCCCGCTCCAGCGCCGCCTCGAGCTGGCCCAGCTCGGCGGCGCGTCCGACGAAGCTGGAGAAGCCGCGCTCGCGAGCGAGGTCGAGGCGGGAGCGCGCCGCGCCGACCCCTGCCAGCTCGAAGACCTGCACCGGCCGGCTTGCGCCCTTGATCTCGAACTCGCCGAGATCGCCGAGGTCGAGGTAGCCACGGGCGAGCTCCGCGGTGCTCTCGGTCAGGTACGCCTTGCCCGGCTCGGCCAGCGCCTCCATCCGCTGCGCCAGGCCGACCGTGTGGCCGATCGCCGTGTAGGCGGAGCCGCCGCCACCGTCAATCGCGCCAGCGACGACCTCGCCGGAGTTGATCCCGATCCGGGTCGAGAAGTTGAGGCCCTTCTCCCGGCGCAGCTCACCTGCGTACTCGGCGACGTCCTCGAGCATCTGCAGCGCCGCGTAGCAGGCGCGCCTGGCGTGGTCCTCGTGGGCGACGGGGGCGCCGAAGACGGCCATGATCCCGTCGCCGGTGAACTTGTCGACCGTCCCCTCGAAGCGGGTCACCGTGTCGGCCAGCGTCGAGAAGAAGCGCTGCATGATCTCGCGCCACTCCTCAGGGTCCTCCTGCTCGGCCAAGTCCATCGAGCCGCTGACGTCAGCGAACAGGACCGTTACCTGCTTGCGCTCGGCATCGTCCTTGATAGTTTCGTTCACGTCGTCACAAGGTTACGCCTCCCACCGCGGTGGTCATGCGTCACATCGGATTCTTGCCCCAGCGGGCTGGGGTCAAAGTCCGATGCGCTTCCGAAGCATCGCGATCGTCTTGGCGAGCTCCGCACGGACGCGTCTTGGTTCGTAGCGGACCTCGTAATGCGTGAAGCGCAGCGGCGTCATCCCCGCCATCACGTGCGCCCGGTCGCGGCGGGCGTCCCGAAGCTGCGCGGAAGGGGTGCGGTGGTAGCGGAGGCCGTCCGTCTCCACGACAAGCCCGAGGTCAGGCCAGAAGAAGTCGACCTCGAACCTGTTCACACGTTGTTTGGTGAGTGGCATAGGGAGATTCGCCGCTCCGACAATGCGGCGGAAATAGATCTCCAGGTCCGAGTCCGAGAGTCGGAAGAAGAGCTTGTCGAGTAGGTGTCGCAGGAGGCGGATGCCAGATTCGCCACCAAAGCGGCTGAGCTCTTCCCGCAAGGCTTCGGGATCGACCAGGTCGCGCTTGTCAGCGTCGTTAACTGCTCGCTCTAGTGCAACGGGGTCGAGTTCGGTTGCGAGATCGACAAGCGTCTGCGCCGGCGAGGTGACAGGGATGTCGTCCCGGAGCACGATGTCCTCGATCGCCAGGCTCGGCCGGCCGCGGAACCGTATGCCCCGACTTCGCAGTTCGCAGCGTCGTCGAACGCTGATATCGATCCAGTCGCCCTCTTCGCCGATCTCCCACAGCGCCGCCGCGCTGCGATGGCCCAGGGCGGCTCCCTCTCCGCCGTGTTGCCTCGCCGCGAGCTCCCAGGCTCGAGCGCTTCGCGTATCCGTCTCTTGCCCCATCCTGGTGTGTCAAGAATCGGAAGCCCTGATCTCTCCCCGTCCAGCACCCGAGATGTCCGCGTTTTCCGGAACCCCACCGAGCCCGTGGGCGCTCATCTATAGCCTCGGAGGATGCAATCGGTCCTCGTCACCGGAGCCTCCACCGGCATCGGCCGCGCCACCGCGCTACGCCTCGACGCCGACGGTTGGCGGATCTTCGCCGGCGTCCGCGACCCCGCCGACGGGGAGAGCCTGCGAGCCGCGGCCTCCGATCGGCTGGTGCCAGTCACCCTTGACGTCACCGAGCCTGAGCAGATCGCCGCCGCGGCGGAGCTGGTCGAGGCGGAGAGCGACGGCGGCCTCGACGGTCTCGTCAACAACGCCGGCGTCGCTGTCCCCGGCCCGCTGGAGACGATCCCCCTCGACGACCTTCGCCACCAGCTCGAGGTCAACCTCGTTGCTTATGTGGCCGTCACCCAGGCGCTGCTGCCGCAGATCCGCCGTGCCGAAGGGCGGATCGTCTTTCTCGCCTCGATCGGCGGGCGGATCGCGTTTCCATTCGGCGGTCCCTACCACGCCTCCAAGTTCGCGACCGAGGCGATCGGCGACGTCTTCCGCCAGGAGCTGCGCCCGTGGGGGATCGAGGTCGCGATCATCGAGCCGGGCTCGATCGATACTCCAATCTGGGGGCGCGGCCAGCAGAAAGCGGAGGAAGTCGAAGCGAAGTCGCCACAGACGAACCTCCTCTACGGCGCCGCTCTCGAGAAGTTCCGCAAGGTGATCGAGGACACCGCCGAACGGGGGATCCCGCCGGAGAAGGTGGCAAAGGCGATCTCCCACGCCCTCGAATCGAGTCGGCCGAAGACGCGTTACCTCGTTGGCCTCGACGCCAGGGCGCAGGCCCTGATCAAGCCGCTGATTCCGACTCGGCTCTTCGACCGCATCGTCGCCCGCCAGCTCAACCTCTAGAGCGCGAGAGCGCCCTGAGCGCTCATATACTTGCCCTGCCGATTGACTGGTCAATCAACGAAGGGCGCACGTGCGCGTAGCGGCGGTACAGCTCAACTCCAACGGGGACAAGGACAGGAACCTGGCTGCGGCCGAGGGTCTGGTGCGCGCAGCCGCAGCGGATGGAGCCGAATTCGTCGCCTTGCCGGAGAAGTGGAATCTGCTTGGGGGCGGCGAGGAACTCGTCGCCGGGGCCGAGCCGCTCGACGGCCCGAGCCTGAACGCCGCCCGCGGCTGGGCCCGCGACCTCGGCGTCCACCTGCTCGCCGGCAGCATCTCCGAGCGCGGCCCCGAGGGCGAGAAGGCCTCCAACACCTCGGTCCTGATCGGGCCCGGGGGAGAAGACCTCGCCGTCTACCGCAAGATCCACATGTTCGACGTCGACGCCGGCGGCGTCTCCTACCGCGAGTCGGAGTTCGAGCGGCCGGGGAGCGAACCCGTCGTCGCCCCCCTCGGCGACCTCACCGCCGGGCTCACCGTCTGTTATGACCTCCGCTTTCCCGAGCTCTTCCGGATTCTCGCCCTCCGCGGCGCCAGGCTGATCGCGGTCCCTTCGGCCTTCACGCTCGCGACCGGGCGCGATCACTGGGAAGTGCTGCTGCGGGCGCGGGCGATCGAGAACCAGCTCTTCGTCCTCGCCCCCAACCAGGTCGGCGAGGCGCCGCCTCACTACAGCTCCTTCGGCCGCTCGTTGATCGTCGACCCCTGGGGGGTCGTCCTCGCCACGGCCCCCGACGAGGAGTGCTTCATCGCCGCCGATCTCGACTTCGCCGCGCAGGAGCGGGTCCGCGCCTCGCTCCCCGCGCTCGCCAACCGCCAGCCGGGCGCCTACGTCTGGCCGCAGATGCAGGAGGGGGAGGCCTGATGGCGCAGGCACCGCCCGCCGACAAACGCCGGCTCATCCTCGACGCCGCGATCCGCGTCTTCGCCCGCCAGGGCTTCCACGCGACCCGCGTCTCCGACATCGCCGACGAGGCGGGAGTCGCCTACGGCCTCGTCTACCACTACTTCAGCTCCAAGGACGAGGTCCTGAACGAACTCTTCATTGAGCGCTGGTCGCTGCTGCTGGCGGCGATCGAGGAGGCCGACAAGACCGCCGCGAGCCCGCGCGAGAAGCTCGGCGCCGTCGCCACCTTCATCTTCGACTCCTACCGCCACGACCCCGAGCTGATGAAGGTGATCATCGTCGAGGTGACGCGGGCGGCGAACTCCTTCGGCAAGACCCACCTCGAGCAGATCCAGCGCGCCTACGAGTCGATCGCCAAGATCGTCGCCGACGGCCAGGAGAGCGGCGCCTTCCGCGGTGACGTGGCGCCGATGTTCGCCTCGATGTCCTTCTACGGGGCGATCGAGCAGCTTCTCTCCGGCTGGATCTTCGGCACGATCCCCGCCGCGGCCGCAGACTTCGACCAGGCGCGGGATCTTCTTGTCACGACGATCTGTGACGGCCTCGAGCCGCGCGGATAGGGTTTACTGCCGACTCCGCATGGGGAAGGTTCGAGCTAATGGATAACGAGTTGGTCAAACGCCTCGTCTGGAGCGGCCTTCTGGCCGCCACCGGCGCCTTGGCGAGCATCGTCGCCGCCCGCGCCTCCGGGCTTCTCTACCGCCGCATCTACGACGAGGATCCGCCCGAGTAGGGAGAGCCATGCAGGAGCCGCCCCAGAACCCACCGCCGATCCCGCCCCCGGGGCCGCCGCCACCGCCCGAGGACCGCACCCTCGCCGACCTCGTCGTCGAGGTCTCCGAAAACGCCTCGACGCTGGTCCGCGAGGAGATCGAGCTGGCCAAGGCGGAGGTCTCCGAGAAAGCTTCGAAGATCCTCCGCGGCTCCGCCGTCGGCATCGCCGCCGGTGTCTTCGCCTTCCTGGCGCTGATCCTGATCATGCACGGGATCGCCTGGGTGCTGGCCGAAGAGGTCTTCGACGGCAAGGCCTGGCCCGGCTTCTTCGTCGAGGCCGCCGTCTTCCTCCTGATCGCCGCCCTCGCCGGCTGGATCGCCTCGAAAGCGCTCAAGGCCGGCGCGCCGCCGGTTCCCGAGCAGGCAATCGAAGAGGCGAAGCTGACCAAGGAGATGCTGGAAAGGGAGACCTCGTGAGCACCGCGCCGGCCCCCGGCCGCTCCCCGGCGGAGATCCGCCGAGACATCGAGCTTCGGCGCCGCCAGCTCGGGACCTCGGTCGAGGCGCTGCGCGGCAAGGTCAACGAGCTGACCGACTGGCGCCGCCAGGCCGAGGAGCACAAACAGCAGCTGATGGTCGGCGCCGCCGCTATCGGGTTCTTCATCGGCGCTCGCGCAATGTTGCGGCGCCGCAGAAACCGCTAGCGCGCCGCCTAAGCGATCAGGTCGGTGCGGACGCTGCCGACGCCGAGCAGTCCCGGACCGACGTGGGCGCCGAGGACGGGGCCGACCTCGGAGATGAAGGCGGGCTCGCAGCCGAAGATCTCGTAGCAGTCTTCGATCAGCGCGTCGGCGGTCTCTTTGTCCTGGATGTACTGGACGACCCAGCCGTCGCGGCCCGATTCGTGGCGCTGGCGCGCGTAGCCGCGGAGCCGCTCGAGCGAGCGGGCGCGGGTGCGGACCCGCTCGACCGGGGTGATCTCCTCTTCGAGGGTGAGGATCGGCTTGATCTTCAGGGCGCTGCCGATCCAGGCGCGAGCGCCGCCGATGCGCCCGCCGCGCCGCAGGTACTCGAGCGTGTCGATCGCGAACCACATCTTCAGGTCGTTGCGGGTCTCTTCCGCTTGGGCGATCACCGCCGCGGCGTCTGCCCCGGCGGCTGCGGCGGTGGATGCGCCGAGGGCGCAGAGGCCCATCCCGCCGGCGGCCGTGCGGGAGTCGAGCAGGTGCAGCCGCTCGCCCCCCTTGCCTTCCTCGACCAACCGCTCGCGCGCCTGCCCGGCGGCCTCGAAAGTCCCCGAGATGCCGGCCGAGATGTGGATCGAGACGACTTCCCTGCCTTCATCGAGCAGCGGTTCGTAGACGGCGAGGAAGTCACCGATCGAGGGCTGCGAGGTGGTGGCGCCGGTTTCAGAGGCACGCAGCCTCTCGTAGAAGTCATGGAAGTCGCTGATCTCCGACTCCCGTTCCAGCTCCCCGTCGGCGGCGACGTAGAGGCTGATCTCCTTGATCCCCCGTCGGTTTACGAGCTCGGTCGGGAGGTAGCAGGTCGTGTCGCAGACGACCGCGGTCTCGGCAGGCGAGCTCACCCGGACGATTCTAGACGCGGAGACCAACGAGCACGCCGACCTATACCGCTACACTTTGTGAAGTGACTGAGACGCCCCAAGCAGCGATCACCCTTACCGACAAAGCCGCCGAGAAGATCGGTGAGCTGCTCGGGTCGCAGCCGGACGGTGCCGAGCAGGCGCTGCGGGTCGCCGTTCGCGGCGGCGGTTGCTCGGGCTTTCAGTACGCGCTCGCCTTCGACAGGGCCAAGGATGACGACAACGTCTTCGAGGTCGACGGCGTCGCCGTCATCGTCGACAAGGTCAGCATGCAGTTCGTCTTCGGCTCCGAGGTCGACTACGTCGAAGGTCTCCAGGGCGCCGGCTTCCAGGTCAACAACCCAAACGTGGTTGCCGCCTGCGGCTGTGGCTCCTCTTTCCAGGTGAAAGAGGACGCTGCGGAGCAAGCCGCGGTCTAGCTAGACCGCAAGAGCTTCTATTCGATCTGAAGTGGCGGCGACTGCTGCGGCGCGGCGCTCTGCTGCGCCTGCGGGGCCTGGGTGTTCTCCGGCTGCTCGACGCCGAGGGCCTGGGCCAGCTCGCCGGACTCGAACATCTCCTCGACGAGGTCGCAGCCCCCAAGCAGCTCGCCGTTGACGTAGAGCTGCGGGAAGGTCTGCCAGTCGGAGATCTCGGCCGTCACTTCGCGCAGCGGCTGCAGGGCGGGGAGAACGTCGATCGCGCCGTAGTCGACATCGACCTGGTCCAGCACCTGGACCACGCGCATCGAGAACCCGCAGCGCGGCATGTCTGGCGTCCCTTTCATGAACAGCAGGACGGGGTTCGCCTGGATCAGCTCTTCGACTTTGGATTTCAGCTCTGGGTCGGCCATGGGGGCATTGTAGGGAGGAGGGGGTCTCGGTCTAGAGCTGGGTGACGATCAGGCCCGCCAAGCCGATGAAGCCCGTTATCAGGGCGGCCATCAGGGCGATGAAGCCGTGGACCATCGTGTGCTGGAGACCGTCAACCCGGTTGCTCAAACCATCGAGCCGGTTGCTGATCTCGGTGACGCGCCCGTTCAGGTCATCGAGGCGTGAATCGGTCCAGGTGGATCTCAATCTCATTACTCCAGCGTAGGCGGTTGAGCCGCACGGATGGTGCGCACAATGTAACATTTTGTCATCTAAAAGACGTGAAGGTGTGACTTCAGAGACTGGTCTTGACCGACAGCGCATGGATCGTGCCGTCGTCGAAGCGCTCCTTGACCGCGGCCTTGACCAGCCGGTGCTGGTCAATCCGGGAGAGGCCTTCGAACTGGGGGGCGCTGACGGTGGCCCGCAGGTGGTCGCCGGTGCCGGTTTCGTCGATCACCTCGACCTCGGCGCCCGGCAGGGCCGCCTCGATCATCCCTTCCAGCTCTGCGAGATCGGCCGGCACGAAATCAGCCGGCGAGGCGCTCGCCGACGGTCTCGAGCATCTCCTCGACCCGGACGAACTTGACCCGCGGGCGGCCGTGCGGCTCGCCGCGGCCGACCTCGGCCTGGTCGATCGCCTGCCAGTCCTCGAAGCTGATGTAGCGGACGCCCTTCTCCTGCAGGAGGTCCTCGACGGCGACCGGGTCCGGGTTCTCCGGGCTCAGCAGCTGCTCTGCCTCGACGTCCTCGAAGAGGTTCTGGACCGTCTCCAGCGCGTCTTTCTTATTCGTCCCGATCACGCCCGAGGGTCCGCGCTTGATCCAGCCTGCGGTGTAGTGGCCGGTCTTGTGGCCGGCATCGTGGGAGTCGAGGATGCGGCCGCCCTCGTTGAGGATCAGGCCGCGGTTCTCGTCGAAGGGGACGCCCTCGATCGGGATGCCGGTGTAGCCGACCGAGCGGAGGACGAGCCCGCACTCGAGCTCTTCGCGCTCGCCGGTGTCCCTGGCGCGCAACGTCCCACCCTCCTCGACCAGTTCGTTGCGGCCGACCACGATCGATTCGACCTTGCCATCGCCCTTGATCTCCACCGGCGAGGCGAGGAAGCGGAGGACGATGCGCTGCTTCTTGCCCTCCGGCTCGCGCTTGGAGAACTCCTTCAGCGTCTCGACGTTGACGCGGGTGGTCTTGTCGACCTCGTCGGACTCGAGGAACGCCTGGCTCGCGGGGTCGAGCTCGACCTCCTGCGGGTCGACGACGACGTCGGCGTCCTCCATCTCCCCGAGCTCTTTGATCTCCGGGTTGGTGAAGGCGGCCTGGACGGGGCCGCGGCGGCCGAGGACGACGATCTCGCGGATCTGCTTGGCGTCAAGCGCCTCGATCGCGTGGTCGGCGGTGTCGGTCTGGCGCAGCTCGTGGTCGGTGAGGGCGAGCATCCGGGCGACGTCCATCGCCACGTTGCCGTTGCCGATCACAACGGCGCGCTCGGAAGAGAGGTCGAACTCGCGGTCGGCGTAGTCGGGGTGGGCGTTGTACCAGCCGACGAAGGCGGTGGCGGCGTGGCTGCCGGGCAGGTGCTCGCCAGGGATGCCGAGCTGGCGGTCGGTCTCGCAGCCGACCGTGAAGAAGATCGCGTGGTAGAGCTTTTCCAGCTCCTCGACCTCGATGTCGTGGCCGATCTTGACGTTGCCGAAGAAGCGGAAGCCGTCGCGGGCCGCGGTTTTTTCGTAGACGCGGATTACCGACTTGATCTTCGGATGGTCGGGGGCGACACCGCCGCGAACCAGCCCGAACGGGGTCGGCAGGCGGTCGAAGAGGTCGACCTGGGCGTGCAGGTTGCCGTCTTTGAGGATGTGCTCAGCGGCGTAGAAGCCGGAGGGGCCGGCGCCGACGATGGCGACGCGCAGAGGGGTGTCTTCGGTTCCGATCTTGCTCATGGGAGCGCGAAAGAATAGGGAACTCGGCGCGTCAGCCGAGGGCCGGGGCGCTGGTCCCGACCGCACTCGGGGTGCCGTCGAGGGCGTCGAGCGCCTTGCGGACCGACATCGCGACGCAGGTGAAGATCGGGGTCTCCCGCTCGGTGAACTCGCTCGACTCGGTCGGCCGCAGCTCATTGACGAGGTCTAGGAACATACCCGGGTCGTCGCCCTCGAAGGCGACGACGAACTCCTGGTCGTCGAGCCCGAACGAGTAGCTCGTGTTGATAGTGATCTCCGGGTAGCGGCGGCCGACCTCGATGTGGCTTTTCATGATCCGGCCGCGCTCCTCCGGCGGCAGCCCGTACCAGCGCCGCTGCTTCACCATCGGGTAGAGGAAGAGGTACTTGCGCTCGGAGGTGCAGATCTCCGGCCTCGCGTCCTCCTCCGAATAGGGCGAGCGTTTCGTCATCGAGAGGAAGGAGTGGGGGGTGGTCGTCCATTTCGCCAGCCCGCTCTGGCCGAGCACCACGTGGAAAGTGTGGATGTCGTTCAGGTTCGGGCTCTGGCTGAGGAGGACCAGGTCGACGTCGCCGCGCGTTCCTATGGTTGAGTAGGCGCGCAGCGAACGGTCGAAGCCGAAGTCCTCGCAGGCGGCGAGGAACTCCTGCTTGTCGGCAGCGCGCAGCTCCGGGTCCCGACGACGCCAGGCTGGATCGATCTTGAAAAACGTGAACTTGGCGAACGTGCGATCGGCCATCGGGGCCACGATAGCGCTCGTCCTGCTCCTGGCTCTGGCGCCCGCCGCGGGGGCAAAGGGGCCGATTCCGGTCCATGTGCTCTTGCTGCCGCCGGCGACGACCGTCGAGGAAATCGCCGAGGCGGGTTTCTCGCCGGGCCTGATGAGCCCCGGCCTCGGCACCGTCTCGGCGGAGCAGACCTACCTCGACATCGGCCAGGGGAACCGTGTCTTCGATTCCCTCTACGACGAAGACCTGCCCGAGCGGACGGGGGATCCGGCCGCCTGGTGGCAGGCGGTGGTCGCGCGGGCCGAATCCGCTCCGGCGGAGATCGTTCCCGGCCTCCTGGCCGCGACCCTGAGGGAGGAAGGGCTGCCGCCGCCGCGGTTCGAAGCGCGGTCGGCCGTTCCGGATCTCCAACCCCAGGGTGCGGGCACGCTGCGGATCGCCTTCGCGCGGGCGACGGGAGATAGCGATGACCTCCTCCCGATCGGCGTCGCCGGCCCGGGCTTCGACGGCGACCTCACCTCCGACAGCACCAGGATGGACGGGTACGTCCTCTCCACCGACGTGGCGCCGACGATCCTCGACTACTACGGACTCGAGGTCCCCTCGGAGATGTCGGGACAGCCGATCCGCGCGGAGGGTGCGGTCGACGCCGCGGCAATCGAATCTCTGGGAGCGCGGATGGCGGTGATCTCTTCGCGGCGGGGGACGGTGGTTGGCCTCAACGTTCTCGCCTGGCTGGCGGTGCTGCTGCTGGTCATCGCGCTCAGCCGGCGCCGCCTGGCGCGGCCGGCGGTGCGGGTGGCTGGGCTCGCGATCGTCTACATGCCGCTGATCCTGCTGCTCGGCTCCGCGCTCGAGCCCGCGGAGGCGGCAGAACGGGTTCTGGTGCTCCTGCTCTCGCCGCTTCTGGCGGGGCTGACGCTGCTGCTCCTACGTGGCTACCGGGCCCTTGCCGTCGCTGCCGCCGCGACCGTCTCCGCTTACGCGGTCGACGTCGTCGTCGGCTCGCCGCTGACCTCGCTGTCGCTGCTGGGCCCGAACCCCGGGCTCGGCGTCCGCTTCTACGGGATCGGCAACGAGCTCGAGGCGGTGCTGGCGGTGCTGGTCGTGGCCGGAACCGGAGCCGCCTTGACGGCGTTCGCGGCGCGGGCTTCTCGGCGTGCGGGGGTGATCGCGTTCCTGGTCGTCGGCCTCTTGGCGGCTGTCGTCTTCGCGGCGGGGCAGTTCGGTGCGGACGTCGGCGCCGCGATCGTCTTCCCAGTCGGCGCGGCGGTCGCCGCTGTTGCGCGAGCAGGCCGCGGTAGGCGCCCGCTCCTCCTCGCCGTCGTCGCCGCCCCGCTTGCCGTCCTCGCACTGATGGCCCTGGTCGACCTGGTGAGCGGTGCCAACGCGCACCTGACGCGCTCGGTTCTTGACGCTGGAGGACTGGGGGACCTGGCCGACGTCGCCCAGCGGCGCCTGCAGCTCTCGGCGCGGAGCTTCGGCCGCCCGGTACTCCTGGCTTTTCTCCCCGTGGTCATCGCGATCGCCGCTCTCGCCTATCGGCGGCGGGATCGCCTCCAAGCCTGGCTGACGCTGGTGCCTGCAATGCGCGCCGGGCTGCTCGGGGCGCTGGCGGCGACGGTGGTGGGGACGCTCGCCAACGACTCAGGCGCGCTTCTGCTCGAGATCGGCATCGCCTACCTGCTCGTCTTCCTGGGGTTCGCCTGGGCGGAGAGGCCGCCTGTTGCCGCCCCTGAGCCTGCCGGGCGATGATCTACCCTTAACCACCCGTGCGCATAGGTCTCGTCTCGCCATATTCCTGGTCTTTCCAGGGGGGCGTGAACCGGCACGTCGAGGCGCTCGCCGAGGAGTTCCTGCGGCGAGGCCACGACGTTCGCGTCCTCGCTCCCGTAGACCCGCCGGGTCGGGTCAGCCGTGCCCTCCACCGCGCCCCGGCCGAACGGCGGGAGCTGCCGGATTACCTGACGCCGCTGGGGCGGACGATGGGCTTCGGCGCCAACGGCTCGGTCTCGAACCTCGCGCCCTTCCCGGCCGGCGGCGTCGTCGCCCCGCGCCGGCTCGTGCGCAGTGGCGAATTCGACGTCATCCACGTGCATGAGCCCATGGTCCCGCTGGTCGGCTGGAACGCGACCCTGGGCGCGCGCGACCCGCTTGTCGGCACCTTCCACGCCTACTCGACGAAGGGGCTGCCGAACCACATCGCCAACGGCCTCGGCGCCCGCCGCGTCTTCAATCGCCTCTCGGCGCGGATCGCCGTCTCCGAGGCGGCCGCCTGGACCGGGCGCCGCTGGTACGGCGGCGAGTACACGATCATCCCCAACGGCGTCGATACCGAGGCGGCACCGAGCGGGCCAAAGCCGGTCGGCGACGACCTGCGGATCCTCTTCGTCGGCCGCCCCGAGGAGCGCAAGGGGCTGCCGATCCTGCTCACCGCCTTCAACGCCCTCGTCGAGCACGTCCCCTGCCGGCTGACGGTGATCGGCTCAGAGGAGGAGGACGTCCTTCGCTACGTCGCCGACCCCGACCTGATGCGCTCGATCGACGTCCGCGGCCGCGCCTCCCGGGAGGACCTCTGGAAGGAGCTCCACGACGCCGACCTGCTCTGCGCGCCCTCGCTCTCGGGTGAGAGCTTCGGCATGGTCCTGACCGAGGCTTTCGCGGCCGGCACGCCGGTGATCGCCTCGGCCATCGCCGGCTACAGCGACGTCGTCAGCGACGGCGTCGACGGCCTGCTCGTCCCGCCGGGCGATCCGCAGCGCCTGGCCGAGGAGCTGCAACGGGCCCATTTCGAGCCGGAGCGCCTGCAGGAGATGGGAGCCGCCGCCCGCCGCAGCGCCCAGCGCTACGCCTGGCCGCGCATCGCCGACCAGGTGACGGGCGTCTACGAGCGCGCGATCGAGGTGCCGAAGCCGGTGACCGCGGGAGAGCGGATGGCTCACTGGACCGGGCTGCGACCGGCCGACGGAGGGCCGAAGCGCCCCGCCGAGCGCCTTCCCTCGCTGGATCCGCCGCCGGCGCAGGCGGGGAAAAGGGGTCGCGCCGTGGCGCGCCGCCTCGGGCTCGCGGTCGCCGGGATCATGGGCGTGGGCCTGACCCTCCTGGCCGCCCAGAAGATCGGCGTCGACAACGTCGTCGAAAGCATCGTCCGCTCGAACCTGACCTGGGTCCTGATCGCCTGCGCGCTGATGGCGAGCTCCCTGTTCTTCCGCGCCGCCTCCTGGTACTGGATCGCGCGCGCAGCCCTCCCCAACCGCCCGATCCGCCGCCGCGACGTCACCTCGGCGACGATGATCGGCGTCCTCATGTCGGCGACGCTGCCGGCTCGCCTCGGCGAGCCCGCTCGTGCGCTCACCCTCGCCCGCCGCAGCGGCCGGGTTCGCGAGACGTTCCCCGTCCTCCTGGGAACGCTGGTTTCCCAAACGCTTCTGAACCTCGTCGCGCTGGTGCTGCTCGGGGTGATCATCGTCTCGACGACGCCGCTCTTCCACTCCGGGACGAAGCAGATCTTCGCCTTCAGCCTGGTCCCGCTGATCGTCCTCCTCGTCCTCCTCGTGGCGCCGCTGCTGATGCGGCGCAACGGCAACGGCCGGCTGGCGCGGCTGGGCGGGATGGTCCACCGGGCCCTGGTGCAGGTTCGAGCCGGCCTGGCGGTCTTCCGCGACCCGCGGCGCGGCACCGCGGCATCTGCGGCCCAACTGGGGGCCTGGGCGATCCAGCTGGCCGCCTGCTGGGCGCTGCTCTATGCCCTCGGCCTCGACGGCAAGGCCGGCATCGGCGCCGCCGCAGCCGTTCTTTTTGCCGTCAACGTCACCGCGGTAGTGCCGGCGACGCCTTCCAATATCGGTGTCTTCCAGCTCGCTGTGATCAGCGTCCTCCACTCCGGCTTCGGGGTCAGCACCGCCGACGCTCTCGCCTACGGCGTCATCCTGCAGGCGGTCGAGATCGCCACCGCGGTCGCGCTCGGCCTCCCGGCCCTGGTACGGGAGGGATTGACCTGGAGCGACCTGCGGGTGCAGGCGCTGTCGACGGCGCCTGTCCGGCTGGACTCGAAGCCACGCGCACGGGCTAGTCAGCCCTAAAAGCGCTGACTTTAAGCTTTCCTTTAGCGATAAAAAAACTTTGATGTATACGTTTAGGATGGCGGAGGAGGGTGCCGCCACCATTCCCAGGCCGGCACTCCTGGTTCCCGATAGGGCGGGGATTTGGCGCCGGTTCCATCCAGCAGGCTGCCGCCCCGCCCTCTCGGGCATAACTTCGTAGCCAGATCGACGAGGTTCCTTGACGGGTCCCCACTAATGTGCATAGAGTCGAGCAATCGGCCAATCACTCACGCGAACTGGGGGAAAGGGAGCCGTGAGATACGACTCGGCAGTATTGGAGAGAGTCGCGCAGCGCTTCCGGCGCGACATGTGGGACTCGGTAGTTCCGGAAGCGGTCTCCGAATCGGGGGTCGAAGTTGAGCGGTTTGGACCGGTCCAGGCGACCGCCTTCGGCGATCTGCCGGAGGTCCACCTGCTGCAGCAGATCCAGGGTGCGGCGGAGCCAGGCGCGATCGAGGAGGGTCATCTCGCCGCGGCGGTGGAATGGATGCGGGCGCGCGAAGTCGACTACCGGATCCCGGTCGCCTCAGGGCGGCCAGGAGCGGCGGAGGCCGAAGCCTGGCTCGGGGTGCGCGGGTATGAGCGCGGCGGCGGCTGGGTGAAACTGGTCCGCGACGGCTCACCGCCTGAATTCCACGTCGACCCCGGCATCGTCATTTACAGGCTCGGCCAGGACGAAGCCGAAGGGGAAGGGTTGAGCACGATCGCAGCCGAAGCCCTGGAAATTCCGCTGGTCGCGGGGACGCTGTTCTTCTCGCTGCCGCAGCGCAACGGGTGGCACTGCTACACCGCTGCCCTGGACCCGGAAGAGGTTCCCGTCGCGACCGCCTCGATGCTGATCGCCGACGGGGTGGCCCAGCTCGGAGCGGGGATGACGCTGGCGGAGGCTCGCGGCCGTGGCTGCAACGCGGCGCTGCTGTATCGACGCCTGCTGGATGCGCACCGGGCCGGTTGCCACACCGTGTTCGTCGAGGTTGGCGAATGCGACCTCGGCTCCTGGTCGGCAGTAACCCGGAACCTGCGCAGGGCGGGCTTCGAGGAGGCCTACGAAGGCCGCAACTGGCAGCGGCCGGCGCTGCACCCGGCCCAGGTGCCGGACAGGTTCAGCGGCTGAGCTCGGTGGCGGGGGCCGCTTCGGCGCCCTCGCCTTCGTCGCCGGGGTCCGGATCGGACTCCGGCGGCAGCTCGCCGCCGCGGGCGGTGCCGGCGCTCAGCTCGTCCGGAGCCTTCTGCTCGGGGATGAAGC
>Ga0184624_10000078_pt1 | contig 23090 bp, 21 predicted proteins | sample PLM3_5_b1_FD_133157 | JGI IMG/M metagenome (GOLD analysis project Ga0184624, IMG submission 133157) | Groundwater sediment microbial communities from an aquifer in East River, Colorado, USA - PLM3_5_b1 | ecosystem: Environmental > Terrestrial > Soil > Riparian zone | place: USA: East River...
CGAAGCGGGCCCCTTGCGGGGTTTTCGGGCCTGCGCCGAAGGGGTTCTCCTTCTGCTCCAGCGGCGCCAGCCGCGCGGTCAGCGCCGCCAGCTCGCTCTCGGTGAAGCCGGTCCCGACCTTGCCGCCGTAGCGGAGGACCGGCTTGCCGCCGTCCTGCTCGAAGTACCCGACGAGCAGCGCTCCGACCGAGCTCTTGCGGCGGCCTTCGCCCGCCGTCCAGCCGCCGACGACGAACTCCTGGCGGCTGACGTTTTTCACCTTCAGCCAGGCGCCGGTCCTCTTGCCGGGGGCGTAGGTGGAGTCGACCCGCTTCAGCATCACCCCCTCCAGGCCCTGCTCCTTGCTCGCCGCCAGCAGCTCCTTCGCGTGGCCGACCGAGTAGCCGGGGGTCTGCCAGCTCTCGCCGTTCAGGTCGAGCCCCTCGAGCAGTTCGCGGCGGCGGCTGTAGGGCTCGCAGCAGAGGTCCTCGCCGTCCAGATAAAGGAGGTCGAAGACGACGTAGACGACCGGGTGGCTCTCCATCCGCCGGCGGACGACGTTGGGGTCGGTGTTGTGGATCCGCTGCTGCAGGCGCTCGAAGCTGGGCTTGCCGTCCGCGTCGAAGGCGACGAGCTCGCCGTCGAGGACGGCCTCGTGGGAGCCGAGCGCGCGGGTGATCCGCCGCACCTCCGGGTACTGGACGGTGACGTCGTTCAGGTTGCGCGTCTGCAGCTCCACCCGGCCGGGCTTGCAGTAGGCGATCGCGCGGATCCCGTCCCACTTCACCTCGACCGCCCACTTGCCGCCGTCGCGCGGCAGCTCCGAGAGGCGCGCCAGCATCGGGACGATGTTCTCCGGGAACGGGTCGCGCTCGCGCGCCGGCGGGTCGATCCGGTGGATCATCCAGTCCTTCTCGGCTTTGCCGGCGCGAAAGAGCGCGTAGCGGCCCCGCAGCCGCTCGCCGTGGAACTCGACCATCACTTTCCCCGGCTCCCACTTCTCCAGCTCGTAGGTGCCGGCGTCCCAGATCTTCATCGTCCCGGCGCCGTACTCCCCCTTCGGGATCTCCCCCTCCCACTCCAGGTACTCCAGCGGGTGGTCCTCGGTGTGGACGGCCTTGCGGTTCTCCTCCGGCGTCTCCGGGATACCGTTAGGGATCGCCCAGGAGGCGGCGACGCCCTCGTGCTCGAGCCGCAGGTCCCAGTGCAGGCGGCGGGCGCCGTGTTCCTGGACGACGAAGCGCGGCGCACCCTTCTTCTTGCGGCGGCGTTTGGGGGCGGGCTCGGCGGTCTTCTCGAAGTCCCGCTTGCGCTCGTACTCGCCGAGGTTCTCCATCGGCCTCATCGTAGGATGCGCTCCTTGCGCACCTTCCGGCTGATCCTCCTCTTCATCTGTCTCGCCCTACCCGCGCTCGCCTGTTCAGGCACAGCCGCGGCGCGGGAACCGTTCTTCCCCCACGCCGGCAGCCGCGCCTACGACGTCAAGAGCTACGACGTGCGGATCGGCTACAACCGCAGCGGCCGGATTCGCGCCAAGGTTCAGATCGCCCTGGTCCCGCGGCAGCGCCTGGCGCGGATCTCCCTCGACTTCCGCGGGCCGGGCGTGGAAAAGGCCTACGCCGACGCCGGCCGGGCGAGGTTTCGGCAGGGCAAGAGCAAGCTGGTCGTGACCCCCTCGCAGCCGGTTTCTAAGGGCAAGGTGACGACGATCGAGGTCGAATACGAGGGTATGCCGCCGGCGATCGTCGACCCCGACGGGACGCGGGAGGGCTGGGTCCGGACCGACGACGGCGCGCTTGCAGTCGGCGAGCCACAGGGGACCGCTGCCTGGATCCCGTGCAACAACGTCCCTTGGGACAAGGCCACGTTCAAGATCGCGACCACGGTGCCGCGAGGGCTGAAGGCGGTCGCGAACGGGCGGCTGGTGAGAACGGTCCCGCGCCCCCGGGCTGTCACCTACTCCTGGCGCGAAAGCAACCCGATGAGCCCGTACCTTGCGGTGCTGGATATCGGCCGCGGCAAGCTGCAAAGGCACGAGATCGGTGGCCTGCATTACTGGACCCTGATCGACCCGCGGCTCGCGCGTGGCTCGCGGCTGGTGGTCGAACAGCTTCCCGAGGTGATCGAGTTCGAGGGGAAGCTCTTCGGCGGCTACCCCTTCGGCGCCGCCGGCTCGATCGTCGACTTCGCCCCCGGGCTCGGCTACGCGCTGGAGAGTCAGAGCCGCCCGATCTACGCCTTCGTCCCGGACCTGACGACGCTGGTCCACGAGACCGCGCACCAGTGGTTCGGCGACTCCGTCGGGCTGAAGCGGTGGCCGAACATCTGGCTCAACGAGGGCTTCGCAACCTGGACCGAGTGGTACTACGCCGAGCGGCACGGCCGCCGCAGCGCCCAGCACATCTTCGAACGGCTCTACCGGGTACCGGCTTCGAACAAGGCGTTCTGGAACCCGCCCTCGGGGCACCCGGGGACGCCTGCCCACATGTTCGGTCCCTCCGTCTACGTGCGGGGGGCGATGGCACTGCAGGCGCTGCGGGTGAAGATCGGGACCAAGCCCTTTCTGCGGGTGCTCGAGTCCTGGACTACCGAGCACCGCTACGGCAGCGCCGACATCGGCGAGTTCATCACCCTCACCGAGGAGGTCTCCGGCCGGGACCTCAGCAGCTTTTTCGACCGCTGGCTCTACCAGCGCGGCAAGCCGGGGGGCTCGGCTGCGCGGGAGCGGCCGGCGCCGAAGGCGGTCGCCGCGAAAGCGAAGATCGGCAGAGTGGCTCTGGGCAGCACCGTCGACGGGCGGCTCTCCGCTCTGGTCGCGATCCGCTACCCGATCGAGCGCACCGGCCAGCGCAGCCAGGTGACGGTGTCGCTGCGCGATGCCGGCGGCAAGATGGTGCAGCTCTGGGACCTGCGGGACCACCTCAGCAGCGGCCACCTGCGCCGGCCCGAGCGGCGCCGCAGCTTCGTCTTCGTCCACCGGGTTGACTTCGGCAGGGGGCTGCTCGCCCGGACGCTCGGCGCAGGCGGCACGATCAGAGTGGTCACCCCGGAGGATCGCCTCATCGGCAAGCCGCAGCTCGGTCCCGGGCGCCGGGCGCTCTGCAGCAGCCTTCCCCATCAGTATCTGCAGCCCGGCCGCAAGACCTCGGCGCCGCTGCCGGCCTGCACCACGCCGCGCCGCTGGCGGATCGTCGGCCAGCCGCAGCACGGCTCCGCCCAGTTGCAGGAAGGAAGGCTCGTCTACCGGGCGGACCCCGGATTCCGCGGCCCCGATTCGCTCCAGCTAAGCGGTGGCTCGGAGGCGCGCTTCACCGTCGGCGCCGCCCCCGGCCTGGTTGTCCGCGCTCTCGGCGACTCCGTCACCGCCGGCTTCGGCTACTACTCGAACGGCACCGAAATGGGGTTCAAGCAGCTCGACGGCTGCCGTCCCGCGGCGAAGGAATTCAACGATGCCTGCTCCTCCAACTCGGCGCTGACGAAGTCTGTCGAAGGTCCGGTCGAATACTCATCCGACTACGGCCTCTCCAACAACGTCTCCTGGGCGGCGCAGTGGGCGAACTCCTACGGGGTCAGCGACTACAAAAACCTCGCGGTCACCGGCTCGGAACCCGGCAACTGGGCGCCGGGCGGCTTCCTCTACGAAAAGACGAAGCAGATCGAGGCCGAAGACCCCGACCACATCCTGCTCACGCTCGGCGCCAACCCGCTGCTCTCGAACATGCTCTTCGGGCTCACCGACATGGAGTGCGGGGCCTGCGACGAGCTACCCGAATTCGAAGAATGCGTGCGGCGGGAATTCGCCAAGGTCGAACTGCGCACGGACCTGAAGAACGTCTACTCCGACCTGCTCGAAAAGACGAAGGCGACGATCTTCGTCATGCAGTACCACCTCTCGGTTCCCTGGAGCGCGCTCGCCTACAGCTCGACCGAGATCGCGGCGATGGGCAGGCTGCTGAACGGGGAAATCGCCTCGCTCGCGGCTGAGGTCGGCAGCAGTCGCCTGCAGGTGGTGGCGCCGCCGCACTTCAACGTCGGCATCGACATCTCGCCCGTCTACCCCTCCAACTACACCTGCCGCCTCTATCCCGTCGACGGCCCGAGCGTGCAGTCGACCGGGACCCAGGACGAGCTCGAGGCCCACGCCCTCTCCTTCTGCTCCGGCCCCGCCGGCGGCGGCAAGCCGTGGGTGATCAACGGCGACACCGGCATCCACCCCAGCGCCGCCGGGTACACGCAGATGGCCTCGCAGGTGCCGGCGCCGGGCTAGGCTCGGCTGGTGCACTTCCTCGTCGCGCCGGACTCGTTCAAGGGGACGTTCGGTGCGCACGAGGTGGCCGAGGCGATCGCGGCCGGGGTCGAGGCGGCGGGTGCGACGGCTGACCGCTGTCCCGTCGCCGACGGCGGCGAAGGGACGATGGAGGTGCTGCTGGGAGCGCTCGGTGGGGAGCGGCGGCAGGCGCAGGTTCACGACCCGCTGCGGCGGCCGATCGTCGCCGAGTTCGGGCTCCTGGGGGACGGTGAGACGGCGGTGGTCGAGACCGCGCGGGCCTGCGGCCTCACGCTCGTCGCGCCTGAGGACCGGGACCCGGAACAGGCCGATACCTACGGTGCCGGGGAGTTGATTGCCGCGGCCGTCGAGGCTGGCGCGCGCAGGGTCCTCGTAGCGGTCGGCGGCAGCGCCACCACCGACGGCGGCCGGGGAGCGATCGACGCGCTGCGCCACAGCGATGCGGCGTTCGTCCTTTCCCCCACATATGGCCATGAAAGGACGAACGCCGAGCAGATTCGGGTCGAGGTTCTCTGCGACGTGCGGGCGGCGTTCGATGACGCAGCGCCGCTATTCGCGCCGCAGAAGGGGGCCGACGCGGCGGCGGTCGAGCGGCTGAGCGCGCGGTTGGACGCGCTCGCCGGCACACTCCCCCGCGATCCGCGTGGGGTGCCGATGAGTGGCTGCGCCGGCGGGCTCTCTGGCGGCCTTTGGGCCCACGGCGCCGGTCTCTGCTCCGGCGCGGCCTTCGTCCTCGACGCAGTCGGCTTCGACGCGCGACTGGCCGCGGCCGGCGCCGTCATCGGCGGCGAGGGTCGGCTCGACTCCCAGAGCCTCGGCGGCAAGATCGTCGGAGAGATAGCGAGGCGGTGCGCCGAGGCGGGGAAGCCTCTGCACCTGATCGTCGGGGAGGACGCCTTGGGCGATGAAGTTCCTGCCTCCATCTCCACCGTGGCCAAGGCTGAATCCCTCGAGGAAATCGCGCTAAAGGCAGAAGAGCAAGCGCGAGAACGCTGATGTTCGCAGTTCCGTCCAATGCTGTGAATACGGTTGAACGATCACTGCTCCTGCAATCAACGCGAAGATTCTCAAGGCGGTCTCGCACCCGGTGCGGGCGCGGGCGCTGACGGTCCTCAACCAGCGCGTAGCCAGCCCCAGCGAACTCGCAGCCGAACAGGAGGCGCCGGTCACCGACGTCGCCTACCACGTGCGGGTCCTGCGCGAGCTGGGGATGATCCAGCTGGTCAGCACGCGCCAGGTCCGCGGAGCGACCCAGCACTTCTACCGCAGCGTCGCCCAGCCCCATCTCGACGACGAGCTCTGGGTCAAGCTGCTCGCGACCTGCGGGTAGCGACCCCACCCCGCTGACGCTCACGACAGGTGGGAGACTCGCGGGATGCGGGTCCTGGCGATAGTCCATCAGCGCGACGCCGGGCCCGGCGTCTTCGGCGAGGCGATCCGGGACGCCGGCGGAACGCTCGACGAGTGGACGCTGGCTGAGCGGCCGGAGTCGCCCGGGGACCCGCTTGGCTACGACGCGGTCCTGGTCCTCGGCGGGGCGATGAACGTGGATGAAGGCGAGCGCCACGGCTGGATCGCCGAAGAGGTGGCGCTGCTGCGAGAGCTACTGGGGCGCGAGGTGCCGCTGATGGGACTCTGTCTCGGAGGTCAGTTGCTGGCGCAGGCGGCGGGCGCGGAACCACGGCGGGCGTCCAGGCCGGAGATCGGCTGGCACCAGGTCGAGGTGACGCCGGAGGGCGAAGACGATCCGCTCCTTGGCCCCCTCGCCCCCTCCTTCGAGGCCCTCCAGTGGCACAGCTACGAGTTCCCGCTCCCGCCCGGTGCCGTCCCCCTCGCCCGCAGCGAGGTCTGCCTCCAGGCCGCCCGGCTCGGCAAGCGCGCCTGGGCGCTGCAGTTCCACCCCGAGGTCAGCCGCGCCGACGCCCTGCACTGGGTCGAGGACTACGAGGCCGACCCCGACGCCGTCCGCATCGGCGTCGACCCTGCGGTCCTGGGCCCGGAGACCGAAGCGAAGATCGGCACCTTCAACGAGCTGGGGCGCGACCTCTGCCGGCGCTGGCTGCGGATCTGCAGAGGGTGCCGCTAGCCCGGCGGGCGGGCTTGCCGCAGAATGAAACGGTCGAACAGCGGCACTGCGAAGGAGTACTTGCCGAAACGGTTCTTGTAGACCAGTCCGGCACCGCAAAGGCTGGCGAGCATCTGATTGACATGGCTGCTCGTAAAGGGTTTCTCGAGTTTCTTGGACGCCTGGACGACTTCTTGGACGGTGAACTCCTGGTCCGGCTTCCCCAACGTAGCTATCGCCCAAAGCAAATCGCGCTGGCGATCGGTCGCACGCGCCCAACGCCCGGCGAAGAAATCCGAATCGAGCTTCATCGTAATTGCGTCCAACGGAACGGTGTACGGCCATGGGGCTTTCTGCCGCTGCAGCAGCACAAAGGAGTCGAAAACCTCCCGACATATGAACTGGAGGAAGTACGGATAACCACCCGCCTGCTCAACGATCATTTCCACCGACTCCGGGGTGAACTTCACGGGACAGTTGGCGTCTTCGATCGGCTTCAAAACCGCTTCACTGCTCGCCTCGTCATCGAGCTTGTCGAGAACGATCACGCGGAACATCCTCTCTGCGAAGGTTCGAGCCTCTACCAGCTTTGGGAACAGGGTTGGGAGTCCGGTCAGCGCCAGCATGAATGGGATCTCTTTGCGCTGGATTGACTGAAAGACGTCAAGCAGCAACGAGAGTGGGAACTCGTCCTGCTTCTCGGAGTCCGCGAGGTTTTGAGCCTCGTCGTACGCAAATACGACCCCACGGCCCCCATCCGTCGCAATCGCGCGGGCGGCGATCTCAAGGACCGCCTTCAGCTTGTCCTCGATCAATCCTGGCGTGGCGTGGAAGATCCGGGTCAGGGCTTCGAAGTCGAGGCAAAGATCCTTTTTTTCGCCTGCGAAGCCTGCCGCTTCCGCTTCCCCCACAACCAAAGCCGAGGTGGCGACAGAGAGATCGGCCATCAGTCGTACCGCCAGCGCTTCTTCGCTCACGCTGGCTGACTCGGAGAGATCGGTCCCGACCCAGATCCATCCGTGCTGCAAGGCAAGTGGCTTAAAGGTTTCGAGGAGGACCGTCTTACCAACCCCACGTAGGCCGGTTAGCAGGGGGTTCTCCAGGATGATGTCCTGAGTGAGAAGTTTTTCAAACTCCCGCTGCTCCGCCAATCGGCCGGCCAGGTAGGGCGGGCGGTGGCCTGCTCCTGGCCGAAAGGGATTCTCGAAGGCCTCGGGTGCATTTACATTCATTGAGGTGCCTCCATAAATTTAGTTGTTGAACTAAATTTATAGCAAGTCAGGCGTCAGTCGACCTGGATCGGGGTGAGGTAGGCGGCGGAGAGGCCGCCGTCCACCAGGAAGGTGCTGGCGGTGACGAAGGTGGAGTCGTCGCTGGCGAGAAAGAGGGCCGCTTTGGCGATCTCCTCTGGCTCGCCGAAGCGGCCCATCGGGATGTGGACGAGGCGCTTGGCGGCGCGCTCGGGGTCCTTGGCGAAGAGCTCCTTCAGGAGGGGCGTGTTGACCGGGCCCGGGCAGAGGGCGTTGACGCGGACGCCGCGGTCGGCGAACTCGACGCCGAGCTCCCGGCTGAGGGCGAGGACGCCGCCCTTGGAGGCGGTGTAGGAGATCTGCGAGACCGCGGCGCCCATCGTCGCGACGAAGGAGGCGACGTTGACGACCGAGCCGCCGCCGTTCTCCAGCAGGTGCGGGATCCCGTGCTTGCAGCAGAGGAAGACGCTGCGCAGGTTGACGTCCTGCACCCGCTGCCAGGAGTCGACCGAGGTCTCGAGCACCGAGCCGTCGTCGGTGGGGTTGATGCCGGCGTTGTTCATCAGCACGTCGATGCGGCCGAACTGGTCGGCGGCCTCGGTGAGGGCGGAGCGCACCTGCTCCTCGTCGGCGACGTCGGCGGCGATCGTCAGCGCGCCGACCGCCTGCTCGGCGTCGAGGTCGATGCCGACGACGGTCGCCCCCTCTTCGGCGAAGAGGCGCGCCGACTCGGCGCCGATCCCGCTCGCCGTCCCGGTGATGACGCAAACCTTGCCCGCCAGCCTCGCCATCGTCAGCTCCCCTCGGTCGCGTAATAGACGTTCTTGACGTCGGTGTAGTGCTCGAGCGCATCGGGCCCGAGCTCGCGGCCGACGCCGGACTGCTTGAAGCCGCCGAAGGGAGTGGAGACGCGGACCGAGGTGTTCGAGTTGATCGAGATCACGCCGGTGTCGATCGCCCGGGCCACCCGCAGCGCTCGGGCGCCGTCTCGCGTCCAGACCGAGCCGGAGAGGCCGTAGATCGTCTCGTTGGCGAGCCGGATCGCGTCGGTCTCGGAGTCGAAAGGAATGACGCAGGCGACCGGGCCGAAGATCTCCTCGGCGGCGGCGCGGTCGACGTTCGACACCGGCGCCAGCACGGTTGGCGGGAACCAGTAGCCGGGACCGTCGGGGGCGCTGCCGCGGATCGCGACCGGGGCGTCGTCGGGCACGTAGGAGGCGACCGCGTCGCGCTGGCCGGCGGAGATCAGCGGTCCCATCTCGGTCGAGTCCTCGAGCGGGTCGCCCACCGCGATCCCCTCGACCGCCGGCTGCAGCGCTGCGAGGAAGTCGTCGAGAGCCGAGCGCTCGACGAGAATCCGCGAGCGGGCACAGCAGTCCTGGCCGGCGTTGCCGAAGACCGCCATCGGCGCCGCCGCCGCGGCCGCCTCGAGGTCGGCGTCGGCGAAGACGATGTTGGCCGACTTGCCGCCGAGCTCCAGCGTCACCCGCTTGATCGTCTGCGCTGCGCCGGCGGCGATCCCACGGCCGACCTCGGTCGAGCCGGTGAAGGCGATCTTGGCGACGTCGGGGTGCTCGACCAGGCGCCGGCCGCAGACGCTGCCGGGACCGGCAACGACGTTCAGCACGCCCTCGGGGAGACCGGCGTCGAGCGCGAGCACCTCCAGCTCCAGCGCGGTCAGCGGCGTCAACTCGGCGGGCTTGAGGACGACGCAGTTGCCGGCCGCGAGCGCCGGCGCCACCTTCCAGGAGGCGATCGTCAGCGGGAAGTTCCAGGGAACGATCAGGCCGACCACCCCGAGCGGCTCGCGGAAGGTCATGTCGACGCCGCCGGCGACCGGGATCGTCTGCCCGAGCAGCCGCTCCGGCGCCCCGGCGTAGTAGCGGAAGGTCTCGACCACCATCCCGATCTCGCCGCGGGCGTCGCCGATCGGCTTGCCGGCGTTGCGCGCCTCCAGCGTCGCCAGTTCCTCCAGCCGCGTCTCGATCGCGTCGGCGAGGTCGCGCAGCAGCTTCGCCCGGTCCGCCGGAGCCACCGCGCGCCAGGCCAGGAAGGCCGCCTTCGCCCGCGCCACCGCCGCGTCGACCTCCTCCACCCCGGCGCGAGGAACCTCGGCCATCACCTGCTCGGTGGCCGGCTCGATCACGCGAATCATCGCGCCACCTCTACACGCGCCGCCTCGACCAGGGCGCTGATCACCTTGCTGCTCTCGTCCTCCTCGGGGTGCCAGACGACGCCGAGGGCGAAGTGCTTGCCGGGGAGCTCGATTGCCTCGGGGAGATCGTCCTCGGCCGACCACCCCGTCACCCGCAGTCCCTCGCCGAGCTGGTCCACCCCCTGGTGATGGTGGGACCAGACGACGAAGCTCTCGACGCCCGCCGCGGTGCAGGCGAGCGATTCAGGCTCGAGGCGGATGTGGTGCTTGCTGAAGGTGCCGGCCAGCGTCCGGTGCGCCTCGTTGCCGAGCGTCTCCGGCAGGTGCTGGACGAGCGTCCCGCCCAGGGCCACGTTCAGCAGCTGCATGCCGCGGCAGATCCCCAGCACCGGCATGTCGCGCTCCAGCGCCCGCCGCGCCAGCGCCAGCTCGAAGGCGTCGCGGTCGGGCCAGGTCCCCCGCGTCTCGGGGTGCGGCTCGGCGCCGTAGCTGGACGGGTCGATGTCGGCGCCGCCGGCCAGCATCAGCCCGTCGACCCGGTCGAGCAGCACGTCCGGCTCGGCGACGGCCGCCTCGTCGGGCGGCAGCACGATCGCGATCCCGCCCGCCCGCTGCACGCAGCGCACGTAGGCGCGCGGCGCCAGCGTCACCTCGTAGCCGTCCCAGACTCCCCAGCTGACCCTCTCGACCGCGGCGCAGATCCCGATCGCCGGCGCGCCACCGCCCGCCGCCCCGGTCATAGCCGCTCGAAGCCCCGGTACCGCTCCCAGTCGGTGACGGCCGCCTCGAAGGCCTCTATCTCGACCCCGGCCCGGTTCAGGTAGTGGTCGACGACTTCGCCGCCGAAGGCATCCTTCGCCACCGCGCTCGCAGCAAAGGCGTCGCGCGCCTCGTAGATGTTCGACGGCACCCGCGGCTTGTCGCTCTCATACGCGTTGCCCTCGAAGACATCCTCCAGCGGCAGCTCCTCGTCAACGCCGTGAAGGCCGGCGGCGATCATCGCGCTCAGCGCCAGGTAGGGATTGACGTCGGCGCCCGGCAGCCGGTTCTCCACCCGCAGCCCCTCGCCGTGGCCGACGACCCGCAGCGAGCAGGTGCGGTTGTCCCGCCCCCAGGCGATCGCGGTCGGCGCAAAGGAGCCCTTGGCGAAGCGCTTGTAGGAGTTGACGTGCGGCGCGTAGAGCAGCGTCATTTCCCGCATGCAGGCGAGCTGGCCGGCGACGAAGCGCTCGAACAGCTGCTGGTCGGCGGCGAAGGCGTTCGAGTCGTCCTCGCGCGCGAGCGAGCAGTGGATGTGGCACGAGTTGCCCTCGCGCTCGTTGAACTTCGCCATGAAGGTGATCGCGTGCCCCTCCTGGGCGGCGATCTCCTTGGCGCCGTTCTTGTAGATCGCGTGGTTGTCGGCGCTGCGCAGGGCGCCGTCGTAGCGGAAGTTGATCTCGTGCTGGCCGAGGTTGCACTCGCCCTTGGAGTTCTCGACCTCCATCCCCGCCCCCGCCATCTCGTTGCGGATCCGTCGGATCAGCGGCTCCACCCGCGAGGTCCCCAGCAGCGAGTAATCGATGTTGTAGAGGTTGGCCGGCTCGAGCTCGTGGAACCCCTTGCGCCAGGCCTCCTCGTAGGTGTTGCGGAAGACGATGAACTCGAGCTCGGTCGCCGCCTTCGCGCTCATCCCGCGCTCCTCCAGCCGCGCCAGCTGCCGGCGCAGGATCTGCCGCGGCGAGGCGGCGACTTCGCGGCCGTCGCCCCACTGCACGTCGGCCATCACCATCGCCGTCCCCGGCAGCCACGGCACCATCCGCAGCGTCTCCAGGTCGGGGACCATCTCGAAGTCGCCGTAGCCGGTGTCCCAGGAGGACATCGCGTAGCCGCCGACCGTTTCCATCTCGACGTCGACCGCGAGCAGGTAGTTGCAGCCCTCGGCCCCGTGCTCGAGGACGTCGCCGAGGAAGTGGCTCGCGGTCAGCCGCTTGCCCTGCAGCCGGCCCTCCATGTCGGCGATCGCGAGCAGCACCGTGTCGACCGTGCCGTCCGCGACCGCCTCTTTCAGTTCCTCGACGGTCATGCCGGAAACGTTACGCAGCTGTGCTCATGGATTGCCGGGACCGACCGCGGGCTCGGCGCCGAGCGCTTCCTCGATTTCGGTCTCCCGCACCTGCCCGGTGAAGTGCTTGCGGGCGCTGGCGAACCAGCCGATCGCGGCGAGAAGGATCACCACGCCGACGGTGAGCGGCGCGTAGTTGAACGACTCCCAGCTGAATTCGTCGTTCCACGGCACTGCCAGCGGCGTGAAGGGGAGGCAGAAGATGATCGTGATCAAGCCCACCCAGAAGGTCGCGAAGATGTTCATCCACCTGTACTTGCGACCGTTGTTCCACGGGCCGGGCTCGAAGTCATCGCCCTTGCGCCACCGCAGGAAGATCGGGATCACATAAGCGATGTAGAGCCCGATGACCGCGATCGAGACGACGGCGAAGAAGGCAAACGGGACGGCTTCTCCATTGGACTTTTCCTTCAGCGCCGGCAGGGTGATCAGCAGGGCGAAGAGGGCCATCACCATCACCGCGTAGATCGGGACGCGCTCCTTGTTGACGGTGGAGATTTTCGACGAGACCCGGCTCCCGAAACCTTTGTCGCGTGAGAAGGCGTAACACATGCGCGAAGCGCTGGTCAGGCAGGCGGCGCCGCAGAAGAGCTGGCCCACCACCGAGATGATGAGGACGAACTTGCCCCAGCCCGACCCGAGGGCTTCAACCAGGAGCGACGGCGCGAATCCTTCGGCTTCATTGGCGGCGTCAATGTTGGTGACCGCAAAGGTGATCGCCAGCAGCACGATCCAGCCGATCAAGGCCGAGTAGAAGATCGAACGCCACACCCCCTTCGCCGCGGCTTCCGAGGCGCCGTGGGTCTCCTCGGAGATGTGGGCGGAGGCGTCGAAGCCGGTGATCGTGTACTGGGTCAGCAGGAACCCGAGCGGCAAGACATAGAACCAGTACATCCCGTCGCTGAAGCCGCTGTTGTTGATCCGCTGGCCGAAGACGAAGCTGAAGCTCTGGTGGGTGTCGGGGACGATCATCAGGACGAGGACGATCGCGGCGACGCCGATCACGTGCCACCAGACCGAGACGCTGTTGACCAGCGAGAGCATGTGCGTTCGCCGCACGTTGACGATCGTGTGAATCGCCAGGATCAGCACGAAGAGGAGGAAGACCTCGGCGAGGATGTGCAGTTCGTCGCCGAAGTTGATGCCGAGCAGGTTGACTTCGTAGAGGCCGAGGACGACGTTGAGGAAGGTCGCGCAGGCATAGTCGACCGAGGCCAGGACGGCGACCAACCCGATCAGGTTGAACCAGCCGGTGAACCAGGCCCAGATCGGGCCGCCGAGGCGGCCGGACCACCAGTAGATCCCACCCGCCGTCGGATAGGCGGAGACCAGCTCGGCCATGCAGAAGCCGATGATCAGGATCGGGATCGAGATCAGCGGCCAGCCGATCGAGATCGCGATCGGGCCGCCGTTGTTCCAGGCCTGCCCGTAGGTCGTGAAGCAGCCGGCGAGGATCGAGATGATCGTGAACGAGATCGCGAAGTTGGAGAACCCGCTCCAAGCCCGGTTCAGCGACTGTTTGTAGCCGAGTTCGGCTAGTCGCTGTTCGTCACGATCGGGGGACGAAACACTGCTCTCCATCAACCCTCTCCTTCCCGGAGCCTTCCCAAGCTCGCGGATTAAAAGGTTCAGCAAACCGACCTATAAGGTGGAAGCGAGCCTAAGACCGCCCTTGACCCGTGTCAATGGCGGTGGAGAATCTCGTCACGCGTGGCCTCCCTCGCCGACACCCTCGGTCCGATCTCCGCCCGCCTCGGTGAGCTGGAAGGGGAGCCGCTGGCGCTGGAGGGCGGGATCACCAACCGCAACTACCGGGTCCGGTTCGCTGGCGAAGACGTCGTCGTGCGGCTGCCGGGCAAGGACACCGAGCTGCTGGAGATCGACCGCGCGGCCGAGAAAGCGGCCGGGGAGCTGGCGGCGCGGGCGGGGGTCGGTCCGACGGTGGTGGCGATGCTCACCGACCCGCCCTGCCTCGTCACCGAGTTCGTCGTCGGCGAGCCGATGAGCGCCGGGGAGCTGCGCGAGCCGGCGGCGCTGGCCGAGGTGGCGGCGACGCTGCGGACGCTGCACGCCTGCGAGGAGCGGCTGCCGGTCGCCTTCTCGGGCTTTCGCATCGTCGAGACCTACGCGGCGCGGATCGCCGAGCGCGGCGGCGAAGTCCCGAGCTCGTATGAGTGGGCGCTGGCGGCGGCGCACCGGATCGAAGCGGTGCTGACCGGACCCGAGCACGAACCGGTCCCCTGCCACAACGACCTCCTCGCCGCCAACTTCATCCGCTCGCCGAAGGGGATCCGTGTCATCGACTGGGAGTACGCGGGGATGAACGACCGCTACTTCGACCTCGCCAACTTCGCCGTCAACAACGAGCTGAACGAGAGCCAGGAGACGGAGCTGCTGGCGGCCTACTTCGGGGCGGCGGCGAGCGAGCCGCGGCTCGCCTCGCTGCGGCTGATGCGGTTCATGTCCGACTTCCGTGAGGCGATGTGGGGGGCGGTGCAGAGCACGATCTCCGAGATCGAGTTCGACTTCACCGACTACTGCGCCAAGCACTTCGAGCGCATGCGCGAGGGCGCGGCGGACGGGCGATTGGAGCGGCTGCTGGAGGAAGCGGGCGGTGCCCCGAGCTGAGCTGCCCGACGCCGCCCGCTGCGTCATCGTCGGCGGCGGGGTCGGCGGAACCTCGCTCGCCTACCACCTGGCGAAGCTGGGCTGGGAGGACGTGGTGCTGCTGGAGCGCTCCGAACTCACCTCCGGCTCGACCTTCCACTCGGCGGGCCTGGTCGGGCAGCTGCGCGGCTCGGTCTCGCTGACGAAGATGATGATGCACTCGGTCGAGCTCTACCGGCGGCTCGGCGAGGAGTCCGAGTTCGACCCCGGCTGGATCGAGTGCGGCGGCATCCGCCTCGCCTCAAGTGAGGAGCGGATGGAGGAGCTGCGGCGGCAGGCGGGCGGGGCGAAGACCTTCGGGCTGCCGCTGGAGCTGATCTCCGCCCAAGAGGCGAAGGAGATGTTCCCGCTGATGTCGACCGAGGGTGTGCTCGGGGCGGCCTGGCTGCCGACCGACGGCTACATCGACCCGGCGCAGCTCACCTACGCGCTGGCCGACGGCGCTCGCCAGGGCGGCTGCCGGATCTTCACCAACACGCGGGTGACCGGGGTCGAGGTCCGCGACGGGCGCGTGCGCGGGGTGCGGACCGACAAGGGTGACGTCGCCGCCGAGGTGGTCGTCGACGCCGGCGGCATGTTCGCGGCCGAGATCGGCCGCATGGCCGGCGTCCGCGTCCCGCTGATCCCGATGTCCCACCAGTACCTCGTCACCCAGCCGCACGACGAGGTCCGCGAGGCCCGGACGCATTTGTCCCCGCATACCGGGGACAACTGCGTCCGGCACCTCCCAACCCTGCGCGATCCCGACCTGCTCGTCTACTACCGCGAGGACGGGGACGGGCTGGTGATGGGCGGGTACGAGCGGCGCAGCGAGCCGGCGTTCCTGCCGCAGGGGACGGGACGGGTGGAGGCGATCCCGGCCGACTTCAACGGTCGGCTGCTGGAAGAGGACTGGGAGCGGTTCGAGGAGATCACCGAGAACTCGAAGCGGCGGGTGCCCACGATGGACCGGATCACGGTGACGAAGCTGATCAACGGGCCGGAGGCGTTCACGCCGGACAACGAGTTCTGCCTCGGCGAGACCGAGGTCGGCGGCTTCTTCGTCTGCGCCGGCTTCTGCGCGCACGGGCTCGCCGGCGCCGGCGGCATCGGCAAAGTCGTCGCCGAGTGGATCGCCGAGGGCGAACCGAGCCTCGACCTCTGGCACATGGACGTGCGCCGCTTCGGCGCCCAGTACCGCTCCCCCGCCTACACCCACGCGCGGATCAAGGAGACCTACGAGACCTACTACGACATCCGCTATCCCAACCACGAGCGGGCGGCGGGGCGGCCGCTGCGGGTCTCCCCGGCGAACGCCTGGCACCGCGAGCACGATGCCGCCTTCGGCGAGAAGTCCGGCTGGGAGCGGGTCAACTGGTACGACCGCAACGCCGCCGCCGGGGACGAGGGGCTGCGGCCGCGCGGCTGGGCGGGGCAGCACTGGTCGCCGGCGATCGGGGCCGAGCACCGGGCGGCGCGCGAGGCCGCCGCGCTCTTCGACGAGTCCTCCTTCGCCAAGCTCGAGATCTCCGGCCCCGGCGCCGAATCCTTCCTCGAACTGCTCTGCGACAACCGGGTCGCCCGCGGCATCGGCCAGATCACCTACACGCAGATGCTCAACCACCGCGGCGGCATCGAGTGCGACTTCACCGTCGCGCGCCTGGCCGAGGATCGCTTCTCGATCGTCACCGGCACCGCCTTCGGCAACCACGACCGCGAGTGGATGCGGCGCCATTCGCCCGGTGGCGACGAAGTGCGGATCGACGACGTCACCTCGCAGTGGGCCTGCTTCGGGATCTGGGGCCCGCGGGCGCGCGAGGTGCTGCAGCCGTTGACGCCTCAGGACCTCGGCAACGAGGCCTTCCCCTACATGACCCTGCGCGAGACGACGGTCAGCAATGTGCCGGCGCGGATGCTGCGGGTGACCTACGTCGGCGAGCTCGGCTGGGAGATCTACTGCCCTACCGAGTACGGGCTGGGGCTGTGGCGGGAGCTGTGGGAGGCGGGGCAGCCGCACGGTCTCCTCGCCGGCGGCTACCGGGCGATCGACAGCCTTCGGCTCGAGAAGGGCTACCGCGTCTGGGGCACCGACATCACTCCCGACGAGACTCCTTACGAGGGAGGCGTCGGCTTCTGCGTCAAGCTCGAAAAGGACGGCGGCTTCATCGGCCAGGAGGCGCTACTCGAGGCGGAGGAGCGTGGGCCGCGCTCGCGCCTACGCTGCCTCACCCTCGCCGACCCCCGCTCGATCGCCCTCGGCAACGAGCCGGTTCGGGTCGGCGGCGAGATCGTCGGCCGGGTGACGACCGGCGGTTACGGCTACACGGTCGAGCGCTCGATCGCCTACGCCTACCTCCCACCCGCGGCGAGCGAGCCGGGGATGGCGGTCGAGGTCGAGATCTTCGGCCGCTGGGTCGAGGGCGAGGTCGCCCGCGAGCCGCTCTTCGACCCGAGGGGCGAGCGGGTCCGCGCTTAGGGCGGGTTGGCAAACCCCTGGTTGACTAACCCGCCCCGCTAGGCGTTCTCGAGGCGGAGCGGCGTCGGCAGCAGCCCGGCGAGGATGTGCTCGGTGCCCTCGGTGTGTTCGCGCATCTCCCGCACCGCCCGGGGGCCGTCGCCCTTGCGCAGCGCCTTGACCAGCTGCGCGTGCTGCTCGTTGGAGCGGGTGAGGACCTCGGGTGGGTGGGCGATGAGCGCGATCAGGGCGCTCATCTGCGACTGCGCGTCGGTCATCGCGCTCAGCAGCCGCGGCGACTGCGCGGTCTCGGCGATGCCGATGTGGAAGCGGATGTCGGTGCGGCGGAACTCCTCGAAGTCCTCGAGCTCGTCGTCCATCTTCGCGACCAGCTCGTCGAGGCGGTCGAGCTGCTCGGCGCTCCCCCGCTCCGCCGCCAGCAGCACCGCCCCCGACTCGATCGCGAGGCGGTAATCGAGCACCGCCCACGCCCCTTGGTCCAGCGGCTCGGTGTCCGGTTCGGTCAGCGGTGGGCGCTCGGCGACGAAGGTGCCGCCGGTCCGCCCCCGCTGCGAAACGAGGTGCCCGCTCTGCACCAGCGCCGTCAGCGCCTGCCGCAAAGTCGAGCGGGAGATCCGCAGCTGCTTCGCCAACTCCCGCTCCGGCGGCAGCTTCGCCCCGGGCGAAAGCAACCCGGCCCGGATCGCACTCCCCAACCGCTCGACCGTCTCCTCGAAAGTACTCGCCGGCTGCACCGGCATGAACACAGCCTCAAGCGCCGCGTCGCGCTGCATGTAAAGAACCTACCGCCCGGTTAGGAATCCGTGTCCATATAGCGGTCGAAAGCCTCGCGGGCCAGTTCGCTGAGCGAGCGGCCTTCCTTATCGGCCCGGGCCCAGGCCGCTTTGTGGAGGTCGGGGGGAACACGGAAGCTGACACGGGGGGAGAGGCCCGCCGCGCCCAAGGACGGACGGCCGACGTAGCGCCGTTTGAGCGTGGAGGGATCAGGTGGTTCCTTCTCGAATTCCTCCGCCCATTGTTCGGCAAGCTCCTCGGTGATCACAGTCCCGGACCGGGTCACGCCGAGGACTTCGTCTTTCTTGCCGTCCTTTTTTGACTTCTTCACCTTTCCCATAAACGTGCCTCCTCGTAAAGCCCCGGAAACCGACTGCGTAGGTCCATCGCATGAATAACCGTGAACTCGTCCTCCTCCTGTTCGACCGCAATCACCTCGAGCGCGACACCCTCGAGATCATTCCCCACGAATACAACTCGCTGGTTGACGGCAGAGTGCCCCGGAGTTCGGAACCGATCGACGAACTGGATGCCGCACTGCTCGATGACGTGCAACGAGCGCTCGCGAGAGATCCGGTGCTTGGTCGCTGATCGAGCGAAGGTGATTTCGGCTTCCTCGGGCCAAACATTCTGTCTGACAGAATAGCGCTCCTCCGGATCCAGCTCCTTCCGCAGCACCCGCATCAGCAACCACGGCGGGTTGACCTCTTCGTAACGCGTCTTCGGCACGAAGACAAAGGCGCGGCCGTCCTCGGATAGATGGAGATACCGCCTGGTCCAGTAGTGCTTATAGGCCTGCAGCCGCGTCCCATCGAGCAGTTGCACGGTCCCCATCCACATGAAGTCGACAACGTGGTCCGGGGCGAGGTTCAGGAGCGGCTCCCATTCGGAGGGAGGTTTGACCGAACAAGACGCGGGAGTGCCGCTTATGCAAATCCTTTGTGCTGCGGGCGAGACTTCCCCGGCGCCCGTCGAATGATCCTCTTTCAGTCTCGTGTCGATTTCCTCCCGCGCCGTTCGTCATCCAGGTAAAAGGACACGGAAGAGACCGGTCCACGTCAGAAGGAGAACATGATGGGAAAGATCGTTGTCACCGAGTTCATCTCGCTGGACGGAGTCATTGAGGACCCCGGCGGCTCCGAGGACTACAGCCGCGGCGGCTGGGCCTTCGACTTCGACCGCGGCGCCGACGGGGACAAATTCAAGATGGACGAGCTGCTCGAGGCGGAGGCCCAGCTGCTTGGCCGCGTCACCTACGAAGGCTTCGCCGCCGCCTGGCCCGACCGCGAAGACGAGGCCGGTTTCGCGAAGAAGATGAACGAGATGCCGAAGTTCGTCGCCTCCTCAACCCTGGAGCGGCCGGAGTGGCAGAACACGACCGTCCTCAGCGGCGACGTCGCCGACGCGGTCGCCCAGGTGCGGGACGAAGCGGACGGCGTCGTCCTCGTCGCCGGCAGCGCCACCCTGGTCCAGACCCTCGTCGAGCTCGACCTCGTCGACGAGCTGCGCCTGATGGTCTTCCCCGTCCTCCTCGGCGCCGGCAAGCGCCTCTTCCCCGCCGGCGAGCAGAAGAAGGCGCTCAAGCTGACGGAGGCGAAAACCGTCGGCGACGGCATCGCGATCCTGCGCTACGAGCGGCCATAGCGGCAACCCCAAGATCGCTTAGAACGGGCGGCCAGCTCATCTTGTCCGGCGCTAGGGTGAGCCGATGCCCTCCTTCCACGTTCGCTTCAAGGGCATGCTCACCGGTCAGGAGCGCGAGCGGCTCGCCGCTGCCGAAATTCGCCTCGAGGGCAGCCGCCCCTCGATGATCACCGGCAATCCGGAGACCGGCACCGCCCGCACCGGCCGCCCGATCTACACCGTCAGCCTCGACGCGGGCTCTTCCCAGGAGGCGCTGCTGCGAGTCAAAGAGGCGATCGAGCCCGACGTCGTCAACTTCTCCAACTGGGAAGTGGAGGAGGCTTAAACCAGCGAGCGCTCGAACTCGTCGACCAGATCGAGCAACTCGTCGCACTCCCAGACCTGCCCCCACTTCCGGTTGTTCATGGGCTTGAGAATGCCGGCGTCCACCAACTGCCTGATCGCGTTGCCGACAGCTACGTGAGACTTGGCCGTGATTCGCTGCCCGGTAGGAATGTCGATCACCGGTTGCTCGGGAAGCGCCGACACCAGCTGGCGCACCGCAGCGTCGCCTCGCGGCCGACCCAGTCGCTTCAGCCAATCCTGCTGCCGCACTTCGATCAGCCTGGCAAACTCGAAAGCCGCTTCGGCCGCCTGGGCGGTGGCCTCGGCAAAGACCCGGCACCAGGCGCTGACATCTCCAACGCTGTACGCGCCAAAACCGTTCACGTACGTTTTCGGCCTCGCCCCCAAGACCAAACTGATCGGCGGAACGTAAGCCTCGATCTCCCCGCGGCGACGCAGCACCGCGTAGATCAGCGCCCGCCCGGTTCGGCCGTTCCCGTCGGCGAAGGGGTGGATGTTCTCGAACTGGGCGTGAGCAATCGCCGCCTGCGCAACTGGCGGCAGATCCTCCCGCTCGATGAAGCGGCACAGGTCCTCCATCAGCTCAGGGACGTAATCGGGCGGCGGCGGCACGTAGGCCGCGCCGACCGGGTTGTAATCGTTCCCGCCGATCCAGTTCTGCTTCTCGCGGATGACTCCGGCGATGTCCCGGTCCTCCGTGTGGGCCAAGAGCGTCCGGTGGATCTCGATGATGTTCTCCACGTCGAAACCGGTAGGCCGCTCCGCCAAGCCGATCGCCCTCTGCATTGCTTCGACGTTGCCCAGCACCTCCGCCGCCTTACCGTCGGCGCGCCTGATTCCTTCATATTCGGCCCTCCCCAGCGGCTTGTGCGAGATGGCCACCCCCTCGATTCGGGACGACGCAACGCTCTCGGAGCGCAGAAGGTTCTGCGCCACAGACCCCGGCCTCGCGATCCGGGGTGGGTCCTCGGTCAGCCGGACAAGCGCCTTGGCAGCTGCCCCCATGGCAGTGCTCGCAACATCGCTGAACGAGAAGGACAGCCCAGCAATCGGCGCCGGCACGAATGCCTCGTAGACCCCGCCCCGGCGAGCGCGACCGGCACCATAGGCCTCCGGCTCGCTTGGCCAAAAGTGCTCCTCATGTCGACCTAACGGCTCCATGATCCTTTCAGAGCTTAGCGCGCTTTGTAAGTTTATGCGTCTTACCTTTCGGAGTTGCCATAGCTTTCAAACCTAGAGGGCGCCATTAGCGCTAGGCTGTGGTGATGACAAAACATTGCCGTTTTTGGTAGGAGTATCTATAACTGATATGTTCTATCCTTGGAACATGACGCAGCATATGACGGCCCGGTGCGGCTCCCTCATCAGGGACCTGCGCCGGCAGAACAACCTGGGACAGGCCGAGCTGGCTGAACGGGTGGGCACGGAGCAGCCAGCGATCAGCCGGATCGAGCGCGACGTCGTCTCTCCCTCGCTCGACACCTTGCACCGGCTGTTCGAGGCGATGGGCTTGACCTTCGTGATCGAGCCGGTGCGCATACAAGATCGTGTTCCTGGCGGAGGGAATCAGACGGTGGGCGAACTTCGATCTGACTTTCAGGATCTGACCCCTGAGGAGCGCCTCGCCCAAGCCGCCCACCTGAGTGAAGCTGCTACCTCGCTCGCGGCAAGCGCCAAATCTTGACGGAGCCGCTGAAACTCGACTCCCTCCTCGGCGTCCTGGTCGATCACGGGGTCGACTTCGTGATCGTCGGCGGCTTCGCCGTCGTCGCCCATGGCTACGTCCGGGCCACCAAGGACATAGACATCTGCCCTGATCCCGCCGATGCCAACCTCGAGCGCCTGGCTGCAGCGCTCGCCGAGCTCGAAGCTGAGCCGATGGGGTTAGATGACTTCGCCCCGGAGGAGTTCGACCTTCGACCCGATCGCGAAGGGTTTGAGTTCGGTGGAAACTGGACCTTCCGCACGAAATACGGTCGACTCGACGTGCTGCAGCACATCAAGGGACTCGGGAGAGACGAAGGGGGCTGGAAAGAGCTCTCCCGCCACGCCGTTCGCAGGAACTTCCTTGGCTACGACTGCCTCTTCTCCGGCTACGAGGACTTGCTCTCAATGAAGAGGGGCGCCGGCCGCCCCCAGGATGAGCTCGACATCAAGAGCCTCAAAGCAGCCCGCGGGGAACTCTAGGGTCGCGATGGCGGCTGCGATCGGCGCAACGGGTGGTTCTGGCGAGAGGATGCAGCCCATGATCGAAGAGATCGACGTTGTCGCCCTGAAGGAGGTGCCTGAGCGCTAGTCTGTGCCGACGACAAAACATCTCTATGAGAACCGCCCGGCGCCAAATCTGCGAACACGATGTTGTGCGACTCCGCCAGCCCATGGGTGCGTTGATCGAGATTGCCGATGATCAAGGCGTGATGCTGGACCTGATCAGCGCTATCGATAGCGCTCTCGATCTGGTTTGGTCCGGCCGCCCGGTGCAAAGTCCTGAATAGGTCTTTTGCGCCTAGCTGGGCCACCAGTGACAGTAACCCTCTGCGCACTTAGAGGTTAGCGTTCAGGCTAGTTGTCACTTAAGGATTCTTAAGTATAAACAGATACGTACCTTGACAGGAATCCGTGGAGTGCTACCTTCGCTTTGCGGAGTGGGAAGGGTCTTTTGAGCGGCATGTAGGTGCCAAGACACCACCTCCGCCTAGAGAAAGGGAGTTCAGGCAGATGGGGACGGTCGAGACCTTTATCTATGTCGAACCGATTCAGCGGCGAGGGGACTCTGCCGCTGAGTGGGTCTTCGTCACGACTGATTGCCCACTTACCAATGCAAGGAGAAGGATTCCAATGATTAAGAAGTTGTGCCTCGCAGCTTTGACGGCTTGCGCCTTTGCCGCTTTTGCCTGCGTACCTCAATCTGCATCCGCGTCCAGAAAAACAGGGTCGAGCGAATTCGAGGAATTCGTGGACCTGACAAGCCAAAGGAGCCCAATGGATCGCCAAACGATCACCGACCGCCGGTCACTCGGAAACACGTGCTACATCGGCCGTTTCTCGCTCGACACAGAACAAGTGACGGTGCAAAGCGCCACTACCAGCAAGTACCAGTCAGAAGTAAGCCTTTTTGCCAGTCAATTCATCAACTCAACCATTGGAACCGATGACGGCAGCCGACTAAAAGCGCGCCTCGCATAGGGTAGGAACTAGAGCAGCGCCCCTGGGCATCACCAGCTGATGTCCGAGTAGCAGCGGTCGCACCCTCCCGTTCGCGCCCGATTTCGAGGCGGGACAGCCAGACGCGAAGAGCGTCATGGAGGGTTATGAGCGACCTAGAACAACCCCAAGATCAACCCGAGCCCGATCCCAAGGGACA
>Ga0184624_10000079_pt1 | contig 23081 bp, 22 predicted proteins | sample PLM3_5_b1_FD_133157 | JGI IMG/M metagenome (GOLD analysis project Ga0184624, IMG submission 133157) | Groundwater sediment microbial communities from an aquifer in East River, Colorado, USA - PLM3_5_b1 | ecosystem: Environmental > Terrestrial > Soil > Riparian zone | place: USA: East River...
AAATCCCAGAGAATGTTTAATAGGAAATCCGCCGCCAATATTTATTGAATCAAGTTCAGGACATATCTTTTTTAACTGGCAATAAAGGTTAATGATCTTATTTAACTCACTCCAGTAATAAATATCATCCTTGATCCCTTTGTTTAAAAAGATGTGTAACATCTTTAATTGAAACTTGCTTTCATAACCCTCGATCCTGTCAACATAAAATTCCAGAATATCTTTTGCCCTGATCCCAAGTCGTGATGTATAAAAAGGGAAAGTTGGTTCTTCTTCAGCTGCCACTCTTATGCCTAATTTAAAAGGTCCTTTTACACTTTTGGCATACTCTTTCAACTCATCCTTATTATCTAAGACAGGAATCACATTAGTAAACCCCAAGTTCAATAAATTAGCTATTCGTCTCGTATAGTTCTTTTGTTTATAACCATTACAAATGATATTAATATCCTTTGTGATCTTTTTCTTCTCATATAATTTTTTGATGATCTCGATATCATATGCATAAGAAGTTTCAAGATGAATATCATGTTTCAATGCCTCTTCTACAATGAAGCTGAAATGTGAGCTTTTAGTACAATAGCAATAATTATATTTTCCCTCATACTTGTGTTTCTTAATCGCAGCAGCAAATAAGTTCTTAGCTTTTTTGATCTGAAAACCAATTTTGGGGAGATAAGTTAATTTCATTGGCGTGCCATATTTGGCGATCAGCGCCTTCATGTCAAGCCCGTTGAAATAAAAATTTCCATCTTCTACTTCCAGTCCTTCCTGGGGAAAGTTGAAAGTTTGCTTTACAAGATCGAGGTAAGTGTTGTTCATTAAAAACTCAATAGGTTATTAAGTGTTCAAATTCCTTAGCGGTAACAAATGTATAAGTTTGAACGAATAAAAAACAAAAAGCCGGCAATGATTATTCAAAGCCGGCTTCAGTTTGGATGCTCCAATTTTATTTTACCTGCGCAACGAGGTTTTTAAATGTCTCAGGATTGTTCATCGCCAGGTCAGCAAGAACCTTGCGATCCAGCTCAATTCCTTTCTTCTGAAGCTTGTTGATGAACTCAGAATAAGTAATTCCTTCTTCACGGCATGCCGCATTGATACGGGCGATCCACAATTGACGATAATTTCTTTTCTTCAATTTACGACCTACGAACATATAGGTCATACCTTTTTCAACTACGTTCTTGGCAACCGTAAGAACGTTTTTACGTTTGCCATAATAACCTTTGGCTTGTTTTAATATTCTTTTTCTGCGGGCCTTACTTGCTGCAGAGTTTACTGAACGAGGCATATAATAATTAGTTTAAATTGTTTGAGTTTAATTTTCGAAGGCACAAGGATCAAGTCATTTCAAAGTACTTGTGCCTTGTACCTTGTTACTTGAGCCTTAATAATCTTTTTACAAAGTTCATGTTGGATTTGTCTACAAGCCCATCATGACCAAGTGCTCTTTTACGTTTTTTAGATTTTTTAGTAAGAATGTGACGCTTAAAACTCTTTTGATGAGTGATCTTTCCAGTACCGGTCACTTTGAAGCGTTTTTTGGCGCTGGAGTTTGTTTTTACCTTAGGCATTTTAAATGCTTTTTAAATTAACCCTTGAGGTGTTCCGCCACAAGGCAGAATCTTGTTGAACCTCTTCAGGAATCAGCCCCAAAATCCTGAAGAACTATTGAGTTTGATTTCGGGGTCGCAAAGATAGGGCAGAATGCCGTTGTAGCAAGACTAAGCTTGAAAAAAGTTGAGCCTACTCTATACCCAGATCTTTTCGTTGCTTTTTGGGAATTTTAGCCGTTATCAGGTCATAGCTCTGTTTCAGGTATTTTTTTAGATCCTTCCTGCTAAGTTTCGAAGGATCAGAGACAAGCACCCATTTTGCCCGGGCCAGGTATGGCGCAGGTATAAACCCTTCTGAACCTGATAACTCATCAAATTCGGCATCAGTTACTTTAAAAGAAAATGTATGCGGAGGTTCTAGACTTGTAACACAAAACATCTTTTCACCAATGCAAAAACAAAGATCGTTGCCCCATTTTACTGTCTCTGTAACGGCGGGAAAAGACAAGCAAACGGAACGGAGTATCTCGATATCCATTCAATGACTTTTAAGAAGTGGTATTAAACTCTGATTTATGCTAAGATTTTTTCTTGCCCTTTGGAGCAAACATTGCCAGCATACGACGGCCTTCCATCTTCGGCATGCTTTCCAATGTTCCAAAATCATTTAGTCTTTCAGCAAACTTTAAAAGAAGTAGCTGACCTCTTTCCTGGAACTGGATAGCACGGCCTTTGAATTGTACATAGGCCTTTACTTTATTTCCATCTTTCAGAAAATTCTCAGCATGTTTTGCTTTGAAATCAAAATCGTGATCATCAGTATTTGGAGTAAACCGAATTTCTTTTAGTTCGGCCGTTTTGCTCTTGGCCTTCATTTCTTTTTCCTTCTTCTTCTTATCATAAAGGAACTTATTGTAGTCAATGATCTTACAAACCGGTGGATCAGCTGTAGGAGAAATTTCTACCAGGTCAAGTTGCTGGTCCTGTGCCATGCGCAAAGCATCCTGCGTATTATACACTCCCACTTCTACATTTTCACCTACAAGTCTTACTTGCGGCACTCTTATAAAATTATTGATGCGATGTTCAGCTTCTTTGCGGGGAACAAATCTTCCTCTGAAGCCACCTTTGTTAAAACCACCTGGTTTATTGAAGCCACCGCCAGCTCCGCCAGGTTTGTTGAATCCGCCACCACCGGGCTTAAATCCACCTTGTTGTACTGCCATTTAAATTGTTTAGTTAATAATTGTGTTTATGTTATCGGCGACAGCAACTCTATTTATCTTTCGTTGCGTCGCACTCTTGTACGTTCTGTAATTCTATTCAACATTTTCCTCATCCGTTCGTCTCTTGACCCTTGTGCCTTGCACCTTGCATTTTTACTCAGCTTTTCTTTCCCCAATCTCAACCTTGATCTCACTTACAAATTCATCTACTGCTTTTACTCCCAGGTCTCCTTTCCCTTGTCTTCTTACTGCCACTTTATTTTCATTCATTTCTTTTTCACCAACCACCAGCATATAAGGTACTCTCATTAATTCAGTATCACGAATCTTTTTTCCTATTTTCTCATTCCGGTCGTCAACCTCTGCACGAATATCTGATTTTTTCAGTTTACCTGCTACACTCTTTGCATAATCCAAAAACTTATCGCTGATAGGCAGCACTTTTACCTGCACCGGGGACAGCCAAACCGGTAATTTGCCGGCATAATGCTCGAGCAAGAAACCAATAAATCTTTCATGGGTTCCCAGCGGCGCCCTGTGAATGATCAGTGGGGTTTCAGTTTGGTTGTCAGGGGTTGTGTATTCTAATTTAAAACTGCGACCCTGCGAAAAATCAACCTGGTTGGTAGCCAATGTAAACTCACGACCGATCACACTCCAGATCTGTACATCTATTTTAGGCCCGTAAAAAGCAGCTTCATCCTGCACCTCAACAAATGGTATTTTAGAATTAATAAGCACCTGTCTTACCATTTGCTCTGTTTCTATCCAAAGTTGTGGCTCATTTACATACTTCTTTCCAAGTTTATCCGCACTGTGCAATGATAATCGCATCACATATTTATCAATACCGAATATTTTAAAATACTTCAGGTACATTTCATTTACCGCTCTGAATTCTTCCTCAAACTGCTCTTTTGTACAATAGATATGTGCGTCATTCATATGCAGGCAACGAACTCTCATCAAACCAAACAACTCCCCGCTTTGCTCGTATCTGTAAACTGTTCCATACTCAGCAACACGATAAGGTAAGTCACGATAACTTTTAGGTTCAGCTGCATAGATCTTATGATGATGAGGGCAATTCATTGACCTGAGATAATATCTCTCCCCTTCCATTTCCATTGGCGGGTACATGCTATCAGCATAATATGGTAAATGACCACTGGTGAGGTACATACTTTCTTTAGCAATATGCGGGGTTACCACTCTTTTATATCCTGCATCATTCTCAGTTTCTTTTGCAAGTTTCTCCAATTCTTCAATGATCACTGTACCATTCGGCATCCACATGATCAAACCCTGGCCTACATCATCATCCATAGTGTAAATGCCTAATTCCTTGCCAAGCTTTCTATGATCTCTTTTTTTTGCTTCTTCAAGTAAAGCCAGGTATTCGTCCAACTCTTTTTGTGATGGGAACGTTACACCATACAATCTTGTAAGCTGCTTATTCTTTTCATCACCTTTCCAATAAGCACCGGCAATATTGGTAAGCTTAATTGCTTTTATCAAACTTGTATTGGGAATATGAGGCCCACGGCAGAGATCAGTAAAATTTCCCTGCGTATAAAAAGTTATTTCACCATCATTCAAATTTTGCAACAGATCCAATTTGTATTCATCGCCTTTCTCAGAAAAATATTTTACTGCATCCGCTTTCGGAATCTCTTTTCTTATATACTGACTATTCTTCTTTGCCAACTCATTCATCTTTTTCTCGATTGAGATAAGATCTTCCTCACTTAGTTTCTTATCGCCAAGATCCATATCATAATAAAAACCATTTTCAACCGGCGGGCCTACCCAGAATTTTACTCCCGGAAACATTCCTTCAACCGCTTCCGCCATCAGGTGTGCAGATGAATGCCAGAAAGTGTTTTTACCTTCTGCATCATTCCATGTATAAAGCTTTACTGTTGCATCCTCATTTATCGGCCTGGATGCATCCCACACCTGTCCATTAACACCGGCTGCAATAACTTTTCTTGCCAATCCTTCTGATATCGATTTTGCAATGTCCATAGCTGTTGTACCTTCTGCATACTGCCGCACTGCGCCATCGGGAAATGTAATATTGATCATTAAACGTTCTTTTTACGAGGTTGCAAATTTAGCGAAGTCAATCCAGAGTTTTTATTAACAAACCGTTTGTATAACAGATTTATCCAAATAAACTTATTTGTTAGCTTTACACCGTGACAGTAAGGAATATGAAAAGATTTGTCCTCATCGTTTTCACCTTTTTACCGGCCTTCTCAGTTTTGTCATTTGCCCAGGATATTACTGGCATTTGGCGTGGATATTTTATCACTGATAATGGAAACCAGCAGTATCGCTTTGAAGTACAGATAGAACATACCCCCAACAATACGCTTTCAGGTGTTACTTATTCATACCAGGATAAACGATTTTATGGCAAAAGCGCTATGACAGGAAATTTTTCGAAGGCATCTGGCAGTGCGTTGATACAGGAAATAAAAACGATCGAGATAAAAATAGAATCTGGCTTTGTGCCCTGTATTCAAAAATTCCAACTTTCGTATGTAAAATCCGGTAAGGAAGAATTCCTGGAAGGGTTATTTACCAGTGTTGTTGAAAAGACAGATTCCGTGAACAACTACTTCAGAGGCGATGATTGCGGTAGCGGTACAATATTTTTGAGAAAAGTCCCGACATCGGATTTTTATGTTGAGCCATTTTTAAGAAAAAAGAACTCTTCAATAAATAATAATCCGCCGCTTGTAAAAACCAATCCACCCGCTAATAACTCAACAACAAGGACCGGTGTAAAGCCGCCAGTCACTAATTCAAATAAAAACAATGCACCCAAGAAGAACACAGTTTTAGTAAAACCAAAAACCGATACAGTAAAAAAAGTAGAAGCAGATCCGGTGCGGCCTGAAGACAAAAAAGATCTTACCATAAAACCCAATTCAAAAACGCAGGACCTATTAAGATCAAGAGAGAATAACCTCGTGCAAACCCTTTTAATAAATTCAGAAGATGTCATCGTTAAGTTGTATGATAATGGTGAAATTGACGACGATACTATCTCTGTTTACCTTGATAAAAAATTAGTGCTTTCCAAAAAAAGACTGACCACTTCAGCTTTAAGTATTAATTTAAAAATGGATGAATCAAATCCTGACCATGAATTGATAATGGTTGCAGAAAATCTTGGCCGTATTCCACCCAACACTTCGTTAATGATAGTGACTGCCGGTGATCAGCGTTTCGAAGTAAGAATTACTTCGACCGAACAGAAGAATGCCATGGTGAGGTTTAAATATGTCAAACCCGGCACTAAACTACCGCTCCCGTAAATCATTTTAATCAAATAAGGAATTTCATTTAAGTTTACCGGCAATGAGAGCCGCCTCTTTCCTCCTGTTTATTTTTATCATTTCGATCAGTTCACCTGCACAAAATTTAAATGGTGTGTGGCGTGGCACATTAACGCAAGGCCCGGGCGGTTGTTTTCGTGTTTATAATATTGAATTTAATATAAAAAACGAAAATGGAAAACTCAATGGCGTTTCTTATCATTACTCCGATGTAACAAATTATGTAAAAGAAGACTTTGGAGGCAATTATAATTTGGCAAATAAAACGCTAAGTATAAATGAACTGAAAGTGTTGACATTTCATGTGCCGCCTGATTGCATTCCATGCATCAAACAATACAATCTCATTTACGAAAAACAGGACAATAAGGAAGTGTTAACCGGTGATTGGGGCGGTGTTACTATGAATAATTATGCAAGCTGCCCGCCGGGAAAGATCACGTTGTCAAGAGTGGCAGAATCTGATTTTGAGCATATCAAAGAAATTAAAGTGGATACCGGCACTATACGTTTGGACTTTTATGACAACGCACAAATAGATGGCGATATCATAACAGTTTTACTGAACAACCAACCACTTGCATCAAATCAGAAACTTACCTCAAAGCCAATTACGCTTGAAATAAAAGTTGATCTGAATAATAAAGAACAAGAGATCACTATGGTGGCAGAAAACCTGGGTGATATTCCACCGAATACGGCATTACTTATCATTACTGCGGGAAACAAGAGATATCAACTCTATCTCACTTCAACCGAAAAGAAGAATGCACAGGTGAGATTTATTTATCAGCGACCCGGAAGCATTGAATAATATTCCTTCTTACTAAAAGAAAAGGTGAGAAGAAATACTTCTCACTTTTTTAAATCACTTTACAATAAATTATTAGAATGCCCGCGCCTGTGACTGCGGCATTGCTTTTCTTGGGATCTTTTGATCTCTTTGAGCTGTATTATAAACAAACGATGCAACAATTGTAGCTGCCTGTTTCAGATCGTCCGGTACAAGATGATCGTAAGTGTCCATATTGGTATGATGCGTTCTTGTATTGTACTCAATTTGATCTTGTATAAATTGAAATCCGGGAATACCTACTGCATCAAATGCAAGATGGTCTGTGCCGCCCGTATTGCTTACAGTAACAGTTGCCGCGCCAAGATCTTTAAATGGTTCAAGCCATTTAGAAAAAATTGGGCCCGCATCTTTATTTCCCTGTAAATAAATACCGCGGATCTTACCCGTGCCATTATCTAAATTATAATAAGCAGAAACTTTTGCATTGTTTTGGGTGGCTGATGTTTTAGCGGTATCAGCAAAATGATTTTTTACATAATTCCTGCTGCCATGCAAACCCTGTTCCTCACCGCTCCATAATGCAATACGAATAGTACGGCGCGGTTGAAAACCACTTGCTTTTAAAATTCTAACAGCTTCCATCATTACTGCACAACCTGCTGCATTATCTGTTGCCCCGGTAGCAGCATGCCAGCTATCAAGATGGCCGCCAAGCATAACCAGTTCCTCTTTCAGGGTTGGATCAGTGCCTGGAATTTCAGCAACTACATTATACCCTTTAAAATCATCTGTATAAAATTTTGTTTTTACTTCTACATCCAATGTAACCGGCACTCCAGTTTCGACCAGGCGCTGGATCCTTAAATAATCATCAGAAGAAAGCACAACACTTGCAGGAGCAGTTTCTGCAGTTTTTGTGTATTGTCCACCACTGCTCACGAAAATTGTTCCATCACTTCCGTTTGCAGTCATCGTTAAAACCAATGCAGGTTTTTCTTTATTGATCATCTCGTTCATTCTTCTTTGCAGCATGAATTGATTCGCATTATTATTATTTCCCTGGTTGCGACCACCACCGCCCTGCTGCGGTTGACGAAGTTCTGCGCTGGCCATTTTTTCCAAAGAAGTATCAGCAAAACGATTTCCATCTGCAGTAAATGAAGGCGTAAGCTTTGCAGACGACCATGTCATTACAATTTTACCTTTTAGCGTTCCGGCATATTTCATCAGTTCAACAGAATCTTTTGCTTTTATTAAAACCACTTGTCCTTTCATTCCTTTTTTTCCGGGTGTGCTGCCTGTCCAGGCACGGGGCATTGCAATTAATGGCATGTAATAAGGAGCCGTCATTGCCACATAACATTTAGTTTGCTCCCAACCTTTGCCAAATTCTCCCCATGGTTCAAGATTAGCATTTGACAAACCCCATTCAGTTAATTTGTTTTTTGCCCACGTGGCTGCACGCATATAACCGGGAGACGCTGTAAGTCGCGGACCGCTTACATCAGTCAGGTACATTGCGATCTCCATTACTTTGGAATTTTCAAGACCTTCTTTGCGGATCTTGTTCATCATGTCCATATCCAGTTTTTCTTCCTGCGCATTTATTAATTGCAGTGTAAAAACAAAAGAGAGGATAAATAAGAATGATTTTCTCATGTGCTGTATTTTTTTAAGGCGTGAAAGGTAAGTGATTTTGATCTTTCAATAAATCAAAATAGATAAACGGTTAAGAGCATATCATTTCATCATCATGCGAACATAAATGGTGTATTCACCTCCGCGTTGCCAGGCTGAGTGTTCAGATTCTTTATAAAAATTCACCCCTTCTTCATTTCCTAAATAAAAGAATGAAGGCGCGGTAGATTGAGAACAACCGCACCGCAAAAGTTCAAAACCTACATACAACCTGTTTGTAGGAATTGCGATTGGTTCCCAATCCAAATCGAATTCAACCAAACCGTATTTTACTGTGGTGGGGATGATAATATCTTTTTTTAAAATTTCATTCTCGGGCAGGCTTAAACCACTAACGGCCGCATCACGCAAATGCAGTTTGAGCCAGCAGGTATCATAATTATGATTAATTTTTACCTGGACCTTTCCAATTTGAATTTTATTCCCGGCCAGGTCAAAAATATACCCGATCTCGCCTCCCTCGTTTTTTACTTTCCACTCCCGATAATATCCAAACCTGCGGTAGTCGCCTTTCAGCGATGCAAATACTTTTACCTGCTCCAACATTCCATCATTTTGAGTAAGCCTTACTTTATTATTCCCCAGCAGATCTTTTATAGCAATTCGTTTGGGTGAATATCCAGTTGCACTAACCAATATCGAATCATTAAGTTTTGCCTGCTTACGAATAACAAGAGAAAATTTACCCGAAGAATCTGTCATGATCCCTTCGCCTTTTTCTGATGTAACAGATGCGTACGAAACCGGCGAACCTGTTTCATCATCTTCAACAAGACCGCTAACCTTTTGCTGTGCAATACCAGCAAGTGACATCAATAAAATAGCAGTAATCAGGGCGGGGCGTATCATCATTAAAAGCAAAGTCGGCAGTTAAAATTTAGAAACGACGAAATTAATACATTTATAAAAACGAAAACCACGGATCCATAGATGGTTGAAAACAAATTGGCCTACGGGTGTAGCACTGCTTTAATACAGTTGTCCCATTTTTTATCAAACACTTCATAGGCTCTTGCCCCATTATTTAATGTAAAATGATGGGTAATGATCTTTTCTGCCGGGTGTCGTTGAATTACTTGTTCTCTCAATAATTTCTCTGCATAGTAATGAGCCGGGCAACGGCCGATCTTATAAACGAGATTTTTATCATAGGCTTCGCCGGGTGAGAAAGAAAAGTTCTTTGCGGTGTGAACACCGACCGACGAAATAGTTCCACCTGGCCTCAATATATCCATAGCTGACCTAAGGGCTTCAGGGCTGCCTACTACTTCCATCACAGCATCTGCTCCGCGGCCATTCGTAGCATCCATGATCGCTGATCTCAAATCAATGTCAGCTGGATTTAATGAAACGGCCCCAAATTCTTTCGCCATTTGCAATCGCCAATTTGAATGATCAACTGCGAATAAGTTTTCAGCACCCAGGTCTTTAGCTGCAAGGATCGTCATTAAACCAACTGGTCCACAACCGATAACTACATAAGTCCCTTTATTGTTTACCCCTGCATTTTCAGCACAGAAATAACCAGTGGAAAAAATATCTCCGAGCAGCAAACCTTTCTCTTCACTCAGATCATTACTCAATGAAACGAGAGTAGTATCAGCCATTGGCACCCGGATATATTGTGCCTGTGCCCCATGCAAACCATGACCGCTTTGCACCCACCCGAAAAGTTTTCCCTTTTCACAGCGACAAGTCAAGCCAATGTTGCAATAAAAACATTCCCCGCACGAAGTAGTGAATGGACTCAATACTCTCGACCCTTTATAAAAGTTTTTTACTGCATTGCCGGTTTCAACAATTGTCCCAACAAATTCGTGTCCCATTACCGTGCCTTCATCCAGACCTGTTTCTCTTCCATGGTAAACATGAAGATCGGAACCACAAATGCCTGACAATGAAATTTGAACTATTGCATCTGTTGGCTCTAAAATTTGAGGTTCGGGAACCTTTTGATAAACGATGGTTTCAACTCCGCCAAATGTGAGTGCTTGCATGGTGTGAAAATAAGAAACTGAAAAATTGATTTGGAGAAAATTTATAAAGTTTCCTACCTTAATTTCCCCAATTTGAATCTATCCGGCAACTTTTTGAATTCATTGAATTAAAATTATATCCGCTCCCGGGCATTTTTTCTTTTAACTAAAAACAAATTAACATGAAAAAATTCTTTTTTATTCTTTCGTCTGCGGCCTGTTTTCTTTTACCTGCCTGCACCGAAAAGGATTCGGGTAATGGAGGCATGAGCGATGCCGCAAAGAAAAACTTAGATGCGTTTCACGCAGTTGACACTGCTTTCCAAACAGGAGACATTAGCCGCATCGACAGTGTTGTAGCAAGCGATTTTGTTGACCATACTCCAAAAGGAGACCGGAATAGGGATAGTTTAAAAGCTATGATCACAATGATGAAGAATGCAGGAACTATGAAATCAGAAATTAAGAAAGAGTTTGCAGACGATGAGTACGTGATGGCGTGGATGCACTGGACTGGTACTTCGGATGGTTCGCTCCCGGATATGCCTGCTGGTCCTATCGATATGAATGGAATTGAAGTAGTGCGTTTCAAAGATGGTAAGGCTGTAGAACATTGGGCATTTATGGATGCAAGGGCGATGATGAAAATGATGGGTAGTGCACAAATGCCGACATCCGCTCCAACATCAACAGATAAAGCGAAATAATAATACAGACAAGTCATTCCTTAAACCGGGCCCCGTGCCCGGTTTTTTTATTTATTACAGTTTTCATTTCGCCACGCTCATATAAAAAATTTAGCCACTCATCATTAAATTTTGTTGTTCAACGAAAAATATCGTAGATTACTGGTACAAAACCTAACGTTTATGAAAAAAACTTTACTACTGCTTGTAATGATCTCCGTCATTACTGTAGCTTTCGCACAAAAAAGAAAAAAAGTTGAACAACCATTAACTGGTTATGCTATCACTGCTGTTGAAAAAGGCGGCAGAAGTTGGAAAGAAGTTCGTCTTGTAAATATTACCACCGGCGAAGAGATAAGATCTGTCTATCAAAGCAAACAGGAAATAGAGGCATTCAATGCAAGAACAGGTAATCCTGTTGTAAAAAAAGATATGAATGTTGCGAAAGCACCTGTTAAAAAAATTGTGAACCTCGACCAGGAACTTGCTGTAGCAAACGGAAACAATGTAAGAGTAAAGACGGTTGTCGTAACTAATAACAGCAACCAATATGATAAACCATTTGCCACAAACTCTGCTGCGATGGCTTATGATAAAAAACATGAGAGACTTTACTATACGCCAATGGGTATTAACCAGCTTCGATATATTGACCTTAAGTCAAATAAGATCTACTATTTCGAAAACGAACCATTCGGAACTGTGAACGGTCACGGCGATGGTGCTAACCAAATTTGCCGGATGGTAATAGCATCAGATGGGAATGGATATGCATTAACTAATGATGGCAATCACCTCATTCGTTTTACAACTGGAAAAGATCCTGTTATTACTGATCTTGGCGCTTTGACAGATGATGCAAGCAATGCAAATAATTCTGTACATAGCCGCAAAGGATATGGCGGTGATATGATCGCTGATGCTTCAGGAAATTTGTACCTGCTTACAGCAAACAGGAATGTTTTCAAAATACCTATTGAGAGCAAAGTGGCTACTTACCAGGGAGCCATCAAAGGATTACCAGATGGTTTTTCTACAAATGGAGCCATGGTGGAAGAAGGAAGCAAAGTAATTGTTGCAAGCTCTGAATCTGCAATTGGGTATTTTAGATTTGACCTTACAACTATGCAGGCAGAAAAAGTTTCTACTACTGCATCAGTATTCAATGCATCTGACCTGGCTAATGAAAGATTGGCTTTTGCAAAAAAGAAAAAAGACAGGAAAAATGCAGAAGAATTAAAACCGCAAGTGACAGAAGAACTAACTAAAAAATCTCCAATGCAGAATGCGATCGTAAATAATGGTATTTCAATTTATCCAAACCCGGTAACGAATGGACTTGTGAAAGTTTCATTTGCTGATCAACCGACCGGCAAATACAGCGTGGACCTGATCGATATTACAGGAAAGCTGATCCAGACAAAAGAAGTAAATATCAAAAACAGCATGCAAACTGAAGAAATAAGAATACCAAGATCGCTAAGCGGTGGAAGTTATTTATTAAAAATAAATGGTGTAAATAATAATGTTTCAGTAACAAATAAAATAGTAGTTCAATAATGAACTTCGTTTTCTGTTTTGTACAACCGTCTTACCTTAGGTAAGACGGTTTTTTTTATTAAATAACCAATGCCTGCCCATTTGGAAAACTCACGGTCACCTGTTTTGAGACAAAACCTTCTCCATTTACAGGCGGTATCATTATATCAGCCGTAATTGATGCATGGAAAAGAATACTACCCAGCTCTTTCAGTTTTTCATCGGCTTCATTGAATTTATCTTCGGCATTTTTTAAATATTCTTCATTGATCTGCATTTCTATGAATGCCCGGTAAATTTTATTTGCCTCTTCTAATGAAAAATTCTTTTCTTCTCCCCCATAACTAACAAGCAGTTTATTATATTCTTTTTCCGCATCATTCTTTCTCTTATGATAATAATGCGATTTTTGTTTCTGCTCAATATAATCCTGGATGATTTTTTCAACTTCTGAAACAGAATTTATGATCATAACCTTTGTGTTTTATTATATAAAAACGATCAGAGCATTTGTTTAGTGCTGGTAAGAACACGAAGAATAAATAGCTGAAGTTATACGTAGTCATTTACCAATGAAAAAAGGCAGTGAAATCTCACTGCCTTTTAAGTAAATCACTCAAATTATAATTACTGTTTCAACAGCTTGATTTGCCTTGTTGAATTACCTTGTCTTATCTCTGCAATATAAAGTCCTGCTTTGAGATTATTTCCGATCCTTACAAGCTGGCCTCCGGAAAGATTGTTCCTGGTTTCAATTATTCTTCCGGCAACATCAATCAATCTTACAGAAATTTTCTCCTTATTGTTAAATGTTTCAATATTCATTGTAAAATAACTTGTACTTGGGTTTGGATATACCCTAATAAAAGTGCTGTTTTCCGGATCTTGTTCATTTAACGTGACTATATTTTTACCTGGAGCCGATTCTTCTTCTACCCTATGACCGTGCCCATGCCCCTGGCTCCAATTCTGGAATACAAGCAACCTAATATCTTTTGAAGACAGGTTCTTCGGCACCAATACAACTTTAGCTCCTGTTCCTGTATTTCCATATTGATCTGTACATGAAATCTTCACCGTATAAATCCTTCCATTGCCATTACCTGCCCGCTCTGCCCGAAGCTTTATATGATGATCATTTAGTATTTCCCAATCAGGAGCTGTATCACCATCGCCTGTTCCGTTTTCAGGCTCATTACTTGTAACTGTTATTTGACAACTAATTGGCCCAGGACAATTATCAGTACTTGTATAGTTTACGTTCACATTTTTCATATTATGATTCGGTGGCCAAAGTATTTGTGGGGTAATTAGAAGATCATGAATAACAGGCGGCTCTACATCATTTACTGTTATTGTAAATGAGCAAGTGGCTGTGTTGCCTGCAGCATCAGTGGCTTTTGCATTAACTGTAGTAATTCCTACAGGGAAAAAGCTTCCGGATGCAGGCAAAATAGTAACCGTCACTCCTGTACAATTATCTGTAGCAGTAACTGTATAATTAACCACAGCTCCACACTGACCAGGATCATTTACCCTGGTAATATTTGCAGGACAAGTTATGACTGGCGCCTGTGCATCCACAACAGTCACTTTAAATGAACAAGAATCATAACCAGCGGAGTTAAGCGCTGTCGCAATTACAATAGAAGTCCCAAGAGGAAAAACATGAGGAGAGGTGATAGCTGTATTCCCAATTCTATAATAAAATACGGGAGCCGGTGTGCCAGCATGAGCAACTGCGCCAAAAGCTACAGAAGCTGAGCAAAGACCAGCATCAGTATTTACACTAGTATCTGCCGGGCAAATTATATCAGCAACTATAAAAGAAGCATTTTGTAAAAATATTTGTGCCCTTATCTCTCCAGCTGGAAATGCAGTGGTATGAATATTAAAATAAAAAAGACCCCGCTTCAGGCTGTCTTCCTGGCTGGCAGTTAATACTAGTGTATCAGTAAAACTTCCGCTTAGTACTCCTGTTGGAAAACCGCCAGGTCCTATAAGCACACCAGCTGCAATACCCGGAGGTGCTGCATGAAAATGGGCAGCAGTAACATTTGCAGAGAGCCCACTAAAGGTTATTGTGTAGATCAAACTATCGGTGGCATCATTGTAAGTACCTACAAAAGTTCCCGTGCCGGTAGAACCGTTTGCCGGTGTTTCCTGCAAACCACTAAAAGTTACACTGATCGGGAAAACTGTAGCGCTAACTGATAAATGAATAATGGTAAAAAATGAAATGGCGACAAGCTTGGCTGTAGGGCAAAATTTTTTCATACCGTAAATTTTTAAGTTTAGAATTCACGGTTTTTCATAAAGGATATAAAATAAAGAGGGATAAGGTAATAAGGAAGGACAAGGCTTAACGATGGAGTGGAGGGTGCGGATATATGCTACTATTCAGAGGATATAGTATTATTTAATTTATTTATCCTCGCAAAATTTAAAAGAGTGATATAATACTTTAATAACTACTTATTATTACCCGAAGTTTCTCAGTTTTAAAAAAGGCCTCATTTCAGACTTAATAGTTGCTTTGGAAAGCAATTTTTAAGCTCGGGGAACGTTAATTTGTTGTTATAACAATTTGTACGCCAAAATCCAATTCTCATGAAAAAACTTGTACTTATCCTATGCACTTCGCTGGTTTTTGCTTCAGCATTTGCACAGCGGGTCGATCTTGACCGCTTCAACTTTACAGCATCATTCCGCGACTTTCCCGATGAGCCTCTTCCCATTGAGTATAAAACGTATAATATCCGTATCGAAGCATCACCATCCTTAGGATTAGGCTATTCGATTTCAAATCTTGAGAACATGATCAGTATTGAAGGATTAAAAAAAGTCACAGGTACCGGGCATATCACCATCATTACCATACTTGATGACATCGTAATTGAAAAAACGGAGACGAAAGAAAGAGTGCAGGTAACCAAAGACAAAAACAATGTCGAGATAAGTAAATCATTCTTTTCAACCGAAATGACCTATTCATTTAGCGCAAGAGCTACGGTTTATGATTACAAAGGAACTACTGTTACCAGTAATTATATTTTATTTGACAGGGAAAATAAAAGAACCTATAAGACCCCTGAATTTTCAAACCCGGTTGATGCTGCCAATAATTTCAACAATAAAGCATTGGAGACAAAAGCTAACCTGGCCAAACAATTAGTAAACGGCGCTGTAAGTAACCTGAATAATTATTTAAACACAAACTATGGTTATGCTATTCAAAAGGTAAACGATATTTTTTGGGTATTAAATAATAAGAAGCACCCAGAGTACAGTGAACATCAAAAGGCCTGGAATAATTTTAAAAATGCCATTGTATTAATGAACCCGGATGAGCCGCTTGATAAAGTGAGGGAAAAATTGAAACCAGTTATCGCTTATTACGACAAAGTAAAAACCATTTATACCAGCTCAGATAAAGAAGCAAGAAAACTTCGGTACGCCAGCTATTACAATCTTGCTAAAATATATTTATACCTCGACGATCCTGCAGCAGCAATGCGTGAAGCAGATGCGCTTGCCATGAATGATTTTGATGAAAGTGATGGAAGAAGCCTGCGTGCAGTTGCCGAAAGCCTCGACGAACAATTAAGAAAGAATAATGCATCAACAAGACATTTCCCGGTAGTTATCTCCAGTTTTCAGCCGCCGGTGAAATAACCATTACAAGCTTCTATATATCAAACGTCCGCCATGAACAGGCGGACGTTCTTTTTAATATTACATTTATTGCCGAATAGACCCGATAGCTATTGGGTTCCATCAGTCTAATAGTGCCCTTCGGGACTGCGTCCGCAAGTTTCAAATAAGCTGGGCTTATTTTCACTTGTGCTCTGGATAAACTGTCCTGCCACTAATCAGAAGTGAGTTTATCTCCACTTCAGTCGTTTAACCCTCTTGATATACTTGACGCTAAATTTTTTTGAAAATAAATGCGATGAGTTATCATGTATGGTATTCATTAGTTCGATCGCCTGGTCATAATCATTGTTCTTTAAATAAGCCAGTGCCAAATAATATTCGGCGGCATCTTTCAGCATCGAATTTTTTTCATCCTTCATATCTGCGATCACCACCTGGTATGAACTGATCGCCTTTGAAAGATCATTTGTTTCCAAATAAGACATGCCTGTAAAGAACACATCTCTTATGGATAACATGGAATTGAGATTAAGGTTTATTACTTCTGTATACTTTTCTTCTTTATAAGCCTTTTCGATCTCTGATTCGGTAGTATCTTCAGTGCTCATCCAATAGAACCCTGTATATTTTTCAGCAAAAAGTTTTCCCGCTGAAAGGCTATAAAAATTATATCCCTCTATACAAACAAAGATGAGTAACAGACTTGCGGCTACAGCTATACTGTAACGGACGATCCTTCTCGCCTTACCTATCTTTTTCACCGTTACTTCGCTGCCGTTATCCATCCTTTATTCTTTTATTTATACCCGAAGAAACTAAATTTGTAATCTTGAACTTAACAAATTATGAACTACTTTGAAATATTTGGGATCTCCATTCAGCTGAAAGTCGACAAAAACGAGTTACCAAAAAAATTTTTTGAGCTCAGCAGAAAATTTCATCCTGATTTCTATGCCAATTCTACTCCGTCAGAACAAAACAGGGCATTGGAAATAACGGCTAATCTGAATAAAGCATTCAAAACCTTTCAAAATCCTGATGAAACAATAAAATATGTTTTGCAGTTAAAAGGTCTGCTTGAAGAAGAAGAAAAGTATCAATTACCTCCTGACTTTTTGATGGAAGTGTTAGAAATAAACGAAAAATTAATGGATGCCGAAGATGATCCAGAATTAAAATTAAGTTTGCAATCAGCGATCAACAATTTGCAATCAGATATTTATGGGCCTGTTAAAGAAACTGTGGAGCATTACCAGGAAGGTGTTACTACCGAAAAAGAGCTGCTGCAGGTAAAAGAATATTATTACAAGAAAAAATATCTCTATCGCATTCAACAGCAATTAAACGGGATGTCGTAATATTGCAGCCCGAAAGTTGTTTGAGGTTTAAGGTTCGAAGTTTGAGGCTAATAACCTTAAACATCAAACCTCATGCTTTGAACAATCGGCCCGGGTGGCGGAATTGGTAGACGCAGCAGACTCAAAATCTGCCGTTCGCAAGGATGTGCTGGTTCGATTCCAGTCTCGGGCACAGAACTAGGTTAAGGCAATTCTTTTCAGGATTGCCTTTTTTGTTTTCCGATAAAATATTTTATTCAATGTTTTCAATTGGAGATACAATTTGTATCACCCACCAAGTATTTCCACTTTTATCACCGTCGCATTTTCATCCAACGCTTTTTCCGGGATATTAATAATAACTCCATCATCATTCTTTTCTATTTTCAACGAAACTCCATTCGCCAAAAGTTTTGCAGATACAATTTTATTTTTCAGGCCAGGAATTGAAAGCTTACCATCTTTTGGCCATTCAAATACTGAAAAATAAAGTAGCGTATTTTGTCCATTCTCTTTCTTAGTACAACGGCCCATGGGAATAAACCAAACGGACTAGCCTTTGTTCCGTAAATTGATTCACCATTTACTTTCAAAACGACTTCTTTTTTTAAACACCACTGAATATAGAAAAGCCACCGTCAACATTTACAACAGTACCAGTTACAAATTGTGAGGAATCGCTCAGTAACCAAATAAGAGCCCCTATCAACTCTTCGGGTTGACCAAAGCGATTGAAAGGTGTATTTTTAATTACAAGATTTCCTCGTTCGGTCATTGTTCCATTGCCATTTGTAAGTAATGTTCTGTTTTGTTCGGTAAGAAAAAATCCCGGTGCTATAGCATTCATACGGATCATATCACCATAACGTTTCCCTAATTCTACAGCAAACCATTTGGTATAACAATCGATGGCACTTTTCGCCATACTGTAGCCCAGCACTTTTGTAATTACCCGCTGCGAAGCCATGGAAGAAATATTGACAATGCTTCCCCTTCCCTGTTTTGCAATTGCTTCTCCAAAGATTTGGGTGGGCAAAATTGTTCCAAACAAATTCAGGTTCATTACTTGTTTCAGTGCTGTAACGTCCAGCTGAAAAATATCTTTATCCGGTGCAATTACAGCTTCCGGAATATTACCACCCGCCGCATTTACAAGACCATCAATTTTTCCAAATTCATTTAAGATCAATTCTTTTACCGCCACGAGTTGTTCCTCATGGGTTACATCGGCAATCAAAGCAATAGCCTTCCCTCCATTCCCAATAATATCTTTCACTCTTTGCTTTGCGATCTTTTCATTTCTCCCCAATACACCAACAGTGGCTCCTTCCTGTGCTAATGCATTAATAAAAGAATGCCCGAGTATCCCCGTAGCACCCGTAACTACGATCACTTTATCTTTTACTGAAAAAATATTTCCCATTTAATGATTAATAACGTAATTGAGTATCTCTTGAATCAGCATAAGCCTTACTGTAATCTATTTTTTTAACACTGCCCGCTACAAAAAAAATACCCTGAAATATATGTTGCACATAAACAGGATCGACATAATCTTTTTTATCATGGCCTAAAACAGTACACCATGTATGCCCTCCATCAAAATCGTGGGTCCATACAGCAGGATATAATTCAGAAAACATACCTGCATTTTTAAGTATAAGGTTTTTTTGTGCTGTATCCGATGTATTCAATGTAGTAATATCATGAGCCATTATTGCCTTGGGTCCAGGATACAGTTCTTTTGCAAAATAACATTCATCTTCTTTTTCCCAAACCTTAGGTAAGCCCTGAACAGAAGGGTGCGAAGGATCGATGACTCTCACTGAAAATTTTTGAAATTTTGGATGCCATGAAAAAGTTCCGCCCAGCATCATTTTAAACCATTTCCAGTTCCGTTCTGTTCCGGTTACAGAGTGGATGCCAACAAATCCTCCCCCTGCTTCCATATAGCGTCTGAAAGCCAACCGTTGTTCATCCGTATCAAACACATCGTTGTTAGTACTTGAGAATATAAGCAGGGTATATTGTTTAAGATTTTTTTCTGTCATTATAGAAGCATCAGCGGAAGTATCTACTTTAAATCCATATTGTTTACCTAATTTCTGAATACAAATTACAGCGCTGGGTATATTTTCATGCACATATCCTTTTCCATTTTTGGTATATACTAGTACACTTACTTTTTTCCAATCCACTTTGGTCTGTGCATTTAGATCTCCACTAATTGAAAAATGAAGCGGTATGAAAAATAAAATTATAAACCTTTTAAGTTCTTTCATATTAAAAATATTATGTGATCATTTGACACCGCTTTTAGTTGCATTCTGAATAGCGTGGGGTACATTGGAACTTAAATAAATGAATAATTATTGAGTTATCATTTCCACCTTTTTTATATTTTTTACAGAAACAAGCAGTTCTTTCTTTTTCTTCATAAAAACAAGCACACTGTCCCTTTGCTCTTTGATCACTCCCTCCACTATCACTTCATCAGACAAGCCGATTACTTTTAAATTTGTCTTATGCTCAATGAAATAAGTATAGGCAGACTTGTTATAAGTAGAAACGACTGCGTTGTTGATTGGGGTGGCTCCTTTTTTTGTAGTTATAATAATTACTCCAAATGCACCTTGCGCCCCGTATTCAGCTGTAGAGGCAGCATCTTTTAAAACACTGATCTCATCTACATCCTGAGGATTCATATTGCCAATATCTCCTGAGAATATGGAACCATCTACAACAAACAGCGGAGGTTTTTGATTGTTTAAACTGCTTGCTCCTCGTACTACAATAGTTCCACTGCTCCTGTCATTTGAAATTTTTACGTCAAGACCCGGCACGTCACGGAGCATTTCATAAATCGTTTTATAAGTTCCGGAAGTCACTTTATTAGATCCTACCTGGGCATGTGTATTTGCAGAGATTAAAAAAAATAAAGAACAGAAAAACCAATTGTTGATGAATTTATTTTTTTTCATATAACTTAATTTTTAAGGGGTCGTCTTTTATTATTTCTTGCTAACAACATAATTCGTTCCGTATGGGAAGCGTTGTGGCCTGGATAATAATTTATTTGCTTCAACATTGCCATTAAAAATTTCTTTTTTAGGATCCCAATACAATTTCTTTCCGATCTTCATAGCAGCATGCGCCACCAGGCAGGCACTGCATGAACGGTGTGCTACTTCTGCAGGACTAATAGTTGGTTTTTTGTTTTGAATACAATCCAGCCAGTTACCGTGCTGTTCTTTACTTTCATAAAGATGTATTTCATTTGGTCCAATTACAGAAGACAATATTTTAGGATCGCTTGCAGTAAACGCTTTGTTACTGCCGCCTGCAGTGGGATCTGTAGCTGTAACACTTACATTACCTCTTGAAACAAATATCCAACCACTACTGCCTTCAAATTTTATCCCGTTTGGATTCTTGCTGCTCAAATACATACTAACTCCGTTTGCATACTTTGCATGCACCTCGTAATCGCCATGTACATTCCATAAACCGGTTTTTGGAAATTCAGCATTGCCTTCTAATTCTATGGGCCCGGTCAATTCAGTATTCATACCCCAATGTGCAATATCAATATGATGCACTCCCCAACCAGTTATCATACCTGCACCAAATTGTTCGAGGCGTAACCACCCGCCTCTGCTATCAGGATCTGTTTGCGAATGAACACGGTCAAGTGTATAATATATATATGGAGTTGAACCCAGCCACATATCATAATTAAGATTTTCCGGAACGGGCATTTCTGCAGTATTACCTCCCGAAGGATCAGATGGCAATCCAATATGAACCGAATGTAGCTTTCCGATCCGACCATTTCTTACCAATTCACATGCTCTTTTAAATTGGGGCCAGGGATTAATTGAACGCTGCTGGCTGCCGAGCTGAAATACAACACCTGATCTTTGTACTGTATTACTCATCATTCGTCCTTCTTCAATAGTTAGTGAAGTAGGCTTCTGCAGATAAATATGTTTTCCAGCTAATGCAGCTTCCATAGCCGGTTGTGCATGCCAGTGATCGGGTGTGCTGATGATTACTGCATCAATATCTTTATTGGCAAGCAACTCATGGTAATCATCATAAGTTTTAATATCTACATAATTTTCTTTCCCTGTTTTTTTCGTGTACCATCCTTCTACTAATTTTTTACCGAGTTGTAACCTGTTGCGATCCAGGTCTGCGATTGCCATAATATGGGCCTGGTCGTATTTAAACGTTTCCACAAGATCATGTGTACGTGCAATACGGCCACACCCAATTTGCCCGATATTGATCTTATTGCTGGGCGCATTTTTACCAAAGACAGAGGATGGAACAATAGTAGGAAAACTGCTTAAAGCAATTGTCCCCGCTGATAGCTTAAGAGTATCTTTCAAAAATTTTCTCCGGCTATTAGATGGTTTCAAATGATCCATAGATTTTTTTTAAAAAAAAGGAAAGCATGCATTCAATAGCAATGAATACTTTAAATGCATGCTTTTCTACTAAGAAAGTTACTCGTCAGGAATTACATCAAGCGGAGGCACATTCAGGTCTGCACCTGTATATCCTTTGTTTTGATTGATACGTCCGTCTGAATTGGCGTTAATAGAAGTTTGAGGAATCGGCCACAATACATGAAATTGACTGATCTTGAACATATCCTGGTGGATCGTAACAAAATTGGTCCTGTAGAAAATATTTTTCTCCAAAATTCTATCCACCATGAAATTGGAAGTAGAGAAATTGTCCAGTGTATAGGTTTTGCCATTATATGGTTTACCAGTTTTTGCAAACAGGTAAGCGATCCTGGTCAACTCTGTTTTGCGGCCCTCTTCGTAATATAATTCCCTGGCCCTTTCGTCTAATATAGTACCGATACTCATATTCGCCGCTGTATAAGGAGCACATTTGGCCCTAGTTCTTACAGCGTTCACATCAGCTGCTGCATTTGCCATATCTCCTTTCCAAACATAGGCTTCTGCCCGGATCAAATAAGTTTCTGCGAGACGCATTACATACCAATCAGTATTCCCACCCCTCATTGGAGTATTTTCAACGTCCGGTATATAAAGTTTATAATGCGGCCATGGAAACCATTGACGTAAAGTATCGGAGCATAAAAGTGTACCCGTTGAACTATACAACTGTAATCTTTGGCCATAGTATGGATCAACACCTTTTAGTGCCGGATTACTATATCTCAGGTTCTCCATATACATCCAGTTACCCGATGTTGAATCATGTCTCAGATCATTTA